>Ga0272446_1006217_pt1 | contig 12604 bp, 6 predicted proteins | sample YNPCB0061_FD_194587 | JGI IMG/M metagenome (GOLD analysis project Ga0272446, IMG submission 194587) | Hot spring microbial mat communities from Yellowstone National Park, WY, United States - YNP-CB-006-1 | ecosystem: Environmental > Aquatic > Thermal springs > Hot (42-90C) > Sediment | place... | reverse complement strand
CATGCAGGATGCCAACAACCTCAAACAACTCGGGCTGGCTCTGCACAACTACGAATCCACCTACAGCACTCTGCCCGGCATGCGCCCCGCGGGAGCTTCCAACGCTAACTCGTTCGGTTACTCGGTCCATGCCCAGTTGTTGCCGTTCATCGAGCAAGAAAACCTGGGTCGGCAATTTAACATGAACAATGCTTTGTTCGTTGGCCAGTTCCCGTTGCCCAGCTTCCAGCTCAACCCGGACGTCGCCCCGGTCGCCGCCACCATCGTCAAGACGTTTTTGTCCCCCGGGGATGGCCAGTCGCCTTTGTTTACGACCAACAGTGGCGGCGGCACGCATGCCGGCACCAATTATGTGGTCAACCTCGGCTCGGGGCTGGCTGGGCCAGGCAATAGTCCCAACGGCTACGATGCCCGCTTTCCCACCGATGGCATGTTTTTCTACGGCCCTGGGGTGCGGATCGCTGAGATCACCGACGGCACGAGCAATACGTTGTTCATGTCCACCTGTTTACTGGGGTTGAATGTAAACATCACTAAATCGTTCGCCGACCTGACCATCAACGAGCGCAAGCGGATGACCGGCAGCTTGGCAGGGCGTGGCTTATTCACCGGTCCGGGTGGCACCAATCCCGGCTATGGGGCCAGCCCTCCGATTCAGGCCGGCGAGCATACCTCGATTACCTCGTGGCGAGGCACGCGGGGCGGCTCGTGGATTTGGGGCAACGCTACGGTCAATGGCTTCACCGCGGCCCTAGCTCCTAATTCGCCGATCCCGGACGTGACGGCCCACGGCATGGGCTGGTTAACCGCGCGGAGCAACTTTGCCGGCGGCGTCAATGTCTGCTTCGGCGACGGCTCGGTGCGTTTTGTCCGCGAGACGATTGATCTCAACCTGTGGCGGGCCTTGGCCACCCGCGCGGGCGGTGAAGTGGTTAGCGGCAATTTCTAAATATCGAATGTGCGGGCTATTCCCGGCAAAGGCCAAAGTTCCATATGCTTTCCTTCATCTCCTCAGATGTATTGGTCTGAGGAGATGTTTATGGTTTCCCGGAGAGTCTTCCCATGCTGAGCTTTTGCTTGCTTCTTCTAGCCGCGCTCGATCCCAAAACCGAGGTTTGGCCGAGCTTCCGTGGCGATGGCACGAATGTAACCACCATCAAGGGCTTGCCGCTTACCTGGGGGCCAAGCGACAACATCGCCTACCGCACGGCTTTGCCTGGCTATGGTCAGTCCTCGCCAGTTGTCTGGGGCGAGCGTCTCTTTCTTACGGCCATCGACGGTCCACAGAAAGAAACGCTCTATGTGCTGGCGGTTGATGCGTCCAGCGGCAAGATCGTCTGGACCAAGACCTACCCAGCCAGTCAAAAGGGCAAGAATATCCCGGTCATGAGCCGGGCCGCCCCCACCCCGGTGGTCGATGCGAAACGCTTGATCGCCTTCTTCGAGTCGGGTGATCTGATTGCCCTGGATCACGACGGCAAGGAACTCTGGAAACGCTCGCTGTCCAGCGAATATGGCGCGTTTAAGAACAATCACGGCCTGGCCAGCTCCCCCGCTCAAACCGACGATACGGTCTTTGTTCTCGTCGACGACACCGGCACCGCTTACTTGCTGGCCATCGACAAGGCCACGGGCCAAAATCGCTGGAAGGTGGAGCGCAAGCCGCGCGCCTCGTGGACCTCGCCGGTCGTCACCCGCCAGGGCGACAAGACTATCGTGATCGTTAGCAGCAACGGCAGTGTCACCGTCTACGACGCCGCCAGCGGCAAAGAGTTGGCTAATCTTGATAAGGTGGAAGGCAACAACATCCCCTCGGCTACCGTGGCGGGCGACCTGGTGGTCGTCGGAGCGAGCATCAACCGCATGAAGCCCGACCCTGAAGCCTCGGCCCGCTGGAACTGTGCCTTGCGCTTGACGCTCGACGGCACCAAGGGGCAATTGACCACCGTCTGGCCAGGCAAAAAAGCCATCTCCTACCAGGCTAGCCCCGTGGTCAATGGCAACGAGGTCTATTTCGTCACCCCGGCCGGGATTGTCCACTGCGTCGATCGCACCAGTGGCGAGGAACGCTACAGCACCCGCCTAGCCGAGGTGTGCTGGGCGACACCGATTGCCGCAGGCGACGCAGTGTACTTCTTCGGCAAGTCGGGCCTTACCACCGTGTTGAAGGCCGGCCCCAAAATGGAAAAGCTGGCAACCAACAGGCTGTGGACGCCCGAAGATGCTGCCAAACGCTTCGAGGAGGCCAAGGCCAAAGCCCTCAAGGAGATGCCGCCCCTGCCCAAAGATGGCACAGACAAAGACGACGCCAGCAAAAAAGAGCCGCAAGAAAAAGGACCACGCGTCACCCCCGCCGAACGTCAGGCCGCCATGCTGTCGGCCGTCGGTGATGTGGTGTATGGGGTGGCGGTGGCTCATCGCACCTTTTACGTTCGCACGGGCACGGAATTGATCGCTATTCGTTCCTCTTCAAAGTGAAACTCTTGGGAGACTCTGAAGGATGTGGTTCCGTTATGTTCTCGCTTCCCTACTGGGACTCAGCTTGGCCCTGGTCCCGGCCCCGGCTCCGGCTCAGGCCAAGAAGCCGGCCAAACGTCCCCTGACCCGCTTGTTCATCCAAGATGAAAAAGCTACCACTCTGAAATGGGCCGACGTGCGTCAAGCGGCCGATGGCCAGCTAAGTCTTAGCCCGCTGTTGAGCATCGAGGGCTTCCCCAAGCTCGATCCGGCCAAGCAAAAACTGGTGCAGATGCGTGAGAGCAACGGCCTGCTGGTCGTCGGCGTGCGGGACAACAACGACGGCAAAGACCAAAGCGGCTGGGTGCTGCTACGCACCGGCGTTGGCTACACCGATCACGGCGACCACGGCCATTGGGATTTCAAGAAGAAGCCTGTCGTGATCGACTCGCGTCTGGACGACAAGCAAGGCAACCCGGCGCATGTGTATGTATATGATGGCAAGTTTTATCTCGCCAATGATAAACTCAATGGATATACCCGTCTGGATCCCAACAAATATGAAGGTGACAACAAGGACACGCCGCGCTTTCTCGTGGGTGGGGGCAACCACATCACCTTGGCCGTCGTCGCCGACAAAGTCGGCTATTCGGCTTGGATTGATGGCGGCGGCCCCAACAAAGGGCGCGTCGATGTCACCCCGGTGACCGATGCTACCAAAACCGAGCCGGCTTACTCCTTCAACCTGCCGATCGGTGGCATCCACGGGGCGATCGCCAACAGCGGCAAAGTCTTCTTCGCGCCGGTCGAGGGCATCTGCTGGGTCGAGGCGGACCTGTTGCTCAAGCGCAAACCGGAGGAGGTCAAGGTGCATCGCCTCGACCTGGGCAAAGACGATGACAAGCCCCGCCGTACCGGAGCGTTCGTCAACTACAAAAACTACGTCTTGTTTGTCACGGGCAAAGAAGCCTCCGCTGCGCTGGTTTTGCTTGACGCCAAAGCCGACGAGCCGAAGCCAATCTCCCTACCCTTGAACGTCAAGAAGGGCTGCCGTGCCCTGACGCCGGCCATCGTGACCACGCCCGAGGGCAAAACCTATGCTCTGGTCTTCCACGACCATTCTGCCGGTGCTGCCGTCGAGGATACCCTGCAAATCTTCGCTCTGGACCCCAATGGCGACAACGACTGCTCCGATGCCAAACTCGTCAAAACGCTCACCGTTGGCAACAGTGCCGTCGAGGGCCACTTCGGCCATCACGATGTCGCCTTCGATGCCGACGGGCGTTATGCCTTTTTCACCAACCCCGGGGATGGGACGCTCTCGGTCTTGTCGCTCAAGACCTTGGAAATCGTGCAAACGTTGCCGATCGGCGGTCGTCCGGGGGCGATTGTAGCGCGGGGCGGCATCGAAACCGACGATTGATGCGGGAATGGAGCTTTACTCCGTTCGACAAAAAAATCAACAACAAACGGCGGCCTGTGGCCGCCGTTTGCCGTTTGCCACAAGCCGCTTACCGACCGGGTGCGGGCACCGAACCCGAAGGCGTGGGAGTGGGGGTTGGCGTCGGCATCGGGGTCGGCGTGGCCGTCGGTGTGGTAGCCTTGGTCTCGTTGCGCTCCTGACCGCGTTTCTTTTGCCACGCCAGCACATCGCCCCGTAGTACCTCGACGGCCTTTTCCAATTGCCGATCGATTCCCTTGGCCAGATCATCGGGGTGCGGCTCAACGAGGATATCAGGGCTGACGCCCTGCTTATCCATGTTCACGCCATCCATGCGGTAGACACCGATACGCGGGATGCGAAACAGCGAGCCATCAATGAGGCGCAGAGCCGAGGTGCCGATGACAAAGCCACCGGTCGGCTCGCCGATGACCTTGCCTAGGCCGAGGGTCTTGAAAGCGTTGGGGAAAATCTCCGCATCGGAATAGCTACGATTGTTGATCAGCAGGGCCAACGGTTTGGTCCACTTGCGGTCGCCGGAACGCAGCACGCCCCCCGAGCCGCCATCGCGCATCTTGAACAGAGTATGCTCGCGGCTACCGAGGTAGTTGAGCACCTGATCATGGGTGAATCCACCGCCATTAAACCGAACATCCAGAACAATTCCCTCTTTGTCATAATTATCTGAGTAAAGGGAACGCACAAACTGATCCAGGCCATTCTCATCCATGCTAGGAATGTGGATATAGCCCAGCTTACCCTTGGATAGCTCGCTCACCTTGGCCGCGTTGTTGGCCACCCAACGCTGATAAACCAATTCATTCATGGCGGGCCGCTCCCGCGAGCCGCGATTGCGATGGATGGCCAGCACCTCGACGCGGCGGCGTTTGGCTTTGGGCACTTCGGGGTTGTCGGTCACGGTCAGGATCACCGCTTCGCCGGCTTTGCCGTTGAGCAGTTGGGCCAGGTTGGTCGCGCGGCCGATTTCGGTGTCATCGATGGCAAGCACATACTCGCCGGGCTTCAGCCCCAGGCTCTTGTGCCCGGCAGGGCTACGACGCAACACTTCAGCGATTTTCAGTCCCTTGCCGCGATACGTTTCGTCCCACAGGATACCCAGCTCGGCGGTGTCCTCGTCGGGACTCGGGCCGCTGCCCGAGACGCCCAAGTGCGAGGCGTTGAGTTCGCCCATCATGAGATACATCAAGGCGTAAAGATCTTCCTTGTGCGTCACATGCTTGACCACGGGACGATAACGCTCACGCACTTGCGCCCAATCTGTACCATGATATTGATTGTCATAGAAATGATCATTCAAGTAGCGCCAGCCCTGATCAAACATCTCTTGATATAACTCATCCGTCTTGATGGTCATGCGCACTTTCCACGGAAACGCCGGTGTGCGTTCCGTACCGGGTTTGGGCTCGCCTCCCGTTGCATTCACCAAACGAATATTGCCGTTGCCGTCCAGAAAATAAATCAACTCCGGTGACGGCCCGGCGGGGGCACGCCGCTTCGACCAGACCATCTGCCGCGGATTCATCCCCCCCATGGTCAACCGCAAGGAGCTATTGCCGTTGCTACTAGCCACCCACAGGTCGTTGCTGGATCGATCGCGGTAGGCCACCTTGGTCCCATCGGGAGAAATGGCCGCTTCCTCCGCAAAGGCCCGTAGCGGGGTGACGCGTAAATGAATGTCTTCAAAGTCGATCGTCAAAGGGGCACGCGCTTGCCAGTTGATGGGCGAAAAAGTCGGCGTGGCCGGCTTCGCCCCGGACAAAGGCGGTGGCGGCGCTTCGAGGTCCATGACGTACAGGCTGCCCGTGTCGCGTCGCTCGCTGAGAAACGCAATCTGCTTGCCGTTTTGGCTCCAGCTCACCCCGCCGTTAAACGTCGCGTAACGGGTCAGGTTGCGGATCGGCTCTTGTTCTGTGGGCCCCGTGGCCGGCACCGCATACAGTTCGCTGGCAAAGGAACCATCGCGTCGGGCGAAGATGAACCAACGGCTATCGGGGGACCATTCGTAATCAAAGACTTGCACGTCTTTGACAATTTCCTTGACTTCCTTGCCATCAGGGTTCATGGTGTATAGTTTGCCACCCCGCAGAAAAGCGATCTTTTTGCCATCGGGTGAAAAGCTCAGTCCCGATTCGGGTTCTTTGGTGAAGGTCAGCTGCGTCACCTTGAACTGATGTGCTTCGGTGAGTTTGGGATGATCCGGGTCGTTCTGCTCCAGCAAATAAATATTTTCATAACCGTCGCGATCACTCAAAAACACCAGACGCGTACTATCGGGCGACCAACGCGGGCTATGATCCATCCACGGTCCTGTGGTCAGCTGGGTCGGCTTGGACATCGTCCCGCTCACCGGACTGCGGAACAGCTTGCCCTTGAGCACAAAGGCGAAATACTTTTCATCGGCCGACAGGGCAAACTCGCTGACCTCGCTGGTAAAGGTCTTGACTTGCTCATTGTTAAATGGCTCGTCGGCACATACCTCGATCGCTAGCTTGCGTGGTTTGCTGCCTTCCCGCGTGCCGACGATCCATAAATCCGTGCCACATTCATAGACGATGTATTCGCCATTGCGGCTGAGGCGAGCCCGGCGGACCGCCTCGTCGCTGTGTTGGGTGATGGCCACGGGCTTGGCTCCACTGGCGACTGCTTGCCTGACAATATTCAAGCTGCCCAGCACATCGCTGACATAATAAAGCGTCGAGCCATCGGGCGACCACATCGGCGAATGATCTTGGCCGGGATGGGTAGTGAAGCGACGATTGTTGGTGCCGTCAGCATTGGCCAGCCAGATCTCATCATTGGACGAGCCGCGGTAATTTTTCCGATACCACGCCCCCGGACCACGCACATAGGCCAGCGTTTGGCCATCGGGCGAAAACTGGCCTTCTTTGCCCTCGGCGCGGGTCACGCGTTGAACCCGGCCACCTTCCAGCGGCACGCTGTACAACTCGATCGTCGGCGGGTAGGACATGTTCCGCCCCGAGGCAAACAGGATCTGCTTGCCGTCGGGCGTCCAGCCACACACCATGTCAGCGGCTGAGTCAAACGTCAGCCGGCGTGGTTTGCCGCCGCGAGCCGACACCACAAAAACATCATAGCCGCCGTAGCGATTGCTGCTGAAAGCGATGTGCTGCCCATCAGGGCTGAAGGCCGGGTTGAGGTCGTGGGCCGGATGGGTAGTGACCGCCCGAGCCACCCCACCGATGGCTTCGACGACATAAATATCGCCCCGGTAGCTGAAGGCCACCGTTTTGGCATCGGGAGAAATATCAGGCGTGCGGCCAAAGCGGATCGGTTCTGCGGCACCGAGAGGAGCTACAGTTAGGAGAAACACAAGCAAAGATCGTAGCTGCGGCATGGTAGTTCTCTGGAGGGCAATCGACAACCTTCGAATCGAGCCGAGGGAAAGGCGGCTGAAGGAAAGAGACGAGCCGCTTTCATCATTCCCACACGATCTAACCAGATTACCATTGGTCGCCCGAGCTTGTAAAGCACACACGAACCCTATTTGAAGACATTTTTTTCAACTCGATGCGGGTGCATCTCCGCCGGGGCGTCGAACCACTCCCAAGCGTTCCGAACGAGTCGCAGAAGCATCAGTTTGGGGAGTAGGGGGACCCAACGGGGTTGCGAGGCACGGCGTAAAATGACATACTGAGCTTTTATCGCTGTAACCCTGGGATCGGGTCTGGAAGTATGTCGCAACCGACAGCGTTCCTGGTTTTTCGTCTTCCGGATGGTTTCGGTGAGGTGCGTCGTCTGTACCCCGGGCAAAGTTATACCCTGGGCCGGGCCGCCACCAACTTCATCGTCCTCAATGACGACTTGACTAGCCGCGAGCATGCCGAGGTGTCGTTTCGCTCTGGCCGGTGGCGCGTCCGCGACCTGAACAGTCTCAACGGCACACGGGTCAATTCGATCAAGATCACCGGCGAACGCGAGTTGTCACCGCAGGATGAAATCCACGTCGGCCGAACCCATCTGGTGTTTGTCGAAAACATCGAGCAGTTGCCCGAACTGCCGGCAGCCCAACCGACCGCTGCCGCCGAGGAAGGGGGCATGTCGATCAAGAAGCGGTTGGTGCAAACGCGGTTCCTAACGCCGGCGTTGGAAGGCTCCGAAACCTCGCGAGCGGGCCGGTCCATCAGCCGCGATTTAGGTATCCTTTATCGTCTCGCACTCAACATGGGACAGGCCGTTACCTATGAAGAGGTCTGCCATCTGGTCCTGGATAGCCTGCTCGAAGCCACCTCGGCCGAACTCGGCGCGGTGTTGAGCTTGCCGCAACGCCAGACCCTGTTGAGCAAAAGCAGTAGTAGCGGCTCGCTGCCCCGCTCACAACGCGGCAGCGAGCTGGAAGTCACCGCCTTCAAGCATCGCGATCCGAGCATCAAAACGTATCAGCCGGTGAGTGATTTTGTCAGCAACGAAGTGCTAGCCAGTCATGAAGCCATCCTCGCGGAGGACATTAGCCGCGATCAGTTACTGAAAAAACGTGAGAGTCTGTCTGATCTGGGGGCACGCAGTCTCATCTGTGCCCCCGTGATGGTTGGCCAATATGCTGTCGCCTTGATCCATCTCGTTAGCACCGATCTGACCAAACCTCTGGATGCCGACGACCTGGATTTCACGGTGGCAGTGGCCAAGCAGCTGGGCAACGTCATCCTGACTCTCAACCAGCAGCAGTCGCTGAAAAATGAAAATCGCGAACTACGCGGCCAACTGAAGCGGGAAAGCGAGCTGATCGGTTCGGGACCAGCGATGCGGGCCATCGAGGAACAGATTGCCAAGGTGGCTTCGACCAGTGCAACGTGTTTGATCCGTGGCGAGAGCGGTTCGGGAAAAGAACTGGCTGCTCGGGCCATTCACTTCAGCAGCGCCCGACGCGACGGGCCTTTCATCTGTTTGAATTGCGCTGCCCTGACGGAAACCCTGCTCGAAAGTGAATTGTTCGGTCACGAAAAGGGCAGCTTCACCGGAGCAACCGATAAAAAGATCGGCAAATTTGAGGCCGCCAATCACGGCACGATCTTTCTTGATGAGATCGGAGAAATGAGTATCGGCACCCAGGCCAAACTCTTGCGGATCCTCGAAGGGCATCCGTTTGAACGGGTCGGCGGCAATGTGCCGATCCGTGTCGATGTTCGCGTGTTGGCGGCGACCAATCGGCCCCTGGAAGAAGCGGTTCGCGAGGGCAAATTCCGCCTGGATCTGTTTTTCCGCTTGCAGGTCGTGGAGATCCGCATGCCGCCTCTTCGCGAACGCAAGGAAGATATTGCCCAACTGGCCGACTACTTCCTGGCGCGCTTCGTCCGCGAGACCGGCCGGAAAATTCGTGGTTTCACGGAGGCGGCCTACGCCAAACTGCGCGACTATCATTGGCCGGGCAACGTCCGCGAGTTGCGCAACATCATCGAACGGGCCGTCACCCTGGGAAGCGGCCCGATGATCGACCATTCGGATATTTGGTTGTCCTCGCTGGATCTGTTAGCCACCCCTGGGGCCTCTTCGGGTGCTGGCTCCTATGAACCGATCTCGCTGGAGGAACTCGAAAAACGCCACATCGCCCAGACCCTGGAACACACCGAGTGGAACAAAAGCCAAGCCGCTAAAATTCTCGGTATCGAGCGTTCTACTCTCGACCGCAAGATTGCCAACTACGGGCTGAAACGCTAGCGACGGCGTTGATGTTCCGCCCAGAGGCGGTAGCTGAGTACCTGAGCAATGAGTTCAGCGAGCGTTTCGGTTTGCATTTTTTCCATCAACTTGGTGCGTCGGGCCTCGACCGTTTTGTAGCTGATGCCCAACTCTCGCGCGATGACTTTATTGGCTTGGCCGGTCACCAGCAACTCCAATACCTCGCGTTCGCCGGGGGTAAGCGTGAGCAAGCGAGCGGCGGTAGCCTCGTGGCGTTTTTTCTCCAGCAGCCGCCGCGCATCGAACAGCAAGGCGGCCTGAAGCGTTTCAAGCATGACCTGATCACCGGCCGGCTTCTGTAAGAAATCAAAGGCCCCCGACTTGAGAGCATGAACGGCCAGCGGTACTTCGGCATAGGCGGTAAAAATGATCACAGGCATGCCGATAGCCCGATCGATACAGCGGCGTAGCAGTTCCATGCCACTCAGGCCGGGCATCCGTAGATCGGTCAAAATGCAGCCCGGTCCATCCGGCGGATTACTCTCCAGAAACGTCTGGGCATTGGCAAACCCCTTGTAGGCCACCTGCACACTGCGGGCTAGGAACTCCACAGTACGACGGATGAGCAAATCATCATCCACGTGATAGATCGTTGGTTCAATCACCAGCCGACCCTCCATCGAGCACCTCACGCAAGAGCCGTTGCAGTTGACCGGAGGTAAACGGTTTGGTCAGCCGAGCCTCAATGTTTGCGTCTTGGAGTTGCGAAAGCCAAGGATCACCACTGATCAGCACCACCTTCAGTTGGGGGTAGTGCTGCTTCATCCATTGGGCCAACTGTTGGCCATCTTGACCCGGCAAGACCAGATCGCAGATGACCAGGGCAACGCGGGAGCCGTGTCGGCGGAGCCACTCTTGAGTTTCGGGGGCGTCGCCCGCTGCGAGTACCGAGTAACCGCTGGCCTGCAGCGTGGTACGCATTACCTCACGAATGGAGGCTTCATCTTCGACGATCAGCAACAATTCACCGCGTCCCTCGGGGGCGTGATCCGGCTCGGGCGGTTGATTTTCCAGGCGTTCGCTAACAGGCAGATAAACAGCAAACTGCGAACCAAGCCCCGGTTGACTTTTCAGACGAATAAACCCTCCCCGCCCGCGTGTAATATCCACACACGTGGAAAGGCCCAGTCCGGTGCCTTGGCCTTCGCCTTTGGTAGTGAAGAACGGTTCAAAGACGCGGGATTGCAACTCAACAGGAATGCCGATGCCTGTGTCTTCTACATGAATGCAGACATAATTGCCCGGTCGGGCCTCGGGAATCATTCGCGCGAACGTTTCATCGATGCTGACTTGTTCGCCTCGGAAGGTCAAGCGGCCGCCCTGACTCATGGCATCGCGTGCATTGATGGCCAAGTTCATCAAGATTTGGTACATCTGGGTTACATCGATACACACCGGAGGCAGATTAGATGGCATTTCATTAATAATTTCGATATTTCTGGGAAATGTTTTGGTCAACAAAATCGAAATTTCTTTCATCAAGGCTGGAAGATATAAGTCACGATGCTGTTCACCTGCGCCACGTACAAAGGTGAGCAACTGTCGAATCAAACCGCTGCCGTGATGTGCGCTTAAACGGATGGTTTCGAGCAGGGGGGCACCAAATTCATCTTTGATGCTATTTTTGAGCATGCCGACGCCCATGAGAATGGGCGTGAGCATGTTGTTCAAGTCGTGGGCGATGCCCGAGGCCAACGCCCCCACCGATTCCAATCGCTGCGCCCGCTGCAACTGCCTCTGTAGCGACTTGAGTGCCGTCACATCGGTGTTGACGGCAAACTGAGCAAAGGGCACTGCGTTTTCATCGCGTACAAGAGTACGGCGTTGGTGAACGATCACTTCGGTGCCATCGCGTCGCACATGACAGAGTTCGCCATCCCATTCACCGTTTTGCTTCAAGGCGCTCTGAACCAAATGTTCTTGGGCGGGGTCGCGGTAGAGTAGTTCGACGGACCTACGCCCCAGGGCTTCCTCGGCCGACCAGCCGTAGAGCCGTTCGGCCCCTTTGTTCCAGTAGATGATGCGGTCCTGAAGGTCCCGAGCGATCAGGGCATCGCCGGCCAGGTCCATTAGGCGGGCCTGCTCGGAGACTTGACGGGTCCGTTCGCGAACGGTTTCTTCCAAGGTTTGCTTTTGTGTTTCGAGTTGACAATACAAATGTCTGGTTCGTAACAAGTTGCGTATGCGTAACGTCACTTCCAAAGCATCGAGCGGCTTAGTCAGAAAATCCGTCGCCCCACCGGCCAAGGCCCGATGCCGCGCGTCCGGGCTGTTGTCAGCGGTCAGCACCAAAATCGGCAAAAAAACTCCCTCGGGGATCCTCGGACGCATTTGCTCCAACACCGCTAGACCATCCAGCGGCTGCATGATCAGATCCAGCAACACCAAATCCGGCTGAAACTCAGTAAACGCCTGCAAAGCCTGACGCGGGTCGGTCACCGCTCGGGTCTGATGATACCCTTCCGACTGCACGATCCGCTCTAACAGCCGAACGTTGCCGGGTTGATCATCGATGATCAAAATCTTGGAACTCAGCGAGGGGTTAGCCATGCGAATCCGCCTGAGTGTTTTGCAAATACGTATCGACAACAGCCAGTAACCGCTGGACATCCAGTGGCTTGGTCAAATAGGCAACGGCTCCCGCGGCTCGTAGCTGTTCGATCGTCGGCAGCGTGGCATCGGCACTTAATACGATCACGGGAATCGTGGCCGTCGTGCTGTTGGCCTTGAGGCGTTGCAGCACCTGGTAGCCGTCCATATCAGGAAGTTGTACGTCGAGCAGAATCAGCGACGGCAGACAGCGTTCGGCCCGGTCGAGACCTTCTTGACCGGTGCAGGCATTGACCAACGTCAAGTTGGGCCGCTGCGTTAGGATGAGTTCGACGAGTTGGCTATTGGTGGGGTTGTCCTCGATTTGCAGGATGGTGCCGCCGCCCTGCCACGGCTGGACGCCCTGATAGCTCCCTGGCCGGATGCTCGGGCCGATCGACA
>Ga0272446_1006216_pt1 | contig 12605 bp, 11 predicted proteins | sample YNPCB0061_FD_194587 | JGI IMG/M metagenome (GOLD analysis project Ga0272446, IMG submission 194587) | Hot spring microbial mat communities from Yellowstone National Park, WY, United States - YNP-CB-006-1 | ecosystem: Environmental > Aquatic > Thermal springs > Hot (42-90C) > Sediment | place... | reverse complement strand
CCCGACCCGTAGCACGTAGTGCAAGGGACACGCCCTAAATAGAAACGAAATTTTATTATACCAATCCTTCTAACATTTTCTTTTTAAACAAATCTTTAAATTCATGAATTCCTTTTAGTTCTAATGCCCATTCTGCTGATATAATTGCTCCTAGTGCGAAAGCCTCCCGGTTATAAGCATCATGCGAAATTTCTATTAAATCCATTTTGGAAGAATAACCCACCAAGTGTTTTCCTATAATTTCGCCTCCTCTTATAGAACCTATCGTCAATTCATTGGGCTGAGGATTACGTTCGGATAAACTTGAGGCTATCTCATTTTTCTTTTCAAAATGTTGAATAATTTGATTGGCTAACGTTAATGCTGTACCACTGGGTGCGTCTTTTTTTTGGTTATGATGTCTTTCTTCAATAAATACATCGTAATCCGGAAACTTATTCATAAGTTTTGCTAATAATTCATTGATTATAAACAAAATATTCACTCCAATACTAAAATTGGTTCCATAAATTACTGTCCCATTATGAATACTGACCCATTGTTCAATTTCTTTTAAATGAGAATACCAACCCGTAGTCCCGATAACCACAGGAATTTCTAATGGAATAACATTGGATAAATTTTTTTTTACTTCAACAGGTGTAGTAAATTCTATAATCACATCGGTATTGTTCTTATGAATTTCTTGAATCTCTGAATAATTATCTACATCAATAATTTTGGAGATAGAATGACCCTTCAAAATAAGATGTTTTTCTATCATCTTTCCCATTTTTCCGTAACCTATTAATGCAACTCGCATAAATCAATATTTTTGCCAAAAGTAATGAATTTATTAATAAAAGAGAAAGTTTATATCAATTTGGCGGTATCATTTTGAATTTATCAATACTTGATAATCATCAGAAATAGAGATTAATCCTCTATCAAAAGCACGATGAAGATTTGGACATAATGCAATTCCTATTCAGTAAAACATAGAAATTTGCTATTATACAAAAATTTTATTCATAAACTCTAATGCTTAAACATTCACAGAGAAAATTAGTTGAACTTTGCTTTTCATTACCAAATTAAAGATTTTAGTTCTGTCATTTCTTCATAGGCATATTTTACACCTTCTCTACCTACACCAGAATCTTTCACTCCACCATAAGGCATGGAATCGATTCTTAAAGTTGGTGCATCGTTTACAACTATTCCACCTACTTGTACTTTATTATAAAATTTTTTGATAACATCATGTTGATGACCAAAAATCCCAGCTTGCAACCCATACTTTGATTGATTGATTTTTTTTATTGCTTCATCTTCATCGGAAACTACAAAAACATTAACAATTGGTGCAAAAACTTCTTCTTTTACAACAGACATTTTTTCATTGACATTTTCTAAAATACAAGGTGAAATGATGTTATTTCTTTTTTCTTCACCACCTGTAATTTTTATTGCACCTTTTTTTTCAGCCTCTGCAATCCATTTCATTATTCTTTTGTAATTTTTTATATCAATAATAGGACCGCATACGGTTCTTTCGTCCAATACATCACCGAGTTTAATTTTTTCAGTTTCATAAACAAACCTTTCCATAAATTCAGAATAAACCTCTTGATGGATATAAACTCTTTGTACAGAAATACAAATTTGACCAGCATAAGCAAAAGCACCGTAAGCACATTTTTTCGCTGCAAATTCTAGATTAGCGTCTTTATGAACATAAACAGCTGCATCGCCTCCCAATTCTAACAAAACTTTCTTTTTTGGTACTAAAGATTTTAGGTACCAACCAACTTCTGCACTACCTGTGAAGGTTAATAATTTAGGAACATGGGATTCTACCATAGTTTGAGCAACAGAATTTTCACAAGGTACTATGCTTAATAATTCTGGTGGGTAACCTGCTTCTAATAAAATTTCTCCTAATTTTATAGCTGTAATTGGTGTTTTTGATGAAGGTTTTAGAATAATAGGGCAACCTGCTGCAATTGCTGGTGCTACTTTATGTGCTACTAAATTTAAAGGAAAATTAAATGGAGTAATGGCTAAAATCGTACCAACAGGATAACGATTTACCATTCCTATTCTTCCCTCTAATCCATGATGAATATCTAATTGTAATGTTTCTCCTCGAGTATTAAAGCATAATTCTGATGCTAATTTAAACGTAATTATTGCTCTTTGAACTTCTAATCGGGATAATGTAATCGGTTTACCAGCTTCTACTGCAATTGTTAATGCTAAATCCTCAAATTTATTATTCAATAATTGAACAGTTTTTTCTAAAATATCCCTTTTAGTGTAATTCGGAATTTCAAAAGCATAATATTCATTTAACTCATGATTTTTTAAAACTGTTTTGATCTGATTTAAACTTGCATGAGAGGTAGTAAATATAACCTCATTCGTATAAGGAAAAATTACTTCTAATCCTTCGGCTCCTTCAACCCATTTACTATCAACAAAAATTTTAAAATATTTATAAAACAATGGCATAAGTTTACTAAATTTACAGCAAATATAAATAACACCAAAAAAATTAAATGTTAAATTATTAAATTTTAACATTTTTTATAAACCAAAAATCATTTTTTTAATCGAATGAGTTTATTTAGAAAACCCAACACTATTTAAAAGCTAATATTTGTTTTAAACAAATGTACTGATTAATTTTGTGGCATGAAATTATTTCCATTTCTTATTGCACTTCTGATTTATATTCAAAAAGCTGAAGCACAGTCTTCATTTGATGAAAAAGTAACTTCTGTTTCTAATGTAGAAATGACTATTAACAATCTCGGAATGATTGGTAACGCCTTTAAAGGTTCTTATGTTACCTTAAAATATCCTTCTTGCGAGTATCCTAAGAATTCTGGTGTTGAGCATTTATTTGAAGGAGGTTTATGGATAGGAGCCAAGGTAAATGGTTCTACCGTTGTAAGCACTGCTTGCATTGATGACCCCTCCGGATACACAACCGGAAAAGAAGGTTTTGAATTTACCGCAGAAATAGGTAGTAAACTAATAGAACGTTCTACACTCTTGGATAACCCAAATTATCACCCAAATGCAATATCACACCAAGATTTTCTTTGTAATTTTACCGATAAAAATGCAATTGTTCCAGGTACTAATGTACCTATTGCGAATTTAGAAAACGGACCTCTTGGTGCAGATGTTCAATTTGAATCCTATAATTGGAACTACCCTTATGCCGATTATTTTGTTATCTTAAATTATACCATTACAAACAGAAGTAATAACATCTGGAATGATACTTATTTAGGCTTTTGGATTGACCCAGTGGTCAGAAATGTTAATATTACTCCTGCCGGTTCAGGAGGTTCCAATTTTTATAATAAATCCGGTACAGGTTATATCGATAGCTTGTTTATTGGTTATGAATTTGATGCTATTGGTAATGTAGGTTTTACTAATTCTTACATAGGATTAAAATTTTTAGGAGCCGAGTACCAAAACCAATTTTTTCATTCACTTATTGATACTTCTTTTAAGACTTATTTTAATTCATGGACGTTTAGAGACTTTTCTTCTTCTTATCGTACCCCGGCTAATGATAATGAGCGTTATGAAAAGTTAAGTTCCGGTCTCAATTATTCTAGCAATTGGCAAACCATTCAAAATCAATTAAAAACGCCGGGTAATCGTTCTCAGATGATCTCAGTTGGACCCTTCAACGCTGTATTACCGGGCGAATCTATTAATATCGTTTTTGCTGTTGTTTTAGCTAAACAAGTAAATGATGGGCAACCACAATCCGCTGATACTTACGAACAAAAAAGTCAATTAATCAAAAATTCTCGATGGGCACAAGCGGCTTATAATGGTGAAGACCAAAATTTTAATGGTATTTTAGACGACGGAGAAGATAATGATGGTAATGGAAAAATTACCCGTTATATCCTTCCTGCTCCTCCCGATGTGCCAAAAGTACGTTGGGAAGTAAATAACCAAAAAGTTACTGTTTATTGGTCTGATAATGCAGAAAAATCCATTGACCCAATCTCAAGAAAAAAAGATTTTGAAGGTTACCGTATCTACAAAACCAAAGTTGGATTTGATTTAAGTAACACACAAGATGTTGTCAATGCTTTGCAGTTAGTAGCTTCTTTTGATAAAACAGGCAATTCTATTGGTTACAACAATGGTTTTGATAAAATTCGTTTAAATCCACCTAAGCATTTTGAGGGAGATACTGTAACTTATCATTACAAAATGGATTTTGAAAATCTTTTAAATGGTTGGCAACATGCTTTTGCCATTACTGCTTTTGATGAAGGCGAGCCAGAAAATGGATTAGAATCTCTCGAATCTTCTAAACTGAATGTTTTGAAAAGAATTTTTCCAGGATTACCACCTAATCAAGGTTTTGTGAATGGCGAACCGTTTGTTTATCCCAATCCTTATTATGTAAATGCTGCATGGGAAGGGATTAGTACCTCCGAAGAAGACCGTAAATTATATTTCGCAAATTTACCCCCACGATGCGAAGTCAAAGTTTATACCGCTGCTATGGATTTGGTTTATTCCTTCAAACATGAAAGTAATTACAATGGTTCTGATACCCCTTGGTTTAAAACCTATTCTGATACAAAACAAAACTTATTTTCTGGTGGTGAGCATGCATGGAATTTACTTTCTACTGATACACAAATTATAGCAAGAGGAATTTACTTCTTTGCAGTAAAAGATTTGGATACTGGTGAAATACGAAGAGGTAAATTTGTGGTCATAAAATAGGTTACAAATCAGGTCGTGCCCTACGATTCGCTTGAGACAGCTTGTCATGCTATTTCCTTTTTTTCAAAGAGTTTAATTCTGCTTCTATATATCCCTCTTCGTACCCGTTACAATTTATTTCATAAATGTTACCATTGAAAAGATATATGTTTTTGTAAATCAGTAACTTAAAATTCATTGATTTTTGATAATCATAAAATACTATGTAACTATGTTTATTTTTTTTCCATCTTCCTGCAAAAAATACCCTTCATCTTTGTACCATAAAATTTAGTCAAGATGAAACAGTATGAAGTTAGCAAAATCTTAGAAATGGTCATCAACCTAGTAAACGAGAACCCAAGAGTTCAGAAAATGCAGTTAGTCAATGCAATTCGTAATGAGAATTATTTCGAAAATAGTTTTGAATTATGTTCTCAATTTATTGAATGGTTGAAAATTCAAAAATATCTCAAAGTTTACCATGTATTTTATGGATATTTGCGAATAACGGAAAAATCAAAGGCATGGATCAGTGAAAAAAGTGAAATTTGGGTAAGCGAAAAAAGTTTGAAAAACATCAAAGAAAATTATCAATTGCTAATGGGTTTAAAATTAGTGAGAAAAATCATTTCTGAGGAAAAACAAATAGACTTGTTCAAGGTTTGTCCTAATTACATGTTAGAAAAATTAGCACGTTTTCAACCGAACGATTTAGATGAATTATTTAAAATCAGTGGTTTCAAAGAATGGAAAGGAGACACCCAATGGCACAAATATTTGGAAGTAATCCAAGACTGGAAACAAAAACAGTTGGAAAACTATCCTATGAGTGCATAAAGGTAGTAATAAAAAGGATAAATTCAGAAGAGTTAAAAAAAAATTTTTTTAGGGAATTAATAAAAAGTAATGATTAGGGCGTGCCCCTTGCACGGTGTGCTTCGGGTCGGGCTAAACCTCCCTTCCCTCCTATTAGGAGGGATATAGGGAGGTTGCTCAGCAATCCTTTCTTTGCTACCTTCGGTTACGCTCGGGAAGCAAAGAAAGGCAGTGCCGCCTTCGCCCCTCCTAATATTGGAGGGGTGTCCGAAGGACGGGGTGGTTTCGCCCCTCCTAACATTGGAGGGGTGTCCGAAGGACGGGGTGGTTCCGGCGCCCTCCGCATCCCTCACGCAAAACCATGTAGCCTTAACTCCTTAATTCCGTTCTAAATAATTAGTCTTTCTAAGACATTATTTTGACTGCACTAATCAACTTTTTTATTTTGTTCAATTCTACATGAAATTTTTTGTAATCATTTTTCCTTTAATTTTGAACAAATTTTCAAGCAATGAAATTTCACTTCGTTTGGTTTACAGGTTTAATATTTTTTTTAAGTTGTAAAAAAGGAGAAAAATTGAACAATCAAGCTCCGGAGACTTATCTATTCTTAGATAAAATTGAGTTGGCGGGTCAAGACCGTTTGAACTCAATTGTACAATTGCATTGGTTTGGTGAAGACAAAGATGGAATAGTAAAGTTCTATGAATTTTCTATCAATGGTGGAGAATGGCAAATCACTACTAAAACGGACTCTACTTTTCGTTTAGAAATTAATAACGGTGCAGATAGTTCTGATATTAGGTTTGAAGTAAGGGCTGTTGATGACCAAAACCTTAAAGACCCTTCTCCTGCTTCGTTAATAATTCCAATCAAGAATACAGCTCCAGTCATTTCCTTTAACACTTCCTATTACCCAACCGATACCACTTTCCCTGTACTTACTTTTTTGTGGGACGTCTTTGATATTGATGGAAAATCTACCATAGACAGCATTTACTTAAAAGTCAATAATGGGAATTGGATTACTTTATCTCCCAATGTTTCTATGGTAACAATAATACCTTTAAACCCTAAAATAAACGGAAAGCAAGATGCAAGAGTTTATTTGCAATATGAAAAAAATTCTTATTCACAAATTCTTCAAGATTTTGAGGTAAACGGCAATAATCAATTTTATCTTAAAGCTAAAGATAAAGGTGGTTTATTTTCTGAAATTGATAGTTCAATAATATTTTTTGTACAGAATCAAAGGTCAAACATTATTTTAGTAGATGGTGTAGGTACAACTCCAAGACCTATACAGCTTTATGGTCCTATTATTGACCAACTGTATGGTGCTTTTGATTACTTAGATTTAACAAAAGCTGTTAATTTTCCTAAGATGACTATTACGTTAGATTGGTGGTTTTTACAACATAAAGAAATTTTTTGGTATGCACCTTCAACGGCTACACAATTAGATTACATAGAACGTTCAGAATCCGTAATTCAAAATTCATTGAATGCAGGTAGAAAATTTTTATTTTCTATACCTGTTCCTAAAAACTTAGACCCGAATTCTTCTATTTATCGATTTTCACCAATTGATAGTTTAACTATTCAGAAAGATGCATTTATGCTCAATACAGCAGAAGCCATACCAGACCCTCAGAATGCTGTCAATTATCCCACATTAAAAAATACAGGACCCGGTTTAATTTCTCAAATTAGTCCATTTTATCCGAAGCCTGCTGCCAAAGTAATTTATCGTGCTAACCTTACAGCTGGTTCAGGCAACTGGAATGACTCTACAATAGTTGCAGCAAAATTTCTTAATCTGCAAAATAAAACTAATTTAATTTTTTTTGTAATTCCTTTGGATAAATTAAACGGAAATAGTAATTTAGTGCAGTTTTTTCAAGCAACAAAAGACGAATTTAATTATTAAAAAAAATGATAAGCCCTATAAATGGTTATGAATTCAAAAATTGGGGAGAGACTTTAAAATTTAAACCCAAACATTATTTTAAACCTTCTTCGGAAGAGGAAATCCAGCAAATTATACAATTTGCTAAGAAAAATCAATTAAAAATTAGAGTAGTAGGTAGTGGTCACTCATGGACATTTCTTTGTGAATCAGAAAATCAAATTTTAATTAGTTTAGAAAATTTTCAAGGTTTAATTTCTATTGACAAAGAAAAAAAACAAGCAACAGTAAAATCAGGCACCAAATTATTTGCTTTGAGTGAAATTTTAGAAAAAAATGGTTTAGCAATGATTAACATGGGTGATATAAATAAACAAGCTATTGCAGGTGCTTTAAGTACTGGAACCCATGGAACTGGCGTAAATTATGGAATTATTCCCACTCAGGTAGTAGCATTAACTTTTATCAATGCAAATGGTGAAAAAATAGAATGTTCAACAGAAAACAATACACATATTTTTAAAGCAGCGCAAGTTTCTTTAGGCTCACTAGGTATCATTACCTCAATTACTTTGCAATGCGTAGATTTGTATAATCTTCATATTCAAAAAAAGAAAGAAACTTTAAAAGATTTAATACCTCGAATTGCTGAAATTCACCAAAATAACAGAAATTTTGAATTTTATTGGTTTCCTTATACAGAAATCATTCAAGCAAAATATTCCAACGAAACCAAAGAAAAACCCAATACCAGTGGTTTCAAAAAATGGTTTTTTGATATATTTTTAGAGAACAATTTGTTCAAAATTATTTCTGATGTTAGTAAAACCGTACCTGCAAGTGCCTCTACGATGTCTAAAATTTGTGGAATGGCAATTAGCAATAGTTCAGAAATTAATGTAAGTCATAAAATTTATGCAACGGAAAGGTTGGTTAAGTTTAATGAGATGGAATACGGTGTTCCTTCTGAAAAAGGGATTGAATGCTTGTTGAAAATCAAAGAATTTATTGAAAAAGAAAAAATTAATGTTCATTTTCCTATTGAGTTTCGATGGGTAAAAGGTGATGATATTTACTTATCACCAGCATATGGTTATGAAACCGTATTCATTTCTTGCCATATGTATTTAGGAATGCCTTATGAAAAATATTTTCGAGGTTCGGAAGAAATTTTTTTGAGTTACGATGGAAGACCACACTGGGGTAAAATGCATACACAAAAAGCGGATTATCTAAAAACTAAATATCCCCAATGGGAAGCTTTTTTAAAGGTACGTACAGAAATGGACACACAAGGTATGTTTTTAAACAATCATTTAAAAGAAATTTTTGGAATTGAATAAATTGAAAAAATATATGGCAAAAGAAAAAAAAGCGGCGGTTTCTTCTGAGGAAGGAAAAGAAAAGTCAGAAAAATTGAAAGCATTAAGCACTACCATGCAGATGCTGGAGAAACAATATGGTAAAGGTATTGTAATGAAATTAGGGGATAAGGCAGCGGAGCCTATTCCGGTGATACCCACGGGGTCTATTTCATTAGATTTGGCTCTTGGTGTCGGTGGATTTCCAAGAGGAAGAGTGATTGAAATTTTTGGTCCGGAATCTTCTGGTAAAACTACAATTGCTTTGCATGCTATTGCTGAAGCTCAAAAACTCGGTGGAATTGCTGCTTTTATTGATGCTGAACATGCTTTTGATAGATTTTATGCACAAAAATTAGGAATTAATACCGACGAATTGCTAGTATCACAACCAGATTATGGAGAACAGGCATTAGAAATTGCCGAAAATTTGATTCGTTCGGGTGCTATTGATGTTATTGTGATTGATTCAGTGGCTGCATTAATACCAAAAGCTGAACTTGAGGGCGATATGGGAGACTCCAAAATGGGTTTGCAAGCAAGGTTAATGTCCCAAGCACTTCGTAAATTAACGGGTGCTGTTGCAAAAGCCAATTGTGTTTGTATATTTATTAATCAACTTCGCGACAAAATCGGAATTTCCTACGGCAATCCAGAAACCACTACCGGTGGTAATGCCTTAAAGTTTTATGCTTCTATTAGAATAGATATTAGAAAATCTACTCAAATTAAAGAAGGGGACAACGTATTGGGTAATCTTACAAAAGTGAAAATTGTTAAAAATAAGGTCGCTCCACCTTTTAAAACTGTTGAGTTTGATATTATTTACGGTGAAGGAATTTCAAAAATTGGTGAAATTATTGATTTAGCAGTAGCATTAGACATTATAAAAAAAGCTGGGGCTTGGTACAGTTATGAAGGTACTAAACTCGGACAAGGTAGAGAGGCAGTTAGGCAATTACTCAAAGATAATCATGAACTACTATCTGAAATTGAACAAAAAATTAGAAGTTCTAATAATTTAGATTTGAGCTATACCCCTGATAACTCCGAATTAGATACCGAAATCGAACCACTTTTAGATTAAATCAACATTTTTCAAAAAGTTATCAACATTATTTGGATTGTGTTAAAAAAAATTTTATCATTGCAAAATTAAAATTAAAATATAAAATATTATGAGTAAATTTGATGAGGCATTAGCTGCCTATACCGCCGATTTAACTGAACTAAAAGTGAATGTAAATGATGAACTTTTGAGAAAAATTACTAAAAGTTTAGGTCCTTCTATTTATTTGAAGGATGCTTCTTTAGTAAGTTGCTCTGATCAATCAGAATTAGACCGTGTGAAAACCAATTTTCTTACCGGTAAATTAGGAATGTCTGATGATGCTGAAATGGATAAAGCTTTAAAAGCTGTCTGCGATGTTTATAAGGCTAATCATAAAAAAAGAGCTGTATTTTATTATCTACTCGTTACTCATTTGAAAAAAGAATCAATCTTTGCATAAGATTTTAAAACCTTAATTATAAATAAAATGAAAGTAGTTTTCAAATCAATCTTGATATTGTGTATAATGTTTTCGTTGTCAATGGTTGCTACTTCATGCAAAAAGTACGAAGAAGGACCTGTATTGAGTTTGCGTTCTAAAAAAGCCAGAGTGGTTAATAAATGGAAAGCAGAAAAAGTTACTGAAAATGGAAAAGATGTTACTGCTGATTACAGAGACATTACTTGGGAATTCAAAGATGACAATAAGTTTGTTATCACTGTGTCAGGAAGTGGTGGTTTGAGTATAACCCTTAATGGTACATGGGAGTTTAATAATGATAAAACCAAAATCATAACTATCCTCAACGGCGAAAGAACAGAAAGCGAAATTCTAAGACTGAAGGAAAAGTCATTATGGATTAAACAAGTAGAAACTGATGCGGGTGTTACTACAACAATCGAAATACATCTGATCCCCGCTTAAAATCAATATCAGTTTTGTGCATAAAAATATCACGGAGAGGCTGTTCAGAAACTGCAGCTTCTCCGTGATAATTATTTTTTATTAACCTATTAAGAAAAAAGGTAAAAAACAAGTAGTATTTTAGGTAAGTTTAATGTATACAATTATGATTTAGTTTTCAGTAAAACGAAAAAGTATTTAACTCTTATTATTTTCAAGAGTTTACATTAAATTACATTAACTTGTTACGAAGTAAGTAGCTAATACTATAACAATCTTTATTCATTTTTACAAAACTATAAATAATAAACTTTATAATTACCTACCATTTTGCTATTATATTGATTCATAAAAAGTGGAATTTCTTCTTTCCATTCCTCAAAAATTTGGTGCGGGTCTATGATGTATTTTGGTTTATTATGCAAAAATTCTTTGTACAAGTCGGAAAGTTCCTCGGGCTTTGACCACAATCTTAGTTTACCTTTGTGCTTGCTTAACCAATTCATTTTGTAGTAAGTAAGGCTGAAATTAATATACTTCAAGGCGCATTTTTTTTTCAATTTAAGGTAAAGTTCAGGCTGAAAATCCACAATGAAAATTTCTTTTAGGTTTTTATGATGATTTTTTAAATCTTCTAAAAGAAGTTTTTCTTGTTTAGAAAAATTAAGTTCTTCAAATTTAGAATTTACCCAACCATTTGGTTGAATGTACGGTTGTATCCATTGGTAACGTTCAGGTGTAGAAACAAAGTAGTAGATACTAAAAGTAAACAAAGGAAATAGAAAATTGAAAAAGAGTAATAAATTTCCCCATTTTTTTCTTGACAAAGCAAAATAAATGGCATGTATTAAAAGAAAAGGCAAAATTTGAATAAAATAATGCAAATAAAGCCGACTACCGCCTAAAAGAATTCCTATGAAGGAAGTAATGGATAATGTAAAAATTATTGTTTCAATTTTTCTTTGTCTTATTGACATTGTGTAAAATTTGGAACGGTAATTTATGATACCGAGAATACCTAATATAATAGCTACACCGTAATTTTTAAAGTATTCTTTTAATCCTGCTATAAAACTTACTTCTTCTCCAAAATTTTTTCCTACTCTTATGTAATCAAAGTTGTAAAGAAAACCAATATCTATAAACTCATTAAGACTATTTGTAAAATAGAGACTTAAAAATATAATTAAAATCATGGTCATAAAGCCAAGAAAAATAGTAAGCAGTTCACTAGGTTTAAAGGTATAAAAGAAAAATATACCAATTAAAAGTCCTATAAAATTTAAAATTCCTTGGTATTTGAAACCCATGCACAAAGCGCCTAAAATACCAATCCAGTATAAATAAGACCATTTTTTTTCGTTTTCAATAAAGTAAAAGCAAGCATATAAAATCATAAATAGAGTAGGTAAAAGCATCAAATGTTCTGCATTGAGTTCATTTGCATACCAAGGACTTAAACATAATAAACTTAAAAGTATTCCTGGCCAAATATGAAATGATTTAGAAAATCTGTAGTAATAAAATAATTGATTAAAAATAACAGCACTAATAAAATAATAAATAATAGAAAAAATTCTTAATGCAAAAAATGTGTAATCACCAAAAATTTTTACAAAAATTGTATAAAACCAAAAAATAATAGGGGGTTTATTATCCCAAGCATCTACGTACATGATGCCGCCCGATGCAATTTTTTTTGCACACAAAACGTAAATGGATTCATCTATTCCATAATAATTTTCATGAAATGATGGAATATGAAGCAAAATAACGAAAATCAATATAAAAATGTATAAAACGGGATTGTTGTTTTCTAAAAAT
>Ga0272446_1006215_pt1 | contig 12605 bp, 12 predicted proteins | sample YNPCB0061_FD_194587 | JGI IMG/M metagenome (GOLD analysis project Ga0272446, IMG submission 194587) | Hot spring microbial mat communities from Yellowstone National Park, WY, United States - YNP-CB-006-1 | ecosystem: Environmental > Aquatic > Thermal springs > Hot (42-90C) > Sediment | place... | reverse complement strand
GAGCGTCGTCTTCAACAAGGCGCTCACGCTCATTCCGATCCCGTTCTTCGACCTCACCTCGAGCACGGAGTCGATCCTGCCGGGCGCCCTCACCGGCATCTCGGGCAATGTTGGGCAGATTCTGGTCGGGTTCGTCCTTCCGTTCCCCATCGTTGCCGGGAGCTTTGTCAGTTCACTGTTCTGCAAGGTCTTCCCCATGCCGAACATCCTCTACAGCCTTGGGGCGTTCGGCAGCGGATCGACCAATGGCTGGACCCGCGGCATGGACGCGATCAACTCGCGTCTCATCACGGACATCAAGTTCTGGATGTCCATCGGCATTGGCCTTCAGCTCGCCGTGGCGGCGATCGGCATCGTCCAGGTGGCGCGTGCATTCGGGTCGCTCCGACAGCAGGCCAAGGGCCGCGGCCTGATGCTGAAGGTGCCCGAAGGCCGCGGCGACGTTAAGATCTGGATTCCGCTGCTCGTGTGGTTCACCATCACCTGCTTCTACATTGTGCTCACGCAGGTGCTCCTCGCGGTGGACGGGCACGGCGGCCAGTTCCCGTGGTGGATTCTGATCTTCTTCGGTCTGGTCTGGACGCCCATCAACTCCTTTATCAGCGCGCGAATGATGGGGCTCACCGGGCAGGGCGTCTCCTTCCCGTTCTTGCGCGAGGCTTCCATCATGAAGAGCGGGTATCCGCACGTCGACATCTGGTACGTGCCGATCCCGCTGGCGGACTACGGCCCGCTTGCCCAGCGTTTCCGCGAGGTCGAGCTGACCGGAACGAAGTTCACGAGCGTCGTGAAGGTCGAGTTCCTGGTGCTCCCGATCTTCCTCGTGTCGTCGTTCGTGTTCTGGGCGTTCTTCTGGCACACCAGCGCCATACCATCGGCCCAGCACCCTTATGCTCAGCGGTTCTGGCCGCTCGTTGCGACCTTCCAGGCGATGTTCCAGACGATCAACAAGCCCGATGGGCCGAAGTGGGTGCTGGAGGGCATCAACGCCACGCGGATCGGAGCGGGCTTCCTGGTCGGGCTCGGCGTCTATGGGATCGTGAGCATGGCCAAGCTGCCGCTCCTGTTCTTCTATGGGCTCGTTGGAGGCGTGGGGGCGTGGCCCGCCGACGTCATTCCGTTATTCTTCGGCGCCTGGCTCGGGAGGCGGTACTTCGCGAGGCGGTTCGGGTTCGAGCAGTGGCGGATGTACACGCCGGTGCTGTTGGCGGGGTTCTCCTGTGGCACAGGCCTCGTTGCCATGGCGGCGATCGCGCTGTCGCTGATCGCAAAGTCGGTGAACTACCTGCCGTTCTAGTCGGGTTGCCGATGTGAAGGAGCCGGGATGCAGGAGCCGGTGAAACCAGCTGGCAAGGGGAGCGTCGTGGGCGGCGCCGCTCTGGCTACGCTTCTGTCGGTCCTCTTGTGCTGGTTGCCCGCCATCGGCCTCATCGCGGCGGGGTACGCCGGTGGTCGCCGATCAGGTGGGGGAACGGCCCGGGCGCTGGCGGCTGCCGCGGTTCCCGCGGTCTTGTGGTCGGCCTTCATCTGGTGGCGCGGCGGCTCGCCGGTCGTGGTGAACGGACAGGAGATCACGCTCGCGGCCGTTCGATGGGCGATCCCGGCGTTCGCGGGCTGCCTGCTGGGGGGCGCCCTCATAGGGGTTGGGGAGCCCGGCGCTCGCGTCCTTGGTGGCCTGGTGGCCGTGGGCGGCGTGGTCTGGACGTCGGCCCAGTTCGGTCAGGCGTGGCAGAATGTGGCTCCGCTCTTGGAGAGACAGGAGTACGAGCCGGCCAAGAACCAAGAGTGCCCGGAGCGGCTCAAGCAACTCGGTACCGCCCTGCGGCTCTACGCCGACTCGTGGGACGGGTTTCTGCCGCCTGCAGAGCGGTGGATGACCGCCATCAAGGATCGTGTGCAGAAGGACGAGTGGCTGCATTGCCCGGAGGTTGCTCGCCGCGACCCTGGGTCGTACGGGTATGCGATGAACCGGGAGCTGAGCGGGAAGGCGCTCTCGAGCATCTCCGACAAGGCATCGACGCCGCTCCTCTACGACTCGACGGCGACGGGGCCGGATGCCCACGACACCGTCCAGTCGTTGCCCAAGCCCGGGCGGCACATGGGCCGGAACAACGTGCTGATGGCCGATGGCGAGGTTCGGAGCGAGGCGCCCAGGTAGCGGACGTGAGCGACGCGACAGGGCAGACGGGGGGCCGTCGGCAGGTCGAAGCATGAGGTTAGGCGATCAGGCCTCTCGCCGGTGGCTGGCACGGACGCTGGCGTGGTCATCGGTGGTCCTGTTGGTTCTGTATGGCGCCGCCTATCTAGCTGGAAAGTCGCTGGGGCCCATGCGGCGGATCGGACAGACGCAGGGCTGCATGAGCAATGTCCGATTGCTCGCAAGGGCGTTTGCCCTCTACGCTGACGACTACGAGGATCGGTTCCCGCCAGCGAGCCGATGGATGGACGCCAGCGGCCCGTACGTGGTCAAGGAGCAGCGCTTCCGGTGTCCTGCCGTGATGGAGGCTTCCGGAAACGCCTACGGTTATGCGGCGAGCCGCTCGCTGGGCGGCGTGATGCGAGCGGAACTGGAAGCGCCAGGTGAGACGCGCCTGCTCTACGACTCGACGCTGCTGGGGCGGAACGCGTCGGACAGCGCGGGCTCGCTGCCCATACCAGGGCGCCACGTGCGCAGAGCCGGGCCGAACGCGCCCTGGCGCCCGGCGAATGTGGTGGCGTACGCGGATGGAGGCGCGCGACTCGAATGGCGCCCCTGAGCGGCGCGTGGTGAGGCTGCCGTACGGCGAAGCCGGGCAGCAGGAGACGCAGACAACGGCATGCCGGAGGTGACGCAGCGAGCGGCCCGATCAGAGCCGCGAAGCGTGGTTGGCTGGCAGGGGCTGACTTTCGAGCTGCCAGCCGACTGGAACGTGACCGGCTTCTCGATGGACCGTGATGAGGGTTACCTGAAGGTCGACTCCCCCGGCACGATGTTCGTGCAGGTGAAGTGGTCGAACCGGAGCAGACGCCGGCCTCGCTCTCTGTTCGAGGCGCTCTACGCGGCATGGAAACGGCGCAAGGGCGCGGGCGAGCACGTTCCTCAGGAGCCGCCGGATCTCCGGGCGACACTGGAGGAGTTCCTCAAGCAGACGCGCAAGCAGTCGCGGAAGCAGCGTGCTCCGTTCGAATGCAAGGTGAAGCCGGAGACTGTCGAGCACGGCGGCGAGCGAGTGGCGCACAACTTCTCGTGGACCGGCGGGGGGCACGCGCAGGGGAAGATGTGGTTCTGCCGGACCTGCGGTCGCTCGGTGATCGCTCAGGTGGTCGGGCAGGGGAAGGACAACGTCGCAGGCATCGCGAGCGCCCTGTTCAGCTCGATCAGGGACCATAGCGCCGATGGCTGGAACACCTGGGCGCTGTACGATCTCGTCGCGGCGGTCCCGGAGAGCTTCCGCCTGAGAGCGCAGAAGCTCATGTCCGGCTACCTGCGGCTGGAGTTCGATCGTCGCGGCGGCGAGCGTTTGACGATTGAGCGGTGGGGCCTGGCCAACGTGACGAGGAGGAAGTTCACCGTCGCGGAATGGCTGCAGACGATGTGCGAGGGTTCTCGGCATGGCGCCCGGACGAGCGCAGCGTCGGTACATGGGCACGAGGCGGCGCTTGGCGCTGGGCGGCTGCGCAGTCTGGCCGCATGGGCCGGCGCTCTGAGAGATGCTATGGGCTCCCGAAGCGTGGCCTCGGTCTACGACGGCTGCGTCTGGGAGTGCACGGAGAACAACAAGCTCTACGCGGTACAGCTCTGGCGGACCCGAAAGTCGGAAGGTCTGCTGGACGAGGTGGTAGCGCGGTGCGAGTGCCACTGAGCCTGAGGGTCAGGGCGGTGGCCGGTCGCTACCTGCCCTTCCTCCGTGTCCAGCCGCCGGATCGCAAGCTGGTGTTCACCTTGCGACCGGTGCGGCACAGCGCCGTGGAGTGGCAGGTGGACGAGAACGGTGAAGCGAGGCTGCGAGTGCCCTACAGGACGGATAGGATTGGCCGTGTGGTCAGCTTTTGGTTCCGGTTGCCCGAAGCCCGCCAGGTGCAACTGGATGAGGTCGGCTCCTTTGTCTGGGGGCTGTGCGACGGGGAGCATACGGTGGAAGGGATCGTGCAGAAGACCGCGAAGCACTACAAGCTGAACCGTCGCGAGGTGGAGGTATCGGTGACGACCTATCTGCAGATGCTGGCGGAGCGCCGGTTCATCGGCTTCTTCCAGCGAGGAGGGAAGGTCCAATGAGCGTTGCGAGCGCCAACTCCTCGCCGGCTGGAGGCGACAAGCGGCGTCAGATGCAGCTTCCCTTCTCGAAGGCGGTCGAGATCAGTCTGAAGAGCGTCCGCATTCGGTTCGCGCGCTCGCTGATCACGGCGGCCGGCATCTTCCTCGGTATCGCGTTCTACAGCTCCGTTCAGACTTCAGCCGTCTTCTCGGACATCCAGGCCGACATCATCCGTGTGAAGCGTGAGCAGCTGGCGGCCGGCGCGAAACTCACGCCGGATGAGATCCGGATGATCTCGGCCGCCGACGCCAACAAGGCGGAGGAGAACAACGCCAAGACGCGCCTGCAGTGGCTCTCCATCATGGGGCTGATCGTGTGTACGGTCGGTATCACCAACGCGATGCTGATGTCGGTTACGGAGAGGTACAAGGAGATCGGCACGATGAAGTGCCTGGGAGCCCTCGACTCGTTTGTGGTGAAACTCTTCTTCATCGAGTCGTGCCTCCTCGGCTTCATCGCGAGCGTCGCGGGCTGCGTCCTGGGATGGCTGCTCATCTCTCTGGTCAACCTGATCAGCCTTGGTCCAGCGGCGTTCGGGGTGATGTTCTGGCAACGGTCGCTGTTGCTCATCGCCACATCCGCCGCACTGGGCACTTTCCTCACCTTCATTGCGACGATTGCGCCCGCGGTGCGCGCGGCGAAGATGCCGCCCGCCGCGGCGTTGCGCGTCGAGATCTGACGTCAGGTCTTCCCGAGACCACGGGAGCACGGCGCCGCCCGGAGGATGGGATGCGCCGGCCAGGAAAGGGTAGATAGCCGATGGCAGCAAACGAGTACATCGTCCGCACGAAGGGGCTGGTCAAGGAGTACACCATGGGCGACCAGGTCCTGAAGGCGCTGAACGGCGTCGATCTCGACATCTACCGAGGGGAGTACATCTCCATTATGGGGCCGTCGGGATCGGGAAAGTCGACGCTCTTCAACGCCATCGGCGGGCTCGACAAGCCTACCGCCGGCTCCGTGTTCATCAACGATGTCGATATGGCGCAGCTCGATGCCAAGGAGCTGGCCTACCTGCGGTGCCACACCATCGGCTACATCTTCCAGACCTTCAACCTCATCCCCGTGATGACGGCGCTCGAGAACGTGACGCTGCCAACTGTGTTCGCCGGAATGTCTACCGACGACGGCATCGAGCGCGGGATCGAGCTCCTCGAACTGGTCGGCCTGGGCGAGCGCCTCCACCACAAGCCATCGGAGCTGTCAGGAGGGCAGCAGCAGCGCGTGGCCATCGCGCGATCGCTGGCCAACAACCCCTCGATCATCCTGGCGGACGAGCCCACCGGCAACCTCGACCTTCGCACTGGCACGGAGATCATCGAGCTTCTGCGCAAGCTGAACAAGGAGCAAGGCGTTACGATCATCTCCGCGACCCACGACCTGAAGATGCTGGACGTCTCCGATCGCATCGTGTGGATCCGCGACGGTCGGATCGCCAAGATCGAGGAGCGCAAGGACATCGAGATCAAGGTCGGCGAGATGGAGCGGGAGGGAGAGAACGAGACGGCGCATTGACGGCCAATGTCGTCGCCTTCGTGACGAGGGGTCCGGGGCGTGGCCGTCCGGACCCTTTTGCCTCTTCGTGTCGCTGTGGCGAGGGATCACTGGATGCGCACGGACCTCACGCAGTCGAGCGCGGTGAGCGCTTCCGCTAGCTCTCCCATCGCCTGTCCAGCCGGAAGTCGCAGCGAGAGCCGCACGCTGCGTTGCGTGCCGTCTTCGGCCCTGTCGGCACGCACGTCTTCGACCGTCGCCCCGCGCGCCTGCATGGTGGCGAGCAGCGACGCAACGGCACCCTCCTCCGGGCCCAGCATGGCCTCCAGCCGCAGCGGGACGCCACGCCGCCGGTCGAGCCACAGATCGGCTGCGTGAAGCGCCCACAGCGTGAAGAGAGCCGCAAGAGCGGTGATGACGGCGAGAGAGACCGCGCTCTTGCCTGCGCCAATCGCGATGCCGATGGCGGCGGTCGTCCAGATGCTGGCCGCCGTGGTGAGGCCCTTGACACTCGCGCGGTCGCGCAGGATGGCGCCAGCGCCCAGGAACCCGATGCCAGCCACGATCTGAGCGGCGATGCGCGCCGGGTCGCCGCCCATCTGCGCCGAGATGGTGATGGACGTGAGGGTCAGCAGGGTGGACCCGAGGCAGACCAGTATATGCGTTCGAAGGCCAGCGGGATGGCCATGCAGCTCGCGCTCCAGGCCGATGAGGCCTCCCAACAGAATCGCGAGACCCAGCGCGAGAGCGGATGGCGCCAGTCCGGGAGCCGTGGCGTGTGGCATATCGCCCTCCCGACGTTGTTGGCGGCGGAGTTGGTCGAGCCGATCGATGCGGCCTGACCGCGATAGGCATTATAGGGCTCGACGAGTGCGCCGGTCAAACGGCGCCCTGGGCTAGGGAGCGAAACCGGCGCAATGCCGCGGACGTAGTGGCCGGTGATGTAGGTGTGGCGCCTTGGCGCATGGCGAGCGAGGGGGGCGAAAATGGGCGAGGGTGGCGGTGGCTGGCTTCGAGTGATCCTGATCATCGTCGCTGTGCTGATAGCGATTAAGATCGCCACATGGGCGCTGGCGGTGATCGGAAACGTACTGCACACGGCGCTGAACGTGGCGATCATCGTCGGGATCGTTTGGCTGGTTTTCTACCTGCTCACGCGGCGCAAGCAGGCCTACTGACGAAGCGGCCGATGCGCGGAACTCGGCCGTGGTGATCGGGCTGCCGGCGAACCGGCGGCCCGATCATGCGTGTGCGGCGGTGGCGGGTTCCGGCTGTCCCTACGGAGCTCCTGCCGGTGTGCCGAGACTCTAGGTCGGTGCTCTCCACGCGGGAGCGCGTGTGCGCGCGGCCGGGTGAGGGAGCGGTCCGTCTGGAGTGGTCTGCATGGGTGTCAGCTGGCTCGATGGGGCGCCGGTGATCGGTGCGTTTTCGGCGGGCGCTTACGAGGACGCGCTGCGGGCGCTGGCTCACCCTGCGGTGGCCGGTACGATCGCCCTTGCGATGGCAGGGGTCATCGTGGGTCTTCTTCTGGCTCGCCGTTGCACAGCGCCCGAACCGAGCGAGCAGGGCTCGGACGATGTGACCATCGTCGGTTGTGACCGACTGCAGCCGGGGGCACGGGTCACGATTGAGGCGTTTGGCCTCGACGCCGTGCGGAGCTTCCCGGCCAACCTCGTCGCCGTCGAGCGATGCCACCTCCGGTTCACGGTTCCGGCCTCTGCGCTTCCCATGCCTCGCGGCGTCCCGGTCACCATCATCTCGGTGGACCACTCCGCACTGCTGCGCGGCCACTCCTTCCTGGTGGACCACGGGGTTCGTGGTGGCGCGGTCACCGTTTGCCTGCGCCGCCCCGCCTGGCTGGAGCGCGTGCAGCGGCGCCAGTATTTCCGTGTGCCGTTGGAGGTCCCCACGATGGTGTCACCCGTGCCGGCTCGCGCCGCCCATCCAGCGCCCTACAGAGGGCTGATCACTGAGCTGTCGGCGAGCGGCCTCCGAGTAGCATCACCGGCTCCGTTCTGCGCAGGCCAGGTGCTGCGGCTTCGTGTGCCGGTTCCAGCGCTCGGCGAGCCGGCCGTCGATTCGCGGGTCCTGCGGTGCACCGTGAGTGAGCACCGCGGGTACCCTTTCAGCGCGGCCTGTGAGTTCCTCTACCTGTCGGAGGAGACCCGCGAGGGCATCGTGCAGTTCTGCTTCGACGCACAGCGAACGGCCCGACGACGCGGTCCGGGCAGCGCGCGCCACTGAACCGTCTCCCCTGCGATGACGCCCGGACCCACACGCCATGACGGCGAGCGGCTGCGTGTGGCGTACCGGGGGCAGGAGCGGCTCTCTCCGGGCCGACACCGGTGATTCGGGTGACGACGATGTGTCCGCCTGAGCCTTCAGGCGAACCGTACGCAGCCGGCGCGCGCCGCATCGCGTTCCACCGGATACAGATCCCCGATGGTCAGCGGCGGGGTGCAGGCCGTCGTATCTCCGGTCCCCGGCGCGGCCCAGGCTCCTCGCGGTTCTGTGGCTCGTCCGTCACCTGATCGTTCAGGCCAGCCACCAGTTGCACCAGCGCGGTGGAGAGGTCCGCTCCGGTCACGGGCGCCTTCAGGTTCGCGCTGAAGGGCGACCCGTCCCAGACCATCCTCATGCCGACGAGGTAATCGAGATCGGCACGCTGCGTGGCTGTCAGGCCCACGCCTTCGGGTCGCGCTGCTGGGGGCAGGGCCACCGATTCGCCCACGATGGTCTGCGACGTAACGGGGATGCCTCGCGCTACGTAGGACCCCATTCGCGCCAGGACGACCGCCACCTCGTACCGGGTGACGGGCTGTTTGCGCCAGCCGGCGCTTCGCTTGGCCGGAGCGACCCCGGCCGCGCGCGAGCCCTTCCACTTGCCGGCCTGCAGCGATCGGGCGAAGCGCGCCAGGATCGTGATGAGCTGCGCGCGCGAGACCGTCTGATTGCCGCCGAACTTGCCCGACGGCGCATCCATCACCTGGCGGTCAAGCACCGTCGCGACGGAGCTTGCCGCCCAGTGGCTCGTGGGCACGTCAGCGGGCAGGGGCCTTGCCTGTGCCGCCGCCGCTACCGCCAGAAGGGCCACTGCAGCCATCCAGACGCGATAACTCATGATGTGATGTTCCCTTTGCCGCGGAAGCACGGTCTTGCGCGAGCGGTCACAGGCCCTCTGATCCGCTCAGATCTGGCCTCGTACGATCTGTCGCGCCTCGCTGTGACGAATGGCGGGCAGCTCTTCGAGCGCGCGGCCGGTGCCGATGGCCACGCAGGAGAGCGGGTCCTCGGCGACGTGTACGGGGGTGTCCGTCGCGTCGGAGAGCAGGCGGTCGACACCTCTCAGCAGAGCGCCACCGCCGGTGAGCCAGATCCCGCGGTCGATGATGTCGGCGGCAAGCTCCGGTGGCGTCTGCTCCAGCACGGATTTCACGCGGTCGACGATCTGTATGACCGGCTCGTAGAGCGCGTCGCGGATCTCCACGGACGACACGCGAACCGTGCGTGGCATCCCGTTCACGAGATCGCGACCGCGGACCTCGAGTTCGAGCTCCTGCTCCAGCGCGAACGCAGAGCCGATCCTCACCTTGATGTCTTCGGCCGTGCGCTCACCGATCATGAGGCTGTGGGCGTTCTTGATGTGCCGGATGATGACCTCGTCCATCTTGTTTCCGGCAACCCGAAGGCTGCGAGAGATCACGATGCCCTCGAGAGAGATGACGGCGATATCCGTCGTTCCGCCACCGATGTCGACGACCATGTTGCCGCCGGGGTTGGCGATGGGCAGTCCCGCCCCGATGGCCGCCGCCATCGGCTCCTCGATGGTGAAGGCCTCGCCGGCTCCAGCCTCTCGCGCGGCCTGGATGACCGCGCGGTGCTCGACACTGGTGACACCTGAGGGCACGCAGATGAGCACGCGCGGCTTGAAGAGGCGCTTGCGGCCCACCACGCGGTTGATGAGATGCTCAAGCATCTTCTGAGTGGTGGTGTAGTCCGCAATGACGCCTTCCGACATCGGGCGAATGGCCACGATGCTGCCCGGCGTCCGCCCGATCATCAGGCGTGCCTCTTCGCCAACGGCGAGCACACGTTTCGTGTGGGTGGAGATGGCAACCACCGAGGGCTCGCGGAGGACGATGCCCTTGCCGCGCTGGTAGACGAGTATGTTGGCGGTGCCGAGGTCGATGCCGAGTTCCGGCGTCAGCGAGAACACACCTATCTCCTTACCGCTTCCTCGACCTGGCAGCGCTGGATCGTCGCGCCCAGGGCGCTCAGCTTCGGGACCACATCTGCATAGCCGCGGTCGATGTGCTCCACGCCGGAGACCTCCGTCTCGCCCTCCGCCGCCATGCCGGCGCAGATGAGGGCCGCGCCCGCGCGCAGATCGGTGGCGGTCACCGGGGCGCCGGTCAGGCGCGCGACGCCGTGGATGACGGCCGTTCTGCCCTCCACACGAACGTCCGCTCCCATGCGGTTCAGCTCGTTCGCATAACGAAACCTGCTCTCGTAGACAGTCTCGGTGATGACGGACGTTCCGTCCGCGATGCTCAGGAGAGCGGCAAAGGGCTGCTGCATATCGGTCGGGAAGCCCGGATGGGGCATGGTCTTGATGTTCACGGCGCGCGGTCTGCCCTCCGAGCGCACGTGGACGCCGTCACTAGCTTCCTCAACCTCGACGCCGGCTTCACGCAACTTGCGCGTGAAGGGCCTGAGATGATCGGAGATGGCGCGCTCGATGTGAACATCGCCTCCCGTGATCGCCGCCGCCACAGCGTAGGTGCCTGCCTCCATCCGGTCCGGTATCACCGTGTACTCGCCGCCGGAGAGACGTTCCACGCCATGGACCGTGATGGTGGTTGTGCCCGCGCCGTCCACCTGTGCGCCAAGGTGGCGCAGGAAGTCGGCGGTGTCTACGATCTCAGGCTCCGTCGCGCAGTTCTCTATGACGGTCTCGCCTTCCGCCAGGCAGGCGGCGGTCATGAGGTGCTGCGTCGCGCCGGCGCTCTGAAAGTCCAGGTAGATGCTTGCCCCCTTCAGCTTGGGGGCCGCAGCCGTGTAGACGCCATGCTCGACATGGATCTCGGCGCCCAGCTGGCGCATTCCGTCGATGTGGAAGTTCACCGGACGTGCGCCGATGTCGCATCCCCCGGGCACGGGTACGCGGGCGAAACCGAAGCGCGCTAGCAAGGGCCCGAGCACGCAGAACGATGCCCGCATCTTGCGGACTAGCTCGTACGGGGCTTCCAGGCAGTGGACGTTGCGTGCGTCGATCCGGACGGTCTCGGGACCGGTGAAGCAGGTGGCGGCGCCAAGACCGTTGAGCAGATCGACCATCGTTTCGATGTCGCCGATTCTGGGGATATTGTGAAGGATGACAGGACCCTCGGCCAAGATGGCCCCGGCCATGATCGCCAGGGTCGCGTTCTTGCTGCCGCCGATGGCTACCGAGCCACGAAGCGGGGTTCCACCGACGATGCGCACTTTGTCCAAGTCTGAGCCGCCCTGTGGTCGAGTGTCCGCGGAGCGCAGCGAACGGAGCCGGACTGGCGCGGAAAACGGCGGCGACGTCCTCACCGGACCCGAGCGGGGCGCAGGGTCTGTCACCGCCTGCAGCGCGATGCGAGCTTGCCATGCTCGGCAGAGGAATGCTCTGCTGCCGCGCCGACCACAGTATACTTCCCGGTACGCCTGCCGGTCAACGACGCTGGCGCCTGCGGTCGGGCCGCAGGGCTGCCGCGATCAAGACGGCACAGAGAAGCAGCAGGGGAGTGTCACCCCATCGAAGGTAAGGAGTGGTATCCGTGCGCGGTGACACGTCGAGGGTCAGGTGACCCTGTTCGTGCGGATGGATGCGGGTTGCCCGGCCATCGGATACAACACAGGCGGTGGGACCCGTGAGGCCGGCGATGACCACGGGGCGACGGACCTCCACCGCGCGCAGGACCGTCATCGCCAGGTGCTGCTCCAGTGACGCGGAGCGACCCGCCCACGAGTCGTTCGTGAGGTTGAGGAGGACCGACGCGCCGCGCGCCGCAGACCGCCGGACCAACGACGGGAACACCGACTCGTAGCAGATGAGCGGACCGACGCGCAACCCGCCAACGTCCAGAGGCCGGTCATCGGTGCCCGCGGCGTTGTCTTCGACGAAGCGGAACCACCGATCCGCCGGGGCGAACAGCGAGCGAGCCGGTGTCCACTCGCCGAACGGCACGAGCTGCCGCTTGTCGTACCGCGCAACGACCTCGCCGCGAGGGTTGAGCGCGAAGGCAGAGTTTGTCGGCCGGCCGTCTGCGCTCGAGCCGCCCGACCCAACGATCTGCCAGGCTTTGGTGGTCCGAGCCACGCGTGCGAACAGGGCGTTCTCCTCTTTGTCGCCCGCCAGGTCGTCAGCAGTGCTCTCTGGCCATGCTACGATGAGCGGTCGCTCCCGTGCAGCACGCGTGGCCAGGTCCGCGATCGCGGAGCGCAGAGCCTCGCGCTCGGCCGGTCCCAGAGGGTTCGTGCCGACGTTGGGCTGCATAGCGGTGATGCGAACGGCCGGGAGCGAATGGCCGGGCGAGGCATCCATGAGAGCGGCGATCAGCCAGCCCGTCGCCAGGGTACATGCAGCAACGACCAGGGGGGCGCCGATAGCTGGCGCGCGCCGGAACGCGGCGTTCTCGGAAGGGTGTAGCGCTGCCAAGGCTGCCGCATTCACGAGTGCGATGCAGAAAGTGAGCAGTCCAGCGCCGCCGAGCGATGCGGCCTGAAGAAGGGGAGTCGCCCCGTACAGCGTGTGGGAGAGGAAGCACCATGGCATCGCCAGAGGGCCCA
>Ga0272446_1006214_pt1 | contig 12606 bp, 9 predicted proteins | sample YNPCB0061_FD_194587 | JGI IMG/M metagenome (GOLD analysis project Ga0272446, IMG submission 194587) | Hot spring microbial mat communities from Yellowstone National Park, WY, United States - YNP-CB-006-1 | ecosystem: Environmental > Aquatic > Thermal springs > Hot (42-90C) > Sediment | place... | reverse complement strand
TCCCCGTACCCCTCATTAGTTAAAGTCGTCGAATACCAGGATCAACCAAGATGGTTCCCAATCGCCCATACACTTTTCCGATAAGGGTGCTTTGTCCCGTCTCTGTCCATGAACTTTTTTGAAAACTCGTCGGTTGACGGATGGGATCCCAAAAGTCTGTCTGGATTATCCAGGTGAGGATAGATTCATAGAGCCAGGTTCGTGAGAAATACACATGCACATTGTGGGTTTGATGGCAGGAACCTCCGCCGATGGCGTGGATGTAGCCATCCTGGAAATCCTGGGGATCCCGCCCCAGCTGACATGGCACCTGCTCCACCATGTCACCATTCCCTATCCCCCCGATCTCCGTGAAGCGGTTCTCCACTGCTGCCACCACGGTACTGTTGCCGAAGTTTGTGTCCTCAATGTCCGCCTGGGAGAGGTCTTCGCCCAAGCTGCCCTCACCGCCATGGCCCAAGCGGGTCTCGAACCCAGCCATATTGACCTGATCGCTAGCCATGGCCAAACCGTGTGGCATCAGCCCCAGGATCACGCCACCCTGCAACTGGGAGAAACCGCCGTCATCGCCGAGCGCACCGGCATCCCTGTCATCGGCAACTTTCGGGCCCGGGATCTTGCCGCCGGTGGTCAGGGAGCGCCCCTTGTCGCCTACGCCGACGGACTCCTGTTTCGGGATCCCCAACGGATTCGGGCCTTGCAAAACATCGGCGGTATCGCTAACGTCACCTATTTACCCCCCCATCCCGCTCAGGGGATCCTCGCCTTTGATACCGGCCCGGGAAATGTCTTGATAGATGCCGCCGTCTGGCACTACACCCACGGATCCCGCACCTACGATGCTGGGGGATCCCTAGCAGCCCAGGGAAGAGTGGATTGGGACTGGATTAAAGAGCACTTGCAGGATCCCTACTTTCAGCAGCCCCCTCCCAAAACCACCGGGCGGGAGTGCTGGCGCTGGGAAAACCTGGGTTTACCAGCCACCCTAGACACCCTGGCCACCCTCACCTGCTTTACCGCTGCCACCATTGCTCATGCCTACCGCACCTTTTTCCCCCAGATGCCAGAGGAAGTGATTGTCAGTGGCGGCGGCAGCGAGAATCACACGCTGATTGCCCATCTGCAAAACCTCCTTGATCCCATTCCTGTTTTTAGCAGTGCTGCCCTGGGCATGCCCAGCGCCGCCAAAGAAGCCGCCAGCTTTGCCCTCCTAGGCTATGAGAGCTACCACCGCCGCCCCGGCACCCTCCCTGCCGCCACCGGATCCCGTCATCCTGTCATTTTGGGTCATCTCACCCCCGTCCCCCCGACCCCCCCCGTCCCCCCCGAAGCCATCCATCCCCGCACCCACAACCTAGACTGCCTCAGTACTCTGGCCTTAGTGGAAGCCTTCAACCGCGAAGACGCCCAAGTCGCCGCCGCCGTCAGTCAGGTTTTACCCGTCATTGCCCAAGCCATTGACGCCATCAGCGAGCGCCTGCGTCAGGGGGGGCGTTTAATCTACGTCGGGGCTGGCACCTCCGGTCGCTTAGGAGTCCTCGATGCCGCCGAATGTCCCCCCACCTTCAACAGTGACCCCCAGCAAGTTATTGCTTGCATTGCCGGTGGCCCCCCTGCCCTCACCCACGCCATCGAAGGCGCCGAAGACGACACCGCAGCCGGATCCCAAGCCATGCACAATCTGAACCTTACCCCCCAGGATGCGGTTTTAGGGATTGCCGCCAGCGGCACCACCCCATATGTCATAGCTGCCCTAAGCGCGGCCCGCAGCCAGGGATCCCTGACCCTGGCCCTCACCTGTCACCATCCCAGTCCCCTGTCCACCCTTGCCGATCTGGCCATAACCCCCCACGTCGGCCCGGAAGTCATCAGCGGCTCCACCCGTCTCAAAGCCGGCACCGCCCAGAAAATGGTGCTGAATATGATTTCCTCCGGCGTGATGATTCGTCTCGGCAAAACCTACGGCAACCTCATGGTGGACGTGCAAGCCACCAACGCCAAACTGCGCCGCCGCGCCCAACACCTGGTCAGTCAGATCTGCAACCTCGATCCCGCATCTGCTCAAGCCCTTTTAGACCACTGTAACGGCGAAGTCAAAACCGCCATCCTCTGTCACCACCGCCACTGGGATCCCGCCACCGCCCGCCAGCAGCTCAGCCAGCAGACCCTCCGCAGCCTGCTCGATCCTATTCTCAATCCGGCAGTCGGGAAAGAGGCATAGACACACTTGCCAACGACGACTCCTCCGGCAGATTTTGCCGCAGCACCGCCACCAGCGTATCCGTAGAGTGATCATAAATTTGGGTCACCAGCTTAGGATACAAACCAATGCCAATAATTGGGATCAACAAGCAGGCAATAATAAACACCTCCCGGGGTTCTGCATCCACCAGCTCTTCATGGGCGGTGAGCTCCTTATTCTCTGGCCCGAAAAAGATCTGCCGCAGCATCGAGAGCAAATAAATCGGCGTTAAAATGACTCCCACCGCCGCCAAAAAGACAATGATCACCCGAAACACACCACTGTAAGCATCCGTGGTGGCCATGCCCAGAAACACCATCAACTCCGCCACAAAACCACTCATCCCCGGCAACGCCAAAGACGCCAACGAGCACGCCGTAAACATCGAGAAGATCTTGGGCATCTTCAAGCCCACCCCGCCCATTTCCTCCAGTTCCAGCGTGTGGGTACGGTCATAGGTAGCGCCGACCAAGAAAAACAGGCTGGCTCCAATCAACCCGTGGGAAATCATCTGCAACATCGCCCCACTCATACCAATTTCCGTCAGGCTCCCGATCCCCAACAGCACAAACCCCATATGGGAAATCGAGGAATAGGCAATCTTGCGCTTCAGGTTACGCTGCCCAAAAGACGTCAAAGCCGCAAAAATGATATTCACCACCCCCAGCACACACAGCACCGGCGCAAAGGTGAGATGAGCCTCCGGCAACATCCCCACATTCATGCGCATCAGAGCGTATCCCCCCATCTTCAAGAGAATCCCCGCCAGCAGCATATGCACCGGAGCCGTCGCCTCACCGTGGGCATCCGGCAGCCAGGTATGCACCGGGAAAATCGGCAGCTTCACCCCATAAGCCACCAAAAAAGCTCCATAAAGCCAGAGCTGTAGCACCGTAGGGTAGGACTTCTGGGCCAGAGCCGTCATCTCAAAGGTGGTTTGATCCCCATAAAAAGCCATAGCCAGCCCCGCCACCAAAATAAACAAAGAACTGCCCGCCGTGTAGAGAATAAACTTGGTGGCAGCATAAAAGCGCTGTTTCCCCCCCCAAATCGACAGGAGCAAATAGACCGGGATCAACTCCAGTTCCCACATCAAAAAGAACAAGAGCATATCCTGGACCGCAAACACCCCGATCTGCGCGCCATACATGGCCAGCATCAAGAAATAAAACAAGCGCGGCTTGAGAGTCACCGGCCAGGCCGCCAAAATCGCCAGGGTGGTAATGAACGCTGTCAGCAAGATCAAGGGCATGGATAACCCATCTGCCCCCACCGACCAACTCAGCCCCACCTGCGGCACCCAGGCATAGCGCTCCAGGAGTTGCAACCCTTCTACGGCGGGGTCATAGGCGAAGTAGTACCCAGCCAGGAGAATGACAAAATCGGTGATACCAATAAAGAGGGCATACCAGCGGATTGGTCGGCCCTTGCCATCGGGATCCGGGATCCAAGGAATCGCTAACGCCGCCAACACGGGATAGAGAATCACCGTGGTCAACCAAGGAAACTCCGTCAAAGGGATCGGTAGGCTCATGGGACAGCACCATCTTCCGAAAGGCACCTTAGCATCTCTTTACGGTTTCTGAAAAGTTTCATCCGGTTGTCTTTGGAATCTGGTTTGCGATCGAGGGAAGCCGTCGGGATAGGTCGTGATAGAGTAAGGGAAACTCGATAGCTGCTGAGTCAGACTATAGGAGTTGCCTTCTTAAAAACTGCTTTTGATGGTTGTTATTATACGATTGCTTAAGGAGACTCATGTGAGCGTGATCAACCAGTTAATTAGCGTGGCAGATGACGAGTTGCGCTACCCCTCCATCAGTGAACTGCAAGCGGTTCAGGATTATATGTCTTCGGGGCAACAGCGCTTACAGGTGGCAGAGTTGCTCACGGAAAATAAAAAGCGGATTGTGGATGAGGCGCAAAAGCTTTTGTTTGCCAAGCATCCGGATTACCTGCAGCAGGGGGGCAATGCCTACGGCTCCAAGCGCTATAACCAGTGTCTGCGGGATTACGACTGGTATTTGCGCTTGGTGACCTATGGGGTGATTGCTGGGAATACGGATGTGATTGAGGCCATTGGCCTGGTGGGGGTGCGGGAAATGTACAACTCCTTGAATGTACCCCTTGCGGGCATGGTAGATGCGATTCGCTTTTTGAAGCAGGCGGCTTTGGATGTGTTGGATAGCAAGAGCGCGGAATTGGCAGTGCCCTATTTTGACTATGTGATCAACGCTATGGCTGCCTAGGCTTGGCTGGTTATAATCTCGACTAGGGGGGATGGAAAGGGTTGCAGCACTCTTTCCTGAATTTGCATTTCATGCAGGGCGCACTGTTCATCCTCTATATTTTGGTGGTCAGTGGGGTGATTGCCGCCATTGCTGACCGGGTCGGCTATCGCATTGGCAAGCTGCGCTGGAGTTGGTTTAACCTCAGACCAAGAACCACGGCGACCCTGATGACAATTCTCACGGGGGTGCTAATTTCGGCGGTGACTTTGGGCTTGTTGTTTTATTTCAACCGTACCCTCCTCAATGCCCTGTTTAATTACAGCCGGGATGTGTCGGCGTTGCAGTGGCAGGCGAGTATTGCTCGGCAACAGCTTGAGGTGATGCAAAAAAGTCTGGAGGATGCTGGTCAGCAGCGGCAGGCAGCGCTGGATCGGGTGGCGGCTTTGCTGCAAGAACAACAAGACTTGATCCAGGAGCAGGCTAAGCTGCAGCAACAACGGGATGAGGTCAGGGAACGGCTGGAAACGGCGACAGCAACCCTGGCGGAGACCCAAGGACAACTGCGGCAAGCTTCTAGTCAATTGCGAACTATTCAGCGGCAAGCTGCCCAAGCCCAAGAGATGATTCGCACTTTGGAAGCCCAAAAAAAACAACTGGAACTGGAACGGGAGACGTTACAAGCTTCTTTGGGGGAAGCGGAAACAGAACTGCGGACTTTGACGGATCAGAAAGACGCTCTGGAGGGACAAATTCAGCGTTTGACGGAGGTGGCGCAGCGCTTCCGCTTGGGGCAGGTGCGGATCTTGGCGGGTGAGGTTTTGGCGACGGGGGTGGTGGAAGGAGGACAAACCCTTTTGCAGACGGAGCAGAGCCTAAATGCTGTGTTGCTGGCGGCGGAGCAGCAAGCACGGCGACTGGGGGCTTTGCCAACGCCACCGTTGGATACGGCGATTCAATTGCCCCGCGCGGATGCCCAGAGGATTCTGAGGGAGCTGCAAAAACCGGGGAGTTGGGTGGTGCGGCTGTTGTCGGTGAGTAACCGTTTGGCAGGAGAGTCGGTGCCGGTGATTGCCGATATTGCACAGAATCGCTTGGTGTTTGATAAGGGTACGGTGTTGGCTAGGACGGAGATTGCTCCCCATCTCTCGGAGGTGGCAGTCCAGGAACAGTTGATTCGTTTGTTTTCGGTGGTGAATTTTCGCTCCCGCCAGGCGGGGTTGTTGGCCAATCCTTTGACGGGGACGGTGGGGGAGTTTTCCCAGGCGCGACTGCTGGAGGCGGTGGCCCAATTGCAGGGGATCTCCACCCCAGCACAAGTGGAGGTGCGCACCACTACGGATATTTTTACGGCAGGACCCCTGCAGGTTGACCTGACAATTCAGTTTTCTTGATCTTTCCCCTCTCCCAAAATGGGCAGGGAGTAATGACCCTCACCCCTAACCCCTCTCCCAAAATGAGCAGGGAGTAATGACCCTCACCCCTAACCCCTCTCCCAAAATGAGCAGGGAGTAATGACCCTCACCCCCAGCCCCTCTCCCAAAATGGGCGAGGGGAGGCTAAAGAAATAAAAAAAACATGGCCTCTGAGTTTCTGGCTTAGGGAAAGCGGCCCTCGGGATCCCAGAGGTGCTTCAGTCTTGCCTCTAGGGCCTGTTGCACAGGGGGGATCCCGTCTGGGTCAATGTGGAGGAGGAGATTGGGGTCTGCGGCTAGGATTTGCAGAAAGCCGCCCCCTTGGCGACAGCGCTCCCGCCATTGACTCAGGCTTTGGGGATCCCAGGTGGGTAACCAAAGACGACCTAGTCCCACGCGGCGATGCCATTGCAGACGGATCCCTGGGAAACTGGCGTGGAGATCCCGCAGAATCCCGATGCCGCTGGCGGGTAGAAAACCAAATTTTGCCAGGACGCCAGGGCAAGACCAGAGGGTGGTGAGATCAGGGGGTGGGGGGTGGGGGGTGAGGGGGGCGGCCCACTCACCCAGGGTGGTTTCTTGTTCTTGGATGTGGGCACTGTGCCAGGTGATTTGGATCCCCCAAAGGTCTGTTTCCCGGTTTGGGTTCACTAGGGCGGGAGAGAGGAGATCCACAGCAGCAGGGGTGAGGGTGGAATGAATCATCTGCTCGGCCAGGGCAGCAACTTTGGTGAGATCCCCAACCCAGAGATGCTGGCTTACTGTCTGGGGAGCTGGGTAGAGACGCAGGGTGACTTGGGTGATCACCGCTAGCCGGCCGCGGGATCCCGTGAGCAGTTTCATTAGGTCGTAACCGGCAACATTTTTGACCACCCGTCCCCCGGCTTTGGCCCGTTCTCCATCAGCGCGGAGAAATTCAATCCCCAAGACCAAATCTCGTACCCCACCGTAGCGATGGCGCAGGGATCCTGTATCGGCAGTGGCGATGATTCCCCCGACGGTGGCCTGCTCCGGGTAGAGGGGATCCACAGGCCAAAATTGCCCTTTTTCTGCCAAAATGCTTTGCAACTCGGCATACCTCAAACCCGCTTCCACCGTGATGGTGAGGTCGCTGGGGGCATAGGCGATCACCTGCTTGAGATTGACAGTGCTGAGATACGAACCCACACGGGGGGATCCCCAGTGCACTTTGGTGCGGGATCCGCAGGGGATATAGCGGGATCCTGGAATGCGCAGCAGGTCGGCCAAATCATGGACGGAATCAGGGGTAAAGACAGACACGGTCAGCGAGAGCGGGGTGTGAGGGGATTGTATGGCAAAACCGGGGTCACAAAACGCTAAAATGGCTTTTGCTCTCCAGTCCGATTGACCATGATCCACGAAGTGCCCATGCCTGCCCTCAGTTCCACCATGGAAAGCGGCAAGATTGTCTCTTGGCTGAAGCAGGTAGGGGAGCGGGTAGAAAAGGGGGAGAACCTCTTGGTGGTGGAATCGGATAAAGCGGACATGGATGTGGAGTCCTTTCATGCCGGCATTTTAGCGGCCATTGTTGTGGAAGCGGGGGACTCGGCAGCGGTGGGATCCCCGGTGGCGCTGCTGGCAGAAACCGAAGCGGAAGTGGCTCAGGCCCAAACCAAAGCGGCGGCCCTCAAAGGCAGTGCTGCTCCCACCCCGTCTCACCCTGCTGCTTCAGCTTCAGTACCTGTCCCAGTGCAAGAATCAGCTCCCTTGACTGGGATCCCCTTGTCCAAGCCCAAAACAGGGGGGGATCGCCTTTTGGTGTCGCCTTTGGCCAAGCGTCGGGCCGCGGAATTGGGGGTGGACCTCAGTCAGGTGATGGGATCCGGCCCCGGCGGACGGATTGTGGAAGCAGACGTGGAACAGGCGGCTAAGGCTACAAAAAATTCTGCAAAACCTCTGGTGTCATCCCTGCCATCCCCCTCTCATCCAGGCACATCCCCCAATCCTCAGGCAGATCAGGTGGTTCCCTTGACCACCCTTCAGCAGGCGGTGGTGCGCAACATGAATGCCAGCTTGAGTGTACCCGTGTTCCATGTGGGCTATACCATCACCACCACTGCCCTCGATGCTCTTTATCAAAATCTCAAGGGTAAAGGGGTGACCATGACTGTCCTCCTCGCCAAAGCGGTGGGACTGGCCCTGAACAAACATCCCCTCCTCAACGCCAGCTACAGTGAAGCCGGGATCCGCTACCCTGGGGCAGTGAATGTGGCTGTTGCCGTGGCCATGGAAGAGGGCGGCTTGATTACCCCCGTTTTGACCCACGCTGACTGCACCGATCTCTATGAACTATCTCGGCGCTGGAAAGACCTGGTGGATCGGGCCCGCCGCAAGCAACTGCAACCAGAAGAATACAACAGCGGCACCTTCACCCTCTCCAATTTGGGCATGTTTGGGGTGGATCGCTTCGATGCCATTTTGCCCCCCGGACAAGGGGGGATCCTTGCCATTGGGGCTTCCCAGCCCAGGGTGGTGGCCCTAGAGGGGGGAGCCATTGCCGTCCGCAGCCAAATGCAGGTCAACCTCACCGCCGACCATCGCATCATTTATGGGGCAGATGCCGCCGCCTTCCTGCAAACCCTAGCCCACATCCTCGAACGGGATCCGGGATCCCTCACCCATTAAGGCATAGGGGTTCTCTCCGGGAATCTGAGATCACTTCTGAGAACTAAGGAGTGGGAACAGCCGCCTTCACAAAGCGATCGTTGAGCAGCACATTCAAATCAACCGGACGGGATAAGTTCCCTGTGCGGATGAAAAAGTCAGAGTACAACTTGGCGGTGTAATGGATCGACGTTGGGGATTGGGCAGGCACAAAGGCCGCCAGGTTATCTTTCAAGGTGAGCAGTTTAATTCCTTCTAAAGAAGCCTCTTCTATCGGGATCCCCAGTTTTTCGGCAATCAAGGCACTTCCCGCAGCGGGATCTGCCAGCCAGTCATCCACAGCCCGAAACCAAGCCCGAATAAACGCTTCCAGTTCTTTGGGGCGATTTTTCCAGACATCGGCACTGACCACCAAGCCATCGGGGATCAAGCCTGGGGTGGAACCACTATCAAAGATGACCTGAGCACCCTGGGCGACCGCTTCGGAAATATACGGCTCCCAGCTACTACCTGCATCAATGGTGTTCTCCCCTAGGGCCGCTGGTACATCCTCAGCAATGACCCGCACCAACGTTACATCCTCGCGGGTGAGTCCATTCATCTCCAGCATCTGGGTGACAAAAAGCTCGCCAAAGCCCCCAGTATTAGTGCCGATGCGCTTCCCCTTAAGACTGGGGACATCGGGGATCCCAGGCTTTGCCACCACCGCATCCGCTCCCTGGGATTCATCACTGATCAAGACAACGGCAGCTTGGGGATTTTGTACGGTCAGGCTGACCACACTGCCTAGCGCCAAAAAGGCCCCGTCCAGCTTCCCCGCAGTAAAATCTGCAATTTGAGTGGTGGTATTATCACTAAATTCTAAAGAGACTTGTACCCCTTCTTGCTCAAAATAGCCCTTATCTGCAGCGATCACCCCCGCCAAAAACCCTGGCCAAGCGCTGTAGCCAATGCGCAGGGGAACTTGGGTGGTCGCTGGGGCACGGGCGCATCCCCACAGGAGGAAGAGACTTGTGAGCAGAGCCAAGAATCGGGATAGGTGCATCGGGGCTGTAAACCTAGCCAGGATTTGCCAGTATCTTACCAGGTTCCGGCAGGGCGCCTTTTTGGCAAACGTCTCACTCTGGGGCTAGGGTAGGGGCGACATCACAGGCAATTCAGGTTTTCTTCAGATAAGGTGAGAATGTCCTGAGTACCGATGATGAAAATGAAACTGCTGCTAAAATCTGCCCCAGTCATCCTGGCCGCTGGTCTGATTGGGACAGGGATCTCTATCTTTGCTCCTCGGGTGGCAGCGATTCCCCAGTACTTGGCCCAGTCCTCCTCCACTCCCTTCAATGTAGAGCGGCAAGTGGCTATTCGTGGTACCGATCCCGTGGCTTACTTCCGCCAAGGTCGGCCCCAACCGGGTCAAGAAGCCTTTGCCTATGAATGGATGAATGCCCGCTGGTTATTTGCCAGTGCCGACAATCGGGATCTGTTCATTGCTGATCCGCAACGGTTTGCCCCCCAATTCGGTGGATTTTGTGCCTATGCCGTGAGTCAAGGCTATACCGCCCCCATTGATCCCAACGCCTGGAGTATTGTTGACGGCAAGCTCTATCTCAATCTCAATCTGAACGTACAGCGGTTGTGGGAGCGCAATCGAGAGCAATACATCCGCCTCGGTCACCAAAATTGGCCCGGCATCAAGGAAAGATTGCTGATGTCTTGACTCTCTCTAGGTAGACCTTCGGCGGATCCCCTTGGCAGCCTTTCTGCTGGAATCCTAGGCTAGAAAAAATCTTTTCCGAACAAGGGCGCTCCCTGCTGTGCCAAACCCTGTCAAGTCGACCCCACCCCCTGTGGTCTTGCGCATTACTGCGCCGGGATCCCCGGTCACCCTTTATCCCCTCACAGAACCAGAAATTCGCCTGGGGCGGAGTCAGCAGCACTGCCAGATTCACCTGGATCACGAGATCGTCAGTCGTGTTCATGCTCTTATCACCCCTTCCCTGCGGATCCCGATGTGGCACCGGCTGCGGGATTGGCTTGGCTGGCCCCAGGCCCGTTACCAGCTCTGGGATCAAGACTCTGCTAATGGGGTGTATCAGGGATCCCGAAAAGTTAGGCGGGTGGCCCTGCACCATGGCGTGCGTTTCAGCCTGGGATCCCCGCAGCAGAAAGACAGCATTCAGGTTCAAGTGATGGATCCCCCTGGACTGGGGCTGTACATCCGCCGGGGGGGCAGTCTCATGGGTTTGGGCATTCTGGTTTGGGGGGGCATTACCCTGTCCCAGGAATGGCAGCGCATCCCTGATCTCACCCAGATTCCCCGTGGCCCTGTGGTGGTGGTGGCGGCGGATCAACAGACCCTCCTGCGTCGCACCTGGAGTGATGCCCCCCTCGAGTTGGGCCGTCTGGAGGAATTTGGTCTGTTGCCACGGGTCTTGGTGGGGGCAGAAGACCGCCGTTTTTTTGCCCATTGGGGGATTGATGTGATTGGGATTGGGCGGGCTTTGTGGGTCAACACCACGGGCGGGCAGATTCGCCAAGGCGGTAGCTCCCTTAGCCAGCAGCTTGCCCGCACCATCCTGCGGGACTACACCGGCGAGGACAATAGCCTAGCTCGGAAATGGCGGGAAGCCCTGGCTGCCTTGAAACTGGAGTGGCACTACAGCAAAGAGGAGATTCTTCTTCTCTATCTCAATCATGTTTACTTGGGCAATGGACTCTATGGTTTTGCCACCGCTTCCCAGTTTTACTTTGCCAAGCCCCCTGCCCAACTGGATCTGGCAGAAGCTGCTCTCCTGGTGGGACTCCTGCCTGGCCCCAACGCTTTTAATCCCCTTGTGGATCCCCAACTCTCTCTGCGCCAGCGCAATCGGGTTTTGGAGCAACTCGACCGGGGCCACGATTTCAGCGATGCCGAACTAGCCGCCGCCCGCACCCAGAAGATGGTTTTTAATCCGCGCATGCGGGCCATGCCCACCACCTTGGCCCCCTATTACTATGCAGCGGTTCTCTATGAACTGGAGCAGATTCTCGGGGCTGATCTGGCCCATCAGGGGCATTTTTTCATTGAAACCCATCTGGATCCCCGCTTACAACGTCTCGCGGAAGAAACCCTGCACACCAGTGTGGCGGAACTGGGAGGGCGGTTCGGATTTCAACAGGGAGCCATGGTCACCCTCGACAGTCAAACCGGGGCGATTTTGGCCTTGGTAGGGGGAACCGACTACCGCCAGAGCCAGTTTAACCGCGTGATTCAAGCCCAACGCCAGCCGGGTTCTACCTTTAAGATTGTCCCCTACGCCGCCGCCCTGGAACGGGGGATCCCCCTTGAGCGCACCTACAGTTGTCAGCCCCTCACTTGGCAGAGCTTCTTCCGGGGATGTCGCACCAGCCACGAGGACATGACCCTAGCCCAGGGCTTGATCCACTCCGAAAATGTGATTGCCCTGCGTTTGGCTCAGGATCTGGGGCTGCCTGCCGTAGTCACGATGGCCACCACCTTGGGGATTGACTCTCCGGTTGCCCCTTACCCGGCTGCTATCCTGGGTACCAGCGAAGTCACCATGCTAGAGCTGACCCGCGCCTTTGCCACCCTGGCCAATGGGGGATCCCGAATCCAGCCCCACACCATTCGCCGCATCTATGACACCGCCGATCCCCGCCGCTGTAGTGATCCCCAACAACCCCGCACCTGTCCCGAACTCTACACCAGCCGCAAAGATTCCCAGCGCCAGCAGGTGATCTCCCCTACCACCGCCCAGGCCCTTACCCAAGTCCTGCAGGCAGCCGTCCAGAGTGGCACCGCCCGCAGCGCCTATCTCGGCCGCGGGGAAGCAGGCAAAACCGGCACCACCACCGCTAACAAAGACCTCTGGTTTGTGGGCTATCTGCCCCAGCCCACCTGGGTGACCACCGTGTGGTTAGGCAATGATGACAGTAGCCCTACCCGGGGCAGCAGCGGTCACGCCGCCCTGATTTGGGGACGCTATATGCGCTCTGCCCTCAACGCCCGCCCCTAAGTGACATCCTCCCCGCCGCAAGCGGACGGGGCATCCCAACCTCACGATTGAGTATTCCTACCCCACGCCACTGATCTAGATCGAAC
>Ga0272446_1006213_pt1 | contig 12607 bp, 6 predicted proteins | sample YNPCB0061_FD_194587 | JGI IMG/M metagenome (GOLD analysis project Ga0272446, IMG submission 194587) | Hot spring microbial mat communities from Yellowstone National Park, WY, United States - YNP-CB-006-1 | ecosystem: Environmental > Aquatic > Thermal springs > Hot (42-90C) > Sediment | place... | reverse complement strand
ATCGTGAATCAGTTGGATCGCTTCGGCATCGCTTACCCCGGCCGTGACCAGGAGGATGTGTCCCTCGAAGCCCTGGCGGCGGCAAGCCTCGACAAAGTCGCGCGCATGTTCCGCCCCTAAATCCACATCCAGCAGGACGACGTCAGGCCGGATTTCCGCCAGCCGGGCGACGCCTTCCGCGGCGCTTCCCACAGCCCCAACCACCTCGAACCCGGATTGGACCTGCAACAGCCGAGCTAAACTATCGCGGAATAGAGCATGGTCGTCAATGATCAGAAGCCGGATGGCCTGGATCGCCTTATCGGTCACCGGGCCCCTCCCCGCCGCGCGGCCCGCAAAAGCTCCGCTATAAAACAAGCGCCTCCCGCGTCCGCCCGTTCATACCGCAGGTCTCCTCCATGGCTGCGCAGAATCGCCCGCGAGACATACAGCCCGAGGCCCACCTGCTCGGCGCCGGACTGAAAAAGTTGGAAGAGTTTCTGAGGCTCAGGCGCCCCAGGACCGGTGTCCTCGAACCGGACGGTCACTTTCCCATTCCATTCGTTGACCGTGATCTTCAAAACCTTCTCCGGGGCATCCTGAACCGCCCGCAGGCTGTTCATCGCCAGATTCAAGAACGCCTGGGTGAGACCAAACGGCTCGCTCAGCACCATCGGGGCCGGCGTGGGGATCTGGCAAACCACCTTCCCGCCGATGTCTTCCCAGCTCGGCTCGATAATGATGCGCAGGTGGTTGAGAACCTCCGCCAAGTCTACCCCGCCGACCTGCGGGTGCGAGCGCGTTTGCAGCTCGGCGACCGCAATGGTCTCCAAGCCTGCCACCAACTTTCCCAATGCCTGAAAATCTTCATTGAGGCCCAGTTCCGGCAATTGAGCCAGGTTGGAATACACCACCGAAATCGCGCTGCATACGTTTCGGATTTCGTGCGAAACCGCCGCCGCCACAATGCGGTTGCTATCCTGCAACTGCCGCAGACTTTGCTCTTCGCGTTCGCGGACCTCTTCGGAGCAGTCCACGGCAATGGCGGCCAAGCGCCTTCCGGCGGGCGTGTCGTACGTGGAAAACCACGTCTGGGCGACGAAGATCTGCCCGTTTAGACGCCGCCCCTGGCATTGCGCCGCCGTGCGGAAATAGCCGCCCGGCACATCTACCTTCAGCGCATCGGCCAGCACGGGCAGCACATCCGCCACCGACACCCCCTGGCACCCTGTCTGCTCGTCGCAGCCGAACAGCTTCTGAGCGGCGAGGTTGGCCGACAGCACCCGCGCGCGCTCATCCAAGGTGAAAATGGCCGCCGGACTGCTCTCGGCGAGCATCCGAAGTTGCTCCTCCGCCTCCTGCCGCAGGCCTTGTTGCCGGTGCAACTCCTGCACATAGCCCATGATCCGTTTGCGGTTGGAGATTATCTGCTGCACGAATAACCCCGATGCGCTGTAAGCGATGAAAGCCAGCAGAAACCGGAAGAAGCTATCCAGGATGGAGAAGGAGTACCCGAACGCTACCCTCAACACAGCACATCCGAATGCCAGCAAAAGGATCTGCCAGCGGCTTAATACGGCAGCCGCCAGCAGCACCGGCAAGGTGTACAGGGCGCCGACGGAGACCTCCTGGCCGATTTCGTAGTGTACGAAGGCCACCCCGACGATAAGAACGGCGCTCAGCCCCAGCAGACGGCTGGGGCGGACGCGTAGCATCGCGTCGACGAACGCCGGCGCAAAGCCTTCCTGAGTCCGCTCGAAGCCCGCTAAGCCCGCCATGCGGCTATCCAGTATTTAACCCCATTCCCCATCCGCGGGTTACTCCGAAGACCAAAAGATACCACTAACTTGACCAAAAGATAAGAGGCGCGGCTGCCGCTGTTGGTCTAACCTTCAGAGTTGGGGTGAGTGTTGCCCGCGAAAGTCCATCACTGGCCTCTCGTCACCACGGTCGAGCCGCCCATATTGTGTTCGTCCTCGCATAACTGGGCGGCTTTTCTCCTGACCGGGATTGCTTTGGGGGCCCTTTGTTTCGCTGTCTATTCGCCGTTCTTGAGTCTCCCGTTTATTAGCGACGACTATCTGCAAATCCACCTCGCCCGGAAATACGGCGACCCTTCGGGTTGGGGCAGCTTGGCGCAAGACCCACTCTACCGGTGCCGGGCGACGTCCCTCGTGGTGACTTGGTTGGTGGACCGGTTTTTTGGCCTTTGGGCCGCCCCGCACAACTATGCCAGCCTCTTTTTCCATTTCCTCAATTGCTGTCTGGTAGCGGCTCTGGGCGTCTGGAAGCGGATCGGCTGGCGCATTTCGGTTCCGGCGGCGGTGTTTTTTGCCGTGCATGAAGGGCACCAGGAGGCGGTGGTGTGGATGGCCGCCTTGCACGATTCCTTGGTTTTCTTCTTCGGGGTGCTGGCTTTTCTGTGTTGGGTTCTCTGGCTCCAGCGTACAGGACGGCGGCGGCATCTCCTTCTTGCCGCCGCCGCTTTTTTTTACATTCTGGCGCTGCTGTCCAAAGAGTCCGCGGTGGCTTTCCCCCCGCTATTCGCAATGGCATGGTGGCTGGACCACAGAAGCGACCGGCAGGCCGTGATTCCCCTGGTTGTAGCCGCTGTGCTGGCCCTCTTGTACGCACTGGCGATATTTACAACGCCTGCCGACCACCAACATCTGCGCGACGGCACGTTTTCTTGGCGCGCGCCGTTCTGGATCACCATCCCGCACAGCCTTTTGAGGATGCTCTGGATCTGGGGATTCCTGAGCTTGGCCGTTTTGTGGCGTTACCGCCGCGAGGCGCGCTGGCCGGTCGCCGGCATTTCGATTGCTTGGGCGGTGTTTACTTTCGCCCCCTACAGCTTTTTGACTTTCATGACCCGGGTGCCCAGCCGGCACACCTACCTGGCGAGCCTGGGCTTGGCGTTGATCGCAGGCGCGGCCTATGTGGCGTTGAGGGAAAGTGCCGGCAGGCGAAGGCCGTGGGTGGCTGCGGCAATCCTCATCCTGGCGCTGGTTCACAACGCAGGTTTCTTGTGGATCCATAAGCTGCCCCAATACCAGCGCCGCGCGGCGCCCACGGAACGCCTGATCGAGTTTGCTCGTAAAACCGGCGCTCCCATTCGCGTGGAGTGTTTCCCTTATCCGGAAAACCTGGTCCCCGTGGCTCTATCCATCGCTCTGGACCGCCCCGCCGGTCCTGAGGCGGTCAAGTTGCGGTACTCTGAGGCGCCGGCTGCGCCGGGCGAAATCCCATATTGCGACGATTCGACCATATGAACGCACCCCTGCTCAACACCCCGATGTTCCCCGCATCTCTATCCGTTTTTTTCCCGGCTTACAACGACGCTCCGGCGCTTCCCGCCTTAATCGAGAAGACCTTTGCCGTCTTGGAGGAGTGCGTCGCCGATTACGAGGTCATTGTGGTGAACGACGGCAGCACGGATGAGACGGGGAAGGTTTTGGAGGAACTGCGCGCGCGTTTCGGAGACCGCTTGCGCATCATCACGCACCCGAAGAACCGCGGCTATGGCGGCGCGTTGAGGTCGGGCTTTGCGGCTGCCACCAAAGAGTACGTTTTCTACACCGACGGCGACGGACAGTACGACGTGGGCGAGCTTCCCTTGCTGCTGGCGCACGCCACTCCTGAGGTTGGCTTAGTGAATGGTTATAAGATCCAGCGCCAGGATCCCTGGCACCGCATCGCCCTCGGGTTTTTGTATAACCATTTCGCCCGCTTCCTGTTCCGGGTGCGGCTGCGCGATATCGACTGCGATTTTCGCCTCATCCGGCGCTCGTTGATCGAACACTTCGACTTGAAGTCCACCAGCGGCACCATCTGCGTCGAATTGGTCAAGAATATTGAGCTTTACGCCCCGGAAGTAGTCGAAGTTCCGGTGCATCATTACCCGCGTTTTCATGGCAGGTCCCAATTCTTTCGGGTGCGCTCGCTGATGTACACCTTCGTGCAGTTACTCCGGCTGTACGGGAGGCTGGTGGCCGCCCCGGCGCTGCGGACTTGGGCCCGGCGCTGTGGAATCCGCACCCGCCGCCCCGCCGCCGTCGGACCGGACGGGAGGTAGCCGGCGCCTGTTAGCGCCGCATTCCCAGACCGGTTGCTTCCCGGGTAAGGCGCGCGCCTGGAAAGCCGGCAGGAATTTCTCACAGGCTCAAAAACTGAGTCGAACCCCGAGCTGAACCGTCCTTGCGGCGCGGGCGCTGTTGATCACAGCGAAGTTCGGGCCACCCAGAGTCCGTCCGGGTAAGCCGAACTGGGTGTGGTTCGGCAGGTTGAAGAACTCCCCGCGAAATTCCGCCTTCCAGCGCTCGCCGATGGGGAAGATCTTCAACAGGGATAAATCCGTGTTGTTGATTCCTGGACCGCGCAACACCGACCGCGGCGAGTTGCCGAAGCGATAAGGAGCGGGCGCCCGAAAGGCCTCGGGGTTGAACCAGCGTGAGATGTTGCGGACATCGGCGCCCAGTCGCGGGTCCCCGATCAGATCCGGCCTTAGAGACCCGGCTGAGAACGCGTTGGTGGTGTTGGTCAGGTTGTACACCGTAAACGGCGGCCCGGACTGCACGACGGCAATCACACCCAGCTTCCAACCGCCAAAGGCATATGTCCATGCGCCGCGGTGGCGGAAAAAGGGCAACTCATAGACGCCGCTCAGGACCGCGCGATGGCGCACGTCGTTGCCGCTCAGGCTCTTATCCAAACGGCGGTTGTAGGCGTCCATGTACGAGCCGGGATCGCCGTACTCGCTGAAGGAAGCGACATCGTCGATGAATTTGGAGAATGTGTAATGGGCAAGAAGGGTCAAGCCTTGCGAGTAACGCCTCTCGGCCTTGATGAACCAGGCATGATAGGTGGAGTTGCCGACCGGCGGATTAATGACGGAAACTCCGCTGAATTGCGGAAAGGGCCGCAGGAGCTGCGCATTGCCGGGCCCCATCTTATCCGGGGGCACCTGGTTAATGGTGAGGTCGCTAGCAGTTAAATGGTGACTGAGGTTTGCGAGGTACCCGGTCTCCAAGAGCAAGTTCCTTCGGAGCTCGTGCTGGATGTTGAGATTGTACTGGAAAGAAATCGGCATGGGACGCGAGCGCTCGAAAAACGTCGGGCTGGTCGTTGTCGGGCGACCGAGCGGAACCGCGCCAAAGCCCGCGCCCAACTGTTCGATGGGAACCCTCGGAACCGCCGGGAATCCTTCGCGCAAGCGCATGGCGGAGGTGATGCCAGGTTGCGTGGCCACCAGGCTGACATCGGTAGAAAAGCCCAGGGCGGCTGCGGTGGCCACGATCGTGCTCGTCGTCGGGCCGTAAAAAATGCCACCCCCGCCACGCACCACGGTATTGCGCCCGCAAGGCAAACGCAAGGCGAAGCCGAAACGCGGCCCGAAATTGTTCCGGTCCGTATCCCAGGCGGTCTCCGGGACCCCGTTGCGGCCGGCGAAAGTAACCACGCCCGGCGTGCCCGAAACCGGATTGATGGCCCGGGTGTCAAACGAGTTCATGCGGTTTTCGTCCACCCGGCGCGGCGTGCCGGCCTCCCAGCGCAAGCCGAAATTGAAGGTGAGCCGTTCACTGGCGCGCCAATCATCCTGCCAGTAGGCCGCCCAGTAGGCGGCGCGGGAAGCTATCACGTCGGCCCGGACGCTGCTGGCGCTGTTGACCTCCCCAAGCAAGAAGGCGGCCAGTGCGTTCCCTGTCGTGCCCACACCCGGCAGCCCTGTGATCAGGGGCGTAAAAGAAAAATTGCCTGACGACGAGGTGTCCGTGTCGTCCCGGTTATAGCCGCGGCGGAATTCGATCCCCATCTTGAAAGCGTGCTTGCCGCGGTAATACGACGTGGCGCCTTGCGCCTGGGTGTCGTCAATGGGCGTCTGAAGGCGAAAATTCTGGGACGGCCCCAGCGCCGAGTAGCCCGTGATATTGAACCGCGGGAAACCCACTTTGGAAACCCCCTTCAGTCCGATCCGCGAAGCATAGTCTGCATTCAAGCCATAGCTCCGGTTGATATTCTTGCGGCGCACATGACCAAAGCGGACTTCCTGGATCAGAGTAGGCGAAAACAGGTGCGTGTAAGAGCCCAAGATGCTCTGTGTCCTGCCCTCTACGAGGGAGGAACTCGGATCCACGTCCTTGTTTCCCCACACGCCCTCGTTCGCGGAGCTGTTGTTGTTGATGTAATAGCGCACCATCAACTGGTCGGACGGCCGCAACTGATGGTCGACACGAGCCACAACGATATCGCGGTCGAAAGTGGGCCGCGAGTTCGCCGCGAAGTTGTTGGCGCCGGCGATGTTGCCGGGCTGGTTCGGCGCGGGCCAGAACGCCGCTGCGGCTTTCGCCACCGGGTCGATGCGCTCGGCCGGAATCCTGTTGCCTGGAAACGCCTGCCGGACGTTTCCGCTCGTGGTGGCCGGATCGTAAATGACAACCAGCGCCCCGGCGGCATTCAGCGTGCGCGAGAAATCGCCCGCCTTTTGCAATTCCGTCGGGACAGTTTGGATGGAAGGTCCCCCGGTGGTCTGCCGAGTCTGTTCCCAGCTCGCGAAGAAATGCGTTCTGTTCTTGCGCACGGGTCCGCCCAGAGAACCTCCGAACTGGTGGAGGCGCAGCTTCGGGATGGACGCCGCGAAGAAATTCCTTGCGTCAAAGGCGTCATTCCGGGCGTATTCAAAAAGACTCCCGCGAAATTCGTTGCCGCCGGATCGAGTAGAAAGCGTAATGACGCCGCTGGTCGAATGCCCGTATTCGGCGGCATAGTTGTTGCTGATTACGCGAAATTCCTGCATGGCCTCCATGGGCAGGCTGGTCTGCTGTTGCGGGACGGCCAAGCCCACCACGTTGGTGACGTTTCCGCCGTCCAGCGTGTAATTCTGATTGCGCGCCCTGCCGCCGCCGACGCTGAAGATCGGAATGTTCTCCCCGCCTCCGCCTTGGCTGATGACCGTCGCTCCAGGGGACAGCACAATCATCGCCGTCGCAGCCCGGTTGGGGAGCGGCATGTTTTCGATCATGCTTCGCTCCACCAACTGGCCCACCTGCGAGCTTTGGGCTTCAATCACGGGAGCGGCTGCGGTGACTTCCACTATCTCGCTGGCGCTGCCCAGCTTGAGCGCCAGGTCAAGCTGTAAGGTTTGACTTACCTGCAACACGACGCCTCGCCGGACCAATTTTTGGAATCCGGGGGCCTCCACTTCCATTCGATACTGACCGGGAGACAAGCCGGGGGCGCGATACAACCCGACTTCGTTGGTTTCCACAACCAGCGCTACGCCCGATTCTTCACTCACCACGCTGACTTTGGCGCGTGGCACCGCGCCTCCGCTGGGGTCGGTGACCCTCCCGGCAATGGTGCTGCTGACCGCCTGCGCGAAGAGTCCACCCGAAGCCAGGAGCAACGCCATGATGAAACGCCAGCACATAACCTCTTAACCTCCCCTCTCGTCTCGGCCGGGACATTCCGTCCCAACTTGTGACCAGTCGATGTATATCAACTCCCTTCCGGCGTGTCAATCTCCGCGCGGTGTTCCCGCCTCGCCCGGCGCCGGCTCAGCCCCGAATGACCGGCGAGAGCGGCTTGCCTTGCATTCCGCGAGGGGAGCGCGCAAGAATCTAACTATGCGGAAAAGCGGGCGGAGACGATTTCGCCCGCACGCAGGGATCGCGGTCCAAAGAAAGGGTACTTCATGCCGATTACAGACAAACAGCGCCAGTTGGCTTTCAGCGCGCTGGACTCGTTTCAGATAGAGCTCCCGTCATGGGGCTTCGCCAACACCGGCACGCGTTTCGGAAAGTTCATTCAGGCTGCGGCGGCTACCACCACAGCCGAAAAGATCGCCGACGCAGGCGCCGTCCACCGGTTTACCGGCTGTTGCCCTAGCGTGGCGGTGCACGTGCTCTGGGATTTTCCGGGCGGCGTGGCGGACGTGCCGGAAGTGATGAAGGTTGCAGCCGAAAACGGTGTGCGCATCGGCGCCATCAATCCAAACGTCTTCCAGGATCAGTGCTATAAGAACGGCTCGCTGGGCAACCCGGATCCCGCCGTGCGCGAGATGGCTCTCAAGCACATCCTCGATTCCATCGAAATCCAGAAAGCCACCGGCTCCCGGGATCTTTCGCTGTGGTTCGCCGATGGCATCAGCTATCCGGGCACCGGATCCATACGCGCCCGCAAGCAGTGGTTCATCGAGGGCTTGAAGACCGTACACGCGGCTTTGAGCGGCGACCAGCGCATGCTGGTGGAGTACAAACCCTTCGAGCCCGCCTTCTATGCCACCGACATCGCCGATTGGGGCATGTCTTACATCTACTCGAAACACGCCGGACCCAGAGCTAAAGTGCTGGTGGATACCGGCCATCATTATCAAGCTCAGAATATCGAGCAGATCGTGGCGTGGCTGCTGAGCGAGGACATGCTCGGAGGATTTCATTTCAACGACCGGCGCTACGCCGATGACGATCTCACGCTGGGCTGCATCGACCCCTACCAGGCGTTCCGCATCTTCCACGAGATTTGTTACTTCACCTGGGAGACCGGCAAAGCCCCCGATCTGGCTTACATGGTGGACCAGAGCCACAACCTCAAAAACAAGATCGAGGAAACCATCCAGACGGCGAACAACGCCCAGGAACTGTTTTTAAAAGCTGCGCTGGTGGACCATGAGAAGCTGGCGGCCCACCAGATGAAGGGCGAACTCGTGGACGCCGAAGAGTGCTTGCGCGAAGCCTTCTTCACGGACGTGCGCCCGCTCATCCGCGAGTGGCGCCGCTCGAAGGGCCTTCCCGAAGATCCGCTGGCGGCTTTCCGCGCCAGCGGCTATTTGGAGAAAGCGGCCGCCGAGCGCGGGGCGCGCAACCAAGGCGCAGGCTCCAGTTACGCCTGAGGCGCCCGGCGATCTGGCGCTCAGTAGGTAAAGCGCAGCGCAAACTGCATCCGCCGCGGCAGCCGAGAGCCGGTAATCTCTCCGAAACGGGCGTTGGTCTGCCGCCCCTGCCCGTCAAAGCGGGCGGCGGTGTCCACCGTGGTGAACTGCGGGTGGTTGAAGGTGTTGTAAGTCTCCACTCGGATCTGGAGCTTCCAGCCTTCCTTCGGCAACTTGAAGTTCTTCAGCAACGACATGTCCCAACTGTTCACGCCCGGCAGCCGGATCAGATCCTTGGCCGCATTGCCGGGGGTGCCGATAACCGGCGCCGCGAAAGCTTCGGTGTTGAAATAACGGCTAAACGTCCTCTCGCTGCGCGGCAGCGTCGGTTTGCCGATCAGTTGCGGGCGCGCCGCCGTGTCGGTGGGCGACCCGGTGATGTCAGCCGCCGTCGTGACCGACACGCTAATGCCCGAAGGCCCGCCGCTTTGGAACGTGGCGATCCCGCTCGACTGCCATCCGTCCAGCGTCCACCTCACCAGCCGGTTGTCCGCCAGCCGGCTGGCGTTGGGCAGATTCCAGTTCCAGTTGATCTTCATGACGTGGGTGCGGTCAAAGCCGGCGCGCCCGTAGTTCCACACCCGCGGGTTCACCAGCGTGCTGATGGCCGCGCTCACCGTGTCGGCGTAATTCATCGCCTTCGACCAGGTCCAGGTGGCGCCGAACTGAAGCCCGCGTGCAAATTGCCGGTTGGCGCTGGCTTGGAGCGAATTATAGTTCGAGGTGCTGTCGTATGCGAAATAGGTGATGTTGTTGTAGCCCAGATAGGGCCGCAGGAACGAAGCCGGCAGGGGGCGCCCCGGGTTGGTGGGATCCTGGCTGGACGGCAGAAAGTTCGTCCCGAACGGCGCGGCATTGATATTCCGCGCCTGCATCAGATGGCGTCCCAACGTGCCGACGTAGGCGACATCCACAATGGTTCGCCAAGCCAGATACTGCTGCACGCCGAAGGAGTAATTCATCGTCAAGGGCAGTTTCCGGTTGGCGTCGAAACCGCTCACTGCCGTCGGGAAATCCAGCGAGGGCATGTCCAGCAACGCGCGCAAGTCACCGTAGTACATGACCGGATCGCGCCGGTAAGGCGGGTTGCGGTAAGTTTGGAGCTGGCGGTTGCCCGGCTCGCGCGTGTCGTGGAAGAAGCCAAAGCCTCCGCGAATGGCCGTCTTGCCCTTGCCAAACGGATCGTAAGCGAAACCGAACCGCGGCGCCACGCCCCAGGAACTATAGCGCAGACCGGCCGGGAACGAGCGATCCACCGCCGTGTCGATCATGCCGTTGTCGATGTTGCCGATCCCGGGAGCGATGGCCCCGATGGCCACGTTCGGAAAGATTTGCCCGGTCACCGGATTCCGCGCCACGCGCTGGTTCCCCTGCATGTACGGAGCTAACAGCACTACCGCCTTGGCGGGATCGTACCGGTCCACGGCGAATCCCGCCTCCTCACGCCGGTAACTGTGATACGGCTGCGACCAAGCGAAGCGCACCCCAAAATCCAGCATCAGCCTGCGAGTAGCCTTCCAGTTGTCCTGTACGAACCATTCGATCAGCGTCGAGCGGCCCTGCTCCCATGGCCGCCGGGTCGACTCCGTGTACGAGTAGAACAACCCCAACAGCGCCTGCGCATAAGGGTGATTGGCGTTGTACGGATTGTTCACATTCCGGCTGAAGTCGATGGTCCCGGCGAAATTCCCGTCGTTGCCTTCAAAGTTGCGGGCGCGCTCGGCCCAGAAGCCGAACTTGAACGTATGCGGGCTCCGGGTGTGCGTCATGTTCGCCGTCCAGGTGAACAGTGTGTCGGTGCCGCGCAAGGGAAAGCGGCTTTCATACGTCGTGTTCGCCGCTCCGGTGATCCCGCCAAAGGTGGCCTGCGGAACCAGGTTCAGGGGGTTGTTTTCCGGATGGAATTGCGGAATGGTCACACCCGATTTGACACGATTGAGCCGGTCCACGTCCGACTGCCGTTGCGGAGGTCCTAATTCCTTGTGACGGTTCACTCCCATCGAGGCTTCCAGCAGCGTCGTCGGACTTAAAATGTGCGTTCCGGAAAGCACCGCCGTCTTGGACGTGTTCTTGTACGTATTCGGCAACCAGCCCCAGTTGGCGTTGCCGCCGGGTACGGCGAAACCCTGGATGTTCTCCCACCAGTTGTTGAAGCGGAAGTAAATATTGGTGTTGGCGCTGGCGTTCCAGTCCACACGCACGGTTTCGGTGTGCTTGGGGATTTCGAGGCTTTCCTGGACCTGATAGTTGTACCGCCGGGCGGAGATGCTGATGTCGGTAAAATTCGGCAGCGGCAGCAGTTCCAAGTACTTCTGCATGGGCGTGTAAAAGCGGCTGGCGGGCACCCGGTTGCCGGGAAACGGAGTGCGGTTGTTCGCCGGGTCGTTGACCGTGATCAGGGCGCCGTTCAGGTCGCGCGAATCGCTGAAATCGCCTTGTCTTTCGGCCGCCGTGGGCATGGTGACCTGCCGGATCGGCTGCGGGCGCCGCTCGTGCAGGTATTCGCCGGAGGCAAAAAAGAACAGGCTCTTCTTAGCCGTGTTGAACTTGCCCGGCCAGTAAAGCGGCCCGCCCATGTTGAAGCCGGCGATCTTGTAGTTGTAGCTGGGCTTGGGAACCCCGTTGCGGTTGTTGAAAAAGTCGTTGGCGTTAAAGAAATCGTCCCGGGCGTAAAAGTACCCGCTGCCGTGATACTGGCGCGTGCCCGAGCGCGTCACCGCCTGAATGCCGGCGCCGGGTTTGCGGCCGAATTCGGCCTGATAATTGCTCACCTGGATCTTCACCGTGGCCACCGCGTCCATGCTGAGGTAGGTCGTCACCTGGTAGGCGTTGCCCAGATCGGCGGCAGGCAGCCCGTCTACAGTGATGTTGTTGCCGGTTTGCCGCATGCCCTGCACATAAAACTGCGCCGTTCCGCCGAAGCCCTGAGTTTCCGAGCCCGGCTCCATCACCACGCCCGCCATGAGCGAAGCCAGCACGGCGAAATCGCGGTTTATGACGGTGAGGTTTTCCACCTGGTCGCCGGTGATGATGCCGGTGCGATCGCCCGTGGCGGTCTGTACGGTGGCGCCCTCCGCAACCACGGAGATGGTCTCCGCCAGGGCGCCCACTTCAAGCTGAATAGGTTCCAGCGCCAGCCGCTCGTTGGGTGACAGCACGATGTTCTTGCGCTCGTACTTTTTGAAATCGGGGTGCTCGACGATCAGAGTGTAGGCGCCCACCTGAAGCCCGGACACTTGAAAACCTCCGCGTTCGTCGGTCTTGGTCTCACGCACCGCTCCCGTGGCTTCGTGAATCAGCCGCACCAGGGTATTGGGGATCACGCTGTTGGTAGAGTCGATTACCGAACCAACCATCGACCCATAGACCACTTGCGCCCTCAACGAAACGCAGGACAGCGCCAGCATCAAAAGGGAAATCAACGCCGACCGCATCAAAGAAGTCTCCTTTCCTGTCGGATGCACTTTATCACAGCGTCGAAAGGGCTGGCAACGCGTGATGGAGTGTTCGCGCGGTCAGGCAATCGTAGCTATGGACGGAAGCGGACAAGAGGACAAAAGATGCAGTTCGCAGCCGCGGCAGGGCGCAGTGGGTCAGTAGCGCTTGAGCTGCTCGATGACGGCGTTGAGGCCCTTTTTGCGGTACAGCTCGATGAGGCGCATTTCCTCCGGAGAGGGGGCTAGGGCGCGCCGCAACTGCGGG
>Ga0272446_1006211_pt1 | contig 12616 bp, 6 predicted proteins | sample YNPCB0061_FD_194587 | JGI IMG/M metagenome (GOLD analysis project Ga0272446, IMG submission 194587) | Hot spring microbial mat communities from Yellowstone National Park, WY, United States - YNP-CB-006-1 | ecosystem: Environmental > Aquatic > Thermal springs > Hot (42-90C) > Sediment | place... | reverse complement strand
GTCTGGAAAATTTATTGGCACTCATCATCTGATTAGAACCGGGACTTAATTTACTTTCGTAACCAGGAGTTTCTGAAGCAAAGTTGTAATAAAGCCACTGAGTTTTAAATGTTGTGTTACCAGTTAATGTCATAATAAAATCAGTGTTTCTTCTTTTGAATGATGCAAGTGAGCTTATATTAAATGCGGTAAGTAAACCTGTTCCAACCGGTTCGATTGAAGGAAGTCTACCAATCAGTGTGTCGGTTTTCGAACCATCACTTAAAAGTTTTTTCTGAAATATCAGAATTGAATTATCCGGATCAAATATACTTGAGTTATTAGGACCGGTTCTTGCAACATAAAATGAGTTATCAAAAAATACAGCAACACCAGTATAACGGATTCCTGTTTTCAAATCTGAAGGAACATTTGGACGAGGTAACAATCTTGTTATAGGAGCTTCTGCTATATTATGATTTGCAGCTACAAGATTAATTTTATAAACTGCTCCGAATGTATTTCCAAGAGTATCAAACTCCGAGCAAACGATTAAATTAAGTTGATAATCCTGTGCTATCGCAACTGGCTTTTTAATAGCTCTTGTACCTAATACAGTTCCTGCTAAGTTCATCATAACTATTCTATCATTGTCTGTATCAGCAATATAAATGAAAGGTTCATTCCCGATATAAATGTCCTGAGGGTTGTTAAACCCTTCCCAAGCTGGATTTAATTGAACATAAACTGTATCGCCTGTTATGTTTCCCAGACCAGTTGTTGTAGGTAGTTCAAATTTATCTTCGCAGCTTAAGAAAAAAACAGCTGAAAGAATTGTTGAAATGAAGAATAAAATATTTATTAATAATTTTTTCATAGTCCTAACAAAATTGAAAATCTGTGAGCTGATCCAAGTCTTGAAAAATTTGAGTAAGCATAATCAAGTGTGAAATTAGCAATTTCAAGTGGTACAATAAAACCTGCGCCAAAAGAATAATTCTGTTCATCAACATTGAACTTATAACCAGCGCGAATGAAAAGCATATTATTCCAACTATATTCAGCGCCGGTAGAAAGATTTTCACTATTATCATTCGGATGATTCAATTGAATTGAAGTTGTAACTTTATGCTGTTCATTTTCATAAGGTTCAAATGCAAAACCAATTCTGAAAACAGTTGGAGGAGCAAAATCCTGCCAGGAAGAAACTTCCCGCTTACCAACCAAAACAACTTTTCCATCTGGCGCTAAGTTACTTCCAAAGTTTGTCACAGCAACAGCAAAGCGTGTTGAACCAAGTCCTGTCCAATAATAAGTGCCTAAATCAATTATGACTCCGCGCATTTTAAGTTTGTCGAGAGTTTCTTCAATATATCTTACAGTTCCCCCAAAACTAAATTTGTCTGTCATTTTTCTGGAATAAGAAACTGCTAAAGCTATATCACTAAATCCGAAATATTCTCCTGTTCCGAATGGAGCAAATTCAGTAGTAACAGGCATATCCTGCATTGTTAAAGCTGTAAGAGCAATACCAAAAGAATTTGTTTCATCAAGATGATAAACTGCTCCAAGAAAATCATGATTTATATCAACAACCCACTTGTTGTGAGAAAAGAAAATCTGATTCTCACTAAACTGTGTTAGACCAGCCGGATTCCAGTACAAAGCAGAAGCATCATTTGCTATTGCAACGAAAGCATCACCCAAAGCAGAAGCTCTGCCGCCAACTCCGATTTTAAGAAATTGTGCTGTTGAGATTCCAGCCCGCTGTCCACCAAGCACAGGAAATAATTGTGCTTTCGACTCAACGAAAGTAAAAAGAATTATAATTGTAATTAGTAATATTTTTTTCATAAATAAAAAATTTTCTAAAATCTGAAACTCACTCCGAATTTTATATTTCTTCTTGTTAAATATCTTGCCGGATTAAATGGATAAGGACTTATTGGCGCCTGCAAATCAGGGTATTTCGGATCATTCCAGCTTGAAGGAACAGGGTCACCATATTCATAAGCTTTTCCAGTAACCGGATTAATGATTGCTGAGTTCTTCTGATCTAAAATATTATTTACTTCAATGAAGAAAGAAAATTTCAGGTTATCAATTGAAAAATATTTTTCAAAATTCAGATCAATCCAGAACCAATCATCACCTAACTTTGAATTTCTTTCTTTTCTTACAAACTCATAAATCGGTCTTCCATCAGTTTGATAAGCACCAGTGAATACTGCAGGAGTATATCTTTTACCTGATTGATAAAAGAATCTTACATATACATTATAATCGTCAAGTATTCCTGGAAGAAAATCAAAAAGCGGACTTCCCTTTTCAACATAAAAGCTTGTTGAAATTGAAGCGTTGATTGGTCTATCCCAACTTACATATTCTTCTTTTATTGATTCATCCAAATCTCCGGTTAATACCAGAACACCTTCATCAGCACTGGAACTTTTTCCGGTTACTATTGAATAAGAAAATTGAGCATTGCCATTAAACCATTTGCCTATTCTCTTTTTGAATTCAATTTCAATTCCTCTTGAGCGAGCATAATCTGTATTTACATAAGTGATAAATCTTTGAGTAGCAAATCTTGCTGAAGAAATTTGTGCAGTTCTTGTGCTTACATAATCAAAGATATCTTTGTAATAGGCAGTTACTGTTAAAACATCGTCATTTGTGAATTGAGTTCTTAATCCTAATTCATAAGCAACTGTAGTTTCAGGATTTAAGTTTGGATTACCAAATCTCTGAAATGAAGATTTAGCATTCGCAGGACTTAATTTAGCATACACAAATTGCGGCTTCGGCCATTTACTGAAATGACCATAAGAGAAAAATAATGTTTGATTATCTGAAACAGGATGTGAAATTCCAAGTCGAGGACTTAATCTCGCTTTAAATCTTCTGTTGCCGAACCATTTAAAAGAATTTGTTCTGTAGCGTTCTCTTGTTTCATCAGGAATAGTAACTACTTCAGGATTTTCAACAGCATCGTCAACATATTTTCCAGGGAACCAGTAATCAAATCTTAATCCGAAGTTCAAAATCATTCCGCTGAAATTAATATTATCCTGAGCATATAAAGAGCCCAAAGCAGGATAAACTTTATACAAATCATTATTCAAACCTAATTCACCAATCCAGGGTTTATAAATATCTATTACCTGCATTTCCTGAAATTGCATACTGAAGCCGGTCTTAAATTTATTTTTCTCGTCGAAGAAACTTGTCAAATCACCACGAACAGAAAATTCCTGTACAAAATGATCGCGCCAGGTAAAAGGATTTCCAATATCCCAGAATCCATCGCCGGGAATAACGCCAATTGTGTCACGATTTACATTATAATATTCTATCGGAAAGTTTGTTATGTCTTTTGGTTCCTGATATTGATACCACATCTTTCCATTTGCATCTGCACGAAGATTAGTATAATAGTTACTCAACTTCAATTCATAAAAAGTTTTGGGATTTAATGTGTGTGTAACAGTAAATGTATGGTATTTATTATTATGCGTAAAAGTGTTTGCATTATCCAAAATGTATTGGAATTCATACTGATAACCAGGACTTGGTTCAACATATTCAAGGTTAGATTGAAGTGATTGAGAATTCTGATTGATGTTCACAGATTGATTAAAAGAATAATTGAACTTCAGTGTTGGTGAATATTTGTAAGTAAGTTTGCCCATCCAGAACCAACTGTTTTCAGATCTGGGAGCGAACCGTGTTCCATAAAAAGTAGATGAATAAAGTTGTTTTGCTTTTCCCTTAAAATATCCTTGAGTAATCCCATCGCTAAAACCTGCATAGAAATTACCAAAGAAAGTAAGCTCGCCTGGAATTTTCAAACCAATTGCAGGCAGAACATAAGTTGAAATTGGTTCAGGTCCGCTTAGATTAGCTTCGGTTATATCAATGTTGAAAACATGAAAAGATGATTTATCACCAAGATTATCTCTTTTATAAGAAAGAAATCCGTGATACTTACTGCCGCCTTCGCGCGTTTTTACATTTACAACGCCGGAAGTTGCTTGTCCGAATTCTGCATTGTAACCGCCAGTAATAACTTCAACTTCTTCTAATGAACTTGCTGAAAGCTGCAATCCAAAACCTGTCCCAGCTAAAGGATCTTGTACAGAAACTCCGTCAAGTAAAAAAGCATTTTCGTAAGATCTTCCGCCACGAATATGAATAGCATTATCTGATTTAATTACACCTGCCTGTTGACTAACAAGGTCTGTAATGTTTTCAATAATTGCAATCTCAATATCTTCTTTAGAAATAGTTTTTTTACTTTGTGTTTCTTCCACATCGAGTAATGGTTTTTCGCCAACAACAACTACATCTTGTCCGAGAGTGAGAACAGTTTCTTCGAGCTCAACATCAATTTTTTTATTTTGTCCGGCAGAAATCTGAACGCCGGTAAACTGAACAGTCTTATATCCAATTAAAGATACTTCGATGTTATATGTTCCGGGATTGATTGATTGAATATGATATTTGCCATTTATATCTGTTGCAGCACCATAGTAAGTTCCTTTTAGAACTACATTAACTCCAGGCAAAGGTTCGCCGTTAGATTTATCTTTAATCGTACCTGAAATACTTCCCGTATTCTGAGAGTACAGTTGAATTGACAAAGCAATTAATATGAGTAAAAATTTTTTCATCATCTCGCTAATCCAAATTCTTCAAAGAATACTTTATTGAATAAAGTTTTTACATTAAACGGATTTCCGTTGGCACGATGAAGAGGAATTCCCATATAAATTAATTTTGAATCTGATGTCTTAAATCCGATTATTGGATCTCCGCTTAAACCTAACTTGTATAAGGTTTTTGCTGCAAACGGATTCGGATAATAAGTTCTGATTCGTGCAACGGGTACTGTACTATCGTCAATTGAAAGTAACGGATAATTTAATGTGATTCCATCATCAGCAGGATTTACTAAAGTGTTTCTTGGAATAAAACTTATCGGTGCAGGACTTAAACTATCAACAGGAAGGAAATCACTCAATCCTCTTGGATCAAATTGTTGTGGAAATATCATTGAGAAAAAAACTTTTCCGCCGCTGATTATATATTCTCTGATTGAAATCTGAGCAGGTTCAAGTGTTGGATCATTATCAGTGTACCAATAAACTGCTTTAAATAATTTTAATGTTTCTGTGAATTGCGGTGAAATAAATTTGGGCAATAACTTAGCAGGAGTTGTGCTGGTCTTTCCAAGTTTAATATCCCAAACATCAATTCTTGATGAGAGATTGAGACTATCCATTATCGAGTAATAGAATGAAGATGAATTGTCTGATGTTGCGTAGTCGTCAATTATCAGAATATCACCTTTAGGTTTCTTTACATACCAGTTCAAACTGCTGTTTGCCGAAGGCATTGAGAGAAGTTGACTTCTGCTGCCGGCAATGTCTTCACAATAAACATAAAGTCTGTTTGTATCATTTAATTTTAATCCCGGCAATTTGGTGTGATAAGGTGTAGTTATAGAAGTACCAAGATAAACATCACAATCAACCAAATCAGAATTGTATGGCGGTTCTACTTTGAGAGTAACAAATCTTGTAGATGGAGGTAATTGAATTTTCTGAGAAGTATCGTTTAAAGCGATAAATACATTCGCGATAGTATTATCACCATCAAGATCTGTTATTGTCCAACCAAAAGATGCAACAGGAAAAGTAGTATCAGGAATTAGAATCGTGTTATCATTTCTATCTACAAGGAATTTTATTACAGGTGCAGAATTTTTCAGAGGTAATAAAAGTGTTGCAGGTTCAGGATCAATTGCACCACAATCAGTAAATGGCTCACCTGAATCATATCTGCCATTATTATTCAGATCAGTAAAAGGTTCAGGACCAAAATTTATATTGCCTGAAATTAATTGATTATCATAAACGCCATTTCCTGAATTATCAACTGCTGCAACTCTAAAAAGATAAGTAGTATCTGAACCAATAAGAGTAAAAGAAATAACAGAATCATTTTTGGTTGTGAATGTCCAATTTATTCCATCAATAGAAATAAAATATCCGATAACTAAACCATCAGGGTCATCTGCCCACCAACTTAATTTCACACTGCTTGGCTGCTGACTTATTGTGCTATCAGCAAAAACAGAGATGAATGTTTTTGGCGGCTTATTACCAATTGGTGCATCAACCAATTCATCGTAACAAGAATATAGAATGATTGATTGAATCGAAATTAATATTATTAACAGAAATTTTTTCATCAATATTTACACAAAAAATAAATCTAATAAATCTTTTTATATAAAAATGAAATTGTCAGTCATTGGTTTACTCCGACTGACAATTTCAAATGCTAAAGTTTATTTCATCAGAATCATCTTCTTAGTCATCTGGTAATCATTCACATTTATCTGATACAGATAAACACCGGATGAAAGTGATGAAGCATCAAAGATTACTTTATAATTTCCTGCTGGTTGATTCATATTTACCAGAGTTTTTACTTCCTGTCCGAGTATGTTAAATATTTTTACCTGAACAAAACCTTCCTTAGGAATATTATACTGAATTGTAGTAACAGGATTGAAAGGATTAGGATAGTTTTGCTCTAATTTATATTCGTTCACAACATCAAGTTGATTTTCATCAACATCAGAAACATAACCAACAAAATCATCTGACTTCCTTGGAACTAACTTGTAGTTACCAAATGAATAGAATAGAATTCCTCGTAATTCCTGGAAAGTACTGTTTTGTAAAACTCGAATATTACCTGGAAGAGTATCCAAACCAGCAATCCAAAGATTATGATACGGATGATTTCCTTCCTGAAGTTCTACTCTTGTGTTAACATTGGAATTATCTGCAACTAAAATTTCACCAAAGTTGCTATTTCCTCCACCATTAGGGCCAGGATTTCCATCAGCGTTCTCATCTGTTACCGTAACATTCATATACTTAATGAGAACACCTTCCCACTGCTCTGCTGAGAGAGTACCATTTGGTAATGTTCCAATATCTGCAGTGCTAACGGTTACAAAATCAGGTAAAGGATTATTTGAAGAATTAACTACTACAGAAGTTATACTATCGATAAAAGTATTATTGTTGCTCTCTCTGATAAGTCCACTAACAGTTACATTTTGTCCTCTTTGCAAAGGATCTGCAGCAAGACCGCCAATCCAAATTCCTCTCCACGGACCAGTTCCATCCTGCATATAAACTCTTCGGCTAACTGAACCACCATCACCCTGAAGATCAGATGTATCTGCAGTTACAACACCTGATATTGTAACTCTGTAATTGTTATAAGCACTGAAGCCGCTGCCAAACGGACTGTATTGAACATCATAAATTGTTAAAGGACGATTGAGTACGAAGTAAAAATATTTATTTCTGACCGTGTCGGTTGGATTTATAGAAATCATTCCGTCATTATCTTTTGCCCATATGTAAAAATCAACCATAGCTGAATCTAATCCAACGGCAGGAATTGTCGCAGACCAAAGATTGTTTAATCCAGATACCATTGCTAATTCATTTAAGTCACCACCATTTACTCTGTACTTTACTTTAGCTTCTGTAACAGCACCACCTTGATCAAGGTCTGTGATGGTTGCGGTGATAGTAACCGGATCATTTGGACCAATTAAATCAATATTTCTTCTGATATTTGTAATAGATGGAGGAGATTGACCAATTAAAAGATCATCCGGATATATTGGACGAATTACATATCTTGTTGGAAGGGATGAAGATGAACTGAAATGACCAATAACACCTCTTATATATTGAATTGTGGTACCATCAATTGGTGGATCCCATTCTCTTAATTTATGAGTTCGTTTAGTGAAGTAACCGGATTGATCATGTATAAACATTTTATTTCCTAAACCATCGTTTATAGCAAATGGAGTTGAAGATGAAGTTGATGTGGATCTGTCAGAAGTTATAACATTTCTGATGATAACATACATTCCTTCATACTTTTCACCTGTTAAATAATTTGCAGCGTTTCCATTATTCAGTTCAGCAATAGTAACCTCGACTGGTTCGCCACGAGTGGGTTTTGTTCCTATAAACTGAACAGGTGTTAAAGGATTTGTAAGAACATTAATTTGTGTTTGCCCACCAACTTGTCCAGTAGTAACAAATTCCGAAACCACACCAGTGATAGTAACTACCTGAGCAGTATCCAGAAGATCCATAAGTGTACCTTGAGCAGCACCAACAGTATCGTTCTGGATGACATTTATTCCAGCCCAATCAACTGCTGTATAATTTGTATCTCTAAGATAAGTTTGCCACCTTGCACCAGCCCACATAATAGGTCTTCTATCAAAAGTTGGATCAACTACTGGTGAAACCATTACAACACCGGTTACCTGCACCGTGTCACCAACATGAAGTGATGCATCTCTGCCATTTGCTAATGAATCATTGGGCAGATACTGTAAATCCCGAATGCTGACATGCGGATAATTTTGTGCAAGTGTTAATGAACCTGCAAGCAGAACAAGAAGAAATAATAATTTTGTTTTCATAGCGACACCTTTATTTAACAATTAAAAATTTTCCAGTTTTAATATTTCCGTTACTCAGGTCTTTAACGGAAAAGAGATAAAGTCCGGTTGCAATTGCCTGATCATTATCGGTAATTAAATCCCAAGCGTGCTCACCACCAGACATAATTTGTTTTCCATCTTTAGAAAAAGTCTGAAACCATCTGAGATCAGAGCCATTGCTTGTCTGATCGTGATATAATCTTTTTATTACATCACCGGCTAAGGTATAAATAGTAATTTCACATTCTGCTGGCAAATTATAAAAATAAATTTTTCTAAGCCGCTCAGAATTTCCATCCCAATATGCATTAGCGTAATAAGGATTTGGATAAACTCCAATTTCAACATTTTCATCTGATGTTGGTTGAACGCCGGGAATTATTTTTATTGCATTAACAAGTTTGCCTGATTCAAGACTTTCGAGATTGAAAGTAACATCTCCTTTATCGAATGCAGTAACAGAAAAAACATATTGCCAGCCGTTTAATAAATTCTGTACTTCGAATTTGTACCAATATTTTGTTGTATCATTCGGAAAAGTAATTGGCTCAGGCAATTCAACAAATGAAAATCCGGTATTAAGTCCAACATCATTTCCTAAACTATCAAACTCAGCCATTTTAACTAATGCAACATTTAAATCCTGACTTGCAGTTAAATCAAACCCAGACATCGTTCTGTATAATCTGTAACCTTCAAAATCTTTTTCTCCTGTAATTGGATCAACTGATTCTTCGGATCTTTTATCCCAATAAATTGTAGCTTTCTGACTTTCAGGAACAACTTTTACTTTTGGATTTTGAGGAGGAGTCGGCAAAATATATCTTGTAATTTTTCCATCTCCATCTAAGTCCTCGCCGACATCAAGCAATCCATTTCTGTTCCGGTCTTCACCAAAATATGCTCTTAAAGCCCATTCAGCACTTGTGTAAAGATTAGTTTTTTGTTCTTCATTATCAAGTGCGGCCGGATCAGTACCGAATTTTTTAGCAGTAATAATAGCAAATACAACATTGACAGAATCACCGGGCGAAATATTTCTTAAAGGTCCTGCTGTAATGAGTACTGAACGATTCGAAGGAGATTTTAATGTTGCAGGAGAAATCTGATATGGAAAACGATTATTTCCACCAAAGTAACCTTCCATTTTTCTGTATCGTTCAACATCGTTTTGAGGTGCGAACAAATTTGGGTCAGTGGTATTTCTAAACTGCCAGCTTACAAAATTTACAGAATCAACCGGAACAGACGAGCCAAGAAATTGAATTCCAACATAACTGTCTGTAAAACCTATGTCACCTGTAGCATCAAATTCATAAGCTATTTTGTGTTCGGGAGAGTATCCATTACCGCCTTTGTCAAAAAATGTTGCTCCACTTCTTGGTGAAGTAATATTTGTATTACGAACAACAGCATCAGTCCAAAGCCCTACAAATACACTATCGAGATATTTACCGGAAACATTTTTAATCCAGTAATTCATAATCACAAAATTGTTAGCGAAGGATAAATTCCATGAATAAGATTCGTGATGAATTACAACACCAATTGGATTATGGTCGGGAATAATTTCGCCTCCGGATAAAGTAGTGCTTGTATCTGAATATTCCATCACAAAATCCTGATGAGAAACAGCTAATGGACTATAAACTTTTGAATCAAGCAATGCAGATCTTTCAACAACTCTATCACCAGATTTATTTGTAAATTCAAATCCACCACCTCTTGCAGAAACCGAGGCAGCATCAACTGCAGCAGTTGTTACGAAAGGTCCTTGTCTTCCGGTTCCGAGTGAATCATTTGAAGTGAAAGCTCCTATCCAGAGACCGCCATCAAATATGTGTTCAATGCCTGAGCCGATTGGATATTCACAGCTTGGTTGTCTTGGCCACAAAGTAAAACCATGACCATAAGTGCCAAAGTTTGTAATAGTAAGACCAATATTTCCTACATTGGTGAATTTAGTGTTATCGTCATCTAAAGATTTGAATATTTTATCAGGAGTTTGTTGAGCTGATATAAAATTGGTAAAAAATAAAAACAGAAAAAATCGTATAATAATTTTCATTAAATCTCAATTAAACTTTTTGATAGCGGCTATTAAAATAAAAAAAAAATTGCTTATCCTCTATTAAAAATTTGTTAACAAAATTTTAATTGTCCGGGAAAATAAAATGAAAATGCTTTTAACTATTTCTCATTAAAAATTGCCCTCGCATGCTGATCTGCATGATAAGAACTTCTAACTAATGGAGCTGATTCAACAATCTTAAATCCCATTTTCAAACCTTTCGATTTATACATTGCAAATTCATCAGGAGTTACAAATCTATCAACAGGCAAATGTTCTTTTGTTGGTTGAAGATATTGACCGATAGTTAAAATATCACAACCGTGATTAACCAGATCTCTCATCAACTCTAAAACCTCATCAGGTTTTTCACCTATTCCAACCATAATTCCACTTTTTGTTTTCAGTCCTTTATCTTTAAACCATTTTATAAGATTCAGACTTCTTTCATATTTTGCCTGAGGCCGAACTGCGTGATAAAGTCTTGGCACAGTTTCTAAATTATGATTCAATATATCCGGAGGATTTTGCATTATAATCTCGAATGCTTGCTCATCACCTTTGAAATCAGGGATAAGAATTTCAACTGTGCAATCTGGTTTTCGCTCTCGAATTAATCTTACACATTCTTTAAAGATTGTTGCTCCACCATCTTTCAGTTCATCACGATTAACTGAGGTGATAACAACATGTCTTAAATCCAGTTCAATTACAGATTCAACAACACGGTAAGGTTCATTTGTATCAAGCTCGTTCGGAATACCAAGTTTTACATTGCAAAAACCGCAGCTGCGAGTGCAAGTATCTCCAAGAATCATAAATGTTGCAGAGCGATGATTCCAGCACTCAGCTATATTTGGACATCTTGCTTCTTCACAAACAGTGTTGAGTTTTTGTCTTCTCATCAAATTCTTAACATCACTGTAATTTTCGCCTGTTGGGAGTTTTACTTTCAACCACTCAGGTCTTTTACCTAAATCTTTTCTTGATTGCTCAATCTGTTCTTTAAATGCTTTCTGATGCTGATTTATTTTTTGCATAATAAAAAATTCTTTCTGAAAGTGATTTATTCTTTCTTCAATAATTAATTAAAATTTTCGGGTTCAAAATTTTCCAGAATTTCTTTAAGGGATTTAAGAAACAATCCACCTAACATTCCGTCAATCAATCTATGATCGTGAGAAAGTGTAAGAGCAACAATGTGTCTTACTGCTATTGAATCCGAACCATTCACTTCAATCACAACCGGTTTCTTCTGAACTGTTCCAACACCAAGTATTGCTACTTCCGGTTGATTGATTATTGGCGTTCCGAAAATAGTTCCGAATACACCATAATTTGTAATTGTAAATGTACCGTTTGAAATGTCATCCGGTGTTAGCTTTTTGGTTCTTGCCCGATTTGCTAAATCTGCAATGGCTTTAGCAAGTCCGATTGTATTTCGTTCACCCGCACCTTTAATATTCGGAACGATCAATCCCGCAGGTTCAATTGCAACTGCAATTCCGAGATTAATAAATTTCTTCTGCAAAATTGTATTGCCGTCAATTGTTGAATTTAATAGCGGATATTTCTTTAATGATTTTACAACTGCATCTGCAATAAAAGCCATATAGGTTAGTTTAACATTTTCTTTTTCAAGATATTCATCTTTTTTCTGATTGATGAAATTATGAATACGAGTGATATCAGCTTCTATCATACTTGTAACATGAACCGAAGTATCGCGGCTATGAACCATATGTTCCATTATTTTCAATCTTATGTTATCCATCGGAATCTTAATTACATCAGAACTTGAGTAAGTTGATTGAGAAGCTTCAGGAACAAATGATGGCGAAGGAGCAGCAGTTTTAGAAATTGTTGGTTGAGCTGTTTTAGGTGCTTCAACAATTGGTTTTGTTGATTTTGATTTTCTTTGCTCGATGTAAGAAAGAATATCTTTTTTTGTAACTCTTCCGTCAATTCCACTTCCGATAATTTTATTGAGTTCATCTAAACTTACA
>Ga0272446_1006210_pt1 | contig 12618 bp, 12 predicted proteins | sample YNPCB0061_FD_194587 | JGI IMG/M metagenome (GOLD analysis project Ga0272446, IMG submission 194587) | Hot spring microbial mat communities from Yellowstone National Park, WY, United States - YNP-CB-006-1 | ecosystem: Environmental > Aquatic > Thermal springs > Hot (42-90C) > Sediment | place... | reverse complement strand
ACGACCCAGATGACGAAGACCAGCCCCTGCGCCGCGAGCCGAGCGTGCCCCCGGCGCAGCAGCACCTGGGCGAGCGCGCACGCCGCCACCACGACGACGTTCGCCACCACGCTCCGCACGCCGGAGCCGACGGCGAGGATGGTGCCCACCGCGACCAGCACCGTCAGCACGCCCACGAGGAGGGACACCCAGTGCAGCAGCAGCGCCAGCGCGTGGTCTGCCACGTCCACCGGCGGAGGACGCCACCACGGCGGCGCGCGCGTGCTTTCCCCCACGCCTCGACCTTAGCCAATCGCAGCTGGCGGCGTCGCCCGCGAGCCGGGAACCCGTCCACCGCCCACCTTCACCCGGCGTGGTGGGCCGGCGCTTCACGCGGTAGACCGCCCTCCCCGCATGAGCCGCGTCCTCGTTCCCCTGCCCGACGTCGACTTCGACACCACCGAGGTGGCCGTGCCGTGGAAGCTGCTCACGGAGGCCGGCCACCAGGTCGTCTTCGCCACCGAGCGCGCAGGCACCGTGCCGGCGTGCGACCCGCGGCTCCTCACCGGCGTGCTGTTCGGGAAGCTCGGTGCCGAGCCTGAGCCGAAGGCCTTCTACGACGACCTCACCCGCGCGCCCGAGTTCCACGCGACGGTGGCCTGGAGCACCCTCGAGCCGAAGGACTTCGACGCGCTGTTGCTCCCCGGCGGCCACGCGCCCGGCATGCGCCAGTACCTGGGCTCGTCGCTCCTGCACGAGAAGGTCGTCGCCTTCGTGAAGACGGGAAAGCCCTTCGCGGCCATCTGCCACGGGCCCGTGGTGCTCGCGCGCGCCGTCGACCCTGACAACGGGCAGAGCGTGCTGGCCGGCCGCAAGACGTCGTGCCTGCCGAAGTACATGGAGCGCGCGGCGTACCTCTCCACCTTCTGGAAGCTGGGCCGCTACTACCGCACGTACCCGGCGTACGTGGAGGACGAGGTGCGAGCCGTGGGCGCCACCGTCGTGAAGGGCCCGTTCGAGCTGTCGAAGCGCGGCACCCGGACCGACGACTCGCCGGCCTTCGTGGTGGAGGACGGCACCTACGTCTCGGCGCGCTGGCCGGGCGACGCGTACCTGTTCGCCAGGCGCTTCCTCGCGAAGCTGTGACACGTCCGGGGCCGTCTGCTACGCGTCGGCGCCATGAACACGCACATCTTCCGCGAGTACGACATCCGCGGGCTGGTCGACAAGGACTTGACCGTCGAGGTGGTGGAGCTGCTCGGCAAGGGCCTCGGCACGCTGTGCCGCCGCGCGCACGGCCGGTGGATCGCCGTCGGCCGCGACTGCCGCGAGTCGTCCACGCGCTTCCGCGACGCGCTCTGCCGTGGCCTCACCTCGACCGGCTGCAGCGTCTACGACATCGGCGTGGTGCCCACGCCGCTGACCTACTTCGCCGCCAACACCCTGCCCGTCGACGGGCTGGCGATGATCACCGGCAGCCACAACCCGCCGGAGTACAACGGCTTCAAGATCGGCCTCGGCAAGACGACCTTCCACGGCCACGAGATCCAGGCGCTGCGCAAGCTGATCGAGGCGAAGGACTTCGTGAAGGCCGATCGTCCCGGCATCGTGGAGCCCTTCGACATCGTCACCCCGTACACGCACTTCGTGAAGCAGACGGTGAAGGTCGGCCGCCAGGGCATGAAGGTGGTCATCGACGCCGGCAACGGCACGGGCGGCGAGGTGGCGGTGCCGCTCTTCAAGGCCATGGGCTTCGACGTCGTCCCGCTGTTCTGCGAGATGGACGCGAACTTCCCCAACCACCACCCGGACCCGACGGTGCTCGAGAACCTCGAGGACCTGATCGCCGCGGTGAAGGAGCACAAGGCCGAGGTGGGCATCGCCTACGACGGCGACAGCGACCGCATCGGCGTCATCGACGACCAGGGCCACGTGCTGTGGGGCGATCAGCTGATGATCCTCTTCAGCCGCTACGTGCTGAAGGACGTGCCGGGCGCCGCCATCGTCGGCGAGGTGAAGTGCAGCTACACGCTGTACGACGACATCGCGCAGAAGGGCGGCAAGCCGGTGATGTGGAAGGCCGGCCACTCGCTCATCAAGGCGAAGATGAAGGAAGAGCACGCCGAGCTCGCCGGCGAGATGAGCGGCCACATCTTCTTCAAGAACCGCTACTTCGGCTTCGACGACGCGGTGTACAGCTCGGCGCGGCTGCTCGAGATCCTCACGCACGAGAAGAAGCCGCTGTCGCAGCTGCTCGCCGACGTGCCGAAGACGTTCTCGAGCCCCGAGCTGCGCGTGGACACGGTGGAAGAGAAGAAGTTCGAGCTGGTGAAGCGCTGCACCGAGGCGCTCAAGAAGGCCGGCCACCAGTGCGTGGACGTCGACGGCGTGCGCGTCACCTTCCCCGACGGGTGGGGCCTCATCCGCGCGTCGAACACCCAGCCCATCCTCGTGGTGCGCTACGAGGCGTCGACGAAGGACCGGCTCGCGGAAATCCAGAAGCTCATCGACGACACGATCGCCACGGTGCGCAAAGAGGTCGGCGCGTAGGCCCCGCACGCACGGACGTGCCGGGAGTCGCCCGGGAAGACGCGCTCGCACCTCGCGGCTCGTCAGGGGCCGGCCCGCCTCGCCCGAGCAGGCGCAGGTAGGCCGAGATGTGACTACACGGTCAACGATTCGGGTGGGTCCCACATGCAGAGGTTTGATCCGAGTCGACCGAGGCCCGACAATCCGTCCTGGTGAGCACGCTCGGTCGGTACACGCTGTTGCAGCGCCTCGGAGTTGGCGGCATGGCCGAGGTGTACCTGGCGCGGGCGAGGGGGGAAGGCAACTTCACGAAGTTGGTGGTCGTCAAGCGCATGCTCCCGCAGCTGGCGATCGAGCTGAACGCGGTGAAGATGTTCCTCGACGAGGCTCAGCTGGGCTCGAAGCTGCACCACCCGCACATCGTCTCGGTGCTCGACCTCGGGAAGGTGGACGGCGAGTACTTCATGGTGCTCGAGCACATCGACGGCGTCGACCTCGGCACTTTGGACATGCGGGCGCGGCACCACGGGCAGCCGCTGCCGCTGCCGCTCATCTGCTGGGTGGTCGCCCGCGCCGCCGAAGGCCTCCAGGCCGCCCACGACGCGCGCGACCCGGACACCAGCGAGCCGCTCAAGGTCATTCACCGCGACGTGTCGCCGTCGAACATCCTCCTCTCGCGCAGCGGCGAGGTGAAGGTCGCCGACTTCGGCGTCGCCCGCTCGACCGCTCAGGAGAGCCACACCACCAGCGGCACGCTCAAGGGGAAGATTGCGTACATGTCGCCCGAGCAGATCCTCGGCCAGGAGATGGACGCGCGCAGCGATATCTTCAGCCTCGGCACCGTGCTCTGGCAGTTGGTGACACGCCGGCGCCGCCATGAGAGTCGCAACGAGCTGGCCATCATGCAGACGACGGTGCAGGAGGCCGCGCTGGCGCCGTCGTTCATCAACCCCGACGTCACGCCGGAGCTCGACGCGGTGGTGCTGCGCATGATGGAGCGCGAGCGTGACCAGCGCTACGGCTCCATGCGGGAAGTGGCGCGGGATCTCGATCGCTTCGCGGTGACTCACGGCTTTGTCGGTCGCCTCGACTTCGAGACGTGGCTCACTCAGCACGCGGAACTCTTCGACTCGCCGGCGCCGCCAGCCCGCGAGTTCGCCAGTCCTCCGCATGGGCGCAGCGCCCCGACGCGTGAGGCGACGAGCGAGCCGTCGCTGAACCAGACACTGGCCCCGACCATGACGCTTCCCATGGCGACGCCGCCGGGCGAGGAGCCGCCCTCGGAGCCGTCGCGCTCGCCACCGTCGATGCAACGCACGCCGACAGCCAAGCCGTCCGCGCCGCGCGTCGTCGCGGCCCGCGAAGCCAGCGCGTCGGTTCGTGCCTACGAGCTGGGCTGGGACGCGCCGCACGTCCCGCCGACCGGCGTCGAGATCGCCTCCGCCGCCGCCCTCCCCTCCGAGCGCGCGATGGCCGCGCCCAGGCCTCCGGCGGCGGAACCCGAGGCGCCGCCGGCGCCCGACGGGTTGCCCGACGCCGCCGAGTGGAACCGCCTCGCCGACATGCGGATCCTCCAGAGCCCCGAGAGCCGCTCCCAACTGGTCAACGGCCAGGCGGTGATCCTCACCACGGTCGATCGCACGCTCCACACGCTCAACAGCTCGGCGACCTTCATCTGGACCCGGGCAGACGGCGAGCACACCCTGCAGGACATCGCCGAGGAGCTGCCGCGCGCCTTCGCGGTGTCTCCCGAGATCGCTCGCGCCGAGGTGCTCGCCTTCGTCGAGGAGGCGATGCGCCAGGGCCTGCTGGTCTTCGTGCGCTGAGATTCCACCAGCAACGTGCGTCAGCCGGCGCTCTCGAGCTCAAGCAGCAGCTTCTTGTGCGTGTTCGCGAGCCGGACGTCGTTCGGCAGCGCCAGGCGAAGCCCTTCGATGGTCCGCAGCGCGGTGGCGCGATCGCCACCGAGGTACGCTTCGAGCGCGAAGAAGAACATGCGCGCCTCGGGCGACTCCTGTGGCGGCGCCAGCTCGTCGGCCGTCTTCGTCCGGGCGAGCAACATGCGGATGCCCGCCGCGAAGTCAGCTCTCGCCGACGCCTGCCACGCCTGGCGCCGGTCGTCGGACAGCTCTGGCACGTCGAGCTCGACCTTGCGCAACAGTCTCCCGCGGAAGATCGCGGCGCAGGTGTAGCGGCGTCGTGAGGCGTCGTACTGCTCTTCGATGGTGATGCGCTCCTCGCCCAGCATCAGCGCACCCGCTCCCGCGTCCGGCGCGGGCCTCGGCGTCGCGGGAGGCGTCACCGCAAGCGGGCGCTTGCTGAGGGACGATGAGCGCGGCGCGTCCGCTGACACCCACTGCCCTGGCGGGGAGACGGTCGGCGGCGCGTCGGGGATAAGCGGCTCGGGCGTCCTCGACGGCCCGGCGGGCTCCGCGCGGTTCGCCGCCGAGCTGGTCCACCGGCTGGCCTGCGCGCGCGCCGACGGCGGCCCCGCCGCGGGGGGAACGGCGAAGCGGGCCGCCACCACGGGCGCCCCGATGCCGCCAGTGGAGGACAACCGTCGCTCGAGCTCTTCGAGTTCCTCGAGGAGTGCGTGCGATGAGGCCCACCGCTCGTCAGGGTTCTTCGCCATGAGCCGCGAGACCACGCGCTCGACGTCCGGAGGTACCTTCACCGACGGGGCCACCTGCGACACCGTCGGCACCTGGCGCTGCACGTGCGCGAGCAGGATCGCCCCCACCGTGTCGCCCTGGAACGGCAGCTTCCCGGTGAGCAGCTCGAACCAGATGGTGCCCAGCGCGTACAGGTCCGAGCGCGGGTCCTCCACGCGCGACGAGACGCGCTCGGGCGCGATGTAGTGCGGCGTACCGGGAATGACGTTGACCTGCGTGAGCTGCTCGCCCTCACCCAGTGTCCGCGCCAGGCCGAAGTCGAGCAGCTTCACGTCCTCGGCGCGCCAGCGGCCGCCGACCAGCATGATGTTGTCGGGCTTCAGATCGCGGTGGGTGATGCCCGCGGCGTGCGCCGTCACCAGCGCCCGCGTGGCGCCGATCGCCATCGCCAGCGACTCCTGCCAGCCGACGCGGCCGGCGCCCTGCAGGAGTTCGCGCAGATTCTGGCCCGCGACCAGCTCCATCGCGATGAAGAGCGAACCGTCGTCCACCTCGCCGAAGTCGAAGATCGTGACGATGTTCGGGTGGACCGTGCGCGACAGTGCCTGCGCTTCCTGAATGAAGCGCCGCCGCAGCGTCTGGTCGGCGGCCGGCCCGGGCAGCATGATCTTGAGCGCGATCTCACGCTCGAGCGGCTCCTGCACCGCCTTGAAGACGACGCCCATGCCGCCGCGGCTCAGCTCGGACTCGACACGATAGCGGCCGACGACGCGGGTTCCGATACGGGAGCGCGGATCGCGAGGTCTCATCGGGGCTCCTTCAGAAGACCGAGTCGTTCACCGGAGGCAGCGCCGGCTTCGCGCGCCGCGACGTAGGGCGCCTGGCCGCCTCGCGCAGCCGCTCGCGCAGGGCCGACAGCGCCGTGGCCGCCGGCGCCTGGTGGACCACGAGGCCCAGCGCCAGCCGCCCCAGTTCGGTGTCGACCCACGCCACCTGCAGCAGGTTGTCCGCGTCGAGCTCGAACGCCAGGGCACCTTCGCTCTCGGCCTTGAGTAGCTCACGCATCTCGACCACGTGTCTGCCCATGAGCGCGCTGACCGCGAGCAGCTCGGACGTCGCGAGGTGGTTCGCCATTTCGAGCCCGTCAGCATCGGCGACGAACGCGGCCGCCGCCCCCGTGGTGCTGACCGCCGCTTCGAGGAACCCGGCCAGCTGTGCCTCGATGAGCCCGGACGCCAGGCCGGCCTGGATCGGGTGCTCGGGCAGCGACTCGTCGGGCACCGGCGGAACTTCCTGCGCGATGCCCACGGCCTGCGCGGGAGCGGCGGGCTCGGACGCCGGCTCCGGCTCCGGCCCGGAAACAACGGACGTAAGCGCAGGCGGCGGCACGCCCTGCTGCGCGAGCGCCGCCATCTCGAGGTCGAGCGACTCGATCTTCAGCTCGACGCTCTTGAACGTCGGCCGCTGCCAGGCCGCCGAGCTGGTGGTGACGGGCGCGACGCCGCCCCGCTGGGCGATGCCGAGATCGACGGCGAGGCGCGCAGGCACCGCCGCGAGGTCGCTCAACGAGCGCGGCTTGCCGGGGGCGGACGAGCGAGGCTGCGCGGCAGGCGGCGCCACGGGCGCGATGGGGGGCGGCCTCGGCGCCGGGGTGCGCGTGGGCGCGCCCGCCGGCGCCGCGTGGGCCGGTGGCTGCGCAGCCGCGACCGGCAGGGGCGCGCGCGCGGCCGACGGAGGTCGCAGCACCCGAGCAGGCGTGGGCGCCGCCGGTGCGGCCTGGAGCGGGCGGTTGGGCCGCGGCGCGGGCGCGGGCGGCCGGGCGAGCAACTGCGCCGCGGCGAACTCGGGCGTGCCCGGCAGCGCGACGCGGGTCGGCGTGAGGTGCGGCCGCGGAGGAATGCTGGGGACGTTCGGCGCCGCGGGCGGCGGACGCGTCGGTGGCGCCGCGCCCATCGGGAAGCGCGCCCGCCCCGTGTCGGCCGGCGCGCCGCCGCTGCCCTGGGCGAGCCGGCCGAGGTTGTCAGTCCACAAGAGAGATGGGGCCATGTGCTTCCTCAGCCGAAGTGAGTTGCAGCCGAGCTTCGACCTCGATGGCCAATTGCTCGAAGGACGACGACGCGGGCGAGGGCCGCCGGTGCAGCAAACCCAACGGGACGCCGGCCGCGCTCGCGTCGAGGAAGGCCGGATCCCGGGGAATGGACGTCTGGAAGACGCGGTCGGACAGCTGCCCCCACAGCTCGTCCGCGACGGACAAGCTCTTGTCGACGCGCATCTGCAGCATGGTGAGCACGATGCCGAGCAGCTCGACGGGCGTGCCTTCGTTGCGCAGGGCGGTCAGCACCTCGAGCAACTGCGACAGCGAACGGGCCGCGAGCGGCTCGGCCTGCACAGGAGACAAGACGTGTGTGCTCGCGCGCATCGCGCCCAGGGTGACGCCGGCGAAGCCGCTCGGCGTGTCGAACATCACCAACTGGAAGCGCCCGGCCAGCGAGGCCGCGAGGTTCCCCAGCACCGCGCCGTCCGCCAGCACCGAGCCAAAGCCCGCCGTGTCCTGCATCGCCAGCTGGCCGACCGGGAGCACCGACAGCGCGTCCACCCGCGTCTGGATGATCACCGACTCGAGCGGGGCCGTCTGCGAGACGTACTGCGCAAGGCCCGGCGCCGCGGCCGTGCGCCTCGACAGCGACAGGCCGATCCCCCCCTGCGGATCCGTGTCGACCAGCAGCGTCTGCGAGCCGCGGCGCGCCATCGCGTACGCCAGGTTCAAGGCAACGGTCGTCTTGCCGACGCCGCCCTTCTGACTTGCGATGCAGACTCTTCGTTGCGTGGTGCCGTTGATCATGAGTTGCGGTTCCTCAGCCGCTCGAGATTGTGAAGGACGCGACGATCATTCGGCCGAAGCTCGAGGCAGGCCTCGAAGGCCTCCTTGGCGGTGCTGAAGTCGTGCTTCAAGTAGGCCTGCGTGCCCTTGCGGAAGAGCGCCTCGAAGGACTCCTGCGCTTCGCGGGCCGCCGGCGTGGAGCCCACGAGCGTGAAGGTGCCCGAGCTCACCGGGACCGCGTCGGGGGGCAGACTGAGGTTGCCGACCGACGAGCGCGGCGCGACGCCGGGGCTGCCGATCACCAGCCGCCCGTCGACGCGCGCTCGCATCAACGCCCGGCGCTCGTCGTCGCCCACCCCGGCGAGCGGCGGCTGGTGCTGCGCGGCCACCGTGCGCTCGCCGGGCGTCACGCCTTCGCGAAACACGAGCTGGCACGAGCTCACGCCCTCGAGCAGCGCGTACGCCGCATAGCCGCGCGCCCCAGGCACCTCGGCGTCCCACAGCTCGCCCATGTGCACGAGCACGTGACCCAACTCGAACACGCCGGAGGAGATCTCCAGCTTCACGGTTTCGGCCGTCGATCGCAGGGCCGACACCACTTCGGCAACCTTCATGCTGCACCCCGCTGGGGCCCGAGAAGAACGCTCGGGCCGAAAACGTGGCGGGATTGTGTCTGGTCGAGGCACCTCGCGGCCAGAACAATTCGGGCAGTACGTTCATATAGGAACCGAACGGTCACTGTATGGGCCGCGTCGGAGCCGGCGAGAAAGCTCGACTGCTTCGAGCCAGCGGAGCAACATGAGCGCGTTGGGGCTGTGATGAATCACTATGCGACTCGGGAACTCCCGGCTACCCCTCGCAAACGCAGCGGGCCGCGCGACGCGGCCATTCACCGTTCCTTGAAGGAGGAACCTCGATGAGCAAGACCGCAGTACAGGAGTCTGTCGCCGACGTGCCGTCGTTGCGGGGGGTCTTCATCACCGCCATGCCCGACTGCCTCTTGTTCGACTCGTGGACGCACCCGGACGAGACGTGGGTGCCCGAGGACGCGGCGTCGTACTTCGGCGACGTGATCCGCGCGAACCGGGAGGGGCTCAAGTCGCTCAAGGCCTGGTCGTCCGAGATGCAGGTGACGATCGAGTCGGCCCAGGTGCTGCTCGTGCTCAAGGAACTGCGCGACTTCGTGGTGACGCTGGCGTTCGAGCGCGACGTGCCGCTGGGTATGGTGCGGCTGCACACCAAGCGCGTGCTCGAGCGGCTCAACAACGTGCTGCCCAAGCTCGAGGCGACCGAGCGCCCGCGCGGCGTGCGCATCACTGAGTTCCTCGAGCGGTACGCCCCGGACGCGCATGCGGTGCTCCAGCGCGTCTCGCTGCGCACGGGCATTCCCATCGCTCTGCTTCGGAGCCCGGACCGGCTCGACGCGAACCAGACCAACCTGCTTGAGGAGTCGGTGAAGGACATCCTCGGCCTCGACACCCTGTCACTCTGAAAGGAGGGCCTACGCCATGTCGACGCCTGCTGCGCCCTCGCTTCGCACCTATATCCCCAACTACGACTTGATGAACTACGGGGGCATTCCGACCGTCTACCACTGCCACCACTTCAACCTCTTCCTCGACCAGACCATCGACGACGCGCTCGGTCCGGACGAAGGCACGAAGCTTCGCTTCATCGCGGCCCGCGAAGCCTCGCACCACTTCATCCGCGCGCTGGTGACGCGTGCGGGCGCCCTGACGCCCGCCGAGCGGCTCGAGGTCGCCCAGCGCACCTTCGCGGGCATGGGCCATGGCCGGCTCCAGGTGTCGGGCGATCGTGCCGGCGGCACCGCCACCGGTGAGTTCCTCCACTACGGCTTTTCGTGGGCAGAGAAGTACGGCCAGAAGGTGCGCCGCCGGAAGCCGGCCGACGCCTTCGCCGCGGGCTACGCCGCCGCCGCGCTGGAAGTCGCGCAGAGCCTCGAGCGCGAGACGATGAGCGCCGAGGAGACGACGTGCATCGCGACCCGCGCCCCGCAGTGCACCTTCACGCTCAAGCCGGGCCCCCAGGCGAAGGCCGTCGTGCCTGTGCGCGAGCCCGACGTGCGCGCCAGGGTGAAGCCCACCTTCGCGAGCGCGACCGGCGAGGACACCATCTCGGCCATCGCCAAGGGGCTGCGCGACTTCACCGCGCCGGTGGCCGGCGACGAGCGCGGCCTGGTGCAGGCCTTCGGCGTGTACGTCACGCTGCACCTCGCCGGGTATTACAACCGCATCTCCTACGACGCGCTCGCGCACGTGGTGGCGAACAAGCCGGCGCTGGTGCCGATGCTCGAGGATCTGTTGCGGGAGTCAGGGCACGTCTGCGTGTTCAACACGTTCGGCGGCATCCTCGCGTCGCCCGAGTGGGAAGCCATGGTCGGCAAGCACAGCGGCGACCCACAGGCCATCATCCTCGGGAACCTGGCGATCGCCCGCGCGCTCGGGTTCGGCCACTGGACGCTCGCAGAGTACCAGCCGAATGAGCGCGTGGTGCTGCGAGCGCCGGCGACGTACGAGAGCGTCTACTACCTGACGCGCCACGGCGCCTCGGATCGGCCCAGCGAGTACTTCTTCCAGGGCGCGGCGCTGGCCATCGCGCAGCTCGCGCACCGGATCGACTGGCGGCAGAAGCCCAGCCTCACGCAGGACTTCTACAACTCGCTCTTCAAGGGCGGCACGCTGCCCTGGAAGGTCGAGCAGACCAGCTGCACGGCCTGCGGCCACGAGTACTCGGAAGTCGTGGCCACGCGCGTCGGCTGATGGACGAGAGCTGCGACGACGACGACGAGCCGGTGCGCCTCGAGGCGCGCGGCGTCGTGCTCGAGCGGGAGACCGGCTGCGCCCGCTGGCTGCGGTGGAGCGTCCATCTGGTGGACCGGTCCGCAGACGACGTCGCGCGGGCGTTGCCGGAGAAGGGCCACGAGAACACGTCGCGGCTCCCCGGCCTGGCGCTCTTCGTCCTCCCCGGTCGGCACCAGCTGTTGCTGGTGCCCGCCACCGGGCGAATCCAGCTGCGACTGGACATCGGTGTTCCCCACGAGGACCGTGCCGGGGAAGCGCTCCGCCTCGGCCGCTGGCTCGCCGCGCAGCTCGGCGGTTGAGCCGGGCCTGGCCGCGGGAGCGCGGCCCACCCGCCCTTGAGGCGGAATCGAGCTGCGTGCTTTCGTTCATGACGCATGCGCCCGCCCGACCTGCTTGAGAAGCTCCTCGCTGAGCGCGCCTCGGGGGAGCTGATCACGACCAACGGGACCGAAGAGACCCACGTCTACCTGCAGCGCGGCAGGCTGGCGTGGGGGACGACGACGTCAGACCGCTTCCTGTTCCGCCGCTACCTCTGCCAGGTCTTCGGGCTCGACGCGGACGAGCTGGCCGTGCTGGTGGACGAGTGCTTCCGCCTGCGCAAGCCGCTCGGCGAGCACCTCGTGGCGCAGAACATCCTCACGCGCGCGCAGGTGCGCGAGGCACTCGCCGCGCAGACCCGCTCGGCGCTGGCCGCCTTCCTGACGAGCACCGGCCCCTGCATCTTCCTCGCGCGGGCCGAGCAATATGCCCACTACGACTCTTCGCTCACGTTCGCGAGGGAGGAGCTGGAGTCCGCCGCCCAGTCCGCCGCGCCGCTCGACACGCCCCCCGACAAGCGCGCGGGCGTCTGGGCCGCCTGGCAGCGCATCGCCCTCCTGGTGCCGCGGCGAAACGGCGCCATGGCGTCGGCGATGCGCGACGGCCGGGCGGTGCTCATCGACAGCCAGCAGTTGCGCGAACACGAGCTGAACGAGACAAGCGCCTTCCTCTGGCGCCACATCGACGGCGCGCAGACGGTGGAGGATCTGGCGCTCGCGGTGCTCGGCTCCTTCCCATTGGATCCCGAGGTGGTGCGCGAGGACCTCGTGTACTTCATCGAGGAGGCCCGGTCCGTCGGGCTCATCACGCTGGTGGACCCGCGGCGGCCGCCCTGAGCAGGCAGCGAAGGGTGGCCACGGCGGCGGGCGTCGGAGAGACTCGGGCGCCGTGTGGGACGCTTGGCGCCAGGCCACATGCATGCCGGACTCGTGCTTCTGCGAAGCGGTTCGCGACGCGCTGGTGCGCCAGCCGGCGAACACCTGGTCGAACCTCGGCTTCTGCCGCGCCGGCGTGGTGATGGCGGTGGAGCTCTGGCGCCGGCGTGACGGGTGCGGCGTGCGGCCGGTGGAGGCGGCGACGTTCGCGCTCGCCGTCTTCCTCGTCGGCGCGACGAGCTTCTTCTACCACGCGTCGCTCACCTTCATCGGCCAGACGATGGACGTGCAGTCGATGTACCTCCTCGCGCTGCTCGCCTTCGCGGTGAACGTTGACGCGCTGCGGCCGGGTGCGCCGAGGCGCTTCGGCGTACTGTACGTGAGCCTCAACGTGGCGCTGGGCGTGCTGCTCGTCACCGTGCCGGTGCTGCGCCGCTACGCCTTCGGGCTCGCGCTCGGCGCATCCTCGTGACCGAGGTGCTGCTCCGCCGCCGGGGCCTGCGCGACTGGCCGCTCGCCGCGTTGTTCGGCGCCGCCGGAGTGCAGGGCGTGGCTTTCTTCATCTGGGCGATGGACACGACGCATACCTGGTGCGCGCCGCACAGCCTGCTGCAGGGGCACGCGGTGTGGCACCTGCTGGGCGCGGTCGCGAGCTACCTGTT
>Ga0272446_1006209_pt1 | contig 12622 bp, 23 predicted proteins | sample YNPCB0061_FD_194587 | JGI IMG/M metagenome (GOLD analysis project Ga0272446, IMG submission 194587) | Hot spring microbial mat communities from Yellowstone National Park, WY, United States - YNP-CB-006-1 | ecosystem: Environmental > Aquatic > Thermal springs > Hot (42-90C) > Sediment | place... | reverse complement strand
GGCACCCACAAGACGAAGGGCATGGGGGAGGTCTCCGGGACCACGAAGAAGCCCTATCGGCAGAAGGGCACCGGCAACGCCCGGCAGGGCTCGCTCCGCGCGCCGCAGTTCCGCAAGGGCGGCGTGGTGCACGGGCCGGTCGTGCGCGACCACGGCTACAGCCTGAACAAGAAGGTCCGCCGCCTCGGGCTGATCTCGGCGCTGTCCATGAAGGCGGCCGAGGGCAAGCTGGTGGTGCTCGATGCCGCCACGGTGCCGGCCGATGCCAAGACCGGACAGGTTGCGGCGAAGCTGAAGGCGCTTGGCTGGACCAGCGCGCTTGTGGTCGATGCCGCCGCGGACGAGAACTTCGCGCGCGTGGTGCGCAACCTGCCGAAGGTGCAGGTGCTGCCGACCATCGGCGCCAACGTGTATGACATCCTGAACCACGACGTGCTGGCGGTGACGCGCGCGGGCGTGGAGGCGCTGAAGGAGCGGCTGGCATGAGCGACGCCCCGAAGCAGAAGCGCTCCGTGATCGGTCGGGAGAGGATGTATCAGACCATCCTCTCCCCGCTCGTGACGGAGAAGGCGACGCTGAACAGCGAGCGCGGCCAGGTGACCTTCAAGGTCGCCCCGGACGCGACGAAGCCGCAGATCAAGGCGGCCGTCGAGGGCCTGTTCGGCGTGAAGGTTCTTGCCGTCAACACCATCGTGGTGAAGGGCAAGTCGAAGCAGTTCCGCGGCCGTCCAGGCCAGCGGTCGGACTGGAAGAAGGCGATGGTGCGCCTGGCCGAAGGCCAGAGCATCGACCTCACGACGGGGCTCGCGTAAGCCATGGCGTTGAAGAACTTCAACCCGGTCACGCCCTCGCTGCGCGGGACGATCCTGATCGATCGGTCCGAGCTGTGGAAGGGCGCGCCGGTCAAAAGCCTGACCGAGGGCAAGCATTCCACGGGCGGGCGGAACAATCACGGCCGCATCACCGTCCGCTTCCGCGGCGGCGGGCACAAGCGCGCCTATCGCCTGGTGGACTTCAAGCGCCGCGCGAAGTTCGGCATCCCCGGCGTGGTCGAGCGGCTGGAATACGATCCGAACCGCACGGCCTTCATCGCGCTCGTGAAGTATGAGGATGGGGAACTGTCCTACATCCTGGCTCCGCAGCGCCTGAAGGCGGGCGACACCGTGGTCTCGGGCGAGAAGGTGGACGTCAAGCCGGGCAATGCCATGCCGATGGCGTCGATCCCGGTCGGCACCATCATCCACAACATCGAGCTGAAGCCCGGCGCGGGCGGAAAGCTCGCGCGCGCGGCCGGCACCTTCGCGCAGCTCGTCGGCAAGGATGCCGGCTATGCGCAGGTGAAACTCATGTCGGGCGAGCTGCGGCTGATCCGCTCCGAGTGCATGGCCTCCATCGGCGCCGTGTCGAACCCGGACAACAGCAACCAGCAGCTCGGCAAGGCGGGGCGGAGCCGCTGGCTCGGCCGCAGGCCCCACAACCGCGGCGTGGCGATGAACCCGATCGACCACCCGCATGGCGGTGGTGAGGGCCGGACCTCGGGCGGGCGCCACCCGGTGACGCCGTGGGGCAAGCCGACCAAGGGCGCCAAGACGCGCAACAACAAGCGGTCCGACGGGCTGATCGTCCGCCGCCGCAACGCGACGAAGGGCTGACGCAGATGGCGCGCAGCGTGTGGAAGGGGCCGTTCGTGGACGGTTACCTGCTGGCCAAGGCCGAGAAGGCGAGGGAATCGACGCGGAACGAGATCATCAAGATCTGGTCCCGCCGTTCGACGATCCTGCCGCAGTTCGTCGGCCTCACCTTCGGCGTCTACAACGGCAAGAAGTTCCTGCCGGTGCAGGTGACGGAGAACATGGTGGGCCACAAGTTCGGCGAGTTCTCGCCGACGCGCACCTTCTCCGGCCATGCGGCCGACAAGAAGGCGAAGCGAGGCTGATCCGATGAGCAAGCCGAAGCATCCCCGCGGTCTCGCCGACCATGAGGCGCAGGCGGTGACGTGGAACATCCGCGTCTCCCCGCGCAAGCTCAACCTGGTCGCGGCGATGATCCGCGGCAAGCGGGCGCAGGACGCGGTCGCGCAGCTGACCTTCAGCAAGCGCCGCATCGCCGGCACCGTGAAGAAGACGCTCGAGTCCGCGATCGCGAACGCCGAGAACAACCACAGCCTGGATGTCGATCGGCTGGTCGTCGCGCGGGCCGAGGTCGGGCGCGCGATGGTCATGAAGCGGTTCCATGCGCGTGGCCGCGGCCGAGCGGCGCGCGTGGAGAAGTGGTTCAGCAACCTGAAGATCGTCGTGGCGGAGCAGCAACTGGCCGCGCCGGCCGGGCAGGAGGCCGCGTAAGATGGGCCAGAAAGTCAATCCGATCGGGCTTCGGCTCGGCATCAACCGCACCTGGGACAGCCGCTGGTTCGCGGGGGATGACTACGCGAAGCTGCTGCATGAGGACTTCAAGCTGCGCGAGGCGCTGCAGAAGCGGCTCAAGGGCGCGGGCGTGTCCCGCATCGTGATCGAGCGGCCCGCGAAGAAGCCGCGCGTGACGATCCATGCGGCCCGGCCGGGTGTCGTGATCGGCAAGAAGGGCGCCGACATCGACGTGCTGCGCAAGGACCTGCAGAAGATGGCGGGCGCCGAGGTGGCGCTGAACATCGTCGAGATCCGCAAGCCCGAGATCGAGGCGACGCTGGTGGCCGAGAACATCGCCCAGCAGCTCGAGCGTCGCGTCGCCTTCCGCCGCGCCATGAAGCGCGCGGTGCAGTCCGCCATGCGTCTCGGCGCGGGGGGGATCCGCATCAACTGCTCCGGCCGTCTCGGCGGGGCGGAGATCGCGCGCATGGAGTGGTACCGCGAGGGGCGCGTGCCCCTGCATACGCTCCGCGCCGACATCGACTTCGGCACGGCGACCGCGAAGACGACCTACGGCACCTGCGGTGTGAAGGTCTGGATCTTCAAGGGCGAGATCATGGCGCACGACCCGATGGCGCAGGACAAGCGCGCCGCCGAGCAGGCGCCCCAGCGCTGAAGGTGAAGGACAATGCTGCAGCCTAAGCGCACCAAGTTCCGCAAGGCCCACAAGGGCCGCATCCATGGGCTGGCGAAGGGCGGGTTCTCGCTCTCCTTCGGCGGCTTCGGCCTGAAGGCCCTCGAGCCGGAGCGCGTCACCGCGCGCCAGATCGAGGCCGCGCGTCGCGCCATCACCCGCGCGATGAAGCGCCAAGGCCGCGTCTGGATCCGCATCTTCCCGGATGTGCCGGTTTCGACCAAGCCGGCGGAGGTCCGCATGGGCTCGGGCAAGGGCTCGCCGGAATACTGGATCTGCCGGGTCAAGCCCGGCCGGATCATGTTCGAGATCGACGGCGTCTCCGCGGAGACGGCGCGCGAGGCGCTTTCCCTCGGCGCGGCGAAGCTGCCGATCAAGACCAAGTTCGTCACCCGCCTGGGCGCGGAGGCCTGACATGGCTGCCACCAAGATCGGCGACATCCGCGCCAAGTCCGCGGACGAGCTGAAGACCATGCTGCTCGATCTGCGCAAGGAGCAGTTCAACCTGCGTTTCCAGCGTGCGACCGGCCAGCTCGAGGCGCTTTCGCGCATCCGGCAGGTCCGGCGGGACATCGCGCGGGTGAAGACCATCATCGGCGAGCGCGCGCGCGGCGCCGCCCCCAAGGCCTGAGAGGAGACCGACGGCAATGCCGAAGCGCGTCCTCACCGGGCGGGTCGTGAGCGACAAGACCGACAAGACCGTGACGGTGCTTGTCGAGCGTCGCGTCATGCATCCGCTCTACAAGAAGTTCATCCGGCGCTCGAAGAAGTATGCCGCGCATGACGATGCCAACCTGTGCAAGGAGGGCGACGTCGTCCAGATCGAGGAGTGCCGCCCGCTCTCCAAGACCAAGACGTGGGTCGTGATCGCGCGCAATGGTGCGGCGGTGGCGAAGCCGGCCTTCCTCGGCGCGGCGGAGGGCTGAACCATGATCCAGGTCGAGAGCAACCTCGAGGTCGCGGACAATTCCGGCGCGCGGCGCGTGCAGTGCATCAAGGTGCTGGGCGGTTCGAGGCGCAAGACGGCCGGCGTCGGCGACGTGATCGTCGTCTCCGTGAAGGAGGCGATCCCGCGCGGCAAGGTGAAGAAGGGGACGGTGGAGCGCGCGGTGATCGTGCGCACCGCCTATCCGGTGCGGCGTCCGGACGGAACGGTGATCCGCTTCGACCGCAACGCCGCGGTGCTCATCAACAAGCAGAACGAGCCGATCGGTACCCGCATCTTCGGGCCGGTGGTGCGCGAGCTGCGGGCGAAGAAGTTCATGAAGATCATCTCCCTCGCGCCGGAGGTGCTGTAACCATGGCCGCGAAGATCCGTAAGGGCGACCGCGTCCAGGTCCTGACGGGCCGGGACAAGGGGCGCCAGGGGGAAGTGATCAGGGTCATGCCGGCCGAGGGGCGCGCCCTCGTGCAGGGCGTGAACCTTGTGAAGCGGCATCAGAAGCCGCAGGGCATGGGCCGTCCGGGCGGCATCCAGGAGAAGGAGGCGGCGATCCACCTCTCGAACCTTGCCCTGCTCGATCCGAAGTCGGGCAAGCCGACGCGGGTCGGCTTCAAGGTGCTCGAGGACGGCAGGAAGGTCCGGGTGGCGAAGGCTTCCGGCGAGGTGCTCGACGCATGAGCGACGTGATGGAACAGCCGCGGCTGCGGCGGCACTATGACGAGGTGGTGCGCAAGCGCCTCATCGAGGAGTTCGGGTACAAGAACCCGATGGAAGTGCCGAAGCTCGAGAAGATCGTCATCAACATGGGCGTCGGCGAGGCGGCCGGCGACCAGAAGAAGCTCGACGCCGCGGTGGCGGAGATGATGGCCATCGCCGGCCAGAAGCCGGTCAAGACCAGGGCGAAGAAGGCGATCGCGGGATTCAAGATCCGCGAGGGCATGGCGATCGGCTGCAAGGTGACGCTGCGCAAGAAGCGCATGTACGAGTTCCTCGATCGGCTCGTCACCATCGCGCTGCCGCGCGTGCGTGACTTCCGCGGCCTGCCCGGCAACAAGGGCTTCGACGGGCGCGGGAACTTCTCCCTGGGCCTCAAGGAGCAGATCGTCTTCCCCGAGATCAACTACGACAAGGTGGACGCGATCCGCGGCATGGACATCGTCTTCGTCACGACGGCGAAGACGGACAAGGAAGCGAAGGCGCTGCTCAAGGCCTTCGATCTTCCCTTCCAGAACTGATTTTTGGAAAACCGCCGGGCGCGGCCCGGCAGGTTCCGGAGGACCTAGACGGTATGGCCAAGACCTCGTCTGTCGAGAAAAACAAGCGGCGGGAACGGCTTGCCAAGCTGCACGCCGCGAAGCGCGCCGCCTTGAAGGCCGTGGTGATGAACCGCGAATTGCCTGTCGAGGAGCGTTTCGAGGCGACGCTGAAGCTCGCGCAGCTTCCGCGCAACGGCGCCAAGAACCGCGTGCGGCTGCGCTGCGAGCTGACCGGCCGCCCGCGCGGCAACTATCGTAAGTTCAAGCTTTGCCGTATCCAGCTGCGGGAACTGGCCTCGAAGGGCCAGATCCCCGGCATGGTCAAGGCGAGCTGGTAAGGAAGGGCCGGCCATGTCCATGTCCGATCCGCTCGGCGATATGCTCACGCGCATCCGCAACGCGCAGGCGGCCCGCCAGTCGCGCTGCAAGGCGCCGGCGTCGAAGCTGCGCGAGAACGTGCTCGAGGTGCTGAAGCGCGAGGGCTACATCCGCGCCTGGCGCACCGAGGAGGTGCGTCCTGGCGTGCGCTTCCTCGACATCGAGCTGAAGTATTCGGATGGCGAGCCCGCCATCAAGGAGATCACGCGCGTCTCCAAGCCGGGCCGGCGCGTCTACTCCAAGATCGCGGAGCTGCCGAAGTTCTATAACGGGCTCGGCACGTCCATCCTCTCCACGCCGCGCGGCGTGATGAGCGAGAACGAGGCCCGCGCCGCCAATGTCGGCGGCGAAGTCCTCTGTCGCGTGTTCTGACGGGGGGCTGGGACATGTCTCGCGTTGGGAAGTATCCGGTGCCGGTTCCCGCGGGCGTGACGCTCGCGCTCGCCGGGCGCACGCTGAAGGCCAAGGGTCGCCTCGGCGAGCTCGCGCTCGACCTCACGGACGATGTGGACGTCGAGATCCGGGCGAATGAGGTCGCGGTCTCGCCGCGCCGCACGGACCGCCGCGCGCGGACCATGTGGGGCACGACGCGCAGCCTCATCAACTCGATGGTGACGGGCGTCTCCACGGGCTTCTCGAAGTCCATGGAGATCACGGGTACGGGTTATCGCGCCGCGGTGCAGGGCTCGGATCTGGTGCTCAACCTCGGGTACAGCCACGAGATCCGCTACCCGATCCCGAAGGGGATCAAAATCACCTGCGAGAAGCCGACCTCCGTGAAGGTCGAAGGCGTGGACAAGCAGCAAGTGGGCCAGGTGGCGGCGGAGATCCGTGCCTTTCGCGGCCCCGAGCCCTACAAGGGCAAGGGCATTCGTTACGACAACGAGGTCATCCTCCGCAAGGAGGGTAAGAAGAAGTAATGGCCAGCAAGCTCGATCTCGAGGCGCGCCGCCGGCGGCGTCTCCGCTACAAGCTCCGGCAGAAGTCCGGCGGGCGCGTGCGCCTCTCGGTCTTCCGCTCGGGCCGCCACATCTATGCCCAGGTCATCGACGACAAGGCCGGTCGCACCCTTGCGGCCGCCTCGACGCTCGAGAAGGCGATGCGCGAAACGCTGAGGACCGGCGCCGACAAGGAGGCCGCGACGGCGGTCGGCAAGCTGGTTGCCGAGCGCGCACTCGCGGCCGGGGTGACGGAGGTCGTCTTCGACCGGGGCCCCTATCTCTACCATGGGCGCGTCAAGGCGCTCGCGGACGGCGCCCGCGAGGGCGGGCTGTCGTTCTGAGGGTGATGAAGCATGGCACGTGAACCGAGGACCGGCGGCGAGGGCGGCGAGGGCGGCGAGCGCCGCCGTCGCGGGGGTCGCGACCGCGATCGTGATCAGCGCGTCGAGCGCCAGGAGGGGGACGAGCTGAAGGACAAGCTCGTCACCATCAACCGCGTCGCCAAGGTGGTGAAGGGTGGCCGGCGCTTCTCCTTCGCGGCCCTCGTCGTCGTGGGTGACGAGAAGGGGCGCGTCGGGTGGGGCGCGGGTAAGGCCCGCGAGGTGCCCGAGGCCATCCGCAAGGCGACGGAGCGTGCCAAGCGCACGATGATCCGGGTGCCGATGCGCGAGGGCCGCACGCTGCACCACGACGTGATCGGCGAGTTCGGCGCCGGCCGCGTGATCCTGCGCGCCGCGCCGCCGGGCACCGGCATCATCGCCGGCGGTCCGATGCGCGCGGTGTTCGAGACGCTCGGCATGGGCGACGTGGTCGCGAAGTGCACGGGCAGCGCGAACCCGCACAATATGGTGAAGGCCACCTTCGCGGCGCTGCAGAAGTGCACGAGCCCGCGCGCCGTCGCCGCGCGCCGGGGCAAGAAGGTCGCCGACATCCTCGGCCAGAGGAAGGACGCCGCCGAGCCGACGGAGGCCGCGAATGCCTGAGACGAAGAAGACCGTGAAGGTGACCCAGATCGGGTCGCCGATCGGGCGCAAGCCGGGGCAGAAGGAGACCCTGATCGGTCTCGGCCTCAACAAGCGCCATCGCACGCGCGAACTCGAGGACACCCCGGCCGTGCGCGGCATGATCCGCAAGGTCGCGCACCTGGTGCGGGTCGAGGACTGAGTCATGAAACTGAACGAGATCCGCGACAATCCGGGCGCCCGCCCGAAGTTCAAGCGCATCGGCCGGGGCATCGGCTCGGGCAAGGGCAAGACCGGCGGGCGCGGCGTGAAGGGCCAGAAGGCGCGCACGGGCGTGGCGCTGAACGGCTTCGAGGGCGGCCAGCTCCCGATCTATCGCCGCCTTCCCAAGCGCGGCTTCGTCAACCCGTTCCGCAAGGAATACGCGGTGCTCAACCTCGGGACACTGGACGCGGCGATCGAGGATGGCCGCCTGCCGGCCGGCGAGCCGCTCGACGAGGCGGCGCTGCGGGCGGCGGGCGTGGTCCGCTCCTCGGCCAAGCTCGCGGGCGTGCGCCTGCTGGCGAAGGGCGAGATCCGGCGGCCGGTGACGATCACCGTGTCCGGCGCCTCGGCGGCGGCGATCGCGGCGGTGCAGGCGGCCGGCGGCAGCGTGACCGTCACGGCGGCGCCGGCGGAAGCGGCGTCCGAGTGAGCCTTGCCCCCGGCCGGCCGCATGGCTAGGTCAGGGACCGGTCTTCGCTGCGGCGCGCGGGGAAACCTGTGCGCCGCAGTGCCTTAGGAGGATATGCATGGCGTCGGCGGCCGAGCAGGCGATGGCGAGCCTCAATTTCGGGGTGCTGGCCAAGGCGACCGAGCTCAAGAAGCGCATCTGGTTCACCCTGGGGGCGCTGATCGTCTACCGCATCGGTACCTATGTGCCCGTGCCCGGCGTGGACGCCGCGGTCATGGGTGAGATCCTGGCCCAGCACGGGGGCGGGATCCTCGGCATGTTCGACATGTTCTCGGGCGGCGCGCTCGGGCGCATGACGGTCTTCGCCCTCAACATCATGCCCTACATCAGCGCCTCCATCATCGTGCAGCTGATGACGGCGGCGATTCCCTCCTGGGAGCAGCTCAAGAAGGAAGGCGAGGCGGGGCGGAAGAAGCTCAACCAGTACACCCGCTACCTGACGGTGCTGATCGCCGTGTTCCAGGCCTGGGGCATCGCCATCGGGCTCGAAGGGATGCGCGGGCAGTTCGGGGCCGCGGTCTATGATCCGGGCTGGTTCTTCCGCATTTCCTGCGTCACGACGCTGGTCGGCGGGACGATGTTCCTGATGTGGCTCGGCGAGCAGATCACGGCGCGCGGCGTCGGCAACGGCATCAGCCTGATCATCTTCGCCGGCATCGTCGCGAACCTGCCCTCGGCCCTGGTCAGCACGCTGGAACTCGGCCGCACAGGCGCGCTCTCGACCTTCTTCATCATCGGCTTCCTGCTCGCCGCGCTCGCCGTCATCTTCGTGGTGGTGTTCATCGAGCGCGCGCAGCGGCGGATTCCGGTCCAGTATCCGAAGCGCCAGGTCGGCAACCGGATGTTCAGCGGGGAGGCGACGCACCTTCCCCTCAAGCTCAACACCTCGGGCGTCATTCCGCCGATCTTCGCCTCCTCCCTGCTGCTGCTGCCGGCGACGATCGCCGGCTTCTCGACCGATCCGACCCAGGAGAGCTGGCTGCAGTCCGTGGCGGCGATGCTCGCCCACGGCAAGCCGCTCTACATGGGCCTCTACATGGCCCTGATCATCTTCTTCGCCTTCTTCTACACGGCGGTCGTGTTCAACCCGACGGAGACGGCGGACAACCTCAAGAAGTATGGCGGCTTCGTGCCCGGCATCCGGCCCGGCCAGAACACCGCGCAGTACCTGGACCGCGTCCTGACCAGGCTGACCGTGGTCGGCGCGATCTATCTCTGCATCGTCTGCATCATCCCCGAGATCCTGATCAGCCAGTACGGCGTGCCGTTCTATTTCGGCGGCACTTCCCTGCTCATCATCGTCTCGGTCACCATGGACACGGTGGCGCAGGTGCAGTCGCACCTCTTCGCCCACCAGTACGAGGGTCTGATCAAGAAGGCGAGGCTGGGCGGGCGCGGCATGCCGCGGCCACGCTGACCCTTGCGGGGAGTGAAGGGCATGAACCTGATCCTGCTGGGCCCCCCGGGGGCGGGGAAAGGGACCCAGGCCAAGCTGCTGGAGGAGCGGTTCGGCATCGCGCAGATCTCCACCGGCGACATGCTCCGCGCCGAGGTGAAGTCGGGCAGCGAGATCGGGCTCAAGGCCCGCGCGATCATGGAGCGCGGCGAGCTCGTCCCGGACGAGGTGATCACCGCCATGCTGGCCGCGCGGGTGTCCCGCCCGGACTGCGCCAAGGGGTTCATCCTCGACGGTTTCCCGCGCACGGTCCCGCAGGCCGAGGCGCTCGATCGCATGCTCGCGGAGAAGGGCCTCAGGCTCGACCACGTGATCGAGCTCAAGGTGGATGACGCCGCCCTCGTCGAGCGCATCGCCGGCCGCTTCACCTGCGCCCGCTGCGGGGCGGGGTATCATGACCGCTTCAAGCCGACCGCGAAACCGGGGGTCTGCGACGTCTGCGGCGGGACCGAGTTCATCCGCCGGGCGGACGACAAGGCGGAGACGGTGGCCGCGAGGCTCGAGGCCTATCACCGGCAGACGGCCCCGCTGCTGCCCTATTACGCCGCGCAGGGGAAGCTCAGGACGGTGGACGGGATGGCCCCGATGGACGAGGTGGCGCGCCAGATCGGCGCCATCCTCTCGGCCAAGGCTTGACTCGGCGGGGGGCGGGGGCTAGATCGCCCGCTCCCGCGACCGGGCACGCCCGGCCGCCGTTTGCCGTTGCATGGAATGGTTCACTACGCCGGATGGGGCTGCCCCACACGGCGGTTTTCGGGGCTTGGGGCCCCAGGAGAGGCACTGTGGCGCGCATCGCCGGCGTGAACATCCCGACCAACAAGCGGGTGCTCATCTCGCTTCGCTACATCTACGGCATCGGGCCGAAGAACGCGAAGGACATCTGCGAGAAGCTCGGCATTCCCGACGACCGTCGGGTGAACCAGCTGACGGATGAGGAGATCCTGCGCATCCGCGAGCTGATCGACCGCGAATACCGGGTCGAGGGCGACCTGCGGCGGGAGCAGGCGATGAACATCAAGCGCCTGATGGATCTCGGCTGCTATCGCGGGCTCAGGCACCGCAAGGGTCTTCCGGTGCGCGGCCAGCGCACGCATACCAACGCCCGCACCCGCAAGGGCAAGGCCGTGCCCATCGCCGGCAAGAAGAAGGTGACGAAGTAAGATGGCCCGCGAACCCCGTGGCGGCGCCCGTGGCCCCGTCAAGCGCAAGGAGAGGAAGAACATCACGTCGGGTGTGGCCCACGTGCTCGCTTCCTTCAACAACACGATCGTGACCATCACCGACGCCCAGGGCAACGCGATCGCCTGGTCCTCGGCCGGCAGCCAGGGCTTCAAGGGCAGCCGCAAGTCCACGCCCTATGCGGCGCAGGTGGCGGCCGAGGATGCCGGGCGCAAGGCGCGCGAGCACGGGATGGAAACGCTCGAGATCATGGTCAGCGGCCCCGGCTCGGGCCGCGAATCGGCGCTGCGCGCCCTGCAGGCGGTGGGCTTCTACGTCACCGCCATCAAGGACGTGACGCCCATCCCGCACAACGGCTGCCGCCCGCGCAAGCGCCGCCGCGTCTGAACAGGACGCGGCCGGCGGTGTGCCTCGGCCTGAGGCGCGCCGCCGCGCCGCTTCGGGTCGCCGAAGGAGAGAGAGAGTGCTCGAGAGGAATTGGCGTTCGCTGATCGAGACGCAGAAATCCGTCGAGATGGGCGCGGACCCGCTGCGCACGGCGACCGTCGTGCTGGAGCCGCTCGAGCGCGGCTTCGGCATGACGCTCGGCAATGCGCTGCGGCGGGTGCTGCTGTCCTCGCTGCAGGGGGCGGCCGTGACCGCCATCCGCATCGACGGCGTCCTGCATGAGTTCAGCTCCATCCAGGGTGTGCGCGAGGACGTCACGGACATCGTCCTGAACGTGAAGCAGCTCGCCATCCGGATGCAGGGCGAGGGGCCGAAGCGTCTGCAGCTCACCGCGACCGGCCCGGGCGAGGTGACGGCCGGGCAGATCCAGACCACCGGCGACATCGAGATCGCCAACCCCGAACTCGTGCTCTGCACGCTCGACGACGGCGCGAAGCTCTCGATGGAACTGACCGTGGATGTCGGCAAGGGCTACGTCCCGGCCTCGGAGAACCGGCCCGAGGACGCGCCGATCGGCCTCATTCCGGTGGACGCGATCTACTCGCCGGTGCGCCGCGTGGCCTACCGCGTGGAGCCGACCCGCGTCGGCCAGAAGACCGACTACGACAAGCTGATCCTGACCGTCGAGACGGACGGCACGCTCGCCCCCGAGGACGCGGTGGGTGTGGCCGCCCGCATCCTGCAGGAACAGCTGCAGATCCTGATCAACTTCGACGAGCCGCGCGCGCGCGTGGAGGAGGAGGTCCGCGACGACCTGCCCTTCAACCGGAACCTGCTGCGCAAGGTGGACGAGCTGGAACTGTCGGTCCGCAGCGCCAACTGCCTGAAGAACGACAACATCGTCTACATCGGCGACCTCGTGCAGAAGACCGAGCAGGAGATGCTGCGCACGCCGAACTTCGGGCGGAAGTCGCTGAACGAGATCAAGGAAGTGCTGGCCTCGATGGGCCTCAGCCTCGGCATGACCGTGCCCGGCTGGCCGCCCGAGAACATCGAGGAACTGGCCAAGAAGGTGGAGGAGCCCTTCTGAGGGCCCCGCGAAAGGTAGAAGAACCATGCGTCACGGAATGGCCGGGCGGAAGCTCGGCGTCACCTCCGCCCACCGCATCGCCATGTTCCGCAACATGGCGACCTCCCTGCTGAAGCACGAGCAGATCACCACGACGCTGCCGAAGGCGAAGGAACTGCGCCCCTATGTCGAGCGCATCATCACCCTCGGCAAGCGCGGCGGGCTCCATGCGCGCCGGCAGGCGCTCGCGCAGATCCGCGACGAGAAGGTGGTCGCGAA
>Ga0272446_1006208_pt1 | contig 12627 bp, 3 predicted proteins | sample YNPCB0061_FD_194587 | JGI IMG/M metagenome (GOLD analysis project Ga0272446, IMG submission 194587) | Hot spring microbial mat communities from Yellowstone National Park, WY, United States - YNP-CB-006-1 | ecosystem: Environmental > Aquatic > Thermal springs > Hot (42-90C) > Sediment | place... | reverse complement strand
TTGTTCCAATTTCCGAACAATTTCCCGTGCCAGGACGTGGTATTGGACTTCAGTCAAGATAGCCTGCTGCATCTATTTATTCCTCCCTGCTCGGTGATACGCTCTCGCCGTTGTTTGATACTACAATCGCAGATTGGCTGTTGGACGACAAGCTAATCTTCCTAAATGCTTGGGATTATGCTTCTAGATCCGAGGCGCATCAAGAGGTCCCCAGGACCAGTTTCACCACAACATGGTTTTCGTCGGGGGGCAGGTGATCCGCCATGGCATTCGCCGATTCAACGATCTTGCGAACCCATCTCTTGTGGATTCCTGCAAGGATGTTCCTACTTTCAGCAACCAGGGCATCGTCGCGAACGATTCTTTTGGCCACGGCCTGGACCTGCCGGTAATCTTTTTCGACCTTGTCCTTCTGCTCCCTGGAGCGCAACGGGGCTACCAGCAATTTGTGGATCATGAACGCGGGCATGGACGGGACCGTTACCTTCCCCACCCCGTGGATGGAGAAGGTCATGGGGTTATTCAAGAGCAAGTCCAAATAGCGAAGGGCAAGAGAAGAGACTTTCAGTCTTTCAATGTGGATTCGCCCCTTTTCAACACCCTTTCCCTGGTCCGGGCTCAGCAGTTCGATCATCATCCCGAAGCCGTGATAGATCATGGCGCCATTGGGTCGGAAGTCCTGCTCAAAGCCGATGCCTTTCAGGACCTCTCCCAAGTCTACTTCAGGTCCATCGTAGGAAGTCGGGATAGCGATGTCGATATCGACGGTGCGCAAAGGGTAAAACTCCACTCCAAGATGATACTGGAAGACCTTGAAACACCAACTTCCCACCAGTTCAAGCCCTGCCTCCCATAGACCCAACCGATCAAACTCCGCGAAGATGCGCTTCAGGGGCGGTGCAAAATCCTCCTGGTCAACCATTTCTTTTTTCACTCCAACGGATTTGAGTGCTTTCCGGGCGATTTTCACTTCCTCGATAAAGCGGCTGCGCATGGCCAGTTTCTTCCGCAGCAGCTCGACGGCTTGGTCCTCGTCCTTACCGAGGTAAACGTCAACCGTCCTGGCGCCATCCCTGCCGTGCAAGTAGCAATAGCGGCCGCCATTGATGACTTTCCGCCGGATGGACCCGCGTGGCACTCCCAGAAGGGACCCCACCAGGTCACGCTTTCGCCGCAGATAATATTCACGGCTCTCTTTCAGGATGTCATCGATCACCATGGCATCTCTCCCCGCCGAAGGACAGCATTTCAATCCATTTTACCCCACGCTGCTGGAAATATCCAAGGTTGTGGGGTAAACCCGATGAAAAGACAGGTGCGAGCCGCATCAGGATGGCTTTCCCGCTCAATGTGCATCTTTTCAAAGGGTTTTGTAGATGGCTGTGGTCTTGGGAGATGGCTCGATTCCCAGTTTCGCGGCAAGCAGCTTGCGGCAGTGATGGTATGCCTCGACCGCGTTGGCCCGGCGGCCCAGTTCGCGGTGGCAAATCATCAGGCCCTGGTGGAATTCCTCGGCCAGTTCGTCCACCTCGACTCCCCTCCTGTAAAATGCCAGGGCCTTTTCCCACTGTCCCGTTTTCCCCAGCAGTTCGCCGATCCGGGTCACCAGGCTGGAAAATCGGCTCCTCAGTCGCTCCCGCCGCGGGATAATCCAAAACTTTTCCTCATCCTCAAGAAGGAAACGACCCCGGTAGATGGCTACCGCCTTGTCCGCAAACTCGAGCACCCGTGAATTTTCTGCACAGAAACGGTCTGCATCGTCTTTGACCGCTTTCTCGAATTGCCCGACGACCTGCAAAAATGCCTGCGCGTCCACATAGCCGATGCGGGGGTCGAGGGAGACTTTTCCCTCCTGCCAGCGGATGGCGCCCTCGACCCCCAGCAGCCGCCGCAGCCGGGAAAGGGTCACCTTGAGGGCACTGTGGGCCGCATCGCCGGCTGCATCCGGCCACAGGCAATCGGCGATCTGCTCCTGGGATGCGGCGCCGCCGCCGGCAATCAGGAATTTGAGCAGTTCGAGGGGGCGTTTCTGGACCTTGCCGGAAAACTGCACCGCCTCATCACCGCGCACGATGGCAAAGCGTCCGAGGGTGTAGATTTTCAGCGCCCAGGGCCACTGTTCGCAGTCGATGGGCGGAGGATCGGGCATCAGCCGGCGCCTGCCAACCAACCGCCGCGCATAGTCCGCCTCGATCCCCACATCGAGGGCCCTGCGGCACAGGTCGGCCATCATGGAGGGGACCCATGAATAGGGGACGTTCCAATATCCCCTCGCCCGGCCGATGGCGAAGGCCTTTGCGAGCGCGTTCAGTCCGCAGGAATCGTCCCCTTCGGCGAAGGCGAAGCGGGCTTCCGCCAGCAAACAGGCAAACTCGATGATGCGGCTGCTCGACCTGCGGGCGAAAGCATGGCAGCGAGCCAGATGGTCCCGCGCCTCATGGTTTTTTCCGGCCGCCTCCAGGGCGAGCGCATAGACCAGGCGGCTGTGGGCGACGGCATGCGGGACCCCCACCTGCACAATCAGCTTGACAGCCGCTTCCATCTGCGCCAGGGAAGCCGCCCCATCACCCTGCACTAGGGATTTCCAGCCGCGCAGATGATGGTAGAAACTCCTCGCCCACAGGGGCATGCGGCTGACGGCGGCGCCCATTGGGTCGAGAAATGAGTCCGCCTCGTCCATTTGCCCCAATTCCAGCGCCGCCACGGCCCCCTGCCCCAGCAAAAACTCGTCCATCAAACGAACCCCGGTGGCGGAAGCCAGCTCCAATGCCTCCTGCACAGCGCTCAGACCCTTGTGGAATTCGGCCCTGGAACGGTAATAATTGGCTTCATCATTCTTCAGACTGATCCAGAGGAGCGGAGCACGGTGCGGCGCGTGCAGCAGCTCGCGGCATAAATCGAAGAGCATTTCCGCCTTCTGCGGTTCGCCAAAATAGATGCTGTGCAGGAGCAGGCAGCGCAGCAACAACGTCTTTGTGTTGAGGTCGCTGATTTGCGGAACCATCGCCAGGGCGCGCCCCGCTGTCTTTGTCAGCTCCTTATGCCAGGGCTGGCGGAAGACAAGGGCAAAAAGCTTGTTGGCCAGCAGCCGGGCTTCGATCTCGACCGATGGAAAATCCGGATATTCGCGCATCACCTCGTCCAGCAGGGCGAGGGCGGCGTCGAAAGGCCGGTAGTCGCTAAACGTCCAGGCGATGGAATCGAAAACACCCGACAGGGATAGATAGATGCCGAGCGCATCCCGCCCGGCCCGAAAAAGGTTGAAGGCCGCCTCGAAAAGGGTGCGGCTGTCAGGCGGGGAAAACGGCAGGCGGCATACCCCTCGCCAGTAGAGAAGCCAGGGCGAAGTCTGGGCCACATCCACCGGAAGGCCCTCGATCCAGCCTTCAAGGGTCCTGCTTCGCCCCTGGGCGACAAGGTCTGGGGCATGTCGCAGGATGAGGTCCACCGCCTCCGTCCAGGCCTTTGCACCGTGCAGAAGCCCGATGGCGTCCTCCGGCCGGCCGTCTTGCTCGAGGATTGACGCCGCCCGCGCACGAAGAGTCGCCAGTTCGACGGCGCCGAAGGCGTCGCCGGCCCGCTGCCGCAAGAACTGGCGAAACAGGGCGTGATATTGATAGTGCGGTTCCTCCAGGTCGAACCGCTGGGTGAAGTAGTTACTCTCGCTCAGCTCCGCCAGCACCTGCTCCGCCTGCCGGTTGCCGGTAAGAGCTTCAGCCATCCCGGCTGACATCAGCGGTAGGAGCGAGGTCTTCAATAGAAAATCCCGAACGGCCGGCTCGGTCCTCGCAAAGATCTCCCGCGTGAAATACTGGAAGATCTCCTTTGCCGCCCGCGCCCTCGACAGGGCCGACTGAATGCCCCCGTTCCTGGCCGATTCGAGGGAGAGCACGATCCCCGCCGCCCAGCCATCGGTTTTTGCATGGAGCCGCCCAAGCACTTCGGCTGAAACCTCTTCATAACCCCGCAGGCGAACCATCTCCGCTGCCTCCTCAGGAGTGAACCGCAACTCATCCCAGCCGATGGTTTTCATGCGGCTGTTGGCCCGCCACCGGACAAAAGCTTGCGGGGGCTCATTGCGGCTGATGAAGATGATTGTCATTCCGCTGGGTGCGTGTTCGACCCCCGCATTCAGCACTTCGTAAAACGGCGCAGCCGGTGAAACCTCCTGGCAGTTGTCAAAAACCATGACGAAAGGCCCACCGTTTTTCTCTGTAGGAGGGAGCAGCCGGCTGAAGACATTTTCAAAAAACCGCCGGGAAAACGTGGGCAAACCCAGCTGATATTCCGGAGTAAAAAACGGCAAGGGCTTCCTTTTGCGAGGATTGGCTTTTTTCGCAGCAAGGCTCAGATAATAGAAGAAACTCGCCGGATCATTATCACCCTCATCGACCTGGTGCCAGAGAGAAGGCAACCGCCGGGCTTCCAGCCAGCTTGCGACCAGGGTGGTTTTGCCCGACCCGGGCGGGCCACCGATCCACAGCAGCGGCTGATCGCGGTTTTGGTCGAGGAGACGAAACAGTCTATCCCGAGAGAGAACACCAAAGCACTTGGGATGAGAAATCTTGGCTGGCGACGGCGACCGTTTCATGCTCCCTCGCGGAATGTGGGTTTATTTCATCACCGAAACCGAAGGGGATTTTGCTTGAAACAACCATGGCAAAAATCGATGAGGCTGTCAAACATAAGCTGAGGGCGGCAACTCCTCCTCGTTGCACACAAGAAATTGACAGCGTGGCGGGTTGTGGATTAGGTTTGCATGCAACTGTGGAGAATGTTGGGCCGTTCAACATACTATCCAGCTGGACCAAGCCAATGCTCGTTTGGACCCTCACTCTACCCAACTGATCTGAAGTTTGTTGTCTCCATGGTCTTACTCAACGCTACATGAGTCCGCGGTCTTGCCGCCGACCACAATTGGGGAGGAGCTCCTATGTTGACTCAGCTGCCACCACCGGCGGTGTCTGGCCGGAAAGTATCGTCATCCGCAGGTTTGCTGATCATTTGGGGCATACTGTTGTGCTGCCTGATCGGCTGGTTGGCAGGGACCGGCAGTTTGGCCCTGGCGGCTGATAGCAAACCCGACAACCCGCTGAAAATTGTGCGTATCACGCCGTCAGGCGAAGATGTTCCGGCGGGAAGGCAAATCATCTTCGAGTTCAACCAGCCGGTGGTTCCGCTGGGACGAATGGAACGGGACGCCGGCGAAATACCCGTTGCCATCGAGCCGACCGTCCATTGCCAGTGGCGCTGGCTGAACCCATCCACACTGGGGTGCCAGCTCGATGCAAAGAACGCCCTGGCGCCCGCCACCCGCTACCGGGTGACGGTTCGACCGCAGCTGAGATCTCTGGAGGGCGCAGCCATGGCGGCCGAAGTGAGTCACAGCTTCGTCACCCAGCGGCCCCGCATCGCCAGCAACTGGTTCAAGACCTGGCTTGCTCCCGGCACTCCGCAAATCGGCATTCGCTTCGATCAGCCCGTTGCGGAAGACTCTGTGGCCGCCCACCTGTTCTTTCAGACAGCCCGCGGTGTCAGAATGCCGGTCTTGCTGAGCGACGACCCTGATTTTATGAAAGCAAGCGATTACCAACAGGGGCTGGTCTGGCTGGTCACTCCCAAACAGGAGTTGCCGGCAGGGCAGACGGCACGACTGGTGGCCGAGCCGGGCATTCGCTCCCTGGTGGGACCGGAACCGAGCGCTCAGTTAGTCGCGGTTGTGGATGTCAATCCGTTCCCTGCGTTCACTTTCATCGGTATTCAGTGTGAAACCAAGGAAGGCAAACAGATCACCCTCCGCGAAGCCGCCGCCCCGGCCTCGGCAGCGCAGCAGCAATGCAATCCCGAGCGGGAAATATCGCTGGTTTTTTCCAGCCCCGTCCTCAAGGAAGCCCTCCAGCCCCATCTCGAAATCCAGCCAAAATTGATGTCGCGAGCTGCCGAAGCCGACCCCTGGGAGGATGTTTACTCCTATTCGCAGATCGCTTCCTCCCGCGATAAGGATGAAGTTTATCCGGCGTCGCTGCCGACCCTTTTCAAACCGTTCCAGCAGTATCAGCTCAAGGCCGCCCCGGGCGCCATCAAAGACGAGTTCAACCGTCCGCTCAAGGGCGGCATCAACATGACCTTCAAGACCAGTCACCTGCCTCCCGATTTCTTTTTGTTCAAGCAGATGTCCGCGCTGGAAAAGGGTTTGGACTCGGAAGTCCCGCTGGCGGTGACCAATCTGAGCAAAATGGAAGTCGATTTCACCACCTTTACTGCGCAAGGCCTTGCCGCTTCGCAAAAAAGCACCATCGACACGCCCAAAACCATCGATACGCCGACGGTGATACCGCTTGGCGTACGCAAGCTGCTGCAACAGGATTCCGGTGTGGTCACGGGCAAGCTGAAGCCATCCCCCCCAGCCCCCAATCGAGGCCCAACCGATGGATGGTTTTTCGCCCAGGTGACCCCCTTTGCTGTGCACGCCAAGCTGGGCCACTTCAACACCATTGTCTGGATCACCGACATGCGCAGCGGACAACCCGTTGCCGGCGTCACCGTGCAAGTCTGCACTGATACCCTGGCCGGCTTCAGCGGCGGCCGACAGGTGCTATCCGCAGGGACAACCGATGGAAACGGGCTGGCGATGCTCGCTGGGACCGATACAGTTGACCCCGAACTGAAGCGGGTCTGGGCCTACGAACCGGATGAGCCGCGGCTGTTGGTCCGTTGTCAGAAAGGCGAAGACCTTGCGGTGCTGCCGCTCACCTACGAATTTCGGGTGGACGCGGAAGGGGCCAATCAGGAATACATCCCCGATTGGATCCGCCAGCGTTTCGGTCACATCCGCTCCTGGGGCGTCACGGCGCAGGGCATCTATAAACTCGGCGACACCGTGCAATACAAAATTTATGTGCGCAATCAAAACAACGACCGTTTTGTGGCGCCGCCGGGGATCGGCGACAACAGCCCCGACTCCTACACGCTCAAGGTCATCGATCCGATGGACAAAGTGGTCCATGAGCGCAAAGGCATTCACCTGTCGCCGTTTGGCGCGTGCGACGGCGAGTTCCCGCTGGCCCGCAACGGCGCGGTCGGCTGGCACCGCTTCGAGCTTTCCGCCTCCTTCAGCAACGAAACCTGGGAGCCGCTGCGAGTGCTGGTGAGTGATTTCACTCCCTCACCATTCAAAGTGACCAGCGACCTCAACGGCAAGCAGTTTGCCGTCGGCGACACGGTGCGCGTCACCACCCAGGCCACCCTGCATGCGGGCGGTCCCTACGCCGACGCTGCAGTCCGCATCAATGCCTCCGTCGAGGCACGCCCTTTCACCCCGCCGGACCCGAAATTGAAGAATTTTGAATTCGACGTGGTGCCGCCATCCGAGGATGGAACTCCTGCTCCGCAAACCCTCTATCAAACCGACGGCACCCTGAATGCAAAAGGGCTGTTGGAAACCGAATTCAAAGTGGTCGAAACTCCGGTCTTGTATGGACGCCTGACAGTGGAGAGCGCGGTGCGGGACGACCGAGGCAAATTCATCGCCGGTCGGACCACGGCCGACTATGTCGGGCGCGATCGTTATGTCGGCCTGCTGCAGGAGAACTGGGTGCTGGAGCAGGGCAAGCCCGCCAAAATGCGGGTGGCCGTGCTGGACTCGAACGGCGCTCCCGTCGCATCCGTGCCGGTGGCCATCAAGGTCGAACGGGAACAGACCACGGCCGCGCGCGTGAAGGAGGCGGGCGATGCCTACGTCACCCGTTACCAGAGCGAGTGGATCGAGGTCGAGGACCGCCGGCTGAACTCAGCACTGGAGCCGGTCGAGGTCGAATTCACCCCCGCCCAACCCGGCGCCTACCGGATCACGGCGGCAATCAGCGACAACCAGAATCGCCCGCACGCGACCCGCATCGAGCGCTGGGCGGTGGGCAGCGGACATGTGCTGTGGGAGACCACCCCCGGCAACCTGTTGAATGTGTATGCAGAAAAAGAATCCTACTCGGTGGGCGAAACCGCCAGGTTTCTCGCTCAGAACCCCTACCCCGGGGCCAGGGCCCTGATCACGGTCGAGCGCTACGGGGTGCTGCAAAGCTGGGTGAAAACGTTCAACAACAGCACCGAGATCATCGAAATCCCAATCCAGCCCGACTATTTGCCCGGTTTCTACCTGTCCGTGCTGGTCATGGCGCCGCGCGTGGAAAAGCCGGCGGAAAACGAGCATGAAGACCTCGGCAAGCCCTGCTTTGCCATGGGCTATGTGCAGACGCTGGTGGAGGATCCCTACAAGCAGGTCCAACTGCAGATCAAATCGGATAAGGAAACCTACAAGCCGGGTGATACGGTGACACTTGACATCCAGGCCGGGCCCCGGCACCCCGTGGAAAACGCCTCCAGGCCGCCGCTGGAGCTGGCGGTGACGGTGCTCGATGAGGCCGTGCTCGACCTGCTGGCGCAAGGCCGCAAGGGCTTCGATCCCTATCTGGGTTTCTACAGCCTGGACCCGCTCGACCTTGCCAACTTCAACCTGATCATGCAGCTGATCGGCCGCCAGAAACTCGAAACCAAGGGTGCCAGCCCCGGTGGAGGCGGCGGGCCGGACCTGAGCATGCGCTCCCTGTTCAAATTTGTCAGCTTTTGGGACCCGTCGATCCCCTTGGATGGTGAGGGAAAAGCCAGAATTCAGTTCCAGCTGCCGGACAACCTGACGGGCTGGCGGGTGCTGGCCCTGGCCGTATCCCCGGATGATTTGATGGGCCTTGGCGATGCCGACTTCAAGGTGAACCAGTCCACCGAAATTCGTCCGGCGCTGCCCAATCAGGTCACGGCGGGAGACCGGTTTGACGCCGGTTTTGTGATCTTGAATCGAACCGAGCAGACGCGCACCCTGGAAGTGGTTTTGCAGGCCGAAGGCCCCATCCAGCCAAGCGATGAAGCCTCGGCGGCCGTTCAGCCGGTGGTCAAAAGCACGCAGCAGGTGGTTTTGCAGGCTTACCAGCGGACCACGCTGCGGCTGCCCATCGTCACGGCGAAGTCCGGGGAAATCGTTTTCGCTGTTCGAGCCGGCGATCAGCAAGACCAGGACCGCTTGCGGACCACGCTAACGGTGCATAGGCAGCTGGCACCGCAGACGGTTGCAGCGCACGGCAGCACAACGGACGCCAGGGCCAGCGAAGCCCTGCTTTTTCCGGCGGAGATGCAACCCGACACCAACCTCATGACCGTGACGCTGGCGCCGACCCTCCTCGGCGGCCTGGAAGGCTCTTTCGACTACCTGCAGCATTACCCCTACAGCTGTTGGGAACAGAAACTGACAATCGGGGTGGCGGCCGCTTTGTATAACAAGCTGCAGCCCTATCTGGCAGACTCCTTCGCGTGGCCGGAAAACACCCGCCTGCCGGCCCAAACCCTCGCCCTCGCCGCTGAATATCAGGCGCCGGGGGGCGGCATGACCTTCTACACACCCAAGGACGAATACGCCAGCCCCTATCTGAGTGCATTCACGGCCCTGGCTTTCAGCTGGCTGCGCCGCGACGGCATTGCCCCGCCGCCGCAGGTCGAGGCCAGGCTGCAGGATTACCTGCACTCGCTGCTGCGCCGCGACGCCCCCGCGGATTTTTACACCGATGCCATGATGGCAACGGTGCGGGCCGTAGCGCTGGCGGCCCTTGCCGACAGCGGTAAGCTCTCCCAGGCCGAGGTGGAACGTTACGCCGGTCACCTGCCCAAAATGAGCCTTTTTGGTAAGGCCCTGTACCTGCAGGCCCTGACCCGCTTCCCCAAGACCGCCCAGCTGCAGCAAAAAGTGCTGCAGGACATTCTCGCCCATGCGGACCAGACCAGCGGCGGGCTCACTTTCAACGAATCGCTCGATTTGCGCTTCAAAACCTTGCTGTCCTCCCCGCTGCGGTCCAACTGCGCCGTTCTCAGCGCGCTGCTCAAATACCGGCAGGAGCATCCCGGCGATGCCGGACTTGCGGACATGATTGCGAACCTGGCGAAAACCATCGGCCAAAGCCGCAAGGGGCGCGACCACTGGCCGTCGACGCAGGAGAGCGTCTTCGCCCTGCGGGCCCTGGCCGATTACAGCCAGGCTGCCGAAACTGAAAAACCCAACCTGACGCTGCGCGTGGCCCTTGACTCGACCCCCATCGGAGAAGCCCGGTTCACAGCCTTCAGGGACGCTCCGCGGGTGTTTGATTACGCCGTGCGCGCGGAGGACCTGGGACGCCGGGCGACGGTCGCCATCGAGCGAACGGGTGAGGGGCGGCTCTATTACTCAACCGCCCTCCGCTACACCCCGGCGCAGGTGCCCAAGGAAGCCATCAATGCGGGGGTTGAAGTCCATCGGGAGTACAGTGTCGAGCGGGACGGCAAGTGGGTTTTGCTGCGCAATCCGGCAGAAATTCAAACAGGGGACCTGGTGCGGGTGGACCTGTTCGTGCTACTGCCTGCGGCGCGCTACTTTCTGGTGGTGAACGATCCGGTCCCCGGCGGTCTGGAACCGGTCAACCAGCAGCTGGCGACCGCATCCTCGGTGGATGCCCAAAAGGCCGGGGCAGGTTTTGCCGAAGGCTCTTTCGGCAACCAGTTCAAAGGCTGGCTCGCTGCGGACAGCTCCATTTGGAGCTTCTACCATCGAGAACTGCGGCACAACGCCGCCCTGTTCTACTCCGAATATCTCGCTCCGGGTCGCTACCATCTCTCCTATGTGGCCCAAGCCATTTCGCCCGGAGAGTTCGTGGCGCTGCCCACGCATGCGGAAGAGATGTATGCGCCCGAGGTGTTCGGCAAAGGGGTCCCCGCCGCGTTCAACGTGTCAGGACGAGATTAGGGCCCGTTGGGGAGAAACGGCTATTTGGGTGGTGTTCCTGGCGAGATCGAGCCCGATCGGATGAGCATTGCGATGACTGCTCGCAGGATTGTTGCCACTTTTGTCATTTTAGGATCGCTGGCCGCGGCACTGCTTGCATGGCGGACAGTCCTCGAGCTGCGCCCGTTCGCCGCCGGTTTGGAGGCGGAGATAGCGGCCGTCCGCAAGGCGCAATATGTGGATCGGAGCGGCTTTCCACTATCGATTACGTATCAGAATGATTGGAACATTCACCAGCAGCTGCCTCTTCACGAAATTCCGTCCCTGCTCCAGCAGGCGTTTCTGGATTCGGAAGACAAGCGCTTCTATGAGCACCACGGCGTGGACTGGTCGGCCCGACTGCACGCGCTCTGGCAAAACCTGACAGCGCTGCGGGCGGTGCGCGGGGCCAGCACCATCACCGAGCAGGTGGTGCGGATGCTCCATCCACGCCCGCGCTCCATCTGGTCCCGCTGGCTGGAAGGCATCGAGGCCGTCCGCCTGGAATCGCTTTTTCCCAAGGCGGCGCTTTTTGAGTTCTATCTCAATCAAATCCCCTATGCCAATCAGCGCCGCGGTGTGGCCCAAGCCGCCAACCTCTATTTCGACCGCGACCTGGCCACCCTCAATGACAAGGAACTGCTGACGCTGGCCGTGCTGGTGCGCGCTCCCTCCGGCATGGACCTGCGGCATAACAGCCGGCGAGCCGAACAGGCTGTCTGCAAACTCGCTCAAGTCATGCTGGAGAGGCAGCACATATCCCCCGAGCAGCACCAGCGCATCGTCGGCGGTCAATGGTCGCTGGCGGCGCCGCGGCTGGCGGTTGACGCGAGTCATTTCATCCGCCGGGTGCAGGCGCTCGGCGTCGAAACGGCTGCTGCCGCATCGCCTTCCACGCCTGCCGGGAAAATGATCACATCCCTTGACGGCAGCCTGCAGGGGCGCGTCCAGCGCATCCTCGACAGCCGTCTGCAGGACCTGCGGGAGAGTGGCGTAACGGCAGGCGCCGTGTTGGTGGTGGACCACCGAACGGATGAAGTGCTGGCCTGGGTCAACGGCGGCGCTCGGTCCGGCGAGCACTCCGCCAGCTGGATCGATGCGGTGACAACGCCGCGCCAGCCGGGTTCGACCCTCAAGCCGTTCCTTTATGCTCTCGCCCTGGAGATGGGCTGGACCCCGGCCACCCTGATCGACGACTCACCGTTGGCGGAAGCGGTCGCTACCGGTTTGCACGCCTTCAACAACTACAGTCACACCTTTTATGGCCCCTTGCGGTTGCGGGATGCTCTCGCCAACTCGTTAAACATTCCCGCCATCCGCACGGTCCAGTTTGTCGGTCCGGAACGTTTTCTGGAACTGTTGAAAAACCTTGGCTGCAAGAGTCTCACCCAGCCGGCGGCCCATTACGGCGCCGGGATCGCTCTTGGCAACGGCGAAGTCAGTTTATTTGAACTGGTGCAGGCCTACGCCGTGCTGGCCCGGGGTGGACTGTTCCGCCCCCTGCGCGGCACGCTGCACCGCAAAGGTCCGCCGGTCGCGGAACGGCGCGTGCTTTCCGAGGAATCGACCTCACTCATTGCCGATATCCTGTCGGACCCTTATGCCCGCAGACTGGAGTTCGGGCAGGGAAACCTGCTGCGGCTCCCCCTGCAGACCGCCGTCAAGACCGGTACCTCAAACGATCACCGAGACGCCTGGACGCTGGGATTCACCAGCCGTCATACGGTCGGGGTGTGGATGGGCAATCTCGAGCGCAAGCCGACCAGCGGAGTGACCGGCAGCAGCGGGCCCGC
>Ga0272446_1006207_pt1 | contig 12627 bp, 5 predicted proteins | sample YNPCB0061_FD_194587 | JGI IMG/M metagenome (GOLD analysis project Ga0272446, IMG submission 194587) | Hot spring microbial mat communities from Yellowstone National Park, WY, United States - YNP-CB-006-1 | ecosystem: Environmental > Aquatic > Thermal springs > Hot (42-90C) > Sediment | place... | reverse complement strand
CACGGATCCGCTCCCATTCGCCCACCTCGGCGCAGTGCAGCAGCCAGAAGCGGCGCAGGTATTCGGAAAGCGGCTGATGACGGTCGGCCCACCAGGCGTTACCGTAGTCTACCATCCGCCGGTGCAGATGTTTTCGATCTTCGTCGTCACATATTTTCTCGAGAAAGACTTCGCGCAGACGCTGGTGGCTGAAGACGTAACTGTGCTCGCCGACGGTGATGATGAAGCGGACGACCTCGTCGCTCCGTGCGGCATGCACAATTGTGCTCGATCTGGCAAACACCTTCGGCGCCAGCGCTTTCAGGTCTTTACTCGTTAGCGGTCCCCAGGCGATGGCGCAGAGTTCCAGCAGCTCGCTGATTGCCTTGCTCTCCTGTTGCTTCTCGAGCAACTTATCAACCCAGTCGCGGAGGAAGTCTTCCAGACCGGGCGGACGTCGGCTCAGGTCGGTCGGAGACAGAGTATTCCCAAGCAGGGCTTTGATCAGCAGGTTGCAGGTCAGTGGGTCGCCTTCACTGACGCGCTCGAACTGGGCAACGAATGCAGGATCGGCGGCCAGGGCGGCCAGGCGCTCGTCCTGCGCTTTGAGCAGCGCAATCAGCGCGGCGCGATCAAGACCCGTGAGATGGAAGCGCGCCACCTGTCCGGCGTCCCAGTTGAGGTGCGCCGTCCATTCGGCATGCCCCATATCGGCCCGCTGCCGGGCGGCAACGACGATCTTCAAGCCGACCTGGGGCGGGACGGCGCAGAGGGGACCGACCTGCCAGCCGACCGCTTCATCAATCCCGTCGAGCACCAGCAGCAATTGCGAGCCAGCAGTAAAAGGGCGGCGCAGGTAGTAAATCACCAGCGCCCGCAGGCCGGCCGGTGATTGCTCATACTGCCGGAACTGTTCGAGATCGTGGTGGAACTCGGCCAGACTGTGTGCCAGCATGCGCAACGCCACCTGTTCACCGGCTGTCTGGTAGCGGATACTGACCGGCACGAAGATGATCTGCCAGCGATTGTCAGTGCGCTGCTGGACCCGTCTGATCCAGTGGATAAGCAGCGCCGTTTTGCCCAGGCCCGTCGGAGCGACGAGCAGCCCGAAGGGGTGGCGCTCATCGGCGAGGAAGGCGTCGAGCCGGTTCAGTTCCGCATCGCGCCCGCCAAAAATCGCAGTGTAGGCTTCGATGAGCGGCTGCACCAGCGCCCGCAGATCGACCGGCAGTGGGCGGAGAATGGCCTGGTAGACGGCCTGCGCCCCGCGCCCAATCGCAATCCCGCTGCCGCTGATGTTGCCGACGTGAATGATGTCACCTTGCGCGACGGTGTTATGGTCGCCGGTGATGATCGGGCTGTTGTTGACCGAACCGGCGACGTTCACCGCCCGCTCGCCGGTGATCTGCTCGAACGCCCAAGGGCTGCGCGTCGGCTCGACCGCGCGGATGGCCGTCTCCGGCGGGGGCGCGTGGTCGGCGGGGAAGGCGCCGAGCTGCGTCGCCCCACGAAAGAGGGCCACGGCAAACGGCCCCACGCCCTTCAGCACCGTCAACTCCGGCTCCTGGAGACCGTAGCGCTGCCACAAGGCCGGCGGCACCCGCTGTTCCACCGCCTCGCGCACGGCGAAATAGAGGTGGGTGTAGAGGTCGAAGGCGCTGATAAACCCGGCGCGCCCGCTCACCCCCTGCCCGCGCAGCCCATCGGTCAGCGCCTGGGCGAAGATCGTCAGTGGGCCGGGACCGATGTACGCGACCTGCCGCTCGCGGCAGGCGGTGATGATGATCCGCCCGCTTCCGGTGGCGAGCAAAGCGTCGGTGGTTTGCTGCGGGAATGGCTGACCGATCAGCGCGGGCTGACCGGCGCCGAGGGTCGGGGAGAGTTCACCGGCGTGGCAGGCGTTGATCAGCGCCAGCACCCGTTGGGCCGGAATGGCGCGCAACGCCGCGATCAGGTCGGCCTGGCTGACGGCCGTGCCGGATACGACCTTGTCGCCGGCATCGAAGCGCGTGTCGTGGGTGGTGAGCGCGTAGGCGCCATCGGCGCTGTAATTACCATGCCCGCTGTAGAAGAGCAGGATCGTATCGGCGGGCGTGGTGCGCTGCGCGAGGGTGCGCAGGGCTGCCAGGACACCCTCGCGGGTGGCGCCCTCGTTGGCGAGGAGGGTCACATTGGCGTCGGGGTAGCCGCAAAAGCGCGGGTCGCGCAACACTGCCGCGACCGCCGCGGCATCGGTGACGCTGAGCGGAACGTCGAGACGGGGAGCGAAGCGGTAGCTGCCAACCCCAATGAGGAGGGCGTAGCCGTGGGTGAATGGCATAGGGTTGAGCGGAGTATAGGTGCATTATCATTGTTGCAAACAGTATAGCATACCAGCATATGTGATGTGAGCAGGCAGGCGAATTGGCCATTTGATGGCGGCTGCGAAGATGGAGACGGAATGCGAAGCCCGCCTGCGCGGGCGAGAGCGGATGATGTATTCAAAGACCATCTTGCCCGCGTAGGGGCGACGAGGACGGGATGCCCGCGCTCCCAGGCGCGTGGGTTACCCCAGGTGTGAACAGGTACGACTTCGCTCAATCGATAGCGTCGGGCTGGTGGGTCACACGCTCGCCCTCCTCGCTCCCAGGCCCATCCCGCATCCGCGTCGCCGGCGCCGGCCCGACCTCCCCCGGCGCACGGACGCCGTCGCGGCGTCCACAGGAGCACGGCGCCTCCACGCCCTTATGGAGAGCGTTATAGAACGAACCGGTCGCTCGGAAAACAAAATGCCGCGGCAACCCTCATTAGCAGGACTTACGTGGTGGAGGGGAGGCGGGGAGGCTTCGCCTCCCCGCATCCCCCTGTTCCCGCCCGCGGCGGCCAGGCGGCCTGGCGCAACCCCCACGGCCCGCCCGCCGCGGGCGGGCAACAACCGGTTCGTGGAGGGCCTGCGGCCCTCCACCCCTCCCCGCCGGAAGGCGACCGCGTAACTCCTGTCATTAAGCAACTCATCCGCTGAAAACAGTCCCCTGGAGAGGGGTGTGGGGAAATCGGGTTTCCCCACACCCCCGCCCGCGGGAGGGATTGGGAGGGCTGCGCCCTCTGTAGCCATCCAGAGAGGCGCATAGCTACAGACGCAGGAACTCAGGAGCAGACACGTGAACCGGGCTCCATAAGCGCGACATCCCGCCGGGATCGCCGGCGGGACGTCGCTTCCTGATGCCCTGAACAATGGAGCGGGCGACGCGACTCGAACGCGCGACCATCTGCTTGGAAGGCAGATGCTCTACCAACTGAGCTACGCCCGCGCTAGCGCAACTGTACCACACTCTTCCCGCGGATGCAAGGGTACCTCGAGTAGTAACCGTTCACACCTGGGGTAACCCACGCGCCTGGGAAGGTTGTTCGCGGGAGGACCGCGCCCGCCCAGACCCTCCCGGGGGCCTGGGTGCGCGGGCCTCCGGCCCGCATCCGCAATGAGGATAAAAAGGTTGTCCTGGGAGGACCGCGCCCGCCCCCACCCTCCCACCGGGTGAGAGGATAGGGAAACCGGGTTTCCCCACACCACCGAGAGCCTATGCTCAGCATCTAGCCCCCCCTTGTCAGCCCCTGGTATAATCAGGGAAAGGCATGTTCAGAGACGGGTATGCTCGCCGGGAGATGGTTGGCGCCTGCTGGAAGCGCGCGGTCGCGCCCTCCGCGACTCCACCTGTAGGGGTTTGGGAGGCGCAGCCCTCGAGCAGGAGGATGGAGAAATCTGGTTTCCCTATCCCCCTGCGTGAGGATCAGGCCCTCCCGCGGGCGGGGGTGTGGGGAAACCAGGTTTCCCCACACCCCTGCTCCAGCAGCCCATGTTCACGCTAGCGCATACCCGAGGAGGGCCGGATGGTTGCTCCCGCTCCCAACCCTGGCGCTGCGCCTGACCGGCCAGCCATTCTGATCGTTGACGATGAACCGAACGTCACCCGCTCGCTGGCCCGCAGCCTCCGTGATCGCTTCACCGTCTTCACCGCCACCACGGCTGCCGCCGCGCTCGACATCGTCTCCCGCGAGCGCATCGCGGTGATCCTGACCGACCAGCGCATGCCCGATATCAGCGGGGTGCAGTTGCTCGAACGCGCCCGCGATATTCGCCCCGAAACCCTCGGCATCCTGATCTCGGGCTACACCGATGTGGCCGCGCTGGTGGATGCGCTCAATCTGGGCAATGTCCGCGGTTTTCTCCCCAAACCCTGGGACATCCACCAGTTGCGCCGCCAGCTTGAGCAGGCCGTCCGCGATTACCAGGCCGGCTTCCTCGAACGCGATGTGCTCCGCAATACGGCCGAGGCGGTCACGCGGGCCCAGGAACAGGTGGCCGAGTTGCGCAAGGCGCTCGATGAGATCGCCTCGGGCCACGGCGATCTGCTCTTTGCCGAGTGGGAACGCACCAATGCCCAGGCCCGCCACGAGCCTGCCGGCACGTTCGACCACCCATTTTATAATGGCCCGCGCGCCGAAGCGCCGATCAGCCAGCACGATCCAACCACCTTCCACGGGCTGGTCGCCGAGTATGGCGATCTGCTGGACCAGGCCGTTGAGCAGCGCTTTTTCCAGGGCCAGTCGGCCGTGCCCGACCACCTGCGCGCTTTGAGCGAGCGCCTGGGCACCCACTGGGCCGGTCCCCGCGACGCCGTCGAGATCCACACCACCGCGCTCAAGCGCCGCATCGCCGCCGCCCCCGCCGCCCGGGTGACGGTGTATGTGGAGGAGGCGCGCCTGCTGCTCCCGGAGTTGCTCGGCAATCTGGTGGTGTTCTACCGCGCCTGGCTCGCCACGACCCTCGCCGGGCGCCGACCGCCTCCGCCATCCCCATGAGCAGCCGCCCCCATCCGCTCGACCCGATGCTGGCCCAGGCGACGCTGCCCTTCGTCGTCCTCGATGGGGCGGGCGTTCTGCTGGCGCTGAACCCGGCCGCCGCCCGGCTCTACGGGCGCCCCGCCGAGGCGCTCGTCGGCCTGCCCTTCGTGCAGGTGGTTGATCCCTTCAGCCGCGAGAAGGCCGCCCTGATGATCGCCGAAGCGCTGACCCAGGGCGCCGCCCACGACTGGGAGTTGTACCATCCCCGGACCGGCGCCCCGCCGCTGCTGGTGAGCTACACCGCCTGGCGCTGGCGCCCCGATCCCGCCGCGCGCTTCGCCGTCGCGGCCATTGGCCAGCCGCTGACCGCGGCAGTGTCGCTGGCCGCCCAGCTCGCCGCCACCAACCAGCAACTGGAGGGCGCCCTGCTGCAACTCGAACGCGCCCATGCCGAACTGAAAAACGCCCAGACCCAACTGGTGCGCTCGGAGAAGCTGCGCGCCATGGGCCAGCTCGTCGCCGGCGTGGCTCACGAACTGAATACGCCCCTCGGCTTCGTCGCCGGCAATCTGGAGTTCCTGGCCGAACAGGTGCCCGCGCTCGCCGCCGCCAGCCCCGATCCCCACCTGGCCGATGATCTCGCCGCGGCCCTGGCCGAGAGCCGCGAGGGCCTCGAGCGCATCGCCGGCATTGTGCGCGACCTGCGCAGCTTCGCCCGCCCCGATAGCCCGACCGTCCACGCCGCCGATCTGAACGCCAGCCTGGCCGCCACCGCGCGCATCGCCCGCACCCTCTGCCCGCCCGGCGTAACCATCGTCGAACACTACGGCCCGCTGCCGGCGGTGGTATGCGCCCCCGGTCAGATCAACCAGGTCGTGCTCAACCTGCTCACCAATGCCATTCAGGCCATTCCGGAGAGCGGCACGGTCACGATCAGCACGGCGCAGGAGGGCGATCAGGCAGTGATTACGATCGTGGATACAGGGGTGGGGATGGACGAAGCCACGCTGGCGCGCCTGGGGGAACCATTCTTTACCACCCGGCCCGTTGGCGCCGGCATCGGCCTGGGGATCGCCGTCAGCATGGGCATCATCGAGCGCCACGGCGGGCGCCTGGAGTTCGCCAGCGCCCCCGGCAAAGGCACCACCGCGCGGCTGAGCCTGCCCCTAACGTGAACATGGGGGAACCAGGTTCCCCCATACCCCCGCCCGGGGGAGGGTTTGGGAGGGCTACGCCCTCACGCAGGGGAATGGGGAAACCGGGTTTCCCCATTCCCCCACCCGCGGGAGGGTTTGGGAGGGCGCAGCCCTCCCAGGAAGAACCTATGTTCATCCTGTTCGTGTGTGGCGGAGCCGCATGGACGGCTAACGTGAACATAGGCTGCTCACCTACGCGCATGCGGCGCTGACCCCCCCTCCTAACCTCCCCCCGCTGGGGGGAGGAGCCGGACTCCCTCCCCCCAGCGGGGGGAGGGCTGGGGAGGGGGGCGGTCACCGTGCCCGCGGAGCCGCGACGCGGGCGTCCCGCCCGCGCTCCCGGGCCGTGTGCATCGGGCGGTGTGCGCCATGCGCATGACCGTCTCACGTGACCATGGGGGAACCTGGCTCCCCCATACCCCCGCCCGCGGGAGGGTTTGGGAGGGCTACGCCCTCACGCAGGGGGCTTGGGAAACCGGGTTGCCCCACCCCCGCGCCCCCGGGAAGGTGCGGGCGCAGCCCGCGCGCAGGGGGCTGGGGAAACCGGGTTGCCCCAGCTTCAAGCATCGGCGGCGACTACCTGGTTGCGACCGTTCGACTTCGCCGCGAAGAGGCGGCGAGCGGCGGTGTTCACCATCTCTTCAGCGGAGTCGCGCGTGGCATCGGCAACCCCGAGGCTGATAGTGACCCGCAGGCGCCGGTCGAGACTGGCCCAGTCGTAGCGTTCGACCGCCACGCGCAGGCGCTCGGCGAAGTCTGCCGCCTCGCTGAGCGGTGTGTTGGGCAGAGCAATCAAAAAGGCATCGTCGCTGTACCGGGCAGCCACATCGTCGGGCCGGCAGATCGTCCGCACGACCCCTGCCACGATGCGCAACACCTGATCGCCCACACTCTCCCCGCAGCGCCGGTTGATCTCCGCAAACTGGTCCAGATCGGCGCGGAGCACCGAGAGCGGTTGGCCCGTGAGACGGGCCTGAGCTGCCAGTTCAGGCAGACGCTGGTTCATGTACTGGCGGGTGGCAAGTCGCGTTAGCGGATCTTCATCCAACGCCCGCGGAGCCTCAGACGGCCCCGCCGGCGAGCCGGTCGGACCGGGCGCAGCGCGCTCCTCGGGGGCCTCGTGGAACTGGGCGCGGGGCAGGTGCACCAGGAGTTGATCGGTAAAATCCTCGAGATTGTCGGTCGCGATGACCACATCGGTAGCGCCGCGCTCGCGCGCGGCCTGGGCGGCCGACTCGTCGGCCACGACGGCGATGAACCCGGTAGGGGTGGGCAGACGTCGCCAGAGTTCCCAGACCAGCGGGTCGGCGGTGTCGGCAATCAGCAGGGCCGGGTCGGGCGTGCGGGCCAGTTGATCCTGGGCCTGCACCACATTGGCAGCGATGAGCAGCCGGTAGCCCTGAAGGCGCAAACTGGTGGCAATCGAGGCCCGCAGCCCCTCGTGCGGATAGATCAGCAACGCCGCAGGACGCGGCTGGCCGCGCCGTTCCGGCGCGTGGGGCTTCGTCGTTAGACGCCGGTCGAGGACGTAACTGCTGCCAGCGATGCTTTTGGCCGCGCTCTTCACTTCGGCGGCCACCTTGCTGATCTCGTCCACGCTGCGGAATCGCCCGCCCTCGGAGGTTACAATCGAAATCGAAAGGCTCAACAGCCCAAACTGCCGGGGCACCCCGTGACGATCCAGCCCCTGCAAATAGCCGCGCTGCAGATCCTCGGGATCGTAGAGGGCGCGCACCCGCTCGTCGAAGGCGCTGATAATCTGTTGCGCCAGGACCTCGGGAAAGCCGCCGTAGTGGATGATGGCGAAGTCGTCGCCGCCGATGTGACCGAGGAAATCATCGCGCGGAGCGGTGCTGGCGAGCACGCTGGCAAGGGTGTGGATGGCCCGGTCGCCGCGGGCGAAGCCGTAGGCGTCATTGAAGGCCTTGAAATTGTCGAGATCCACATAGATCAGGGCAAACGGTGTCTGCTGGGCAATCTGCCGTTCGATTTCGGCCTGCAGCAGCACGTTGCCCGGCAGCCCGGTGAGGGGATTGCGCACGGGCAGCTTGGCGGCGCGGCGCAGGTGGCTGCGGATGCGCGCCAGCAGCACATCAATATCGTAGGGTTTGACGATGTAGTCATCGGCGCCGCTGTCGAACCCGATCACCACCTCGGCGGACGTGCTGCGGGCCGTCAGAATGATCATCGGCAAGTGCGACGTGCGCGTGTCGTTGCGCAACTGCCGAATGGCCTCAAAGCCGTCCATCAACGGCATGATCAGATCGATCAGCAGCAGATCCGGCGGATGGTCCTGGGCCATACGGATGAGCTGATCACCATCGTTGGCAATCAGCACCTCGTAGCCGGCCTCTTGCAGCGTCTCGCGCAGCAAGAGACACATCGCCGGGTCATCATCAGCCACCAGAATACGAGGTTGCGCTGTCATCGGTCGCTCTGTCAGGGTGTTGGCGTGAGTTTGGGTTGGCAAGTGAAAATAGCCACGAGGACCATCAGACGCCAGACCTGCAACTATGCTACAGGATACCATATAATGTCTACCACTGACCACCGTAATACCGACGCAATACCGAACTGCGATGACATCACACGACATCATAATGGATGTCGTTTCGCCGGGCGACCGTTCCTGGTCACCGTCGGGGGGCGGCGCGGCGGACCAGGCCCGCCGCGCTCCCGCCGGTCCGCCCGCGGCGGGGGCGCGCCCTGGCGCGGACCGACGGGGTCTGCCGCCACGGGCGAAATGGGGGGTGAGAGAAGGTTGCGCCTCCCCGCGCCTCGTCATCGGCGCATCACCTGCGCCCTGCGCCCGATGCCCTGCCCTCCGTCGTCGTGCCACGAATGCCGTGGTAATGAGTCTAAACGACGCCGGGAGGGCAATTTGTATGACGATATTGCTGAGACGAAGAAGGAATCCTCCAGGTCACTTCGACCCTCTAGCTCGTGCTATAATTAATCGACAAAAGAGTTACGCGGTGGCCTTCTAGCAGGGAGAGATTGAGGGCCGCAGGCTCTTCGCGAACCAATCGTTCGCCGCCCGCGGCAGGAGCGCTATGGACCTCGCGCCAGACCGTCTGGCTACCGGCGGGGGGTATGCGAAGGTTGCGCGTCCCCCCATCTTCACTGCGCGTGTCTTCTAATGAAAGTGTCGCGCCAGAGGATAACCTTGCATTTCGGCAATCTCCATAGGCCCGCGCGATACCGAGAAAGGTTCCTGGCTGTCCGATGACCACCTTCGAGGCCCTTGGGTTGAGTGAAACGCTGCTGGCCGCGCTGCGCGAGCTTGGCTACGATGAGCCGACGCCGATCCAGGCGCAGGCCATTCCTGCGATGCTTTCAGGTCGCGATGTTATCGCACAGGCGCAAACCGGCACGGGCAAAACCGCCGCCTTTGCCCTGCCCATTATCGAGCGACTCCAGCCCACCCGGGCGCCCCAGGCCCTGGTGCTGGCGCCCACCCGCGAACTGGCCATGCAGGTGGCCGAGGCGGTGTTCCGCTACGGCAAGAGCCGCGAGGCCCGCGTGCTACCCGTCTACGGCGGGCAGCCCATCGAGCGGCAGTTGCGCGCGCTGGAGCGCGGTGTGCAGGTGGTGGTGGGCACCCCCGGTCGCATCATGGACCATATGCGCCGCGGGACGCTGGCCCTCGATGCCATTCGCACGGTTGTGCTCGATGAGGCCGACGAAATGCTCGATATGGGCTTCGCCGAGGATATCGAGTATATCTTGCAGTACACGCCCCCCGAACGGCAGACCGCCCTCTTCTCGGCCACACTGCCCGAGGCCGTCCAGAGCCTGGCCCAACGCTATACCCGCGACCCGCTGCGCATCAGTGTGGTCAGCGAGACCCTGAGCGCCCCGCGGATCAAACAGGTGTACTACGATGTCCTGCCGCGTGAGAAGCTCGACGCCCTCTGCCGCGTGCTCGACGTCGAGACTCCCGCCTCGGCGATTATCTTTTGCCGCACCCGCGCCGAGGCCGATCAGCTCGGTGAGAGCCTTCAGGGTCGCGGCTACCTGGCCGAGGTTCTCCACGGCGACCTGAGCCAGGCGATGCGCGACCGGGTCATGAAGCGCTTCCGCGAGGGACAGATCGAATTGCTGGTAGCCACTGACGTAGCTGCCCGCGGGCTGGACATCCCCGACGTGAGCCATGTGGTCAACTATGATGTGCCGGGCGACCCCGAGAGCTACGTCCATCGCATCGGTCGCACTGGGCGCGCCGGGCGCGCCGGGATGGCCATTACGCTGATCACCCCCCGCGAGCGCCGCCAACTCCAGCTTATCGAACGGGCCACCCGCACCCGCATCCAGCCGTCGAAATTGCCTACCCTGGCCGACGTGGCCGCGCGGCGGCGCGAGGCCTTCCGCGATGCCCTGCGTGAGGTGCTCGCGAACGAGAACCTCGATCCCTACGTGCTGATGGTCGAGGAGATGACCGCAGAGCACGATGTCACCGAACTGGCCGCCGCCGCCTTCAAACTGCTGCTCAACGAAGTCGAACAAGAGGATGCGCTGGTGAGCGTCGAGGGTGACAGCGCCGGCACCGAGGCTGGCATGACCCGCCTCTTCCTCGATGTTGGTCGCTTCGACCGCATCCGCCCCGCCGACATTGTCGGCGCGATTGCCAATGAGGTGGGCCTCTCGGGGAAACAGATCGGCGCGATTGACATCTACGATCGCTTCGCCTTCGTGGAGGTGCCCTCGGATCAGGCTCAGCGCGTGCTGCACGGCCTCGCCGGGGTGACCCTGCGCGGCCGGCGGGTCCGGGTGTCGCTGGCCAAGCCCAAACGCTGACGCCCCCACCGCGCTCGCCACTACCAGGGGCGCGGGGCAACCGGTCGCATCCTTATCGGAACGAGCATCTATGAATGATGGTCAGCCGGCGGGCGCGAATACCCCGCCGTTGTACATTGTGTCGGGAGGCGCGGGAGGGGTGGGGGCAGAGGTTGCACGCCTGGTGCTGACCCAGTTCGAGGGCGTTGATGTACCCTTGATCGTCGTGCCGAACGTGCACGACCCGGCTCAACTCACCCAGGTGGTGGCCCAGGCCGAAGCCACCAATGGGACCATCCTGCATACCCTCATGGAGCCGGAACTGCGGCGTGACCTGGTGCGCAAGGCCCGCGAGCGCCACGTCTACGAGATCGACCTGGTCGGGAGCGTGCTCTCGCGCCTGGCGACCGTGCTCGGTCGCGAGCCGGTAGGCAAGGCCGGCCTCTACCAGCGGCGTCGCTCCGCCTACTTCGAACGCCTGGAGGCTATCGAGTATGCCATGCAACACGACGATGGCGCGCGCCTCGGCGATCTGAAAGATGCCGAAATGGTCCTCGTCGGAATCTCGCGGGTGGGCAAGACCCCCCTGAGCATGTACCTGGCCGTGCTGGGCTGGAAGGTGGCCAATGTCCCCCTGGTGAAGGAAGTTGCCCTGCCCCAGGCCCTGCTCGAAGTGGATCGCCGCCGGGTCATCGGTCTGATCGTCGACGCCGAACAGATCGCCGCCCGGCGCCGCTGGCGCCAGCGTCGCTTCGGAGCCTCGATGGGACAGACGTATATTGACCTGCAGGGGGCCGAAGAAGAGGTCGAGTGGGCCCGGCGCCTCTTCCGCACCCACGGCTGGGCCACGGTCAATCTCACCAATAAGTCGATCGAAGAAGGCGCCGACGAGATTATCGCCCTCGTCACACGCTGGTTCAAGCACGACGGCGCCAGCGCCACCCCGATCTGAGCCTGGCCACGTCAACGTCGCGCGCCGCGGGCCGGGGAAACCCGGTTTCCCCATCCCCCTCATCCGGCGGGAGGGTGTGGGAGGGCATCGCCCTCACGTAGGGGGATGGGGGAAACCGGGTTGCCCCACGCCCCCGCCCCGCAGGGGAATGGGGAAACCCGGTTTCCCCACGCCCCCGCCCCGCAGGGGAATGGGGAAACCGGCTTTCCCCATTCCTCCACCCGGTGGGAGGGTGTGGGAGGGCATCGCCCTCACGTAGGGGGATGGGGGAAACCGGCTTTCCCCACGCCCCCGTCCCGCAGGGGAATGGGGAAACCGGGTTTCCCCCTACCCCCGCCCGCAGGAGGGTGTGGGAGGGCGTCGCCCTCACGCAGGGGGATGGGGAAACCAGCTTTCCCCATTCCTCCACCCGGTGGGAGGGTGTGGGAGGGCGTCGCCCTCACGCAGGGGGATGGGGAAACCGGCTTTCCCCATCCCCCCACCCGGTGGGAGGGTGTGGGAGGGCGTCGCCCTCACGCAGGGGGATGGGGAAACCGGGTTGCCCCATTCCCCCACCCGGCGGGAGGGTGTGGGAGGGCAAAGCCCTCACGCAGGGGATGGGGAAACCGGCTTTCCCCACGCCCCCGCCCCGCAGGGGAATGGGGAAACCGGGTTTCCCCCTACCCCCGCCCGCAGGAGGGTGTGGGAGGGCGTCGCCCTCACGCAGGGGTGTGGGGAAACCGGGTTTCCCCATTCCTCCACCCGGTGGGAGGATGTGGGAGGGCGCAGCCCTCACGCAGGGGGATGGGGAAACCGGGTTTCCCCATTCCTCCACCCGGTGGGAGGATGTGGGAGGGCGCAGCCCTCACGCAGGGGGATGGGGAAACCGGGTTTCCCCATTCCTCCACCCGGTGGGAGGATGTG
>Ga0272446_1006206_pt1 | contig 12628 bp, 8 predicted proteins | sample YNPCB0061_FD_194587 | JGI IMG/M metagenome (GOLD analysis project Ga0272446, IMG submission 194587) | Hot spring microbial mat communities from Yellowstone National Park, WY, United States - YNP-CB-006-1 | ecosystem: Environmental > Aquatic > Thermal springs > Hot (42-90C) > Sediment | place... | reverse complement strand
CAGATCCCGGAGTTTCAGTTGGCGTATTTGTTGGGTGTAAACCATCCTGAACCTTCCCCAGGGGGATGCAACTGATGGACACACTACCTGAAATCGGAATGGGGCGCTCCCCGCCGGACACGACACGGACTCCCTCCCCCAGCGGGGGCTATCCATTACCCACATCTCTGCTGATGGCTTTGCAAAGCCATGGGCGAGAGCCAGTTACGAGGGCTCCGAAGGTTCGGAGCGAGAAGCCATGGAGCGCGCCAGGGTGGGCTAAACGGCCCAGAGCTGCCACAACTTGACCGGAGACTTATGGGTAATGGATAGCAGCGGGGGAGGGCGGGGGTGGGGGCGACGGGCTTATTTGAAACGTATTGTATCTAGAACGGCTCAATCGGCGGCTTGCGCAGCGTCATTGCGTCCAGCCAGACGACAATCGCAACCCAGGCGACATAGGCAGCCATGGTGATCACGGCGATGCGGCCGCCGCGCCCACGACGCCACAGCAGCGCCACGGTCGGCGCGGCGGCAACGGCAATCGCCCACGCCGAGAACATCAACCAGCGCGTGGTAATCGACGAGAGTGTGATGAATGGCAGCGCCGCCTGCGCGAGGCTTGCGCAGAACGTCGCCAGAATCAGCCACGGTAGCACCGTGCGCCTGCCACGGCCACGCATAATCAGCCAGACGCCAGGAATGGCCAGCAGTACCGGAAAGAAGCCGAAATGCCCGATCAGCCCGCCCTGCCAGTACACGCGCAGGGTGACATCGGGCGGGATCGGACGCTTGCCGGTCAGTTCATTCATCCCCACGGTCGCAATCCCGACGAACTGTGCCATGAACTGGTTGAGGTACAGGCTGTAGAAGGTCGCGCCAACGAATGCGCCGGCCGCCAGCGCTGCGCCGGCCAGCGCCAGCACGGCCCGCCGCTCTTCCTGCCCGCAGGCGCGCCACCAGAGAAGCGGGATAAGCACACTGCCGGCGATCACCAGATTGATGAACGTGCCGATGTGGCCGAGGCCAACCTGGATCATCAGAAGCATCAATGGCCACCAGGCTGCCGGTTCGCGGTAGCGTGGCCAGGTCGCGACCAGTGCCAGCATCAACGCCAGCGTGTACCACTGGGTGGACACGTGGCTGAAAAAGGCATACCAGGTAGTCATATAGCCGCCAGCGCTGAGCGCATAGCCCGCGGCTGCCAGCACTCCCAGCCGCGGGCTGCCGAGCGACCTGACCAGAAGAGCGTAAAACAGCAGGACGCTGGTCGCCTCAAAGACGCCGGCCAGGAACGGAAACATATACAGGATATCAATACCCGTGAGCGTAAGCGGCGCGGCAATCAGGTAGAGGCCGGTAGGGAACGGAAATGGCAATCCACGGTGCTGTGCATCAATATACTGCTGGCCACGCACCATGGCATTGTAGCGGTTAATATGTAGTTGCAGATCTCCCGGCATCGCGTCAGGGTAAGCGCGCACGCTGTACGTCAGCAGGAATGTTGCAACAATCAACAGTAGTAGCCAGGGCAGGATGCGCTCCGGCGCGGCTACATCCCCCTTGCGCAACAGCGGCGGAACAAGCGCCAGCGACACGATCCCTGCCAGGAACCCATCCCGCGCGGCCTGAACCGACCACACAGCGCCAAAACCGAGCCGCGGCGCATCAACAACCAGGAGCAGGGGGATTGCGACAGTAAGAGGCAAGAGCATGCGGAGTATGCTCCGGGGAGCGAAACCAATGACCCGCATAGTGAACCACATCCCCAGGATCGCCAGCGGATAGCCCCACAACAGGTTCACATCGGGCAACACCAGGCCATGACCATGCACGTCGCGCAGCATGACACGGCCACCGATGGCAACCCCGATCTGCTGGCGGCTATCGCCTTCGTTCTGCCATACGGGGGTTTCGATGCGCACGCGGAGCGTGCCATCCGCCTGCGGCCCAAACAGCATCTGGTAACGCGCACCTTCGCGCCGTAGCGTGAACTGCGCCGCCGACGCCGCACCGGCAGGGTGCAGGGTGAGCGGCGTCGGCGGCGCGTCAGGAATCCATTGTGCGCGGTGCGAGACGATCATCAGATCGAGAATCACCGGGCGCCGGCCAGTGCCGGGTATGACAATGAGCGGCGCGTCACCTTTCGACCAGCGAAACATGCCATCGGGCCAGACACCTTCGTGCGGATAGAAGCTCTGTAAGAACGGCGCGTCGCTCCCCGGGCCGCGCTCAATCCCGGGCCGGAAGCCATAGCTGAAGGGAAGCTGGGTGAACAGTAACGTCAGCAACACATAGACCGCAACCAGCGCCAGCGGACGCCAGTCGAACAGGGCGCTGCGCACCACGCCAGCGGCGTGCCGTGTGCACGGCAGAGCGCGATGCAGAGAATGGACATTCATGCCGCCATGGTACCACGTGCAGGGTCACTGAACACGCACCAGGTCGGGGTTATCGCAGGCGCGCCGGCCCACCTTCGCCATGTCATACCAGACATCACCAATTTTGACGCGCACAACATCGGCTGTGAAATCGTTATTGGTACCTTCCTCATCGCTGTTGGAGAAAAGCGATGAACCAACGCCATAAATGTCAACCGGCACGCCCAGTTCTTCGAAGCGGCGTATCTTCTTCGGGCCAAAGCCGCCGGTCACGACAATCTTCACATCGCGGCACCACTGCTGGGCAGGTTGCACCCACTCCGGCGTCAATGTCCAGCGCTTCCAGGCCTCGTCAATCGCCTGCCGCAAGTAGAACACCAGCCGCGGATTGACACCCATATCGAGCTTGCGATTACCCAGCGGTGGCACGCTGACATCCCGCACGGAGCCGCTGGTATCGGGCCGCACGCCATAGAGCTTGTAGCAGCGAGCTGCATCAACATGCCCGCCGTCCATCAACTCGCGATAACGGTGAAACAGGGCGTCCATGACCGCAAGCGTTGTGCCGACGCAATCGTTGTCGAAATCAATCAGCGCGATGCGCGGAATCTCAACCGGTCGCGTCTCGGCAAACGCCAGCATACATTCGACCGTATCGCCAAGGAATGCTGCGATCGCCGCGTGTGCAACCGTACCGCCGCCAAGCCCCCCCCACCAGTCGCCCTGTGCATCGGTCGAAATGAATGCGCCGAGCCGGTGACCATAGTCCAGGTTGAATCGCTGGACGGCAATATTGTAGGCATAACCGTCGGCGGCCTGCACCTCGTGAGCATCGAAGCGCGCCGGGAAGAACAGCACGGGCTTACCGCGCGCAGCAACCAGCACATTATAAACGTTCGTGGCGATACGGGTCGCGCGCGTGAGCGTGCCCAGGGTCGGCGTCTCAAGCAGCGCGAAGTCGCGGTAACGCCCGCGTACGCGCAGCACGGGCTGAACATTGAGCGGATCACCGTCGTAGCGCACGATGACCCCGTCATGGACGGCTTCGACCTCGAGTTGATCGTAGGTATGAACGAAATGACCCTGCTCGTCGAAATGGCCGGTACAGAGCTGCAACATGGCGAGCGCTTTATCAACCCCGGCAACAACGGAAAAGGGGCGGCGACGGGTGAACCATTGCATCTCAACTTCGATGTTGCCAATATCGAGGTCGCGCGGAACAACGCCTGCGGCCGCCAGACGCGGCGACTCGCCACCAAAGCGATAGCCGCGTCGCGCCAGTGCGCTCAACATACCGACAATATTCTCGAAATACTTGTCGGAGTACCAGCCGGCTCGCATGCGCTCGGCGTCAAGTTTGAAGGTGTCGTTGGTGAGACGGCGGTTGTCAAAGATACTCATGTTTCACCCTCTGGCATTTATTGTTATATTGACACTATTATGATATGCCAACAATCGTGGTTTGTCAAGAGCAGGCTTGATGTGGAACTGTTCACCGTCATCAGAGGTGTGAACGTGGGAACCGATGCTTGACTTCGAACATATGTTCGATTATACTGAAATTGCAGGCGGTGCGTTGCGCGAGGAACAGGGGCGGGTGCCGCGCTGTTTGAGGGGTGCCTGCCGTCAGGTGCCGGGTGCCGGTTCGTGCATCTCAGGTGACCGGTCATCGTCGGGATTCACGGGCGGTCCCCGGTAGCGGCGCCTGCCGATGCGTCGGCACACTGGTGGCGAGAAGGCGTGTGCAGGCGCCGGTTCACGTCGCCCCACCGATGGAAAACGGCATTGCAGGAGCAGCAAGAACAGTGACCATCCCGGGAGGAACAGCATGTACATGATGTGGTTTGATGACAACGCCAGGAAGGCGGCAGCCACCAAGATCGAAGAAGCGATCGCTGCATACATTCGCCATTTCAAGACCAGGCCAAATGTCGTCCTGGTCAACCAGCTCGACCAGGCCGACGTTCCCGGCGTGCAGGTCAGAGCCGAGCAGTATGTACGGCGCGACAACTTCTGGGTTGGCTGGGAGGAGGCCGATGCGCGCCTTATCGCTGCACCGGGCGCCACCACGGGCACTCATTGATCGCCGTCTGGGCAAGTGTGCTGGTGAGCCCCTGCAAGGGTTTGCAGCGCATGTCGTCACGGAAGACACAATTGTTGCAGGAGTGCACCGGGGTGTGGCACTGCCAGCAGAAGGGTGCGACACTATAGAGCGTGGCCTGGCACTGCCAGCACATGATCTCGACGACATCATTCTCATCATAGGGCGGCGGTGGCACCCATGGCCCTTCCGGATCGACGAGGGGCGCGGGCGCCACAGGCGAACCCGCTGGCTGTGCGTGCTCGAGCAACCAGGTGAGCCCTGCGTGCGCGGCGGCATTGCGGGGGTTGATCGCCAGCACGTTTTCCAGTGCCACCTGCTGATCAGCCGGGTCATCAACTGCGCCGCTCAACCAGAGCCAGGCCTGTTCGTTCTGGTCGTCCTGTTCAATGACCTGCAGCAGGAGCCGCTGCGCTTCGTCGCGTCGCCCTTCCGATAATGCCAGCGCTCCTTGGTACAACCAGCGCGCAAGTTCATGTTCACTCATACGCTTTTCTTTCATGTACTGGTCTTCTCTGGTGGTACGGTACAGCGGCTTCGCCCGCCGTACCACCACACCACCCTGGTGGCGAGGAACACGCTTCGTTCGCTGGAGCCGTGGCTATCTGGCCATCTGGCGGCACACGGCTGCAACCAGCGCATCCTCCTGTTCGACGAGCACGGTACGCATATCCAGCGCCAGTTGCCCCGCAACAATGCGCCCCGCCACCGCCGGATCGCTCAGCCGCAGGGCGCGCGCCAGTTCATCCGGGTGCTCGGAACGGAGCATCAGCGCAAAGCTCGGCAGGGTCTCGCCAGGCAACGACCCGCCGCCAACCGCGCTTTCGCACGGCTCAACCGTGGCGCCCGGAATGCGCCCCGCCAGGCGAAGCGCGCGTTCACGCACGTGCTCCGGTCGCGCGGCAATCATGCGCCATACCGGTATGTCCTCGATCGCCGTGCCGCGCACATACGCCAGCAGCGTTGCCTCGAGTCCGGCGATGGTTGTCTTGTCCACCCGCAGGGCCCGCGCCAGCGGGTGGCGCCGCAATTGCGCAATCAGGCCGGCCCGCCCGACAATCAACCCGGCCTGTGGCCCGCCGAGTAACTTGTCACCGCTGAAGGTCACAAGGTCGGCGCCGGCAGCGACACTCTCCTGCACGGTCGGCTCAGGTGCCAGGCCGTATGGCGCCGTGGGCAACAGGGTACCGCTCCCCAGGTCGTCGAGCGTCGGTATGCCACGTTCGCGCCCAAGCGCCGCCAGTTCGGCGAGCGGCGTCTCGTGCACAAAACCCAGCAACCGGAAGTTGCTCGTATGAATGCGCATCAGCAGGGCGGTGCGTTCGCCAATCGCTGCAGCATAGTCGCGGGTGTAGGTGCGATTGGTTGTGCCAACCTCGACCAGGGTCGCGCCACTCTGGCGCAGGACGTCCGGAATACGAAATCCACCGCCGATCTCGACCGCCTGCCCGCGCGAGATGATTACCTCGCGACCGGCGGCCAGCGTGATCAATGCCAGGTAGATGGCAGCGGCATTGTTGTTGACTGCCAGCGCGTCTTCGGCGCCGCTGAGACGGCAGAGCAACCTGGTCAGATGGATGGTGCGCGAGCCGCGTTCCCCTGCTTCAAGGTCATACTCCAGGTTCGAATACCCCGCGCCGATGGCGTGCATGGCGCGCACTGCCGCGTCGCTCAACGGCGCGCGTCCCAGGTTCGTCTGAATGATGACGCCGGTTGCGTTGATGACCGGACGGAGCGATGGTTGGAGCGCCTGGCGTGCGTATGCGAGCGCCTCATCGGCAAGGCGCTCCAACGGCTGCGTCACGTCACCGGCAGCGACAGCAGCACGCGCCTGATCGAGTGTGGCCCGCGCCGCTTCAACCAGCAGATCGCGTGGCAAGGCATCGCCATTTGCGCGCTGCTCGACGGTTCGCAGAAGCGCATCAACCGAGGGAAGCTGGCGATATGGTGATGACACGCCGCTACCGGATCTCAAAAGCAATCAGTCGCTCAACGCCGCTATCGGTGCCACGCACGACCATTGACCAGCGACCGCGCAGCGCATCGTCGGGAGCGAGCCATGACCAGTCGACACGCCCACCGCCGATGCTGAAACGTTCAGCCTCCGCCGGCTCGACGCGCCCATCCGGGCGGTTGAGCCAGAAGATCACCGGTTCACGGTCGCTCAACCCATCGGCATAGAAGTGAAACAGTGATCCTGGACGGCCCGTTCCCGGTGTTACACCGACGGGCGCTGCTCTCCGCTGGTTGATCGAGATGGCGATCGTCTGCTCGAACTTGCTGGTGCTGCCGACGACACGGAAACGCCAGGTGCCTGGCGGTGCATTGTCAGGCGCGATCCAGTTCCAGTCAACGCGGCCATTCGACGCTCGTGGCTGGTCAACCGACACGAGCGTCTCGCGACCGTCGGGCGATGCCAGGAAGAATGCCAGCGGATCAGCAGGATCGAAACCGGCGGCGAAGAAGACAAACCGCGTGCCAGGGGCGCCGGTTGCAGGATACACGCCAGCAGCCGGAGCGTCTGGCGACGGGGGCGAAACGATCGTCAACAGCGCGACGCGCACCACGCCACTGCGCTGGCCACGCGCCACGAGCGACCAGGCGCCTGGCGGCGCATCGTCGGGCGCGGTCCAGCTCCACGCAGCACGACCATCAGGGGCAGCGCGGCGCTGCGCCTCGGAGTCGGGGCGAGCAGGGATCGCGCGGCCATCAGGCAGATTGAGCCAGATATCAATCCGTTCACCACCGCGAAACCCATCGGCCAGAAAGCTAAAGCGTGTTCCGGCCTGGCCCGATGGCGGATGAACAGTGACCGGCGCCTGCGCCCGGACGCCCACTGGCAGGCAGAGCGCCAGGAACCCCCACAGCGCCGCCACAGCAATAACGAATTGTTTCACAACTCACCATACTCCTCAAGCAACTCGCGCCACTCGAAGGCGAGCTCATCGCGTCGTGCCGCATAGTAGATATGATCCACACCATCTTCGTCGCGATAGACCAGATCGATCTGGCTGCGCATCGGACGCAGATATCCCAGGTTCCCCCACCAGCGCACCTTACTCTCGTCGAGTGGCGTATCTTGCAGCGCCATCCGTGCAGCATACTGGCGAACGGTTCCCTCTTCGATATCCTGCAGGCGCCATGGCGAGTTGCTGGTCTCGCCGGTACGCAGGTTACGGAACACAAAGCGCCGCTCGCCGTGATCATCGGTTATGATTTCGACCACCTCAATACCGGTGCGCGGTCGCGGCACGCGAATCAGGTTCATCCACGCCTCGGTCAGTCTGTCGCGCGACACGCCGGGATATTCCTTGATCCCGTCCCCTTCTTTGGACCGCATCACCAGATCGAAGCGTACCTGGCCCTGTGCATCGCGGCTGATACGCCATAAGCCGCCACGACCACGCCAGCGATGGCGCCGGTCGCCCCATGCCGGTGCCGGATCGCCAGCGGGCTCTTCAAAGGCGTCGTGGTCATCCGCCAGCGTTTCATCACCAAACGATCGCGGTTCGTGTTCGATCGAGTCCGTGGCCCGATCGCCAATCAATGCCTGCCAGCTCGTGCTGAGCCCCCAGTCGGAGACACCGAAGAAGACATGGTCAATCACGCCATTGGCGTCACGATGCACAAGATCGTATTTGGTGCGATTTCCCTGGCGATAGGCGCGCCACAGACCGAGGCGGCCCTTCCATTTCACCTGGCTCTGAAGATCAACACGACCATCGCGGAGATCCTCGTAACGGCCGATGGCATATGCCCAGAGGCCCTGGGCGCGATCGCGCGTCACTCCGGCCGTCGTGCGCAGGTCGCGCACCTCATAGAGCCAGGTACCGGCGCGTTTCTGGGCATCAACAATTTCGACGCCGCTCCGCGGTAAATCGAGCTCCTGACCATTGTCAAGCGGTGATACCGCGCCCTCGGCCAGCGCGCGTCGGCAGAGCTGGATGATTTCGCTGCGATCGGCACTGACCGTCTCACCATCGTGCCGTGTGTAGATCACGCCGTCATTCCCCAGATACGGCGGGGGTTCGCTGGCGCGCACCTCGACACGTAACAGATCGCGTCCCTCGTAATTGATCAACTCGAAGGTGAGATACGGCCGGGGCGTCAGATGCTCCTGCACGCTCCGGCGCAACGTCTCGCTCAACTGTTCCGGGTTGCTGACGCCGGAGATGCTGGTACCGGCATCGGCACCGCCGACGATCAAGGTGCCACCCCCGACATTGGCCAGCGCCGCAACATCGCGCCACAACGTTGCAGCGGATGACTCCGTGCGCAATGCCTGACGCTCGCTCGATGCGCCAGATCGCAGCGTATCCACTTCCCACTGTTTCTGATCGCGTTTCGGCACGCGCACCCGATCGAACTCCTGCGACGTGAACAACTCCTTCAACGCGGCAAATGTCGTTGCCGGCAGAAGCGCCTCGATATACCGGTCGCCAACTCCATGCCGGTGCCAGCCATTGCCTTCCCCGGCGCTCGCGCGGCGCAACCGGTGCGCATCCGACCCCTGGATGCAGAACATCCGCCGCTCATAGTGATCGGTCTTACCATTGTAGAAGGCGGGTGACGTGAATTTTTCGTGATCCGTGTAGAAGTTCACAAATTCAAGGGCATGCAATGCCGGATGTTGCGTTGCAGCAACACGCGCCTGCCCACTGGTTCCCATGCGCAACGTCTCGGTAATGACGCCGTTCGGGCCATTGGCATGCGGCGCGATCACGATCCCGCCGGCACGATTGATAATCTCGTAGGCGTCGGTAACGTGACGTGTGTCGGCGATCGAGCAGGCACCTTTCTTCAGCAACTCGGGCGGAACACCGAGCTGGAGCAGCGTCGCCTCGATGAGACTGATCGGCCGATCGGGTGCGAATATAGCGAGAATGTGTGCACCATAGTGCGAGGTGAACTCGAACCCCGGCAGGACCGTGATGCGCGCCAGCAAACGCCGGTATTCATCAAGGCGAACCCGTTCTTCATCAGTAATGCGCTGCTGGCGTTCGAGCGCCATGAGAAAGTCAATCTCCTGGCGCATAAGCTCATAGCCATGAACCGTATTGTGATCAGTAAAGGCGATGATATCGAGACCACGCCGTTCGGCCTCCTGCAGAATATCCAGCAATGTCGCGTCCGGCTCTGCATAGTCTTCTGAAGCAGGAGTGTGAATGTGTAAATCTACTCGAAACCACCGCATCCCGTCACGTACGCCATTTTCATTCTGTGACATAGTAGAGGATGCTCCAATACATCTGGTTCAAATACCTTTTGACTGCCCGCCATGCGCCAACCTCAATCTAATCGCGCTGGCAGGCTTGCGCCAGAGTGCCGCCGAAGCTCAGGGCCGTTGTCGCCTGGCATAACGTAACAACCGGCGGTCTGCAACAGGCATACAATTTCTCTCTTCGCCGCTCCAGGCGGGTGATGCCGCCTGCAATGCTCCTCCTTTCAGTTGCCACGACCGTTCACGTTTCGCCCGGGAGTGTGGTCAAGAAGTGTCTATCCGAATAATGGCCGAATAACGGATGGATGGTTGGATGGCATTGCGCGCGAAGCGACGCTATCGACCGGCACGAGCGGAGCGTGCTGCAACCATGCGTCGCGCGCTGCACGCTGCCGCTCGCGCTCCGCGCAATGACACGTAGCGTAATGTTGTTCGGACAGGCACCGGGCCCGCATGGTGCGATGCCGCGGTGGGACGCCTTGATCGAGGGCTTTCCTCGCATCTCCATGTCGTACTATTGCCGGGACCATGTTTCTGACAACAAAAACCACCCATCACATCACCTCTCCGGGGCATCCAACGTCTGGTATCATACTCCAAAGCATCTTATCCCGCAATGCGCCGTCATAGCGCATCGCCACGCGCCGCGCGCCGGTTACGGCGCAGCCGGTCCGCGGGTGGCTCCACACGAGTGGCGCACGATGCCGGAACCTCCAGCGGATGGCAGTGTACGTGTATTCAGGAAGGGACCAGCGATGTCCGATGCACCTGAACAGATTGACGACCTGATCTATCTGCCGAATCAGGATTACCCTTACCCGTTTCCGACGCCAAAACCGCCGCATTTCTGGATGACCGAGCAAACCGGCAAACTGGCGGCGGCGGTCGAGCGCTACTTCAGCGGCGAGCCCCTGTCTTCCGACGATCGACGCTTACTGCATGCCTATTTACGCCAGTATGTCGAACGTGCCGTCATGGCGAGTGACGCCAACCGTCAGGCGTTGCTACGCATGATCGACACGCTCAAGAGCAATCGCGACTTCGAAAAGTATGCCGATACGCTTGCCGAAGCGGGCGTCGAACCGTTCTGAGTGCCGTGCCGGCCACGTCACGGTGCCCCACCGACGCAAAACAACATGCGTTCGAGACGTGTGAACGCTTCCATTGACAGAACGACCACTCAGGGCTACAATACCTGGCGTCAACGGGGCGTGGCGCAGCCTGGTAGCGCACCTGAATGGGGTTCAGGAGGTCGCTGGTTCGAATCCAGTCGCCCCGACCATGTCTCTTCGTGGTTTCGTAGCGCCGCCTCAGGCCCACGGCGGTACGTGGCGCTATTGTCTCTTTGTGCGACTTCTCAACCCCTTGCATCGCCTTGACGCTTGCGCTATAATGCCCCTAGTTTTACGCATGACCGGGCGCTGCTGCGCCCTGGCACGTGTAGTTCCCATTCATGGCGTAAAAGATTACACGACACTGCCGTCGATGCAGTTCGGACACCGGGAGGATCGTGATGGCACGGATGAGCCTGCAGACGGCCTTCGACCAGACCCGGCAATGGCTCGAAAGCAATGATCTCGATCGTGCGATCGGGATGGCGCAGCATATCCTTCAGAGTTATCCCCAGAGCATTGACGCCTACCAGGCGCTTGGTGAGGCGTATCTTGCCGCTCACCAGTATGACCGGGCCTGTGAGGCGTTCGAGTCGGTGCTGCGTTTTGACCCTGAGCACATTCCAGCGCATGTCGGCCTCGGCATGACCTGTGAACGGCTTGGCCGTCTCGATCGCGCGGTGACGGCGTTCGAACGCGCCCTCGAAATCAAGCCCGATATGCCTGAGTTGCGGAGCCAGTTGTTGCGGCTGTATACCGAAGCCTGGGGGAGCGAGTATGCACACCTCCGCCTGAGTCGCGCGGGTCTGGCGCGTCTCTATGCCAAAGGGCACATGCTGCCGCAGGCAATCTCCGAGTTTCGCCAGGTTATCGGCGATCAGCCGGAGCGCCTTGATGCGCAGGTCGCCCTGGCCGAAGCGCTCTGGCGTGACGAACAGGAAGAAGAGGCCGCAGATCTGTGCCGCGATATTCTCGCCACGCATCCTGAGGCGCTGAAGGCCAACCTGATTCTCGGATACCTTACGCTGGCGGCTGGCAATCCCGATGGTGAGCAGTACTGGCGCGCCGCCGCCGCGATGGATCCATACCAGACAACTGCCCGGTCGCTCTTCGATACGATGCCGCCAGTGCAGTTGCCGGAGCCGATGGTGCCGGAATGGGACGAAGAGGCATGGTTGCGCCAGCGTGAGGTGGAGCAGGTCGAGCAGTTGTCGCCAACTCGCCCGATGGAAGCGGCGGTTCCCGTAGCCGCGGTGCTTGAGCCGCCGCCGCCACCGCCACCCGTCTATGCCGACAGTGACGATTTTCTTGCCAGCTTGCTGGCGGTCGATACGGCGCCCCCTGTCGTTTCGCAACCGGTTGATGGCACCGAGATCGAGATCAGCGCTGATACTCGCCCGTTTACTCTTGAAGAGCTTGGCCTGAGCGATGAGGAAATTGCTGGTCTCGGTGTTCCGGCATTCGCGGAATCGCTTCCGGCTGAACCTGTTCCGCCATCTGGCGAGCCTGTTGCCGAAATGCCACCTGCCGCGCCTGCGGAGGAGGTGCTCGACCTTGGCGCGATGCAGCCCTTCACCCTCGAAGAACTTGGCCTCAGCGACGCGGAGATCGCCAGCCTGGAGAGCATCGAGGCGCCGCCACCTGCCGCGCCTGCGGAGGAGGCGCTCGATCTCGGCGCAATGAGGCCCTTCACCCTCGAAGAACTTGGCCTCAGCGAAGCAGAGATCGCCAGCCTGGAGAGTATCGAGGCGCCGCCACCTGCCGCGCCTGCGGAGGAGGTGCTCGATCTCGGCGCGATGCAGCCCTTCACCCTCGAAGAACTTGGCCTCAGCGA
>Ga0272446_1006205_pt1 | contig 12630 bp, 12 predicted proteins | sample YNPCB0061_FD_194587 | JGI IMG/M metagenome (GOLD analysis project Ga0272446, IMG submission 194587) | Hot spring microbial mat communities from Yellowstone National Park, WY, United States - YNP-CB-006-1 | ecosystem: Environmental > Aquatic > Thermal springs > Hot (42-90C) > Sediment | place... | reverse complement strand
GCGCCGTCCCCGTCACACGCATCCCGCCGCCGGGGCCGCCCCCGGCGTGGTGCCACGCCTGCCTGATTTCGCCGATTTTACATACCAAAACAGACACTTCACATTCTTCACTGTCCAAGTTGGGCCTGGCTGCGCGCAGGGTCCGCGGGGCAGACGAAAACCACAACAAAATCAACGGATTGAGCTCCCTCCGTCAGCGCCGGGCCGGCTCCGCGCGGTGGCTGCGGGCCGCTTCGCACACAGGAATGTGACCGGAGGCGCCTCGCCAGGGCCGTCGGAACGCCCCGCAGCGCCCGCGCCCGCTCAGGGCTCGAGCGCGGCCGCGGCCGCCGGCCCCACCGCTCGCTGACCGGGCTGCCGCGGGAGCAGCAGCGTCACCGCGAAGCATGCGGCCAGCATCGCCGCCGAGCCGGCAAGGCAGGCGAAGATGCCCCCCCACGCCATCAGCAGCCCCGACAGAAGCGTGCCCGCGAAGCGCCCCGCCGCGTTGGCGGCATAGTAGAAGCCGACATCCTCGGCGGCCTTCTCGCTGCCGGCATAGGCCAGGATCAGGTAGGAATGCAGCGAGGAGTTCACCGCGAAGGCCACGCCGAACACCGACAGCCCGGCCACCAGCACCAGATCCGGCCGCCCCACCCCGGCCCAGAGCGCGACCGCGAGCAGCGCCGGAATCGCCGCGAGCCCCAGCGCCCAGGCCCGCGCCGCCGGCACCTCGGCGGAGAGCCCATCCGCGCTGCGCCGCACCGCGGCGGGCGCCGCCGCCTGCACCACGCCGTAGCCGATGGTCCACAGCGCCAGGAAGCCGCCGACCATCGTGAAGGTCCAGCCGCTGGCGTAGAGGAACACCGGCAGCCCCACCACGAACCACACGTCCCGCGCGCCGAACAGGAACACCCGCGCCGCCGCCAGCAGGTTCACGCCGCGGGTCTTGGCGAAGAACTCGCGCGCCGATTTCGACGCCTTGGCCTTGCCCATCAGCGGCGGCAGCGACAGCAGCACCCCCGCCAGCACCACCGCGAGGCCGCCCGCCATCGCCCACAGCGCGCCGCGGAACCCGAGCACGTCCAGCAGCAGCCCGCCGAGGAAGAAGCCCACCCCCTTCATCGCGTTCTTGCTGCCGGTGAACCACGCCACCCAGCGGAACAGCCGCCCAGACGCCTCACCCGCCGTCAGCTTGATGGCGGCTTTGCTCGCCGTCTTGGTCAGGTCCTTCGCCACCCCGCAGATGCCCTGCGCCAGCACCACCCAGGCGACCGACAGCGCCGCCGCCCAGCCCGGCGACAGCGCGGAGAGCAGCAGGAAGCCCAGGATCTGCGTGGCGAGCCCGACCGCCAGCATCCGCGCGATGCCGAAGCGGGTGGCGAGCCAGCCGCCGACCAGGTTCGCCACCACCCCGGCCGCCTCATACAGCAGGAAGAGCAGCGCCAGCGTGAAGGGGCTGTAGCCGAGCCGGAAGAAATGCAGCAGCACCAGCATGCGCAACGCGCCGTCGGTCAGCGTGAAGCCCCAATAGGCGGCGGTGACGATGGCGTAGTTGCGCACCCCGCTCACAGCCCGACGCGCTCCATGTGGCAGGCGAGATCCACCATGCGGCAGGCATAGGCGATCTCGTTGTCGTACCAGGCATAGACCTTCAGCAGCGTGCCGTCCGTCACCATGGTCGAGGGCGCGTCCACGATCGAGCTCCGCGTGTCGCCCGCATAGTCCACCGAGACGAGCGGCCGCTCCTCATAGCCCAGGATGCCGGCGAGCGGCCCCGCGGCGGCGGTGGCGAACAGCGCATTCACCTCGGCTTCCGTCGTCTCGCGCTGGAGTTCGAACACGCAGTCGGTCAGCGAGGCGTTGAGCACCGGCGCCCGCACCGCATGGCCGTTCAGCCTGCCCTTCAGTTCCGGGTAGATCAGCCCGATCGCGGTGGCGCTGCCGGTGGTTGTCGGGCTCAGCGACAGCATCGCGCTCCGCGCCCGGCGCAGGTCCTTGTGCGGCGCGTCCACCACGACATTGGTGTTGGTCGGGTCGTGGATGGTGGTGATCTGCCCGTGGCGGATGCCGATCGCCTCGTGCACCACCTTCACCACCGGCGCCAGGCAGTTCGTCGTGCAGGAGGCGGCCGTGACGATCGGGTGGCGGGCGGGATCATACAGCCCCTCATTCACCCCGACGACGACGTTCAGCACCGAGGCGTCCTTCACCGGCGCGGCCACGATCACCCGCTTCGCCCCGCGGTCCAGATGCCCGCGGATGGTCTCCGGCGTCAGGAACTTGCCGGTGCATTCCAGCACCACATCCACGCCAAGCTCGCCCCACGGGATCTCGCCCGGCGCCGCGGTCTCGCCGAAGGACAGACGCCGCTCCCCGATGCGGATGGCGTCGCGGCCCTCGGCCGCGATGTCCGCGCGCCAGCGGCCCTGCACGCTGTCGAAGGCCAGCAGATGCGCCGTCGCCGCAGCACCCCCCTTGATCTCGTTCAGGTGCACGACGTCCAGCCGGTTGCCCGCGCGCGGGTCGTCCGCGGGCCGCTCCGCCGCCCCGAACGCGGCCCGCAGCGCCAGCCGCCCGATCCGCCCCATGCCGTTGATGCCCACCCGCATCTCAGTCCTTCCTTGCCAAACCAGCCGAAGCGGCGACGCCCATCTCAGCGCGCCATCGCATGCGGGTCCGCCAGCTCGTCGAGCCGCGCCTGCAGCGCCATGCGGTCGAGCGAGGCGACGGGCAGCGAGACGAAGATCCCGATCCGCCGCTTGAGCGAGGCATAAAGCTCGTTCAGCAGCGTCGCGCGCTCCGCCAAGCTGCCGGCGAATTTCGCCGGGTCGGGCAGCGGCCAGGCGGCGGTGACCAGCGTGCCGCCGAAATCCGGGCAGGCCTGGCCGGCCAGCGTGTCGCAGAGGGCGATGACGACATCCACCCGCGGCGCATCGGGCCCCACGAACTCGTCCCACGACTTCGACCGCAGGCCCGACACCTCGTGCCCGAGCGCCTTCAGCTGCGCCAGAACCTCCGGCATCGGCCCCTCCGGCGCCGGTTGCGAGCCCGCCGACAGCGCGCGGAACCGCCCCGCCCCCGCCCGGCTCAGGATGGCTTCCGCCATGATCGAGCGCGCGGAGTTCCGCGTGCACAGGAACAGCACGGTGAAGGCAGGTTCCGGCAGGGGCGGCCCCCCTTGGACGCCCGCGGCGAAGCGCGCGAGATCGCCGCACAAAGCGGGATCGCCGCCGCAGCAGGCGTCTGTCAGGAAGGCGAGCAGCCGCCGCAGCGGCTCCACCTGGGCGGCGTAGACCAGGCTGCGGCCGCGGCGCGTCGGCGCGATCAGCCCCGCCTGGTCCAGCGCCCGCAGATGGAAGGAGAGCGTCGAGGCTGCCACGCTGAGCCGCGCGGCGATCTCGCCGGCCGCCAGCCCGTTCGGCCCCGCAGCCAGCAGCGCCCGCAGCAGCTCAAGCCGCGTCGGCTGCCCGAGGGCCGCGAAGGCGGCGGCGGCGCTATCCGTTTCCATGCTTCGACAATAGTCGAAACATCCCGCCCCGCCAGTGACGCTTCGATGACCCCTGCGCGTCAGAACCCGAACATGTGGTCCAGGCAGAACGCCCCGTCCGGCCGCTCCAGACCGTGGTAGCCGAACAGCCGGCAGGTGGTGTCGCGGATCAGCACATAGCCGCCGGGGGCCGCGGCGATCTCGTCGGCCGTGAACATCTCTGCCGGCCGCCACAGAGCCGAGCCGGAACAGGGGATCCGCAGAGTGCGGCGCGCGATCTCGCGGCCCGCCGCGTCATGCAGCATCAGCGCCGTGTCGCTCGCCGCCGCCCAGGGGGCGGAGGCCGGGTAGATCAGGCAGCAGAGCGTCCCGGTCTCCGGCTCGCCGAGCCTGAGGAACAGCCGGGTGGAAAGGCCCGGCGGCGGCCCGGAGTAGGATTGCGGCTCGTTCCGCCACACCAGCGCGGTGTTGAAGACGTGGCTGCCGAAGGAGGACTCGGCGGCATGCGCGCCGTCCCGCCGCTCCCAGCGGAACAGCGCGTGCAGCCAGCCATCCGCGCCGCCGCCGTCGGCGAAGTCGTAGGTCAGTTCCGCGTGGCCGACGAAGCCCGGCGCATCCGCCCCGAGCTCATCCAGCGCCACCGCCACCGCATGGTCGCGCGGCAGCCGCCCGAGGAAGCGCGTGCCCGCCAGCGTCCCGTCCGCGCGATAGAGCGAAAGGCGCAGCGGCAGATCCGCCTGGCTGCGCGCCATCGGCGTCGGCAGCACGGTGGTGCGCCAGGTGCCGGAGGGCAGCACCGGGAAGGGCAGGATGAACCCCTTGCCGAGCGCGGAGAGCGACGCCAGCGCCGGCTCCGGCTGCAGGTCGCTGCGCTCCACGTTCACATGCGCCACATGCCGCAGCCCGCCGCGCACCACCTCGTAGCGCGGCCGCACCATGTGCCGCCCGCCCTCCACCTCGATCTGCCGCGGCCAGGCGAGGCCCGGCAGCAGCGCGCGGGTATCCACCTCGACCGTCGCGAAGGGCGGGATGGCGTCGGGATAAGCGACGGCCGCGCCATCCTCCCCCATCGGCGCGAGACGGATGGAGCCTGGCGGGATCGGCCGCGCGTGACTGTTCTGCAGCCACAGCACCACGCGCTCGTCGGGCCGCGGCGCCGGCAGCCCGGCATACCAATCCGACGGCCAGGGATTGGCGTCATGGGTGCAGGAGAGGTCGCGCCGCCCCGTCCCGATCACGTCCAGCGCATATTTCAGGATGTCGTGCCCGGCGGCGCCGACCACGTGCAGGAACAGCTGCCCGCAGAACTCCGGCAACCCGAAACGCGCGCGCACCGCCCGGCTGTCGAGCGACAGCACCGCGCCCGAACCGGCCAGATCCTCCCACCACTCCGCCAGCACCGCGCCCTCCGCGCCGAACAGCCGGCAGAACACCCGCCGCGGCGCGCCCGCGCCGTAGCCGCCCCAGTAGTCGGCGGTGACGAGGCGGGTGGAGAGCCCCTCGGCGTCGCGGAAGAAGGCGAGGCCGGTCGCGAAGTTCAGCGGGTCGAGATAGCGGCCCGGCACGGTCAGGAACTCGTCCGGCAGCCGCGCCTCATCGAGCGTGACGACGCGCGCCCCCGTGAAGCGCGCGACGAGCGCCGCCTGCGTCGCGGCGTCGAAGCCGAGCACCAGCACCGCCGCCGCGCCCGAGGCGCCGATCTCCGTCACCGGGCGCACGACATGGCCAAGCCGGGTGCCGCCGATGTCTTCGACATTCTGGCCATACAGCCCGGCGAGCGTCAGCCGCTCGAGCGGCGCCAGCGCCGCGACCTGCCCGGCCAGGGCCGCCGGGTCGTACAGGGCGACGGGGCCCGACGCCGCCAGCCGGTCGAGCAGCGCCGCCAGCCGCTCCGCCCCCACGGGATGCGCCAGCGCCCGGTACAGCACATTGCCGCGGCCGTTCACGAAGGTCTCGATGGCAAGCCGTGTCATGCGTCCCTCTCACTCCCAGCCGAGGCGTCGGCGGATCTCGGCCGCGAGTCGCGGCGTGTCGTCCCGCGGCGGGCTGTCCCACATCGGCAGCGTGCCGTCGAACCGGCGGATGATGCCGTCCGCCACCAGCCGCTCCAGGAAGCCGGCGAGCCGCCCCGACCGCAAGCCGAACCGCGCGGCGAACACCGGCACCCCGGCGGCCAGCGCCTCGGAGACCATCGAGACGGAGTCCTCGGTGGCGACGATGGCGTCCGCCGAGGCCAGCATGCCGCGATAGGGGTTCTCCCCCGTCCCGTCCCACACCCAGGCCTCCGGCAGGGCGACGCGAAGCGCGCCGGTGACGTCGGGCGGCGTACGGCGCGAGGGCGTGATCACCACCCCGGCGTCCAGCCGCTTGAGGCCGTCGGCCAGCCGCGCCGCATGCTCCGCCCGGCCATCGCCCGGCGCGCCCACCAGCACGGCGACCAGCGGGCGGCGCAGATGCGCGAAGCGCGGCGCCCACAGCTCCCGCGCCGCGACGAGGCTCTCCCGGCTAATCCGGTGCAGCGCGAGGCGATGCGTCAGCACATTCGGCCCCGACACGCCGTCATGCTCCGGCGCCACCACCAGGTCGAAGGCGGCGAAGGACATGCGCGGGTTCTGCACATGCACGGCGCGTGTCGCGCCGCCCGTCAGCCGCCGTATCGCGGCGCCGAGCGGCGCGGCGTGGCGGCCACAGGTGACGACCAGATCGGGCCAGGGCGGCGCCAGCGCATCCGGCCCGGCAGCGGCGGCCAGCGGAATGGGCCAGACATCCCCCGGCAGCCAGCGCCACGGTGCGCGCGCGGCGACGCGCAGCGGCGTGACCTCGCCGCCGATCGCCTCGGCAAGCCCCACCGCTTGGCTTTCCATGCCGGCCGCGCCGGGGGTCAGCGCCCAGATGCGTCGGAGAGGTCGGGCGTCGGGCAAGGGGGCTTGCTTCGGGAGGGTGGTAGTGGTGGGCGGACTTGAACCGCCGACCCCGGCATTATGAGTGCCGTGCTCTAACCAGCTGAGCTACACCACCGCGGGAGCGAGGGTTTAGGCAGAGGGGCGGCGCGGGTCAATGCCGGGCGATGACGCCCCCGCCCAGCACCCGCGCCCCGTCATACAGCACCGCCGCCTGCCCGGGCGCGACCACCGCCGGCACATCGGGGACGATGCGAAGCACCGCCCCGTCCCACGCCGCCGTCGCCGGCTGCGCCGCCTCGCGGGCGCGGAATTTTGCACGTACGCGGATCGGCCCGACCGGCGGCTCCGCCAGCCAGTTGACGTCGCGCGCCAGCACCTCGGCCGAGGCCGCCGCCGCGCGCGGCCCGACCACCACGCGCCGCGTCCCGGCCTCCACCGCCGCGACAACCATCCGCTCGCCGCCAATCACCGAAGCCGCGCCCAGCCCCTTCCCCTGCCCCACCGTGAAGCGCGCGACGCCCTCATGCCGGCCGACCACGCGGCCATCCAGCGTCACCACCTCGCCCGGTTCCGCCGCGTCGGGCCGCAGCCTCGCCACCAGCTCGTGGTAGCTGCCGGCGGAGACGAAGCAGATGTCCTGGCTGTCCGGCTTGCGCGCGACGGGCAGCGCGAAGCGCGCCGCCACCTCCCGCACCGCCTCCTTGCTGGCGTAGTCGCCGAGCGGGAAACGCGCGAAGGCGAGCTGCGCCCGGGTGGTCGCGAACAGGAAATAGGACTGGTCGCGCGCCGGGTCGGCGGCGCGGTGCAGTTCGGGGCCGGCCGCGCCCTCGACGCGGCGCACGTAGTGGCCGGTGGCCAGCGCCTCGCAGCCCAGCTCCTGCGCCAGCGCCATCAGGTCGCGGAACTTCACCGTCCGGTTGCAGGCGACGCAGGGGATCGGCGTCTCGCCTTCGGCATAGGCATCGGCGAAGCGGGCGATGACGTCGCGGCGGAACACCGCCTCGCGGTCCAGCACGTAGTGCGGAATGCCGAGCGCATCCGCCACGTTCCGCGCATCCAGGATGTCCTGGCCCGCGCAGCAGGCGCCCTTCTTCTGCACCGCGGCGCCGTGGTCGTAGAGCTGCAGCGTCGCGCCGATCACCTCGTGCCCGGCCTCCTGCAGCAGCGCGGCGACGACGGAGGAATCGACGCCGCCCGACATGGCGACGAGGATCCTCATGGCCGGGCGGCGTCCAGCCCCATCCGCCAGAACGCCGCCTCCAGCCGCGCCGCCTCGCGGAACGTCGCACTCAGCGCCGCGAAGCGCGCCGCCCCTCCGTGGCTTTCGCCAAGCCGATCGAGCCGCGCCGCAGCGGCCCGCGCGAGCGCCTGATACTCCTCCCCGGCATAGGCGGCGATCCACGCCTCGTAGGGGTTGCCGCTCTGCCGCCGCGACGGATGCGCCTGGATGCGCAGCGCGATCTCGCCGTAGCCGACGGTACAGGGCGCCAGCGCCACCTCCAGGTCCAGCACATCGCCCGCGAGCCCGCGGTCCATCACCCAGCGCGTGTAGGCGACGGTCTCCGCGGCCTCCGGCGCCGCTTCCAGCGCCGCCTCGTCGAGGCCCCATCCGGCGCAGAACCCGACATGCAGTGTCATCTCGTGCAGGAGGCCCGAGATCGCCGCCGACTTCTCGCGCATCGCGGCGAGGCCCTCGGCCTTCACCAGCGCCAGCGCATTGGCCCGCACGAAATGGATGAGGAACAGGTAGTCCTGCACCAGATAGCGTCGGAACGCCGCCTCGGGCAGCGAGCCGTCGGCCAGCCCCTGCACGAACGGGTGCCAGCAATAGGCGTCCCACTCGGCGGCGGCGGCGGCGCGAAGCCGGCGGAACAGCCCGCCCTCCGCGCCGTAGCCCGGGGGTGCGGGCGGCAGCGTCATCCGCCGGCGTTCCGCGTGCCCTTGGGCAGCTTCACCACCAGCCCATCGAGCGCCTCGGTCATGATGATCTGGCAGCCGAGGCGGCTGGTTTCCTGCAGGTCGAAGGCGAGGTCGAGCATGTCCTCCTCGTCCTCGGTCGGCTCGGCCAGCCTGCCGAACCACTCGGCGTCCACGATCACGTGGCAGGTGGAACACGCCAGGCTGCCCTCGCAGGCGCCCTCGATGTCCACGCCATGCTTGTGCGCGATCTCCAGCACGGAGAGGCCGAGCGGCGCGTCCACCTCCCTGCGCGTCCCGTCACGCTCCACGAACACCATCTTCGGCATGGGCCGCCCTACTCCGCTGAAACCTTGTCCACCGTTGCGGAAACCGTCCGGCGCCATGCCTCGGCAAGGAGGTCGGCGGCCGTGTCGATATCGCGGGGCGAGGTAAAGCGCCCGATGCCGATCCGCAAGGTGGCGCGCGCCTCGCCCTCCGGCAGGCCGAGCGCGCGCAGCACATAGCTTGGCTCGACGCTGGCGGAGGAACAGGCAGAGCCGGTGGAGACGCACAATCCCGGTGCCGCGGCCATGATCGCCTGGGCGTCGGCGCCCTCGGGGAAGGTGATGCTGAGGTTGGCGGCGATGCGCGGGGCGCGCGCCGCGTTCTCCCGCAGCCCCGGCACGGCGGCCGACAGCCGCGCCAGGAAGCGCGCCCGCTGCTGCGCCGCGCGCCCCTCGTCCAGCCGCCCTTCGGCCGCGGCCAGCCGCGCCGCCTCCCCGAAGCCGACGAGGAGAGGCGCCGGCAGCGTGCCCGAGCGCAGCCCCCTCTCCTGCCCGCCGCCCGAGAACAGCGGCAGCAGCCGCACCCGCGGCCGGCGGCGGACATAGAGCGCGCCCACCCCCTTCGGCCCGTACATCTTGTGGGCGGAGAGCGAGATCAGGTCGAGGGGCAGCTGCCGCACATCCAGCGCGACGCGCCCGCCCGCCTGCGCCGCATCGCAATGGACCAGCGCGCCCGCGGCCTTGGCGGCGGCGGCGATCGCCGGAAGGTCCTGCACCACGCCGATCTCGTTGTTCACCGCCATGACGGAGACGAGCAGCGTCGGCACCGCCAGCGCCTCGGCCAGAACGGCGGGGTCGAGCAGCCCGTCCGCGGTGACGGGCAGCACCACCGGCTCGAAGCCTTCGTGCCGCAGGTCGCGCACCGATTCGAGGACGCATTTGTGCTCGGTGGCGAGGGTGACGATGCGCCGCCGCTCGCTGCCCTGGGCCGCGGCGAAGCGGGCCGCGCCCTTGATGGCCAGGTTGTTCGACTCGGTCGCGCCGGAGGTGAACACGATCTCCGCGGGCTCGGCGCCGATCAGCGCCGCCACCGCGGCGCGCGCCTGCTCGACCGCCGCCTCCGCCTCCCGCCCCAGCGCGTGTTCCACGCTGGCCGGGTTGGCGAAGCACCGCTCCCAGAACGGGCGCATGGCGGCCAGCACCCGCGGGTCGGGGGGGGTGGTGGCGTGGTTGTCGAGATAGATCATGGCGGGGACTTGCCCCCTCACGCCGCCGCGCGCAACGCCCGCGCCCGCATCTCCGCCCAGGCCGCCAGGAACCGCTCCGGCGCATCCTCCGGCGCGTTCCACGGCAGCGAGACGCGGATCGCCGAGCCCGCCGCCGCGCCGAAGCCCATCGCCGCCAGCACCGCGGAGGCCGCGACCTTGCCCGAGGAGCACGCCGCCCCGGCGGAGACCTGAACGCCGGCAAGATCGAGCGCGATCACCTGCGTCTCGGCGGCCACCCCCGGCAGCAGCACGGAGAGGGTGTTCGGCAGCCGCAGCGCGCCCTCGCCCGGGAACCGCGCGTCCGGCGCGATACGTGCCACGCCCTCGGCGATCCGGTCCCGCAGCGCCGCCAGCCGCGCCGCCGCCGCGGGCTCCGCCGCCTCCGCCGCGGCGCCCATGCCGGCGATCGCCGGCAGCGCCTCGGTGCCGCCGCGACGGCCGCGCTCCTGCCCGCCGCCCGCGATCAGCGCCGGCACGTCCCGCCCCGGCGCCAGCAGCAGCGCGCCCGCGCCCTTCGGCCCGCCGAGCTTGTGGCCCGACAGCGCCAGGCTGTCGGCGCCGAGCGCGGCGAGCGACACCGGCACGCGCCCGGCCGCCTGCACCGCATCCACATGCAGCAGGGCGCCCGCCGCGCGGCAGAGCGCCGCCGCCTGGTCCAGCGGGTGGAGCACGCCCGTCTCGTTGTTCGCCGCCATCAGGCAGACCAGGGCGGGCGGGCCGTCCAGCGCGCGCCGCAGCGCCGCGAGGTCGAGCGTGCCGTCCGCCAGCACGGGCAGCCGTTCGGCGCCAGGCGCCGCGGCCAGCACGGCAGGGTGCTCGGTGGCGCCGACCAGCACGCGACGCCCGGCCGACAGCCCGGCGATGGCCAGCGCATTCGCCTCCGTCCCGCCGGAGGTGAAGACGACGCCTCCGGGCTCCGCGCCGAAGCGCGCGGCGATCTGCCGTCGCGCCGCCTCCAGCACGCGCCGCGCCGCACGCCCGGCCGCATGGACGGAGGCCGGGTTGCCGCAAAGCTCCATCGCCGCGATCGCCGCCGCCCGCGCCTCGGGGCGCAGCGGCTCGGTGGCGTTGGCGTCGAGGTAGAGCCCGCCCATCACGGCCGGGCGGCGAACACCGCCGGGGCGGCCGCCGCCGGCACCGAGGCGCGGCCGAGCACCCGGCCTTCCACCACATCGTCCAGGCTGACGGAGCCGAGGAACAGCGCGATCTGCGCGCCGAGCTCGGCCCACAAATCATGCGTGCGGCAGCGTTCGCCGGCGAGGCAGCCGGGCGAGCCCTCCTCGCAGCGGGTGGCCGAGATCGGTTCGTCCACCGCGGCGACGATGTCGGAGATGGCGATCGCCGCCGCCGGCCGCGCCAGCCGGTAGCCGCCGCCCGGGCCGCGCGCCGAGGAGACGAGCCCCGCGCGGCGCAGGCCGCCGAACAGCTGTTCCAGATAGGCAAGCGAGAGATGCTGCGCGGCTGCGATCTCGGCGAGGCTCACCGGGCGGTCGCCCGCGCCGTGCTCGTCGCGCGCCCGGGCGGCGAGTTCCACCATCGCCATCACGGCGTAGCGCCCCCGGGTGGACAGCCGCATGCCGGTGCTCTCCCTCGCCTCGCCCCTCCCCCGGGCGTCGTCCCGGCGTGGCGGCGGGCCAGTCATCCGGGTGGTGCATGGGAAGCCTGTCGCGATTCCAGTAGGATTCGCAGACCTGCTGCCCTATATATCGTGCCCTCGGGGTTGGGGAGCCTTCCCCGGGGGTTGCCCCCGGCGCCATGCCGGGCCGACGCCAGGACCGTTCCTGGGCGCCGCGGCTGGTGGGAGAGTAGGTTTCCCGACCGCGCCGGTCAACCAATGCGCGGCATGGCGCAGCCATGCGCGCGAGGCTCCGCCACTCGCGCCGCGAGGCGCCGACAGACTGGATGCAACGGGACGATGCCAGAGGTGATGTTCGCCGGCCCCGATGGCCGGCTGGAGGGTCGTTACCACCACTCCAAGGAGCCGGGCGCGCCGGTGGCGCTCATCCTGCACCCGCACCCGCTGCACGGCGGCACGATGAACAACCGCGTGGTGCATGGCCTGTACGGCCGGTTCCAGGCGATGGGCTTCTCGGTGCTGCGGTTCAACTTCCGCGGCGTCGGCAAGTCCCAGGGCCGCTATGACGGCGGCATCGGCGAGATCAGCGACGCCGCCGCGGCGCTCGACTTCCTGCAGGCGGTGAACCCGAATGCCGGGATGCTCTGGGTCGCCGGCTATTCCTTCGGCGCCTATGTCGGGATGCAGCTGCTGATGCGCCGGCCGGAGATGGGCGGCTTCGTCTCCGTCTCCGCCCCCGCGTCGCACTATGATTTCGGCTTCCTCGCCCCCTGCCCCTGCGGCGGGCTGATCATGCACGGCGCGGAGGACGACCTCGTGCCGCTCTCGAGCGTGCAGAAGCTCGTGGACAAGCTGAACACCCAGAAGGGCGTGAAGATCGACTTCCGCGTGCTGGAAGGGGCGGGCCACGTGTTCACGCCGGAGCAGACCGAGAAGGTGTGCGACGCCGCGGAAGACCATGTGATGTCGGTGCTGAACCGGCAGCGGATCCCGCTCGCCGCCGACTGAGGCGCCGGCGCCGCCCGCCGCGGACGCAGGGTTGGCGTGGCGGCTGCGGTCGCGGCCGCCGCTTGCCTTCCCGCCGCGGACGCAGGGTTGGTGTGGCGGCTGCGGCCGCGGCCGCCGCTTGCCTTCCCGCCGCGGACGCAGGGTTGGTGTGGCGGCTGCGGCCGCGGTCGCCGCTTGCCTTCCCGCCGCGGACGCAGGGTTGGTGTGGCGGCTGCGGCCGCGG
>Ga0272446_1006203_pt1 | contig 12634 bp, 8 predicted proteins | sample YNPCB0061_FD_194587 | JGI IMG/M metagenome (GOLD analysis project Ga0272446, IMG submission 194587) | Hot spring microbial mat communities from Yellowstone National Park, WY, United States - YNP-CB-006-1 | ecosystem: Environmental > Aquatic > Thermal springs > Hot (42-90C) > Sediment | place... | reverse complement strand
AGTTTCACCGTCACGGTTCACCTCCGTCAGCCGAGAATCTTGATCTTGGCGAGAATGTCCGGGCGGGTGATGCCTTGCCCCAGTTCCGACCAGACGAGCCAGCCCGTCTTGAAGCGGGTCTTCTGCTCGATGGCTTCGGTCTTGAGGTTTTCGCGCACCGGCAACTTGCCCACTTCCTCGTCGGGGATGAGCAGCACCTCGTCGATGGCCTGCGCGGCCGTCAACAGAATGCCGCCGGTACCGTAGTTCTTGATGACGCCCTTGGCCCGCAGTTCGGCTTTGGTTTCCGGGTCGAGGTTCCAGCCCCGCAGGTCATTGAAACGCCAGCCCCTCATGACGATGTACTTCACCGTCAACTCGAGGTCTTCGATGATGGAGATCGCCTCGTTGAGCGCCTCCTCGGTGAGGGTCGCGCCGGTCACCTCCACGGTGTTGGCCGCAGGAACCGCCGCCGAAAGCACCGTAATGGTCCGCTTGTCGATCTCCTTGCGGATTTCGTCCGCGGCCGAGGTCTGGATGTCCATCAGGGTGCCGATGTTGCCGTTCTTGAGCACCGAAACGTCGACCATGGGTGCGGAGTGGATGCGGTTGGTGGGAAACTCCACTTCGTCCTTGCCGACTTCCTGCTCCTGAGCCTCGCCTTCGGTGGAAATCCAGTAGGCCTTCACTTTGGGCTTCTTCTGGTAAAGAGGGCGCTCTCCCTTGGGCAGAGTGTGCTTCGTGAGCAGGAGCGAAGAGATCTCCTTGCGCTTGATTTCCTGTTCGATGGGTTCGGCGATGGCCGCGGCCAGTGCGCGCATCCCTTCCGGGGACTCGAGCGCCTCGGACATCAGGCGCGCTATCGTCTCCATGTATTCCTGGCTGTGCACGTTCATGCGGATCGTCTCCATATCGTTTTCCTCCTGTAATCAGATGAGCATCCGGAACTTGATCGTTCCCGCTGGAGACGGAGACGGCCCGGGCGATGACTTCCTCGCCCGCCTGCACGCCCGCGGTGAGTTTGCCGTTGGCCGAAACCTTCAGGTCGTCGCCGGGATTCACGGTCCCTTCGAAGACGTCGGTCTCGTAGACGCCGCCCATGCAGTAGATGCCGGGCATCTCTCCGTTCTTGTAGTCCTTGATCAGAATGCCGAAGGACTTGGCCGTCGGCGTGGTGTTCACGGCGAAGAGGTCGTTGCCGACGATCCTCACCACCTGGCCGAGTTGGCCGTCGCCCTGCAGGTAGCCGTCGCCGTATGCGAGGCCCCGGTGATTGGGATTGATGAAAGCCATGGTCATTCCTCCTTTGTCAGTTGGTCGAAACCGGTTCGCCGGTCGCCGTCGCCACTCGTTGCCGGTAGGCGGCCATGAAGCCGATCTTCAGCCGGTCCTCGAGGCTCGTCTTTTTGTCCTCCACGTCCTTCGGACGGACGCCCGCGTCGCTGCGCAGGGGCGGGTCGTCGCAACCGCATGACGCCTTCGTGGTTTCCGCGCCCGCGCCTCGGTCCTCCGCGCCCTTGTCCTCGGAGTGACCGCGGGAACCGGACTTCATCATCCGCTCGAAAGCGGCTTCGCTGGCGGCGAAGGCGTCGTCGGAAAGACCGGCCAGACGGCTCAGCTCCTGTTCGCGATCCTCGTCGCTCTCGAATGCCAGCCCGCTCTTTTCGATCTTGCGCAGGAGCTTCTGGGCCCGGCTCCTGTTCGCGGCGGCCTTTTTCTCCGCCTCCAGTTCCTCGAGCTGCTTCTGCAGCGCGAGAACCTGCTGTTTGAGTTCCTTGTTCTCCCGCTCCAACTCCTTGAGCCGGGTCTTGTCATCGGGCGCGGTCCCACCGCCGCCGTCGTCCTTCTTCTTGGCGGCTTCCGCCGCCCGTTCCTCGGTATCCTTTTGTTTCTCGTCCATTGTCGGACCTCCTTCAGAGTGGGTTGTCGAACCATCGTTTTCCGCCGCGGCGACTTTCAGGATGCGGGCGTTTTCGTCCGCGCCTTTGCGGTCGAGGAGCCCGAGCCCGGTGAAAGTGACGCCGTGGAGGATTTCGTAGACGGGCTGCCCCTGGAGCTCGCCGCCTTTGTTCTTGCGCAGGTGGACGCAGTAATCGCTCTTCGAAACGACGCGTTTGCCGCAGATCGAGCACTCGCCTTCCTCGTAGTCGCATTCCATGGAGACCTGGGAGATGATCCCTTTGCGGATGAGCTTGTAGGCCAACTGCGCGTGTGGGCTGTCGGAGACATAGAGTTCGCCCGCGCACTCGATCCGGCCGCCGCTTTCGTCCTCCACGTAATCCGCCCCCACAATGCCGCCGACGATGTCGGTGAAATCCTGGGAATGCTTCAGGTCGATCTTCTTGTTGACCGCCGTCATGTAACGGGCGGCCAGTTCGTCTGGGGTGAAGTGGTCGCCGTTCTTGTTCGTGCCGGCCCGGCAGAGGATGAAGGTGAACTGCGGATCGCCCGCGGCCTGGTCCAATGCCGCCGCTTCGGTCTGGAGCCCGGTGAACGTATCGAGCGACAGCTCTACAGGGAACGAGGTGTGACATGCCGCCGGTGCCTGCGTATCCGCTTTGGAGCGCGCCGCACCGCGTGATTTGGAAGCGATGAAGAGCAGTTCCCGGGCGTGTTTACCTTCCCGGCCGATGTTCTTGGCGATGTTGTAGTCCACCTCCATGCCGCGGACACGGACGAGACCGTAGTGCTCGGCGAATATCTCCTTGATTTCCTCTTCCCGCGGGAAAGCCCGGTCGCGGTACGAGAGGAGCACCGTGCCGTACTTGCCCCGGGCGTCGGCTGCCATCGTCTCCATCAGGGAACGGATCGATTCCTTGGTGTAACGCGTCCGGGACGGATAGTTGCGGCGGGGATTGTCCTGGAGTTCCTTGTCCGCCCAGCGGGTCATGAGACCCTCGATGAAATGCAGGGAGTCCTCGTAATCGTTGCTGCCGAACTCGGTGACGTAGGGCGGGTCCAGATACAGAACGTCCGCGCCGAATCGCCGGACCGCTTCGGCCGCGTCCAGGTTGAAAGCCTTGCACTCCTTGCCGTTGTCGAAGACGAGCCGTTTGAGCTGGCCCACCGAGCGCCGGAACGACTCGATGAACTTGGACAGCGGCGGATTGGAGAGCTGGGATTGCTCCAGGCTGGCATCCGTGTCGAGGTCTGCCTTGCGGTGCATCTTGGACCGCGAGAACTGACCGAAGGCGCTCTTCGCCTTGACGGTGGTGCCGAGCGCGGCCAGCGCCAGATCTTTCTTGTAGCCGTGAAGCTTCTGGATGTTCGCCCAGACCTGGTCGAGCCAACGGAGCACCGGCTTGGTGTAGTAGTAGCCGTAGAAGTGGTCGACAATAAACGTGTCCGCGTCCGCATTGGGAGCGAGGATTCGATCCATGTCCTCGTCGCTCAGAGTCTCGCTGGAGTTCTCCACCACGGCCCGCGCCAGATGGTGGGGATACCGCAGGAGGTCGTTGGCGATGACTTTCAGCCCTTTGCGTCTGAAGTGATAGGCGATGTTGGCCCCGCCTGAAAAAGCATCGAGGATGCTCTCCGCGTCCTTGGGGACATGGCTTTCGATCCAACCGAGCATCAGGTATTTGCTGCCCATGAAACCGGTGACGCGGACTGATTCCGCTTTCCCGGCCTGGCAGCTCAAGAGGTCCAGCGATTCGCCCAGCGGCGCATCCGCCAGAGCGATCAGATTCTCCTCCACGCGCAGGGCGGCATCGACGGCCCGTCCGGCTTCGTGCTTGTCGATCCACTCCTTGGCTTTCTCCATGGTCCAGCCGTCCGGGTTCTTCTCCGTCTTGCGAACGAACCGGTAGGCCTGCAACACCATGGCGCGCGGATTGCCGCCCTCGGGCACGAACTCCTTCCTCAAGCGTCCGATGATGATCGCAACGCCGTCGACGCCCTCCAGGGGCTTGCGGCAGAAGCTGTCGGGTTCGAACTCGTCCGGGTTCCGGACACGGAAGCGGGCCTCGTTCTCGGTTTCCTCCCAGACGGCTTCTGCCCGCAGGCTGTCCTCTGTGGACGCCTTGGCGGACCGCTCCGCGCCCTCGGCTCTGCGGCAGATGAACAGACGTTCCTTGGCGTGGGACGCCTCGCCGTGCCGGGATGTGATGGCGTAATGGTGATCGTGGGAGCGCATCGACGAATCCCGTCCCATGGAGGCGATGATCTGCCGCATTTCCGATTCGTTCGGATATGCATGGTCCCGGTAGGAAATGAGCCAGTGCGGGATATGCCTGGCGTTGCCGAGGAAGGACTCGAAGAACTCCGCAGCGTTGGCGCGGGCACGGTCTTGTGGTCGGTCTCGTAGTGTTTGGTCTTGGAATCCTCGATGAGGGTCAGCCCCTCCCAATAGGTCATCAGCCCTTCCACGAAGTGGTAGGATTTTTCGTAGTTGGTGGTAGAAAACTCCGTGGCGTAAGGCGGATCGAAATAGGCCAGATCGGCCTTGGCCTCCGGCAGGAAATCGTTGATGTCCTTGCGGGATGCCTTGCACTCTTTGCCGTTGTCGAAAACGAGGGCGTTGATGCGGGCCACGTTCTTGCGCAGCCGCTCCTTGAATTCCTCCGGGGTATCCTCGCGCTTGCCGTAGCGGGTCGACGACGAGAAATGCCCGAAGCCGCCCTTGCCGGACATGCATGTCTTGCCCAGGGCGAACAGGGCGATGTCTTTCTTGAAGCCCGAGAGCTTGTCGACGTTGGCCCGGATCGTGTCGATCAGACCATGGACGCCCTTGGCGAAGAAGATGCCCTTGAAGTTGTCCCGGACGAAGGTTCCGGCCTTCGCGTTGTCCGCGAGCAGCGCCTCCAGGTCCTCATCGGAGAGACGCACCTTGTCGTTCTCGATGATCGCCCGGGCCGCGTGGTGGCAGTAGCGCAGCCGGTCGTTGGCCAGGACCCGCAGGCCCTTGGTCTTGTACATGTAGGCCACGACCGCCGAACCCGAGAAGGCGTCGGCCGCGGATTCCACCCATTGCTATTCCATGCGGTAGGGCAAACGGAAGGCGTTTGCCCTCCGGCTTAGGCGGAAGTGGACAGTCTGCCTTCGCTGGGTTATACAGTCTGTCCAATCATTGTTATGCCGCCTAAAACGTTCGGCGCACGGTCGTTATTGATTTGTTTGCAAAGCGGGATATAATTCTTACAGAGCAAACGTTCTATGATAAGGACTGTGAATAGAGTGGAGCGTCAATATTCTTCTCTTACAGTAGCCGAGTATTTTGCAGGAATAGGTTTGGTTAGGATGGGCTTGCAGCCTTATGGTTGGCAGGTTATTTTTGCTAACGACATCTCTAGAAAGAAATTTGAGATGTACAAAGCGTTTTTCCCCGATGCAAAAGCCCATTACGTAGTGGCTGATATTTTCGACATTGACCCTCGTATGGTCCCCTCGACCACTCTGGCCACTTGTTCTTTTCCTTGCATTGATCTCTCGTTGGCTGGAAATATGCAGGGTATGATTAACGGTAAGCATTCAAGCGCATTTTGGGGATTTGTAAGAATTCTAAAAGAACAAGGAAATTCTGCGCCGCCCTTTGTTCTTGTAGAGAATGTGCCGGGTTGGTTGTACTCAAATAAGGGCTTGGACTTCAGATTAACTGTTCAAACGCTTAATGAACTGGGCTATGCGTGTGATGTGTTTGCATTAGATGCTTTACGCTTTACACCACAAAGCAGATTACGGATTTTTCTTGTTGGGACTAGACTGCCTGTTAATTCTACAACGGTGGAGCTTATCCTAACCCGCTCAACATCCTTGTTACCTTCTCAGCTTAAGAAGAATATCATCGCTAATAGAGATTTGCGCTGGTTTTACAATGAAATACCAGAACCTCCTCCCATGAAGTCTTCAGGTTTGTCAGATATAGTTGAATCGCTAGATGATACGGATAGTCGCTGGTGGCCTGATGATGAAGTACAGCGTCATTTGGCGATGATGAACGAAACACACCGCCGTCGAGTTGAAGAATTGGTCAACGGTCAGCAGTTTGCATATCGGACCTTCTTTCGTAGACGGCGAGATGGTCAGCAGCGCGCTGAAGTAAGAGATGATGATTTGTCTGGTTGTCTACGCACCGCTGTAGGCGGCAGTGCCAAGCAGTTCCTGATTAGAGTAGGAAAAGGTACCATAAGAATGCGCGCCATGACGCCAAGAGAATATGCCCGTTTGCAAGGCGTTCCTGATGAGTATCCCATCACTGTAAATGGTGTGCAAGCTCTCACTGGCTTTGGCGATGCAGTTTGCGTTCCGGTTATATCCTGGATTGCTGAGCACGTGTTGAATCCTTTGGCTGTAAATGGCGCGCCGCTATATAGGCGGCGGTTGCCTACGGCGCAGCTTTTCTTATTCGAAAATGAGCGACAACCTCAGCCCTGAAAATCGCCGGAAAACCATGCGAGCCGTTAAGGGCAAAGGCACAAGACTCGAAAAACGTCTTTGGGCCATGCTTGCAGGACTCGGGCTGAAAGGATGGAAAAAGAACGCTGGTGATGTTGCAGGCAAACCAGATGTTGTTTTTTTGAACCAACGCGTTGCCATATTCATTGACGGTTGTTTTTGGCATGGTTGCCCATACTGCAACAGAAAACTACCTGCGACAAACCGTGAGTACTGGGAAAAGAAGATTAAACGAAATATAGAATTAGCTAGATCGTATGATGAGCAATTGCAGCGAGAAGGTTGGGTAGTACTCAGAATATGGGAACATGAAATGGCTGATATGAAAACGGTAAGGATCAAGATTCTCCATCTCTTGGTTAAGGAGCGATTGCTGTGAGTGTCACCCAATCTGAAAGAATAAAGCGGGAAACTCGTAAGATTCTAAGTGATTGGCTTGAGTCTTGCACTCGACGTGGAAGAGTTTCTCGAAACACAATCGCAATAGGCATTGTCGTACTTGATCATCTCAGACGCTCTTGCCCCTTGTCGCGTGACCAAGTTATCTCTCAGGGTGGCGAAATAAGCGGCGCTCGGTCGGGGTTGGTAAAAACTCTTGAGAATTACGGCATCCCGAGCAGCTACCTGAAGGAAGTAACCACGCGGCAAGGACATCAAGACGGACAAAGGCTTCTTGATCAACTTCAATGGGGCAAGGAACTTGGGGAAATACCTGCCGAAGAAAGGGATCGCTTTCTATTAGAATGCATTGAGGACTTGAAGAAATTCGCCGACGAATGGCTAGGCCGTCAAAGCTTGAAGTTTGACGTGGATCGGCGGCAGGCTCCAACGACTTGGGTCAACATTATTATAGAGAATGCCAAGGGACGCTCAGGCGGAGTTGTAGAGCAACATCTCGTGGGTGCAAAACTGGAAAGACGTTTTAGGGACTTGAGCATTCCTAATCATCCCGCCCATGCGGGGGATAGACAAACAGAGCGCGCTGGCGATTTCGAGATTTCACGGCTGGTATATCATGTTACATCCGCGCCATCAAGGAATGTCTTGCAGAAGTGTGCAGGTAATGTCAAGGTTGGCTTATTCCCTGTTCTGTTGGTTCCAAGAGATCAAGAGAATAAAGCTCAAATCCTTGCTCAAGAGGAAGGTATTGACAATGAATTGACCATCACTTCAATTGAAGATTTTATAGCCTTGAACATCATTGAACTCGCCATAGACGAAAATAAGGACTTTTTTACAGTCTTGAAGGAAATTGTGGAGATATACAACAGTCGGCTGTCAGAAGTTGAAACCGATCTGTCATTGCAAATTGAAGTTCATTAACTTGTCAGGCGGCATAACAAGCGCTTCCAGCCGACCGCTTCGCTCGCTTGCGCTCGCTCGCGGCGGCTGAAGCGGATGCCGTTAAACAATCTTCTTCCCTTATTTCTTGGCGGTTTTAACGGCTTCCTTCTTGGCCTTTTCCGCCAGTTCCTCACCGGCCGCCTTTTCCAGCGCTCTAACAAGCTGCTGCTTGTTCTTGAGCGGGCCGATGTGGTGCTTCTTCTTGGCGTCGATCAGGGTCGCGCCTTGGAGCGCCTTGTGATCGACGCCGGGTTCCAACTCGTCGAGCAGGTCGATCACGTCCTGCTTGGTCATGTTGAGGGAGACGCCCTTGGCTTTGGCCATCTCCTGCAGCTCGACCACGGTGAGGTCATGCAGCCCGCCGCTCGGCGGAATCTTCTTGAGCTGGTCCGCCAGTTGCTGCGCCTGCTTGAGGGATGCCTGTTTCTGCGCCAAGAGTTGGATCAGGTCGTCCTTGGTGCGGAGCAGGCCGATCTTATGTTCCTTGAGCTTGGCATCGAGCGCGGCTCCGGCGAGGCTGGAGTGGTCCACGCCCGGCTCCGCCGCGTCGAGCAGATGGATGAAGTCGGCTTTGGTCCGGGCGATGGAGACGCCGTTCTGCTTGGCCAGGGTCTGGAGTTGCTTCACGCTCAGAGTGTTCAGGTCGGCGATCTGTCCGCCTTCGAAGGCGGCCTTGAGCTTCGCCTCCTCGGCGGCCTTGGCTTTCGCCTGCTCTTCGATGGTCTGGGGCGGGATGATGCACGCGGCGGGTTCAGCCGCGGCTTTGGCCCCCAGCTCTCCTCCGCAGATCACCAGCGGCCACGCGACCACGCTCGTGCAGCGACAGTTGAGATGGGCCGGTTGCTGGGGAAAGCGGTTCGTGTCGAACACCTTGCCGTCCAGCGGCCCGCAGACCGGGCAGACCCGCTCGTCCTCCATGGTTATCCATTCGAGCTTCCGAACTCCGACCTGGTCGTGGAACTTGAGTCGCCCCTGGTTATGGGCGCGCAGGACCTCCGTGCGGGTGATCACCTCCATGCGGTACTGGGCCTTGGTGAACACCTTGGAACCGGCATAACGGAAGGATTCCGGGTCTTTCACCACGCGCCCGAGGTCACGGACGATGTCCTCGACGCCCTTACCGGTGGCGATGCCGCCCATCACGACGCGTTTGATGCCGTCGGCCAGCTCGCGGTGGACGTCACCGGCCAAGACCAGGTTGTAATTGGTCATGAAATCAAGGGAATCCGTGTCCACCAGGGTGAACACTTTGTCGATACCTTCCGGGGTCAAGTCACGGTAGAAGGGAAGCTGGGCCGCGGCAAACTCGTCGATGCCGCGGTAGACGCCTTGGCGGAAGGATGTCTTGGCCGTCTTCCGGAAAAGCAGCGTCTGCTCCCGGTGCAGGCGGCTCGTGGTCTCCTGGATGTCGGTTTGCAGTTTCTTGAGGCCTTCGAGGGCGGCGAGCTTGTTGTCAGGGAGGGGGCCCAGGCTCTTGTAGCGGAGGATGGCGCGGCGCACCTCCTCTTCGGCGGCGGCGAGCATCGCGGTCAGATCGGCGACCGTTTGCTCCGTATAGAGATTGCGGGCGCGGACGCTTTTCTCCGTGGCCAGGCGGATGGCCTCGGCTTGGGAGAGCGGACGTTCGGCCGCGAGCGCACCGATCATCCCCCGCACTCCCGGCACGCTGCCTGCCGGGACGTCGGTTCCTTCTCCCGGTCGGAGCCGCGTTCCATCGCGGCGGTCTTCGGGTCGAAGAAACGGCAGACCGGGGTATCGAAGGTGGTTTCGTTTCGTTGGACCCGGCAGTGGTTGAGATCGCCGTCGAAATGCGCGCAGTCGTCGCAGACTGCGGCGACGCTTGCGCGGGCGAACGGTCCAGCCCACGATGCCTCGGCGCGGCTCCCAGCCGGGTTCTTCGCCGGGTCGAGGCCGAGCATCTCCTGCGCCGTCTCGACGCCCATGATCCCGGCCGTCACCATATCGACGATGGGCTTGATCTGCTTTTCGTCGAGCATGTCCACCGAGCGCTTCTCGGTCTCCCGGTTGGCGGCCTCGATGTCAGGGTCGAGGTCCATCTTTAGTTGCAGGCTCGAACGGCTGATGAGCTTGCGGTCGTAGAGCTCGATGAGCAGGCGCTTGAAATCGACTGCGTCCGAGGGATCGAGGTCGTTGAACAGGAACTGGAGCGTCTTGTCTTCCCAGCCTTTAAGCTCCAGCCAGTCGTTGAATATCCAGTTCAGGATGATCCGGGCGGCCTGCTTGATCTCCCGGATCATCACCAGCATCTTCTGGAGACTCACCGATGCCGTGGCGAAGTTAGGGCCGTCCCCGGTCACCAGCGACCGCGAGAGGCCAAGCGCCACGACGATGTCCTCCTTCACTTCCTTGCCCTTGTCCTCGACGTTGAGGACCTGCCCCTCGGTGCCGTGGGTCTCGACCGTGACGTAGAAGGGGACGACCAAGCCGCTCTTGAGGTCCATCTTGTTGACCATGTCCCGAACCTGTTCGAGCATCTTCTGGTCGGGCATGACCATCTTCTGGCCGAACGCGCCACCGACTTTGAGAAGCCTGAAAGGCGTGGCCCAGCGCTTGGCGATGGCCTGTTCGGCCCGGCGGTAATCGCGCAGGAGTTCGATGGACTGGAACGCGGGAAGGACGAGCGAGTTGCCCCGTGGCGAGAAGGCCGGTGCGTCCCACTTGAGGTGGAGCACCTGCTCCACCGGTAGGTCCAGCCCCTCGTCCGCGGCGGGATTTTCTTCCGGCGTCTGACGGGCTTCGACGAGCCGCCCTTGGGCGTACTTGACCTTTACCGAAACAGGGTTGACGCAGACCAGTTCCTCCAGGTCCTTGCCGTCCTTGGTGTAGCGTTTGAATCCGACGGCGTCGCCTTTGACCAGGAGTTGTAGAATCATGTCCTTGACGAACTCGGAGGCGCTCAGGTGGTCGGCGACATCCACTGCCTCCCACTTCACCTTCTCGTCATCGCTCGCGATCTTGATTTCTTCGCCCACGGCGAAGGTGCGCCAGGAGTTGACACAGTTCTTCACCAGCGGTTCTTCGAGGTAGTACTCCCAGGCCTTGCGCGCCCGGTCCTCCCAGGAGGCCGGGATCGCTTCGGATGCGTTGACCTTGCTGAACACAGATGGGTCCAAGGCCGCGGCGGCGGCAAGAGGGACGAGCACCAGACCGTCCGCTGAAAGCGACGTCGGCTCAGCACCCGATCCGGATGCCAGGCTGTCGGGTGTCGAGTTGCTTCGTGTTTCCACCGGGGGCCTCTCGGTTTCTTGCCCTTGTGGGCGCGACATTCGCGCCGTGTGGCGGGGAAAGCCCGCCCCTGGGTTATCTACCGGAGGCGGGGAAGGAACGTCGGTGGGCGGGTTGTTCGGTAGTGGCAGCGGGAGTCGGCTACACTTGACCTTGACACGGAAAACCCAGAGGAAAACCTGGGTTTTGTACATTATCGTCAAGTCGAATACCTCCACGAAGAACTGTGGGGGCTTCGTTCATGTACTTCAGATAAACACCGGCTCGGTCGTCAGCGGCACCAGAGAGACCGTCTCCGCGCCCACTTGGTTGAGGACGGACTGCTCCCGGGCCAGCATGGCGCAGCGCACGGCGTCGATGACATGGTCGTTGCCCTTGGAATAGACGATGCGTCCGTCGTGCAGCGTGTAGGTGTGGGTGGTGAACTGGTCCTCGATCTCCAGGTCCTCAATGGGGAACACAATCTGACGTCGCTGCAGCGCCCCGGCGATAAGGCTGGTCATGAATTCCTTGGTCCGCTTCCTGACCTCGTGGCCGTCGCGCACGGCCAGGGTGGTCATGCCCCCGAAGTCGTAACCGCGAAGTCGCCCCTGACAAGTCCCTGTACTTGTCCAGGGTCAGCAGTTCCTGCACGACAGCCATTCCGTTGCCGCCGTTGTCCACGCCGATGCCCGCAGCGGTGTAGTACCTGTCCAAGAGTGCGATGGTCTGGGCTATGTGGGGATAAGCCACCTGCTCCATGCGAACCCGCAGGACCAGTTTGATGATCCTGCGCTCGGGCAGTTCGATCTCCTAGAACACGACGATCTCCGTCGGGTCGTTGGTGTAGCCCAGATCTCCTCCGATCCAGAAGACGCCGGTCCGCGGCATGAGATTGAGCAGCATCTCCAGGCGGTCGTGGGATTCCTCCTCGGTGGCGCAGCCGCGCAGTTCTTCGCCGGTGACGACGACCTTCTGGTACTCGCCCACGTCCTGTCGGCAGAGATTGAGGTGTTCGATGTTGAACGCGCCGTAGGAAGGCTTGCCGTGTTCGCCGGCCACCTCATGCTGCCAGCCCGCGCTGTCCCGCCCGCCGTAGAACTCCAGCAGCTCGGCCTCCCGTTCCGGGCTCCAGCTCGGGTGCAGCCAGGAAGGCCAGCGAAACACCCGGAACTGGGTCGAGCCGGTCAAGCGGTAATAGGTCGTGTCCCGCAGCCCGTTGGGCGTCGAATAGATGCGCAGCCTGCCGCCCGACTTCAGACCCTGGCGCAGGGCTTTCCAGGCCCGCTCGGTGAGCCACGCCCCTTCGTCCACCCAGACCCGGTCCACATGCAGCGAGCGGAAAGCGTCGCCGTAAGCCCCGGCGGGACGGAAGTAGAGGATCGCGCCGTTGGTGAATTCGAGCCGGAAGTAGGGTTTGCGGTGAATCTTGGGCTTTCCGTACTTAGTGAGAGCCACGCTGACCATGAGGTCCGGGTTGGCGTCGAGCTGGAATTCGATCTCCTCGATCAGCGTGTCGAGATGCCCTTGGTGGGGCGCGGCGACGAGTCCCTGGCAGCCTCGGTTGGTGAAGGCGAAATGCAGGGCATCGATGGTGATGCAGACGCTCTTGCCCACATCGCGCCCGTCGAGGTGGATGATGTTCCTGTCCGGGCAGAGCAGGTCCTCCGCCTGGTGCGGCCAGTAGACCCGT
>Ga0272446_1006201_pt1 | contig 12643 bp, 13 predicted proteins | sample YNPCB0061_FD_194587 | JGI IMG/M metagenome (GOLD analysis project Ga0272446, IMG submission 194587) | Hot spring microbial mat communities from Yellowstone National Park, WY, United States - YNP-CB-006-1 | ecosystem: Environmental > Aquatic > Thermal springs > Hot (42-90C) > Sediment | place... | reverse complement strand
CCCCCGTAGCAGCGGCTCGCAGCCGCTGTACCTCGCTACGAGCCGCACCTACAAAAGCCGTGGCGTGTGCGGCTACGAGCCGCACCTACAAAAGCCGTGGCGTGTGCGGCTACGAGCCGCACCTACGCAAAGGCGGCCAACCGTTCCTGCACCTCCTGCAAGAACGCCGCCGCCGCCGCGCCATCGATGAAGCGATGATCGAAGGTTAAGCTGAACCACGCCACCGGGCGCTCGACGAGTTTGCCTTCCACCAACGCCGGTTGATTGCGCACGCGCCCTACCAGCAGGATCGCGCCCTCCGGCGGGCGCGGCAGCGGAAAGCCGCCGTCCACGCCGAACATCCCCAAATTGCTGACGGTGAACGTCCCCCCCTCGATGTCGGGCAGCCTGAGCCTGCCAGCGCGGGCGCGCGTCGCCAGATCGCTCGCCGCCGCCGCCAGCTCGTCGAGCGATTTGCGGTCGGCGTCGCGAATCACCGTCACGATCAGGCCATCCTGCGCTGCCACTGCCATGCCCAGGTTGACGGCGTCGAAGGTGACAACGCTATTCTCCACCAGTTCGGCGTTGAGCAGCGGGTGGTTGGGCAGCGCCCGCGCCACCGCCGCCATGATGTAGGTGTTGAGCGAGTGCCGCTGCTCGCCAGCCGCCGCGCGCGCCGCCTGCACCGCCGACAAATCCATCTCGCGCGTCACCTGGCTGAGCGCAGCGCGGCGCACCGACTCGTCCATGCTCTGCGCCATCATCTTGCGCACGCGGCTGAGCGGCGTTGTCTGTTTGATGGGGATACCGCGATGTGTGTTATCTGTCATGCGTTGCGAATCTGCGCGGCTTCGGCTTCATCCGCCGCAATCACTGCCAGCACGGCGCCGACTTCAACCGTCTCACCGGCGGCGACGAGGATTCTGGCGATGATCCCCGACGCCGGCGCCGGCAGCTCGTTGGTGATCTTGTCCGTCTCCACGTCGGCGATGATCTCGTCCTCGGCCACGATGTCGCCTTCCTGCTTGCGCCACTCGGAGACCGTGCCCTCTTCCATCGTCAGCCCCCACTTGGGGAGAATCACTTCGACTGCCATCATGATTGTCCTGTATTGAGTATAAAGATTTCGACGCAAAGTCGCAGAGAAGCAGAGATACGCAGAGAGACATCTATGTTTTTTGCGATTTCTCTGCGATTTCTCTGCGACCTTGCGTCTCTGCGTCAGAAGCCTACTTCATCACGCTGCGAATGCTCGCAATCACCTGCTCCTTGCCGGGGAGGATGTACTTCTCCAGCACCAGCGAGAAGGGGATCGGCGTGTCCAGCCCGGCGACGCGCGCCACTGGCGCCTTGAGGTCGTGGAAACACTCCTCGCCGATTGTGGCGCTCAGCTCCGCCGCCAGCCCGCCGATCCTGGGCGCTTCGTTGGCAACGACCGCGCGCCCGGTCTTGCGCACCGACTCCAGCACCGTCTCGGCGTCGTAAGGGCGGATCGTGCGCAGGTCGATCACTTCGACGCTGACGCCCTCCTTCTCCAGCTCCGCTGCGGCGGCCAGCGCCTCATGCACCATCTTCATCGTGGCGACCACAGTGACATCGCTGCCAGCCCGCGCCACTGCAGCTTTGCGCAGCGGCGTCGTGTAGTAGCCTTCGGGCACATCGCCCTTGATGCGATAGAGCGCCTTGTGCTCCAGGAAGATGATCGGGTTGTCGTTCTCGATCGATGCCAGCAGCAGCCCCTTGGCGTCGGCAGGCGTGGACGGGGCGACGAGCACGATGCCCGGCACGTTGAGGAACCAGCCCTCAACCGACTGCGAATGATGGGGCCCGCCGCCAAAGCCGCCGCCGCACGCCGTGCGCACGACGATCGGCGCCTTGAACTGGCCGTCGAACATGTAATGCATCTTGGCAGCGTTGTTGACGAGCTGGTCGTAGCACTCGCCGATGAAGTCGGCAAACATGATCTCCGCCACCGGGCGCATCCCCAGCATCGCCGAGCCAACCGACGTTCCGATGATGGCGGCTTCAGAGAGCGGGGTGTCGCGCACGCGCGCGTCGCCGTACTTCGCCCACAGCCCGCGAGTCACGCCAAAGTCGCCGCCCATCTCGCCGATGTCTTCGCCCAACATGTAGACGTTGGGGTCGCGCGCCATGGCAATATCCAGCGCCTCATTCAACGCCTGAACAAACGTGCGTGTGCGCGTCGCACTTTGTGTCATGATGCTGCCTCCCATCCAACATAGACATCCGCCGTCGCCTTCGCCGGGTCGGGCATCGGGCTGGCTTTGGCAAAGTCGATCCATTCCTCGATCTGCGCCTTGACCTCGGCCTCGATGCGCTCCAGGTCTTCGGCGGCGAGCTTGCCCTGCGCCAGAATCTTCTCGCGCGCCAGCTTGATCGGGTCGCGATCCTCTTTCCAGTATTTGACCTCTTCCGCCGGGCGGAACTCGCCGGAGAAGAGACCCTGCCAGCGCCAGGTCTTGAACTCCAGAAAGTACGGCCCGTTGCCGGCGCGAATGTAGTCAATCGCTTTTTGCACTTCGGCGTAAGCCAGCTCGATGTCGTTGCCATCGACAATCACGCAGGGCATGCCGTAACCGCGCGCCAGATCGACGATGTCCGCCGACGCGTGCCCCTTGCCGACGGGCATCGAGATAGCGTAGCCATTGTTGACACAGGCGTAGAGCACCGGCAGCTTCCAGATCGCCGCCATGTTCAGGCTCTCGTGGAACTCGCCGCGCCCGACCGTGCCGTCGCCGATGATGCAGCAGGCGACACTGGGCTGCCCGCGCATCTGGTACGCCAGCGCCACGCCGAGCACTGTCGCCATGTACGAGCCTTCGACTGCGTTGTCGCCAAAGTTGCCGACCTTCGGGTTGGCGCTGTGCAGGCTGCCGCCCTTGCCGCTGCAGACGCCGGTGGCGCGACCAAAAAGCTCCGCCATGATGCGCTCGCCGTCGCCCTGATGTTTCTCCTCCGCCAGCGCGTTGATGCCGTGGCAGCGGTGGTCGGGGAAGAAGGCGTCGGTCGCCTTGAGGTGCGCCGCCAACGCCGCCTGCGTCGCCTCTTGCCCGACGCCAGTGTGCAACATCCCCGGCACGTTGCCCTTCTTGAACTCGCGTTCCAGGCCAAACTCAAACGCGCGAATCAACCACATGTCGCGGTAGAGATCGACCAGTGTTTCGATGTCTAAAGTCATGAAATAGTCTCCGTTTTCGATAATCTCCAATCTCGGAAGAGACTGGAGATTGGAGATTAGAGATTACACACTTTGCAACTTTCGCCAGACCTTCTCCGGCGTCAGCGGCAGGTCGTAGATGCGCACGCCGACCGCGTCGTAGACCGCGTTGGCGATGGCCGGCGCGACGCCATCCATCGGGATTTCGGCGACGGCTTTGGCGCCGTAAGGCCCGCTCGGCTCGTAGGTCGGCACCAGAATCGCCTCGATCTCCGGCGCTTCGTCGGCCTGGAAGATGCGGTAGTCGCCGAAGCGCGTCGCCAGCGAACGGCCCGCCTCGTCGTAGACCATCTCTTCACTGACCGCGTAGCCGAGCGCCTGCACCAGCCCGCCTTCGATCTGCCCCTCCGCGGTGCGCGGGTTGATCGCCGTGCCGCAGTCCACTGCCATCACCAGCTTCGTCACCGTGACCTGGCCCGTCTGCGTGTCCACCTCGACCTCGGCGTATTGCGCGCCGAAGGGCGGCGGCGAGTGCATCGACATGTGCGAAGCCGTCGCCATGATCTGGCGGTGGTCGGCGACGTGCAGGCTGTGCAGCGCCACATCCGCCAGCGTCACGCTGCGACCGTCGGGCGCGGTGACGCGGCGGTCGTGCAGCGTCAGCCCCTCGGTCGTGTCGAGATGGAGCATCAGTTTGGCGCGCTCCAGAATCTGCTCGCGCACCTGGTCTGCCGCCTTCTTGACCGCGCCGCCGGAGATATAGGTCGTCGAAGAGGCGTAGGCGCCGGTGTCGAAGGGCGTGAAGTCGGTGTCCGACGAGTAGATGATGATGTCGTTGAGCGGCGCGCCCAACGCCTCCGCCGCGATCTGCGCCAGCACCGTGTCGGAGCCGGTGCCCAGGTCGGTGCCGCCGACGAGCACGTTGAAGCTGCCGTCGTCGTTCATCTTGATGCTCGCCGCGCCCATGTCCAGCCCAGGGATGGCGGTGCCGTGCATGCAGAAAGCCATGCCCAGCCCGCGGCGGATGTACGGTCGCGCCGGATCGACGCGCCAGGCCGGGTCGCCCTTGCGATCCCAGGCGATGGCCGCCGCGCCTTGCGCCACGCACTGCTCCAACCCGCAGCTTTGCACGATCTGCGGCTGGCGGCCGCTGTCGCCCTCGCCCAGCGCCGCCGTGATCGGAATCGGGTCGCCGGAGCGCACCGCGTTCTTGAGGCGAAACTCGACCGGGTCCATGTTCAACGCCTCGGCGATCTCCTCCATCAGGCTTTCGAGTGCAAACTCACCCTGCGGTGCACCGTAGCCGCGGAAGGCGCCCGGCGTCGGGATGTTGGTGTAGACGACCTCAGCCGTGAATTGCAGGTTGGTGCAGCGGTAGGTCGCCAGCCCGCGTAGACCGGCCACGCTGCACACGGTCAGCCCGTGCGTGCCGTAGGCGCCGGTGTTGGAGACAGCGTGCATGTCGAGCGTGTTGAGCGTGCCATCCTGGTTGACGCCGGCGCGATAGGTGATCACCATCGGGTGGCGCGAGCGCGCACTGGTGAACTCCAACTCACGCGTGTACTCGAAGCGCACGGGGCGTCCGGTGGCGATGGTGAGATGCGCGCACAGGTCTTCGATCAGCATCTCCTGTTTGCCGCCAAAGCCGCCGCCGATGCGCGGCTTGATCACGCGGATGCGCTTGACCGGCAGCCCGATCAACGGCGCAATCATGCGGCGCACATGGAAGGGCACCTGCGTGCTCGTGCGGATCACCAGCCGCTCGTCCTCGTCCCAGTAGGTGACAACGATGTGCGGCTCGATCGACGCCTGCTGCACCTGATGCACGCGGTAGGTGCGCTCAAAAACATAGGCGGACTCAGCCAGCCCCTGCTCCACATCGCCGACGGCGGCGTGAATCTTGACCGCAATGTTGCACTCGACATCGGCAATGCCGACGGCGTCCGGCTCGTCGTGAATGATCGGCGCGCCGGGTTGCATCGTCTCCAGCGGGTCGAAGACGGCTGGCAGCACTTCGTAATCGACTTCGATCAATTTCAGCGCTTCACGGGCGATCTCCGGCGACTCGGCGGCGACGACAGCCACGCGATCGCCGACGTACCGCACCTTGTTGTCGAGCGAAACCTGATCCCACGGGTGCGGGTTCGGCCACGTCTGCCCGCCCGACGCATAGATGACGCGCGGCACATCCTCGTAGGTGAGCACGGCATGAACGCCCGGCAGGGCGCGCGCCTTCGACGCGTCAATGCGCGTGATGCGGGCGTGGGCGTGCGGGCTGGTCAGCATCGCCGCGTGCAACATGCCCGGCAAGTCGATGTCGTCGGCAAAGGCGGGCTTGCCCTTGACCAGCTTGACGGCGTCCACCTTGATCTCTGGCTTGCCCACCACATCGGTGGCGCCCTGTGTATCGACCGTGGGGAAGGTGAACAGCGCGACCTTCGGTTTGGTGAGCACGTCTCCACCCGCTCCTGGCAGCTCCGGTTCGTCGGAGCGGCGGATGGCGTCGAAGAAGCCTTCGAGCGGGATGCCGCCCGGCGTCTCGATAGGCGGGACAGCATCCCCGCGCAGCATTGCCGCCGCGCGCTGCACCGCCTCGACCGGCTTGACGTAGCCCGTGCAGCGACAGAGCACGCCGCCCAGCGCGTCGCGGATTTCGGCCTCGCTCGGCGTCAGCGTTTTTCCAAGCAGCTCCTGCGCCGCCAGCACCATCGCCGGCGTGCAATAACCACATTGGATCGCGCCCGTCTCGGCGAACGCCTGCTGGATCGGGTGCAGCGGCGCGCCGGGGCCGCGATCGAGCGCCTCGACGGTCTCTACGCTGCGACCATCGACCTGCGCCGCCAGCAGCACGCACGTCGGCGTCAGTTTGCCGTCGATCAGCACCGAACACGCGCCGCATTCGCCGGTCTCGCAGCCATGCTTGACGCTCCACATGCCGCTGCGGCGCAACAAGGACATCAGCGTTTCGCCCGGTTCGCAGGCAAAGGTGCGGGCGACGCCGTTGAGTTTGAATTGAATGTTCATGCGTTTGCTCCCCTTGCAAAAGCGGCTGCCAGCGCCCGCCGCGCCAGCACATCAGCCATCTGGCGGCGATACTCGACGCTGCCGCGATAATCGCCGACCGGCGCGGCCTGCTCCATGATGGCAGCGGCGAGACGGTCGATCACGGCGGCGGAGGAATCATCGATCGTTGTGTCGACTATGAAGGGCAGCGAACTCGCGCCCGCCACCGCCACGCGCGCCGTCCGCCCGACGACGGCGGCGACGGCGGCCACAATCGCCTGGTCAAGCGGCGTGCGCGCCACGCGCGCCAGCGCCGCCGATGCAGCGACGGTGAGATCGATGGCGACCTCCACCAGCAGCGTCGTGGACGACGGCGTGTGGTCACGCAAGCGCAACGGGGATGCCGCGCCTTGCACAGTCGCCTGCGCATCGAGCGCCAGCAGCGCCAACATCAGCTCCGGCGGGCCGTCGGCGACGCCATCGAGCGCGCCCGCCAGCGTCGCCAGGTTGCGCAGCGTGCGCGGCGCAGCCAGCGCCGCGGCTTCGGCAATCACACCATTGGCGACATTGCGAATGGCGGCGTTTTCGACCAACGTCTGCAAGCGCGTGTTGCCGCCGATGCGCAGGATCGTCGGCTCGCGGCTGATGTAATCCCAGGGCAGCGCCTGGAGATCGACGACTGCTGCCGCCGAAGGAAAACCGTCGTCGGGCATACGCGGCCTCGGGATCAGCGGCTTCGTCTCGATTGTCTTTCGTTCCAACAACGTCAGCGCGTGCTCAACAGCGGGTGCGCGCTGATATTCACGGATGTGCGCAGGCATAAGACCTCCGTTTCACTTGTCTTGCGTCTACTGGGATTGTGAGTAAGGTAACACATTCAAGGCACGCTGTCAAGCGCCATTAAAATCTCATCAAGTGTGACTTGAATTCCGTATTGACACTGTGCTATCTCCAGTGTACACTCAAATACATGTCCACCAAAGCACAAACAACTCGCCTGACGGACGCGGGCAACGGCGCGTCGATGCGCTCATTTGGGGAGCGCATGCGCGCGCGGCGCAAAGAATTGGGGCTGAGCCTGGAAGAGCTGGCGCAGCGCACCAGTCTGACCGCCAGCTTTCTGAGCCTGGTCGAGCGCGACATGAGCAACCCTTCGCTGGAGTCTCTGCGTCACATCGCCGAGGCGCTGGGGGTGCCGCCCTTCTATTTTTCGCAGGAAAATGGCGGAGCGGCCATGCACAACCCGGTCGTGCGTGCGGCTGGGCGCATCAAGGTCACCTTCCCGCCGGGCGACGTAACCAGTGAGTTGCTTGTGCCGAATTTGCGCAACAAGCTCGAAGTCTTCATCTCGCATGTCAAGCCGTCGGCGGGCAATATCGCGCGGACGCCGCAGATGGACACTGAGGAATGCCTGCTGGTGCTGGAGGGACAGGTGCGCGTGGTGCTGCATGAACAGGAGTATGTGTTGAGCGCTGGCGACAGCATTTACATTCACGGCTTTGCACTGCGCGAGATCAGCGCGGTGGGAGATGCGGAGGCCGTTTTTCTCTCGGCGATCACACCCCCCATCTTCTGAGCGGCTGTCAGGCGTCACTGGATGTAATTCGATGACCTGCGGCAACGATTTTGCCCTCAGCGTGAAGCAGACCTGCGTGACTTGTCATCTCGCACGCGTTGGCGCCTGACATTGACCACCTGACATTGACTAGCGGTCACCCGGACGCACGCGCGGCTTGCGCCTGCCGCACAATCTCCGCAATCTGCGGCAGGTGGTCGTCGTCGTGATACAGACCGAGCACAAAGCGCGCCACGCAGTTGATCTCGCCGGCGCTGCGCCAGGGGCTGTAGGTCAGCTCGAAGTGCGGTGCGTCCGGCCACAGGTCAAGGCTGGCGAGGCGGATGCGCCTGCTTTCTTGCAAACGCTGTCGGCACTGTGCGATGGTCGTCACACTCTCCCACGGCGTCTCGTAGCGCGAACGGCCATGATTGGGCACGCCGCGCGCCATCTCGGCCGCCAGGAACGCCGACTCCTCCGCCGAGGCGGTCGTATGTACGAGCACGTGACCAAGCGTCCAGGCTATGCTGGCCTCTTCGGCGCTGGCGGCGAAGGGATCGTCCGCCGCCGGGTCAACAGGTTGGAAGACGACGTCGGCATCCGTGCAACCGGCGATCAACGCCAACATCGTGTCCACCATCTCGTTGGTCAGCATACGCAGGTCAGCCACCGTCAAGTTTGCGCAAAGATCCGTGATCGTCATCGTCCTTTCACGCACTGGGGTAAAGTTAAGCATGAGAAAACCTTTCTTGCAGTTTGCACTTGAAGTGCGGCGTTGCGCGCCGCTGGATAATTCGGACACTCGCTGACAGACGCCGATTGTGCTTGCTGTCACAATCGGTGCTATGCGAATCATACTGCACTTTGCTCTATTTCTACTCTTCAGCCTGTGGCTGGTTGGGTGCAGCGCACAAGCTGCCGACCGGCCGATCAGCGCCAACGTGGTGGAGGCGATGCGCGCACCGGACGACGCCGACTTTGCGCGCGCCTACACACCGCGCCCCTTCGACTTTCCGCGCGACCACGGCGCGCACCCGGAGTATCGCACCGAATGGTGGTACTACACCGGCAACCTGACCAGCGAGGCGGGGACGCCCCTGGGCTTTCAGTTGACGTTCTTCCGCAGCGCGCTGACGTCGGACATGCCGGCGCGAACCTCGAAACTGGCGAGCAACCAGGTCTACATGGCGCACTTTGCCCTCACCGACGGTGGGCGCAACTCGCATGAAAGTTTTGACCGCTACAGCCGCGGCGCTGGCGATCTGGCGGGCGCGGTGGGCGAACCAGCCTATCGCGTCTGGCTGGAGGATTGGCGCGCGGAGGAAATTGCGCCAGGTATGCAGCGGCTTGTAGCGCGCGCCGAGAGTGAAGATGGCCCGGTCGCTATCGACCTGACGCTGCGCGAGACGCGTGCACCCGTGCTGCACGGAATCGACGGTTTGCATCAGAAGGGGCCTGAAGCGGGCAATGCTTCCTACTATTACAGTCTGGTCGGGCTGGAGACGACGGGCACAGTGACAAGTGCAGGGCGCACCTTTGCCGTCACGGGGCGGAGCTGGATGGATCACGAATTTGGCACCAGCGCCCTGACCGCGGGCGCCGTCGGGTGGGATTGGTTCAGCGTCCAGTTCGACAACGGCGCGATCCTGATGCTCTACGAAATCCGGCTCACTGACGGCGGCGTCAACCCCAACATCAAGGGCACGTTGATCTGGCCGGAGGGTGTGCAGCAGATGGTGAGTGAAAACGACTTTGACCTGACGCCAACCGGATCGTGGACAAGCCCGCGCACGGGCATCACCTACCCATCGGGCTGGCAGTTGACCTTGCCTGCCCTGGACATCGACCTGACGATCACGCCGCTGTTAGCCGATCAGGAGATGGACGTGAGCTTTGTCTACTGGGAAGGCGCCATCGACGTGACGGGTTTGATGCGCGGGGAGGCGGTGACAGGACGGGGGTACGCCGAGCTGACCGGCTATGGCGCCCAGAGTTCGGAGTATCAACGCTAACGCGATGGCGCTGCATCATGGCTGTGGCCTGTGCAGCGCTTCTATGCATCCGGGCCGCGGGGCGAAGTCAACAATGCCGCCGCCCGGTTGACCATCTCACTTTCAGAGACATACGTCAACACCTGCCGCGCCTCGTCAAGTGAAAACCAATTGACGCCGTCCACCTCAATGCTGGCGTCGCTCAACTCACCACCCACGGCGCGCATCAGGTAGAAATCGACGCGCTTCTGCACCAACTCCGGCGTTGTGCGGTGATGGGTGTCCCAGTACCAATACTCGATGACGCCCAGATGCGCTTCACACTGACCAGCCAGCCCGCACTCTTCCCGGACTTCGCGCAGCGCGGTCTGCTCGACCGTCTCGCCGGGCTCGCAGGTGCCTTTGGGAAGCTGCCAGCGCGTGCCTCCGCGCGTGGCGATCAGGGCAATTTCCACTTCGCCCGTGGCGCTGACGCGATAGATGACGCCGCCTGCCGAGTGGTCAGTGCGGCGGCGGCGCCAGTGACGGCGGGTGTACTCATCGATCGGTGGCAGTTCGTGGGTCTTGCGCATACGCTGGCTCATTCGTCAGGCGCCATGCCTCACTGGCCATCGATGAAGCTGGCGGGTGACGCATCAATCGTCGAGCTGGCATGTTGTCGCTGGCGGCGCCCCATCATGCCGTGGTGCGGGTCGTGGCTGACTGCCAGTGTTGCTCAGTGCGCGGGCCGCCCATCAATTCGCCATCCCCGACAGCTTCCGCCAGGGCTGCCGCCACGCGCGCCCAGTTGTCCGGCGGCGTGTAGACCAGCGCGGCTGGCAAGAAAGGCGGCGACGTGAAGGTGAGCGCGCCCGCCAGTTCCTGCACCGACCAGACTGCGCGCGCCCGCGCGATCACGACAAAGGTTTCCATCCACTTGTCCAGCAGCACAAACCACGCCGCCAATTCCTGCGCCAGGCCGACATGCGTCAGTGGCTGCGGCGCGGCGCCGCGCTCGAAAGCAAAAGCCAGTGCTCCTTCCGTATTGCACCAGATGCGTTCCGGCGTGATCGGACCGGGCGCAAGCCCCAGTTCGCCCCACGCGTGCAGGCTTCCGTGCAACCTGGAGATCACGGGAGGCAGGAGTTCGTTGCGCAGCGTCGCCAGCGGGCGCAAACCGGCGGGCGGCTGCAACTGCGAAAATACAGTCGCGTCGTGAATCGTGTAGAACATTCAAAGCCACTTTCTTTTGCGAAAGATGATCAGCATCGTCACCGCAATGCTGATGAACACGGCCCAGATCAGGGGATAAAACCACCAGATCTCCAGTTCTGGCATGAAGTGAAAATTCATGCCATAGACGCCAGCGATGAAGCTCAACGGAATGAAGATCGTCGAGACCATCGTCAGCACCTTCATCACCTCGTTCATGCGGTTGTTGACCAGCGCCAAATGCGTCTCGATGGTGCTGCTCGCCAGGTCGCGCATACTGTCCGACAGGTTGGCCAGCCGCGCCAGGTGATCGTACACGTCGCGATAATACATGCGCACGTGCGTTGGGACAACTCTGTAATCGCCGGTGGAGAGGCGCCCCAGCAACTCACGCTGCGGCGCCAGGATACGTTGCAAGCGCAGCGCCGTGCTCTTCGCCGTCAGCAGTCGATCCAGCAACTCACGTTCTGCCGTGTTGGAGCGAAAGATGTCGTCGCCCAGTTTCTCCAGTTGCTCCTCGAACGCATCGATCAAGGGAATGTAGTTGTCGATCTGGCTGTCCAGCAGCTCGTAGAGCAGCATCGCCGGCCCGCGCGCCAACCCAACCTCGACGTGATGTTCGGCGTTCCAGCAGCGATTGATCGAGCGCCGCTCATCTTCATGGATGGTCACCAGAAAGTTGGCGCCGAGAAAGACATCCACCTCCTCCGTATCGATATCCATCGGCTCGTCGCCCAGCGCCACCGTGTGAAAGACCAGGTACAGATAGGAGGCGTAATCGTCCAGTTTGGGCAGGTGCATGTCGCGCAGCGCGTCCTCGATGGCGAGCGGGTGAAAGTGGAAGACCTGCGCCAGGATGCGCTCGTACTCACCGTCCGATGCGCCCTGCATATCGACCCAAACCTGGCAGCCCTTGTCGGTCAGCAAGCGTGGCAGTTCGCTCACCGGCGCATCGACGGTGACGCTGCCATCGGCCTGACGGGAAATCACTCGAATCATCGGCGCAAGTCCTCAACGCACCGGGAGGCCAGCCGCCAGCACGCCCAACCAGTAGCCGATCAATTGCGCCAGGACGACCAGTCCGATGATGACCAGGAGAATCTCCAGGCCGCGGCGACCGGGCTTTTTCCCATCGCACACGGCGACGTACAGCGCACTGCCCGGCAGCAATGTACGCTCCAGCAGGCGCAATACACCGGGCGCACGCTCTTTCTGCGCCGGTTCAGGATCGCGTGATAGACTATCGGCGTCGGCGGGTGTTGCGCCGGATGCATAGGACATGATGATCTCCCCGATTGTGCGAGTGTGGCGCACTGGATGCGTTGTTGTGCAGACAGATTATAACGTCGCTTGATGGCGCAACCAACTACACCGGCGCACAATGGGAGTCGTCTGCGTCTACACCTTGAAGCAGCTTTGTTGGAGGCCTCAATGTTTCGCAAAATCCTGATCGCCAATCGTGGCGAGATCGCCGTTCGCATTATCCGCGCCTGCCAGGAGATGGGGATCGCCACTGTTGCCGTCTACTCCGAGGCCGACGCCCGCGCCCTGCATGTAGCGTTGGCGGACGAGGCCGCACCCATCGGGCCGCCGGCGCCGCGTGACTCCTACCTGCGCGGCGATCGTATCCTGGAGGTGGCGCGTGCGCGCGGCTGTGACGCCATCCACCCCGGTTACGGTTTTCTTGCCGAGAACGCTGATTTCGCCGACGCCGTGACCGCCGCCGGGATGACCTTCATCGGGCCG
>Ga0272446_1006200_pt1 | contig 12643 bp, 9 predicted proteins | sample YNPCB0061_FD_194587 | JGI IMG/M metagenome (GOLD analysis project Ga0272446, IMG submission 194587) | Hot spring microbial mat communities from Yellowstone National Park, WY, United States - YNP-CB-006-1 | ecosystem: Environmental > Aquatic > Thermal springs > Hot (42-90C) > Sediment | place... | reverse complement strand
AGCAAAAAAGCAAAACGCCTACCTGACCAGTTACAAAAAATAATAATTGTACATCTGTTTTTTCCTCCTCCAAAGCCCTCTTTGCTTGGATTTGCCAATATACTCATAAGATATGGGTAATGGATAGTCCCACTGGGAGAGGGACGGGGTGAGGGCACTTCTGAAAGAAGTCTATTAAAAATACCATTCCACCCCACGCGCAAGAACGCGCCAAGACCGGCAGAAAACAATGCCCCGCCTGACGGCAGACGTGGTGGTTTACAACCGATAACGCAACCCCGCCGAAATCCGCAACATTCCCGTGCTAAACAACTCGCGGCTTTCTGGATCCATCGGGTGCAAGGGGAATCGCAGCGCAAAAGGAAAAAAATGCGAATACCTGACCTGAACGTCCACATCCAACCGCTCGCTCAGGGGAATTAACACGCCCACTGCGCCACTCAATGCCCAAAGAACATCCACATACCGACCACGCTCTTCTGCTGGACGGTCGGGAAAATTAAACAACATTGATTTTTTCGTGCCAAACCGTGTGTATGCCGTACCGTCCAAGCCCGCATAGAACCAGCCCCATTGATACCGCATTCCGAGCGAAACTGGCACAAGTGTTTCTTCGTAAAATACCATTGAATAGTCGTCTGGACGAGGCATGAAACGGTCACGATTCTCTAAATAATAGTTCGCCACATAGTGCAAGGGCGTGCGCGTAAGCGAAACGCCGAGCTCGCCAGCGATAGAGAAGTGGTCGCCAAGGTCATACCATGCTGTGGCATGAAGCCCGCCGTAGGGCGGCACGGGAAACACGCCAAGTAAAGGAGGATAATCAAAAAAACCTTTTGGTGCATCGGGTCTGTCCAATGGCGCATTAACACTGCCTTGCAGCGAGATGTGCCAAGCAGAAGATTGTTGTGCCATAAGGTGCGAAGCAGAACTCAAAAGCACAATGCCCAGCATTATCAGGGCAAGCGTGGTGTGTTTGAAATGAGAGAGGGTCATGAAATTCTCCGTCAATTATAGTGTTGAGGAAAAAGGGATACGTTGTTCACCAGCCCACACGCAAGAATGCACCAAGACTAAGAGCGCGGGGAGCAAAAAGTAGGTCAGGCATTGCAGTTGGGGCATTTGTTGTATTAGCGAATGGCGGCAAGAACCCATGAATTTGAGCTTGTAAACTGATATCAGTCCTTGCAGTCAAGCGAAACAGATATTCAACCATGACAGTGCCTCCAAGAGCATACTGCTGCCAAAATATATATCTGTCATTCATCGTAGGGATTTCTATCGTAGCCATGTATAAATGTTGCCGAATAGTCGCACCGACACCAATGTACAATATGTTGGAAACGCCAAGAAAAGCCAACGGTGCAAATTTTATGGAGCAATCCACCATAAGACTAGAAGAAATGAGTTTACTGTCATTTGATGCCATATCAACAAATGAGGCAATATTGGTTACGGACAACGCTGTGTGAAGTATAAGAACATCGGAAAATTTGTGGTTATAGGTGATGGATGGCATCAGTGTTATGTTCTCTAGAGTAGCGTCTGATAAAGTGTAGTGGAGACCACCGCCAAGAACATTAACCAAAGACTTGGTATCTTTAATAATAAGCGAATCTTGGGAATATATTTCAGGAATAGGAAGTAATAGAAAAATTGCTGTTAGGCAGTATAGCCAGTATTTGCATAACGATAAATCTGTGAACGGAAGAGTCTGCATAAATGTAGTTTTACCAAAGCGTTTGTAAAAAAAGCCCAAGACTAAGATTGCCATAACGAAAACTAAAACCATGCACTTCTCTTACACCGAAGGGTGGCAAGAAAACATGTAATTGCCCGCGTATGCCAGCAATCATTTCTGACGATTGTACAATCTGATAATCAAGAGTCATCACAGTACCCATTTGCCACCGTTCACTGTAATCAGCCTTGATGACAGACTGAGGTAAGTAGAGCGATGTCTGTATAATCGATAACAAACGTCCTGCCATCCCAATTCCTACTCGACAACCCTGAAAAGGTTGGCGCAGAAAGTGTACATAAGAGGCATCAACTATCCACGAACTTGCAATTGCTTTGGGGTTGTACAGTGCTAATGTTGTTGGCAAATTGAGCAGGTAGCTATTGTAGTGTATGCCTATCGAAATAGAGGAGACAGAATAAATACGATTTGCATATTCACCAAAAAGCATCACTGTTTCCCTACCAAAAGAAGCATCACCTGACGACAAACTCAGACCAATCGCAAATGCTGATAAACACTTGCTTGGCTGGTATTCTTCAGTCCCCTGTGGCTTTACAGCCACAGGGGAAACGGAAGAATCAACTGACTGTGCTTGAACATTCAGAGAGTATTGTAGTGATAGTAATGCTATGATACACACTCTAATCCTGTATTGTTTTAGCAATATTATCATGATAACGTGATAAGTTGTCATTCAATTAAGGTGAGTATATCTTGCACTCATGACAAAGCCTGACGCGCCCAAGTTTTCAACAACACCATTGCCTTTGGGCAAAGCAATAATATGCTGTCCCATAAAATCATCGAGGAAATTCCACAAACCTGCACCATCGTCTTCATAATATTGAAAAAGCCCAGATTGTGGAACATAAGCAGATTGGCTAAAGCACGCAGTGTTGAGCGTTGCTGGATAGAACTGCGTAGCATTCCAACCAATATACGTTCTACCGTAATCGTAGCTGCTTTGATAGTTGTTGAAAGGATGGTAAACACTGAGCGTATAGTTGTATTCAAATTCAGCAGCACCATCCCATGAAAGCTCATCGCCATAAAATTCAATATGGACAAAGTCAAGACGAATTTTTGCTGTACAACCGCTGGCAATCATATCCGAAGAAGGCATCTGAGATTTGTTGTTAAACTTTAAAGATGCTGCTGGTGTTTCGTGCGAACCAGATGCTATCAATTTATCAATTCTTACTTTTCCATCTAAATTTGTGCGCTCATTAAAGGTAATCACCGCCACTGGACGCTCTTTTGCCAACTTCCCTTCGCGGTCAAGTTCGTAACGGTTGCCCTTGCTGTCAAATGCTGGAATGCTCTTGCGTGTGTCCGGGTCAACATCAAACGGCACAAACGCCACTAACGGAGTGGTCTTCTTGTCCCAACGCGACGGGTACATCCAAAACAGATGTAACGGTGCGCTTGTGATGCCCTCGAACTTTGCCACTGCTGCCTGCACGCCACCTGCGGCACGAACAGCACCGTTGCTCGAACGGCTCACTGCCAGCACCCGCTCCACGCGCTCCGACCACGAGGCGGTTGTTCCGCCTGCACCACGAACGCGGCTGTCGGCGTTGAGCTGATTCCACAGCACATTGGTTTCGCCGTCAAAACGCTCCATGCAGCGTTCGTGCAGGCGTTTACGAACGGCTTCATCGTCCACCACGACGGCAACGGCTTGGGCAAATTCTTCCAACCCTTGGGACATCTGGCGAACATCGGCGCGGGCAAAAAAGGCTTGCATTTGTCGGCGGCGGGCTTCGGGGCTGGTGCTGTCAGCACTGGCAGTGCTGCTCAAGCGGTCTTTTTCACTGGCTTTGTGGGCAGTATTCGCACCAGTGAGTGGTCTATCGGGGTATCACCGTGCTGACACGAGGTCAGGCTAAACGTCATTGCCAAAGCAATGCACACAACACCAACAGCAGAGTTTACGAGAATGTTGTTCATAAAAAAACCATCAAAAAGGAGTGAACAATCTCCTGCCTGAGCGTTGGGATATTGACCGCACCTTGCGTATATTGCTCACGGATAGGCTTTCCGATTTCTTATCCGTGAGCCTGTTGCAGGTCTTGGCACTCCCAATGCTGCGGCAGGCTCTGATTTTGTTTTGCTTCCAATGCCGAATACCGTAGGAGTTGCTTATGCCCTCTTATACTCAACCATCCATTTGGGTCTGTTTTTCTGTTGTCAGGGACAAACTTACAACCATGTTGGTATGCAGGTCAAGGGGGGTGGTATGAACACCTCAATTGTGGTACGAACGCCTTAAAAAAGTTGGCACTGGAAGCAAAAAAGTGCAAAAATGTCTTCAGAGTGTGGTCTTCAGAGTATTCATTCTTACCCAGTGCCACTATTTCCCAATGCAAAACTTGGAAAAAATGCTGTTCAAGATGTCTTCATTCCACACCGCGCCTGTAATTTCGCCAATACGTTTGAGAGCCTCGCGCAAATCAAGAGCAATGAATTCATTCGAGGCATTTGCCCAGACAGCATCCATAGCGGCTTGCATGGAAGCAGAGGCTTGGCGCAGCAGTGCGGCTTGGCGGGCGTTGATGAGCGCGTCGCTTACCAGTGCGGTATCGCTACTGGCTTGCCGGCGAATGTAGTCTTTCAGTTCCTCTATGCCAGTGCCAGAAACGGCAGAAATACGTAGTGTTGAGGCTTGATGGTCTTGTGAAGATGGTGGAGATGGTGAATATTCCGGAAGGTGTGCGTCAATTTTGTTATGCACCAGCACACATTCTGCCTGTGGGAACGCACTCCGAAGCTTGTGCAAAAGCGGTGCTGAATGGTGTTCACCAAGCGTGATGTCGTTCAGCACGATAATCATGTTGCATTGCTCCAACAGCGATTCAGCAAGGCTCATGCCTTCGACTTCGATAACGTCTTGGCTGCTGCGGAATCCAGCCGTATCCACGAGTTTCACGGCAAGCCCGCCAAGCACGATACGTTCTTCGATGTAATCACGAGTGGTGCCCGGAATATCGCTCACGATAGCGCGTTTGCGCTGCAAGAGTGCGTTCAGCAGCGAGGATTTTCCCGCATTCGGATAGCCCACAATCCCCACAGTATAGCCCGACCGCAGAATCTCCGCCGAACGGTGCGACGCAGCTAATTCTTCGCAAAACATGCGGGCAGTTTCGATGTGTTGCAGAATTTCGGCGCGGTCTATCAGTTCAAGGTCTTCTTGGCTAAAATCCAGTTCCAATTCCAGCAGCCCACAAATGCGAAGTACACGCTCTCGAAGTTCCGCCAAGCGGGCAGTAAAACCGCCTGTAAGTTGCCGCGCCGCAGCGTGGCTGCCCTGTACGGATACCGCGTGAATAAGGTCGCCCACAGCTTCCACTTGGGTCAAATCCAACTTGTTGTTCAAAAACGCCCGCTTGGTAAACTCGCCTGGTTCAGCAGGGCGTGCGCCAGCTTGGATGAGTGCCTCAACGATTTCCTGTGAAACAATCATGCCGCCATGGCAACCAAACTCTACCACGTCTTCGCCCGTGTAGGAATGTGGCGCACGAAACACCGTTGCCACAACGGTATCGAGCATCTGTACTGTACCGTCAATTTCGCCGACCTTGTACAATTTGCCATAATGCGCGGTGTGCGAAGCGGCGTGCTGCAAAGCCGAACGCCCACGAAAGCAAGCATCGGCTATCTGTAAACACCCATCACCCGAAAGTCGCACTACGGCAAGTCCGGCAGCGCCGGGCGGCGTAGCCAACGCACAAATAGCATCAGAAGTAAGCATAAAAAACTAAACTTTTATTGTGCTAAACGTGATTTGGTTAATTTTTTTCTTGCCTTTTCGGAACAATTCGTTATTTTGCGTTTCGGGGCTAAAAAAAATTCCGCTTGCCAAGAATTTTGCTTAAACAGTTTAGTTTTTTTGAGTAGTTCAAAACGTTTCATGTTCTTTTTCTGCATAAACCTATGGCTTTGACGCATATTAACGAGATTGACCGCAAACTCTGCCAAGCACTGCAAACCAATGGCAGAGCGCATTTTAACGAATTAGCGGAAATCGTTGGCTTGTCTGTGCCAGCCGTGAGCGAGCGCGTCCGCAAATTGGAGGAACGCGGCATTATCAAAGGCTATTTTGCCAAACTCAATCCCGAAGCGTTTGAACTCTACATCGCCGCGTATATTTGGGTGACGGTTGAAGGCAGCAATCATTATCTAGCATTTTTGCAAAACTGCATTAACGAACCCGAAATCATGGAGTGCCATGCTATCACGGGTGATGCCTCGCACTTGCTCAAAATTCGCACCCACACACCAGTTTCGCTCGAAAAACTTCTTGGGCGCATCCAGTCGTGGAGCGGTGTTCGCAAAACCATGACCAATATTATTCTGTCCTCGCACTTTGAATCGCTCGCGGTAGAAACTGGCATCCACGACCTACTCACGCCACACACCAACGGCAAAGCGCACAAAGAAAAATCGCATCGAGACAACTAAAAGAACGATGAAGTATGAAAAGAAGAACTCTAAACGTGAATCACGACTACAAGCAATAAGGTTATTGTTCGTTTCTCAACCGCCGACACACACTCAATATTTCACAGTTTTACGTCCTTACACACACATCATAAAAACATATCAACAGCTATGGCTACAACAGCATCACGCCGCTACGCAGTGGCAGCATACAGCAATGGGCACTCCAACGGCAATGGAAAATCCGCCGATGTGAAGGTTATTTTCGGTTCGCAGACCTTCAACACCGATGAAATGCGGAAGCGTCTGCCAAAAGAGGTGTATAATTCCATTATTGCCACAATTGAGCAGGGCAAACCCATTGACCCCAAAATCGCCGATATCGTTGCATTAGCCATGAAAGAGTGGGCAGTTGAGCATGGCGCAACGCACTTCACCCATTGGTTTCAGCCACTGACCGGCTCGACCGCCGAAAAACATGACAGTTTTATCAGCCCCACAGGTGGCGGTGCTATTGCACGCTTTTCGGGCAGCGAACTCATTCAGGGCGAACCTGATGCGTCGTCGTTTCCATCGGGCGGTTTGAGAGCAACCTTTGAAGCGCGTGGCTATACGGCTTGGGATCCGTCGTCGCCAGCATTTATTATGAAAAACCCCAAAGGCGCGACACTCTGCATCCCAACAGCATTTGCCTCGTGGACGGGCGAAGCTCTTGACCATAAAATTCCTTTGCTGCGCTCCATGGAAGCCGTGAGCAAGTCAGCATTGCGGGCGTTAAAACTCTTTGGTGTTCACGCAACAAAGGTATATTCGACTGTTGGTGCCGAACAGGAGTATTTTTTAATTGACGAACAATTCGCCTACGATCGCCCTGATTTACTCTTGACAGGTCGCACACTGTTTGGCGCACGCCCGCCACGCGGGCAGGAATTAGAAGACCACTATTTTGGTTCGATTCCCGACCGTGTGCTGGCGTATATGACCGATGTAGAAGAACAGTTGTACAGACTGGGCGTTCCAGTCAAAACGCGCCACAACGAGGTTGCACCTGCTCAGTACGAGATTGCTCCCGTGTTTGAAAACACCAACGTTGCCGCAGACCACCAACAACTCACAATGCAAGTGCTTCGCACAACGGCTCGCAAATACGGTCTGTACTGCATTTTGCACGAAAAACCCTTTGCAGGCGTGAACGGGAGCGGCAAACACACCAACTGGTCGCTTTCGACGAATACAGGCATGAATCTGTTGGAGCCGGGCGAAACACCGCACGACAATATGTCGTTTTTATTCTTCTGCGCTGCGGTCATCAAAGCTGTGGACAAACACCAAGATTTGCTGCGTCTGAGCATTGCTACTGCTGCCAACGACCACCGTTTGGGAGCAAACGAAGCACCGCCAGCCATTATTTCCATTTTCTTGGGCGACCAGTTAGAAAAAATCTTCATGCAATTGGAAAAGGGCAAAGCGAAAAAATCGGAATCCAGAGGCTTGTTGGGCTTGGGTTCGCCCGTGCTGCCGCATCTGCCATTGCACTCTGGCGACCGCAACCGCACATCGCCTTTTGCTTTCACGGGTAACAAATTCGAGTTCCGCGCCGTTGGCTCCAGCCAGAGCATTTCATTTCCGTTGGTAGTGCTGAACACCATCACCGCCGAAGCTATTGACGACATGGCAACGGCAGTGGAAAAACTCATGAAAGGCAAAAAATCGCTCGAAGACGCGCTGCAAGAAGTATTGCAAGACGTAGCCAAAACACACAAACGCATCATCTTTGGCGGCGACGGATACAGCGACGAATGGCGTGCCGAAGCGAAAAAACGTGGGTTGTACATGAAAAATACATCGCTGGACGCTTTTGAAGCCTTCCATGACAAAAAGAACCCCGCGCTGTTCAGTAAATACGAAGTGCTCAACGAGCGCGAATGGTTTGCCCGCGAAGAAATTGTGCTTGACCAATACTTCAAAACGCTCAACATTGAAGGTGAAACGACGGCATCCATTGCCCAACGCAACATCCTGCCCGCAGCGATTCGCTACGCGAAAGATTTGGCTTCAACGGTGGAAAGCATCAAAGATGCTGGCGTAAGTGGTGCGCAATCTTCAGGTGTGGAAAGCACGCTCAAGGAACTGTGTGGGCTTATTGACGGCTTCAAAGCAGCGTTAGACGAACTCAAGAAGGTAAACGAAGACCTCGGCGGCGACACACTCCACAGCAAAGCCAAACATATGCGCGACAAGGTCATTCCAGCAATGAACGAAGTCCGCACCTACGCCGATATGCTGGAAAAAATGCTGCCCGAAGATTACTGGACACTGCCAACGTATCAAGAGATGCTGTTTATCAAGTAACTCTGGAGCAACGCAAAACCTCGAACGGCTGTGGTATCGCTACGTCGGCACCACAGCCGTTGTCGCTGAAAACAGCCTGAAAGTTTGTGTGAAACCAATGTCTCGCGTCCCAATGTCTTGGTCATCAACGTCTCACTGACTTGCGAAGTGCTGTCCCTTCCATTCCACCGAAGGCCTAAGCACAAACAACGGGGTGATAAGTTCCAAGAGCAAGAAAAACGGCAACGCAAGCGGAAGCCACCACACCAGACTCAGCATCTTGAGCCTGTGCAAGGACGGCAGCACAAGCACCGCATCGCAGACCAGACGCACAAGCAGTATTGTTGCCACACACCACCATGCCTGCGCCAATGCTGAAACGAGCAAGCCCGCCCATACAGCACTTGTAGATGCTACAAACACGGTAGCCCGCCAGCCCAAAGCCCGACCGCCCAGCACCCAACGCCTGTGTTGCTTTACGAACGCGCCCAGCGTGGGGCAGGGGAGCGTCTCGATACGCATTTGTTCGTCGCACACATAGCGAACCTGCTGATTGGGCAAATGCGCCACAGCCTGCAATATTGCTAAATCCTCCGTTACGGAAAATGGGACGCGGGCGTAGCCACCAAGTGCGTCATACACTCTACGGCGAACCGAAAGGTTGTTGCCAAAACATCCAAGCGGCTGACCAAGCCCAATGCCTGCACTTGCCATCGTATGATTGAACACCCATTCCAAGCCCTGCATTTTAGCAAACAGCGTGTGTGCTTGTATCACCGTAAACGACGGCACCAGTGCCACGTCGGGCTGAACAAACAGCTCGGCAACCCGCCGAACCCATGTGGGCTGGACGACGCAATCGGCATCGGTCATCATCACCACATCACCACACGAACGCTCAATTCCTTGATGCAGAGCGCGAGTTTTTCCTTGTAAATTCGTATTGTCGGTTGATTCGATAGTGTTGTGAACGCGCAATGCAGAAAACTCGGTTTGCAGCCGTTTCAGCACTGCTTCCGTACCGTCGGTAGAGCGGTCATTGACCACAATCACCTCAAAACGATTGGCAGGATACGTGGTTGCCATAAGCGAACGCACACAACGTTCAATATTGTCTTCTTCGTTCCGAGCAGGAACCACTACCGAAACCCTTGGTAACAGGGCTTCCGGGTCATACATTGGTGTTTGGAGTTGCTGGCGGACGCTATGCCGCAGATGCTGCACCGTACGCCGCTCTAACGCTGCGCCCAACGCAAAGATTGCCGTCCGCGCCACGTGAACAACAACGGCACCCCCAACAAACCACAACACAACCAACGGTTGTGCAAAATACTCCCAGAAAGTATCGCTGGTCATGAACAAGCAAACAAAATACAACGATTCTATTGTTCAAAGCAGTGCGAAAATACAAGTTTTTTTGCTGTTTTTAGTGTGTTTATTCCGTAATCTTGTGTTGAGAAAAAACCCTTTGGAAGAGAGGGTGCGGTTTAGGAAATTTGGGACGTTCCGCAAAAAATGCGCAAAAAAACCGTTCGCAAACACAGAAGCACGCTTTCTGCCTCACAGACTTTGCATTTTATTTCACGCTTAACACTATGCAGCACATTGGACTATTTGTCAACACCTCGAAACCCGATGCCATAGCGTGGACAGCGAAAGCAGCCCAATTGCTTAAGGCGGCTGGTATGGACTGCTGTGCCGACCCATCGGTGATTGAGCATTTTTCGCCTGAAATTCGCGCATTGGTCAAACCGTTAGCAATTGCCGAATTTGAAAAATTTGCGGACATTATTGTTTCGTTTGGAGGCGACGGAACGATTTTGTGGGCAGCCAAGACGTTTATCACCAGCGAAATCCCGATTATGGGCGTAAACTTGGGGAAATTGGGTTTTTTAGCAGAATTTTCGGTGGACGAATTAGCATCGGCGTTCACGGCGTTGGTCAAAGGTGAATACGTCTTGGAAGAACGCTTTGTTATTGAAGCAACCGTCCATGTTCATCCCCAGCTTGACCATCAAGAAAACGCAAGAGCCATTGTGCACTACGCGGTTAATGATTTTGTTGTCCACAAAAAAGACTTTGCTCGTATGATTACCGTTCGCGCCTTTGCTGACGGGCATCCGATTGCCGACTACCGCGCCGACGGACTCATCCTTGCCACGCCCACAGGCTCGACTGCGTACTCGCTGTCAAGCGGCGGACCGATTATCGCGCCAAATTGTTCGGTGTTTAGCCTTACGCCCGTCTCGCCACACTCGCTTAACCAACGACCACTTATCATACCCGATTCCACCGAACTCACGCTTGAGCCTTTGGAAGAAAGTGGCGTAACAAGCCTCGTGGCAGACGGCGAACCTGTTCATACACTGGATGTAGGAACACGGGTGATTATTCGACGCTCGGAAAAGGTGGTCAAATTGCTCAAACGAGTTCAGTCTTCATACTACGATTTACTCAAAAAAAAACTGCTTTGGTCTGTCCATTCAGGATACCAGCAGGATGCAGATTCATAAGCACGCTTGCACCTTTATCAATAGCATCATCTACGCTCCCCTTCATAGAACACCACGAATGCTCATCTGATAGTGTACAGACAAGATTATGCTCAGTGTTGTTCCAACGGACGAGCAGTTCTGGGGGGAAAGAAAAATTCAGACGTGTGGCGGCGAAAATAGTTCCACAACAGGCTCAAGAGTTCGGCGGTCTGACGGAAATTAACACGCCGTGAGCGCAGTGCCACGAACAATGCCAACGAAAAACTCACCAAAAAATTCATTGCGCCAATACCCACAACCCCAGCAAATGACCACGCTATCTGTTCTGGTGCTATCTGAAATTTCAGGCTCGCCAGTGCCAGTCCAACATTGGCAGCTGCAAACGTGATATGGCGAATGTCTATCGGTAATCCAAAAATGAACCCTATCATGCCTGAAAATCCTAAAAACATCCCCAAAGAGAAGTTCCCCGCTAATGCACCAAGATTATTTTCGATGTACTTCGAGAACCGACCCAAAGTATGTTTTGCCATAAGTCGCTTCAAGAGCGGATGGTGGCACAGGCGTTCGGGAAGATGACTAACCACCACTTTGTTGTCGTAGTAGCCCGAAATCAACCCTGCCGTAAATAAGAACACCCCCGCAATTGCCGCATACCACAACGAAAGGCTGGTAAAGGGATGCAGTTCGGCAAGCATTTTTTCAGCCTTTTGAGCATTGGCAAGCGGTTCGCCCGTGAGCAACCACAAGCTGCCTATTGCTAATCCCACTGGAAACGCCGCCATAACATTGCCCACAAAGGCAATAAGCTGGCTGCGCGAGATGCGCGAAATCATCACGACTAAATCTTGCAACGAAACCTGCTGTTTGCGGTCTGCATCCCGTCTTTTTTCACTGGCTGTTTCTCGCCTGCGGTGGTCTTGTTTTTTGGTGTCGCTCGTGGAATCAAGCGATTCAGCAATCACAGAAGCAGTCATGGCGGGCTGTTTTGTAGCAAGGGTGCAACCCAACAAGTGAATCAGCACAAACCCAAGCGCATAGTTTAATCCGTAGGCTAATGCCTCGCCAAAGGGTGGAAAATGGCAATAATACCACAAGAGCTTGAACAACGCCAAAAAGCCCACAATCACACCGCCACCAAGTGCAGAAAGGAAAAAGCGTTGGTACTCCTTGCGTGTAACGGTGATATAGTGTTCGCCCGTTTTTGCGGCATTTTCTGCTACTTGAAACGCCAACAAGCCAATATTATCGTTAACGTGCTTGGAGAGTTTGTGCTTGGTGTTTTCTGCCCGAACAAGTTCTTTGACAAACTGTCCGAGCAGCAGGGCGAGCTTATCGGGAGCGTTGATGTCGGGTTTGACAGTAAGCCTGAGCATCGTCTTCAAGCGTTGAATATGCTGCATTATGCGCTGCATCTGATAGGTCAGTCTGAGGCTTGCACCAAACTTTGCACGGTTTTTGCGAATAGTGTTGATACAGTCTTCACACTGTGTCAGCATCACCAATGCGTGGTCGTCGTCGCGGCTTTCGTCGTCCGTAGGATAGATATTGTGAGTACGAATAAATTCCACATAGCGCACAATTTCTCGGTGCTGCTGCACAAAGGGTGAGTGCAAGCTATCCATTTCTGGCA
>Ga0272446_1006199_pt1 | contig 12643 bp, 14 predicted proteins | sample YNPCB0061_FD_194587 | JGI IMG/M metagenome (GOLD analysis project Ga0272446, IMG submission 194587) | Hot spring microbial mat communities from Yellowstone National Park, WY, United States - YNP-CB-006-1 | ecosystem: Environmental > Aquatic > Thermal springs > Hot (42-90C) > Sediment | place... | reverse complement strand
GCGATCCTGCGCCTGCGTCACACCAGATCACCCCTCTCCCGCAGCGCGGGAGAGGGGCCGGGGGTGAGGGCAGCCCTTACCTTCCCCCCAACCCCTGCCGCTCCTCCACGGGGAGAGGCAGGGGGAGATGAGCAGAGCAGCAGCGATCCTGCGCCTGCGTCACACCAGATCACCCCTCTCCCGCAGCGCGGGAGAGGGGCCGGGGGTGAGGGCGACCCTCACCTGGTTCCCCTTTCCTACACGGCGCAAAAGTATGTTGGACCCCCTCACGCAATGATTGCACGGATACGGGACACGCCCAATGAGAGATCTGCGTTTTCGATCAGGCGCTAAGATGTTTCGGGTAAATCCCAAGCCGAGAACGTCAAAAACCTCTGGCAGGGAGGCCAGGGCACTGCCCCTTCACTGATACGATCTACCCCCAACTTGGTGGGAACGAAGGCGAAAGTCTCCTCAGCTACTGTGCAGCCATACTCTGCGGTACCGGTTGCTGGCGTAGTAATGCAACAATGTCCTCTTCGATCTGCGAAGGAAGCTCGGTCGGCGCATACCGTCGGTACGGTTTTCCATTGCGATCAACCAAAAACTTCGTGAAATTCCACTTAATTGCAGTACTACCAAAGAGGCCGGGGAGCTGGGCCTTAAGGTACGTGAATAGAGGATGCTCGTTTGGTCCATTTACATCAACCTTAGCGAACAGCGGAAATGTCACGTTGTATGTTCGTTCGCAGAACTGAGCAATCGCTTCATTGCTGCGTGGCTCCTGCATAAATTGGTTGCTCGGAAAACCCAATACGGAAAACCCTTGATCTCGGTAACGACGGTAGAGTTGTTCGAGGCCGGCGTATTGCGGTGCCAGCCCACACATACTGGCAACGTTCACGATAAGTAAGACCTGGCCGCGAAAATCGGCCAGCGATTGGGTCGATCCGTCAATACGTTGTGCTGAGAACTGATAGATAGTCATACGATTGTTCCTCTGATACTGTGAAAATCCTGTGTATTTACTGTGCAGTAATATTATACTACCAAAATGATTTTGCCACGAAAAAAAGTGAGCGATTCCGTAGCGGTGTGCAGAGGATCAGGGCCACTGCTCAGCTCGTAACTGCAACATGCTGCTATTCCCTAACATGCACGGTTGATCCTCTGGTCCGGTTCTCTTCCGCTCCCGTGAGCGGTGAGGAAGAGGAACAACGAAAGATACGCGATGGTCGTTCTCTCGCACAATGCTGCACTCGCCTCGCCTTCCTTATCTCTCCTCAACAACGCCTGCCGCATTGACGTGGGTGATCATTAGTGATATATTGTATCAAAAGCTAGTCGCTGCGCGGTTTGTCCTTCGTGGTGGAAAGCTACATTCCCGAAATTGATCGGCGCAAACGACAGTACACTACATCCTGTCCGGGCGTGTGGTCAGGAAGAGAGGGTAGTACGTATGCCACTTTACGTTTACGAATGTCCAGAATGCGAGATTGAGCTTGAAGAGCGACGACCTGCCTGGCAAGCCGATGATCCGGTGGAATGTCCGATCTGCCACGGTTTATGTGTGCGTACTGTCAGTACGGTTCATATTCATCGTTCGTCATCGCCGGTGTATGCCACGCCTGAACAGGTCGCACGAATTGTGCATGGGGTTGACTGTGTCTGCTGCCGACCGCGTCGGCGTTCTTGAGGAGGGAAATGAGTATAAATGCTCAGGCTATCCCGATCACTATTATCACCGGGTTTCTCGGTTCCGGTAAGACAACGCTCTTAAATCGGATTCTGCGTGCCGATCTCGGTCGGCGCACGGCGGTGTTGGTCAATGATTTCGGCACGATCAATATCGATGCGCAGCTTGTCGTTGATGTGGATAGTGATACCATTGCGCTGGCAAATGGTTGTATATGCTGTACGATTCGCGATGATCTGCTGCGGGCGGCCCTCCAACTCCTCGAACGTCCCCAGCCACCCGAATATGTGGTAATTGAAACCAGTGGCGTGAGTGATCCGTGGGCAGTTGCCGATACTTTTCTGCTCCCTGAATTGCGTGCGCTGTTCCGCCTCGACGGCATTATTACTGTCGTTGACGCTGAGTACGTCGATCAACAGCCATCTTACGAATCGCTGATTGTCGATCAGATCAGTGCGGCAGACATTGTTGTGCTCAATAAAATTGATCTGGTTCCCGCAGAGCGCCATCGTGTGGTAGAGGAATGGATTCGGCGGATTGTTCCCCAGGCCCGAATCCTATCGGCGGCGTATGGTGATGTTCCGCTTGGGCTGCTGCTTGGTATCGAACGTCCTGCCGGTCTTGTACCGTTGCACCTTGCTGATCATCATACGCAACCTGATCATATCCGTGAACACCACCACGATCACGCAGAGGATGGTGGTGAGCATCACCATGATCATGGGGCGGAGTTTGCCACCTGGAGTTACGTTAGTGATCGGCCATTCACGTTGCATGCGTTCCGTCAGGTTATTCTCAACCTTCCGCCGACCATTTTTCGTGGTAAGGGGTTTGTGTATCTGGCCGAAGTGCCGCAACGCAAAGCGATGCTTCAGCTTGTCGGAGTACGTGTACACGTGACGGTTGGTGATCCGTGGGGCGATGAGATGCCGCAAACACGGATGGTTTTCATCGGTGTACCTAATGGTGTTGATGAGGCTATGTTGCGGGCCAAGTTTGACCGCTGTCTCGCTGTAGATACTGCTGGCAGCGAGGCTGTGGCGGCACAACAAACCTGGATGCGTTCGTCGGTGGCGTAGGATAGTGTGGGCAGCGGTTGGTTTTGGTCGCTCTTCGTAACTCTTCCTGACACATTGACCAGATGATACACGGTGTGATGGGGCGGGTTCTTGACCCGCCTCTCTGTCTATCATCAGCGTAACGTGATGTATCGATTCCCATTTACCATCGTTTTTATGTTATACTAAAACCCTCATTTGAAATCGTCAGTTGTTACTCTAAAGTGACATGTATCGCCAACATTCGTTCTGTTCATTCTGCGGGCATCCTTTTGCCGAACATCAATCCTGGCCTCGTATATGTGCCAACTGTGGTAGTACGACCTATCGCAACCCTTTACCGGTAGTCTTGTTGTTACAGCCGGTTGATGATGGGCTGCTTTTGATACGGCGCGCCGCTTACCCCAGACGTGGTCAGCTAGCACTGCCCGGTGGCTTTATCGAGATGGGGGAGCGCTGGCAAGACGCGGCAGCGCGTGAGTTGTACGAAGAGGCTTGTGTCGAGGTTGATCCGGCCTTGATTAGCGATTTTGCAGTCCGTAGTACATCTGATGGCTACCTGCTTGTGTTCGGGATTGGTCCTCAGTTACGGAGTCAAGACCTGCCACCTTTTTTGCCGAATAGCGAAGCTGCTGAGCGCGTGATGGTGACCGAGCCGGTTGAATTAGCGTTTCCGTTGCACACCGAGATGGTCATGCGCTTCTTTACTCAGCTTCGTCAATGGCGGCCACTTACCTGAGCAGAGTCTGAATGTGGGCCGGGTTTGGCATTATCCGGCAGGCGAGAGGGAGTATCTGTGACGGGCGATCAGTCTCGTTGCTGCTTCTTCGGGATTCGGCGTTCTTTTTTGGCATAGCAGAGCAGCAATGATGGCAGAGGTAGGAAAGAAGCGGGAACGGTAACTTTTGCTTCCCCTTCCTTATTCCCTCCGCGAACATCTCGCTTCTTCCACCGGTAACAACTTGCGCTATAATAGCGAATCATGAGCGGATACTTTACTATTCCAACCCGTTTTCGCGTAACTGCTGCTCAGCGTGAGCAGCTTAACTGGTTGCTTCGCGAGCGCGGCATTGAGCTTGATGAATTGATTACCGATCTGGTCTCCGAGTATCTGGCCGGTCAGCCGCTTCCCCCTTCGCCGCCACCGATTGATCGACAGGCGACGATCCGTGAGCAGTTGCGGTTACGACGGAATCAATTGCGAATGCTGCGTCCTCAACTCCACGATCCGCATAACCCACCTCCTGAATGGCTGCGGGTGATGATTGCCGAGCTAGAAGAGGAAATTGCTCGTCTCGAGCTTGAATTACAACGGGACGACTAATATGCCACGCCAGCGTCTGGATCAGTTGCTTGTTGCCCGTGGATTGGCTGAAACCCGTGCCCGTGCGCAAGCCTTGATTATGGCAGGGCATGTGCTGGTCAACGGTCAAGTGCAGACCAAGGCTGGTACGTTGGTAGACGGGGATGTGCATATTGAACTGCGTGCGGGATTGCCCTACGTCAGTCGTGGTGGCTTCAAACTGGCCCACGCACTCGATCAGTTTGCCCTCGATCCCAGTGGTCTGACGGCGATAGATGTCGGCGCCTCGACCGGTGGCTTTACGGATGTGTTACTTCAACGCGGCGCCAGCCGGGTCTTTGCCGTTGATGTTGGATACGGCATCCTTGATCACCGTTTACGTAACGATCAACGGGTGGTTGTGCTTGAACGTACCAATATTCGCTATCTTTCGGCTCTGCCGGACGACGTGTTGGCCGATTGTGCGGTGATCGATGTCAGTTTTATCTCGCTGCGGTTAGTATTGCCTGCGGTACAGCGACTGATAACGTCGCAGGCCTGGATTGTGGCTCTGATCAAACCACAATTTGAAGCCGGTCCTAAGCAGGTCGGGAAGGGCGGCGTGGTTCGCGATCCGGCTGTTCATGCGCAGGTGCTACAGGATATTCTGACCTTCGGAGCAGACAACGGTCTTAATCCGGCCGGACTCACCCGCTCGCCGATTACCGGTCCAGCCGGTAATGTAGAGTTTCTTGTGCTCTTTCATCCAGGTCGTCCGACCATTGAATTCAAGGGTGTCATCGATGCGTTACTGTCCGGTCAAAGCGATAATTCCCCTTCTGTAGGCGATCGTTGAGGGCAATGTCGGTAGCGGATCGGTTACATCGTTATCCTCATCGAGTCGTCTGTGGGCGACCGGCGTGTCACCCTCGTATGACGATGGGTTTTTGCTCACACTCCTGGCATACCTTGCCGGACGATCCCGCGTTGTACCAATGATTGTGACGCAAGATTTCCGACCTCATTCCAGCGTTTGCCCGACCTTTGCACAGCTTCGTTCACCCATATTTTACACCCGGTAAACGAATCACAACTGGCAACTCAAGATAAAAATGTTACATTTAAGGCATACGTTGACATCTCAAGCAATGGCGTGGGCTGACTATGCAAGAGGTCGCGCAGATTTCCGCAGGACCCCAGATTGGTCCGAATTCAATCATCCAGACGGTCGCCGCTGCGCGTGAACAGTACGGTGATGAGGCAGTTACTGCGTGGTTGCGTCGTACCGGACGTGCCCATCTGCTTGAGGCCATGCCCGATCACATGCTGCCCGAAAGCGAATTTGGTGCGCTGATCGACGATCTGCGTCGGTGGTTGGGGATTTCGGCGGCGATGCAGATCCTCGCACGTTCTGGTGATCTAACGGCGAACTACGTGGCAACCAATCGCGTACCGGGCTTCATTCGACTGCTGTTACCTCGCTTACCGGTTGGGTTTGCCTTGCGCATGTTTTTGCCCGCCATTGCCCGTCATGCCTGGACGTTTGCCGGTAGTGGTCGCTTTGGCTATACGTTGCAACCGGTCTGGCGTCTAACACTGGCCGATAGCGTAGAAGCACGGGGTGTACAGGCTCATGAGCCTGTCTGTGCCTATTATCGGGCAGCGTTTGAAGGTTTGCTGCGGCGCGTCGTTTGTGATCGACTACGGGTAGAAGAGGTCGCGTGTCGGGCAATGGGTGCTGTGCAGTGCGAATTTCACGTCTCTTTGAGCAAATAAGGTTCTCTTTTTTGCTTGCAAGTGTAGTTCAGAGTTGGTCGTCAAAAAGGAAGAGAGGTCACGCATGCGGATCATGATGATCCAGCCCAACTATCATGCCGGTGGCGCTGAAATTGCTGGGAATTGGCCGCCAAGCTGGGTGGCATACATCGGGGGCGCATTGCGTACAGCAGGTTTTGATAATCTGCGCTTTGTCGATGCAATGACCGAGGATTTATCCAACGATCAGATTCGTCAAATTTTTCGGCACAATCGGCCAGATGTGGTGATGGCGACTGCCATTACGCCGATGATTTACAAAGCGCAGGAGACACTCCAAATTGCCCGCGAAGAGCTGCCGAATGCGCGTCTGATCCTCGGCGGCATTCACCCTACCTTTATGTATGGTCAGGTCTTAACCGAGGCGCCCTGGATTGACTACATCGTGCGGGGAGAAGGGGAAGAGATTATCGTTGAACTGATGCAGGCAATTGCTTATGGGAGTGATCGCCGTGATCGCATCAATATCAAAGGCATTGCCTATCTTGAAGATGGCAAAGTTGTAGCGACACCGGCACGTGATCCGATTGCCGATCTCGATAAACTCACGCCGGATTGGAGTCTCTATGACTGGAAACGGTATATCTACGTTCCGTTGAATGTTCGGGTTGCGGTGCCAAATTTTGCCCGTGGCTGCCCCTTCACCTGTCGTTTCTGCTCGCAGTGGAAGTTCTGGCGTCGCTACCGGGCGCGCAGTCCACAGAAGTTTGTTGATGAGATTGAGACCCTGGTGCGTGAGTACAAGGTTGGCTTCTTCATCCTGGCCGACGAGGAACCAACGATCAATCGGAAGAAATTTACTGCTCTCTGCGAGGAGCTGGTTCGGCGTAAGCTTCCAGTTTACTGGGGGATCAATACCCGTGTGACCGATATTCTGCGCGATGAGGCCCTGTTACCGCTCTGGCGTGCAGCAGGATTGGTGCACATCTCGCTTGGTACGGAAGCTGCGGCCCAGATGAATCTTGACCGGTTCCGCAAGCAGACGACGATTGAACAAAACAAGCGGGCAATTGAGTTGATCAAGAAGCACGGGATGGTCGCCGAGGCGCAGTTCATTATGGGGATGGAAAACGAAACGCCCGAGACCATCGAAGAGACCTATCGTTATGTGCTCGATTGGAAGCCGGATATGGCCAACTGGAATATGTACACGCCGTGGCCATTTGCCGAGCTGTTTGAAGAATTAGGCGATCGGGTAGAGGTGCGTGACTACTCGAAGTATAACTTCGTGACCCCTATTATGAAGCCCGATCTGATGGATCGCGAAGATGTTCTGAAAGGGGTGTTGCGTAACTATGCCCGCTTCTACATGCGCAAAGCTTTCCTGGAATACCCCTTCATTAAAGACCCCTTCAAGCGGCGGTATATGCTCGGCTGCTTACGCGCCTTTATGAAGACAACCGTCACGCGCCGCTTCTACGATCTCGGCCGTGTCCATGTGCGTGGTACGCAGCTTGAGATCGATCTCGGCTTCGACGAGTCACGGGTTTTGACTCCAGAGCAGATTGCTGCACTGAAGCAGCAGAAGGTTTTGAATGCCGACACGACGTTTGGTGGTGCGGCGCCTGGCATTGATCCAGAAGAGATCAAAATTCAGGCTGAAAACCCGCTGAATTTACCGCTTGAAGTAGCAACGACGGAGGCCCAAAAATCTTCACAGCCGACTTCGTGAGCATAGCCTGATCGCGTCGTTCGGTGACGAGAGTATTGACATCTCGTGCTGTTGTTTGAGGGGCGGGCTCGCAACCCGCCCTTCTTTGTGCACGCCAGCGCTGCCCTTGCCTATTACCCTGTATTGGTCTCTCCTGGTCAGATGGTGTCTGAAAATTCACGACTACTCCATACCGCTCACCATCCACCAAACAGGGTATATCCCAACACGACGACCAGACCCATACGCACAATGCGAGCCAGAAAGACACTGATGACAAAGACCCAGACCGGTATGCCAACGGCGCCGGCAATGATACCGGCAACGTCGAAAAAGGGGTTAGGTGGTGCGGAAAGGATGAAAAGCACTAGCGGTGCTCGCCAGGGGTGTTGCATCTGGCGATGTACCCATTCGTAGAACGATGTGCGTTCCATCGCTTTCCGACCGCTGCGTCCGGCATAGAATGCGACCAGTTCACCCAAAACCGAGCCGGCAGCCGCTGCCAGGGCAACACCGTAGGGGTTAAAGGCCTGACCTAGTCGGATCAGTAACGGATAGTACGGTACCGGTACCACAATCGAGGCATTGGCGATACCGGCAGAAAGAAAGGCGCCCACGTAACCGAGGGCGCCTAGACGTTCAACCAGATCGGGGGGCAGAAGGATGAAGACGAGAATATTGGCGACTGCAATAGCGATACCGACAACTGCGGGCCAAAGCCATACCCGCCAGAGTGGAAGTGGTGTCTCGACAGACATAGTTCCTCGCGATATTAACACGATCGTTAAAGCAAACGTAGGCGTTTCAACCAGCGTAAAGGATACCCAAAGCTCCTCATTGCTCGTACATTACCACTCAGTAAGTGCGCACGATCCAATGCTCGCTGATCGACACGCTGGCGCATGATCTTGCGTTCTTCATTGTCGGACAATCTTATAAGCGTCATAGCTTGTTGCCAAACGTCATCACGCCAGTTTCGGATCAGACGTGCAGTACACCACTCGTCGAGTGGGCCACAAGCAACATCGACGAGCTGTAGCATTTTGGAGTAGGGGGCGATCACTTCATCTTGCACCCGGTCAATAGTTCGCTGAATAACCCGATTGACGGTTAGGTAATCATGATGACGCTGATCCCGTTGCGTTGGTGAAAGTGTGGGCCACTCTGGCCGCAACAAGTCGTCTAATACCAATACCAGGTCACAATTAATGTGAGCGTTCACTCCTAGCAGCAGATGTTGTACCACCGACATATTTTGATTTGCAGCACAGGCAAACGTGTACTGCCAGACCAGAGGTCCACTTGCACCTTGATCCCAGGATTGCAGAGCTGCAAAGTAGTAGTCCGCAAAATCATTGATTAACTGCGAGACCCAATCGGGGTCGTGAAACTCACCACCTGCTACGCCAGCGAGCATATGATCGGTCATACGTTGGTAACAGGCAAGAAAGATGACCCGCCGGTCGTTGAGTGCCGTCCATTGTTCGACCTGTGTTGTCATTCGTTCAGTCAGCAAGAGATCATTGCCCTTTCTGCTTATGATTGATAGGGAGTTGATATTTTCATAAACAGTGTACCATGCAGAGCAAATATCCTCACTAACATCTGATAACCTACCCATGCCGTGGTCGAAAATCCACCTCGTGAATAATTTTGTCAGCCCGTCTAATGAAATCTGCCGGGCTTGCTATACTCACTTTCGTCAATCGCTCCGGCGATGACCCCGAGGTATAGCATAGCAGCATTTAGAGGAAAGGTTATGATCCACAGCTTTTTTACCAAGAGCAAGGATAACGATCTGCCATTGCGATCATTCCAAAAGATATTCTTTGTACTGTATGTAATTTTCATTGTTGTGCTAAGTTCTGTAATGGTTCTCTTTTTAAGCCTCTTTGCGGCTATGCAAGGTGTTGATGTCCCCTGGCTACAGGAAGAAGCGGGCAAGTATACTGTTAAGAATGCTTTGGTCTTGATACCGGGAACGATTGTTGGTCTTCTGTTTGTATTGTTATCGCATCGTTTGGTAGTCACAACAGGTCGACGTGGTTATTATTTTCTTGCAATCTGGCCGATAATTGTTGTTATCCCTCTCGCTATTCTCATGCTCTATGGAGGGGCCTGTGGTTATTGTCGTGCGGTCGTATGTACTCCGAATCCTGTGCAAAGTTGCGGCATCACTGCTAGATTTTCGCTTACGCTTTTCGAGGTGATGTGCAATTGCTACAGATAGACCGGAATTGCATGGTGCGTGTATAGGAATGTCTCTTCAACGGGTTAGGTGATGTCAAGGCGATAACGCACAAGGTCTACTATCATCTCTAGCTGAGCCTGGTCAAAGGAGTTATTCTGTGCTCATGAGTAATCGATAAAGTATTGCGTTGGATGCTAGTTATAGCTATGTCATGGAAAATCCTTCATTTATACGTAAAAGGGCTGTTGTACAAAAAAGATTATCTCCTGGTATGGCTGTTTGCAATCGCACTCTTTTTTCTGTTACCTCATCGATCACCCGTTTCAAATAGTGAATTGAATGTAACGATAACTTTTTATTTTTGGATCTTTGCTTATGTGCTATATAAAATGATTGAACCAAGACAACTTCTTACTTTGAATGATTTTCATGTAACCTTGCCTGGCGAAAAGGAACGACTCGCTCTCGTTGGTTGGATGGTCATAACGCCGCCTTTTCTGGTAAGTCTCTGGCCGTTTTATCCGTTCTCGCCCATACTAATGTTATATGGGAACGCGCTGCTTGTATTTACTCTCCTGGTTAGCCGCTCTATTTGGGCTATTCCATCGATTATCATCCTCTTTTTGCTCTCTTTGGCAGTGTTTCATGCTGTTGATGTCGTAGCACTCGTGTTGCTATGTATTCCTTGCTTGATAGAAGCGATCCTTCTTGTTGGAAATCGCATCACAAATTATCACTGGTATGCACTCTACTATTCGCCGAGAAGAGTTCTTCTTATCGCAGCGATCCTGTTAATGTTTGATCTATACCTATCAGGGATTGGATCTTCTATGAGATTAACCATAGAAGAAGGGGCGATTAATTTCCGCAATCCAGATTTTTCACAACCCCTGCTCTTGACCGCCTTTTTTGGTGTGTCAACGTTAGTGATTTTGTTGCCGTTTGTGAATTTGATCGGGGTCAGATGGGCAGATATGTTTCTGTTTAATCTTCGCGCAATTCAGAAGACACCTTTTTCTCGCCGTATAATGGTGTTCATTTTAGGGTGTATTCTCAATTTACCCTGTGGTGTCATTTTGTATCTTTTGCAATTTACTGAGATTGAGCATGGATCTTAGTTAATATTTTATTAATAGGAGTCTTTGTTAATACTGTTTTCCGAACTGATGAACGTTCAAGATGGCTTGGTTACGCAGCGGGGTTGTATTTAGTACTTACTCACAGTATAGCTCTTTGGTCTTCTCCATGGTTTCTTTTTATTTGCTTTATTACTTTAGTGCTTATCTTCTACGACATTGATATGCTTTTTGATGCGCGCCAGGGGAGCGTATGAGAGAGCGGATCGCTTATACCTGTTGGACGGTTCTCACGATCAAAGCTCTATGGCTGCCATTTATTTTTCTGCTGCCCCTATCTTTTATATGGTTTGAGCTATTTTGCAGATTGGGAGTGGCGGCTTTGCTTGTACCGGCCGGTGTCGTTTTGCATGAAATTCTCCACATCCTTTTTTTACCAGATGGTGTTCCGATTGAAGTGGAGCGACATACGCTTTTTGTGCGAGTGCATATTGATGGTTATCTATCGCCGATCCGTTCTCTTTTCGCAGCTCTGCTACCTGGGATGCTCTTGCCCCTATTTGGAATGCTGGTGTACGTTGTCGATCCAATTCTGGCACTTCCGTTACTCGTTCACATGCTAAGTTTACCTGTCGATCTTCATCATTGGTACGTGGGAGTTCGCGATAGAGATGCTTGATGTCCAGGATCTTGAATGCGGTTATACATCGCCACTGCTGAACGTGTCACTGACCCTGAGAAGAGGGGAAAGTCTCCTATTATATGGCCCAAATGGGGTAGGCAAATCTACTCTTATGAAAACAGTCGCCGGGATTTGCCGACCATTACGGGGTGATGTGTTGCTATGTGGGAAGAGTATCTACAAGGATGTTCGTGTTAAACGTTCTATATTTTATGTTCCATAAATTATTGACTTGCCGCCATTCTTAAACCCTATCGAGTATGTGAATCTCGTTGCTGAGTTTTATCGTACCCGCCCGAGCGCTGATTACGTAGCAGCAGGTTTGGAACTGTTTGAGCTAGCGCCGTTTGTTCGCACACCGATTGAGAAGATGTCACAGGGCCAAAAACGGCGCGTGCAATTGCTTGCTGCGTATGTGTTGCGCAGAGCATTAACGTTGCTTGATGATCCATTGATTGGCATAGATGGATCTGGGGAACAGTATATGCGTTGTCTTGTGGAGGCTTTAACAACAGATGGGGTCGTGTTGATGACGGCCCGAAGAACCATTGACTCATTTATCAGCCTGAACGTAGGAGAAGATAAGCACGTCATTTTCAAGCACGTTTAACTTTGCGGCTCGCTCGTTGGCTATTGTATGGAGAAACACCGAGGAACGTTGGGCACTCGCTGACGGCGATGATGATTGTCCCTGGGTACGCGGTCGGCTAGTCCGTGTCGGGCAGAAATGCTAATGCTGGAGACAGCGGGCATGCTTTGAGCCTGGTCAAAAACTTTTCATTGGGCACGTACCGTGCCGCCAGTAGGTGCCCAGCCAGTCATCGTTATGGGCAGGTTGCGAACCCACCCCTACCGGCAGGGACGGGCGTTATCGGCGTGACAAACGGGGGCGGGCAGCGCACGTCGGAACGGGAAGCAATATGTCTCCTCATGCGCTGTAGACGAAGTGGGAATCGCTCTATCGCTCGCAATCTTCATTCTGCTATGCACTTCCTTTTCCTGCATACGGTACGAACGTTGCCAAGCTCGTGATATTGTCTTCTCGCCCCCGCTTGACAAAATCCGCCAGGCTTGCTATACTCTCCATCGTCAATCGCTCCGGCGATGACACGGAGGACGACCCACAGCGGTACGCTCCGCAACCAATTGGCCCGTTGCTTCCGGCGCAGCGCACTTTGCCTGCACCGCTTTTTTTCGCCAACGGGCGTGTCGT
>Ga0272446_1006198_pt1 | contig 12644 bp, 12 predicted proteins | sample YNPCB0061_FD_194587 | JGI IMG/M metagenome (GOLD analysis project Ga0272446, IMG submission 194587) | Hot spring microbial mat communities from Yellowstone National Park, WY, United States - YNP-CB-006-1 | ecosystem: Environmental > Aquatic > Thermal springs > Hot (42-90C) > Sediment | place... | reverse complement strand
GGCTTTTTTGTTAGGACTTACGCAGTTGAACGTTGACAAAACCATAGGCTGGCTCCTCACTTCAGCCCGTCGGAATCGTGTTTTATTGACGTTGTGGGCTTCTTGTTTCTGGAATCGTTATACCTTGTAAACGCAGGTACGTTAGGATTCGGGTAAATGCCGTTCTGTACGCGATTTTATCAATCTTGTTCCCCCCAAATCCTCACTCAAGTGCGTAACTCCTATTTGTTTTAGGCCCCCAGGGCCCGGGCCAGGGCCTCCACGTCCTCTAGGCTGTTGTAGACCTGGGCCGAAATCCGCACCCATAAACGTCCGCCAAGACACAGGATGGGGGCTTCAATCCGGTGTTCGTACAACAGGGCGTACTGCAGACGCACCGCATCTTCTCGGGTTGTGCCCAAAGCAGCCGGTAGAGGCAGCGTGACCATACAGCCCAGCATAGCCTCGGGGGCCGGAGGTTCAAACCCCCAGCGGGCGCTGAGCCAGGCCAGGGCCTGCCGTGCTAGATGGTGGTTGTAGGTCTGCATGGCCTCGAGGCCCCATTCTTGCATCAGCGCCAGCGCCGCCGGGGCCGCCAGAAAGGGCGTGGGGTCTTTGGTGCCGACCCAGTCGAACTCCTGCACAAAGCCCTGCCCCAAACCCCAGGAGATAACGGGCGGATGGAGGCCCTGCTGCCGCTCGGGAGCGACCCACAAAAAACCGCAGCCTTTGGGGGCCAGGGCCCACTTGTGCAGGTTGCCGGTGTAGTAGTCCACCCCCAGGCGGGGGATATCCAGGGGAATGGCCCCCGGCGCATGGGCGCCATCGGCCAGCACCGGCACCCCCGCCGCCCGGCAGCAAGCCGCCATCTCGGCCAGAGGGAGCACCAGGGCGGTCTCGGAGGTGATGTGGTCGAGGATGGCCAGGCGGGTGCGGGGGGTGAGGGCCTGGGCCAGTCGGTTCAGGTAAAGTGCAGGCTCGGCCACCGGAAAGGGCAGCTCGAGCGTAACCAAACGGGCCCCCTGGCGCTCGGCCACAAAGGCCGCCGCGTTGCGCACCGCACCGTAGGCCAGGTTGGTGATCAGGATTTCGTCGCCGGGCTTGAGCTTGAGCGAGCCCAGCACTGCATTGACCCCGGTGGTGGCGTTGTCCACAAACACCAGGTCTTGCCCCTGGGCCCCCATAAAACGGGCTACTGCAGAAGCGGCCTCCCGCAACCGGGGAACAGCCCGGTCGGAGGGGCCCGAGAGGCCGCACAGCTCCCTTAGCAAGAAACGCGCGGGCTGCTGCTCCATCTCTTCGCGCAGGGCCTGCTGCACCGCCAGCACCCGCCGGGGGGTGGCCCCCACCGTGCCGTGGTTGAGGTAGACGATGTCGGGCTCCAGGGGCCAGTGGGCCAACATCCCCCGGCCAAAGCTGGTCAGCACCGATGGGTTCATGGGTCTAAGGCCAGCTCTTCGTAGGGCAGCTTCAGGTAGTCGGCCAGCACCTCCACCACCAGCTCGTGGTCTTCGCGCTGGGGCAGCCCCGAGACCGTAATGGCCCCAATGCAGCCCGCCCCCTGCACGAAGATGGGAAAGCTCCCCCCGTGGGCGGCATACTCGCGAACATCCAGTCCACGTTCCTCGAGGCTGCTCTCCTTCTGTTTGAGCCAAAGCCCCACCGCATAGGAACTGCGGTGAAAGCGCTGCACCACGTTGCGCTTGCGCCGAATCCAGTCGGCGTTGTCGGGGGTGGTGCCGGGCATGGCGTAGTAGAACAGGGGCTGGGCAAATAGGCTGATGTCCATGGCAATCACGCCGTGAAGGCGCTCGGCGGTCTCTTTGAGCCGCTGCCCCAGCATCCAGGCTATGGCGGGGTCAAAGCGCTCGAAGCGCAGGCGGGCTTCCTGTTCGGCAATAACCTTCAGATCCTGTTCGACATTCATACCTGACCCTCCAGGGCAATCTCTCGGCGCTCGAGGGCGCTTTTATGGGCAGCATCGAGCAACTCCATCAGTCGCACCGCCTGCTCGGGCGGCACCGGGTTGGGCCCTTGGCCCCGAATGGCGTCCCGCACACCCTCGTAGTAACGCCGGTAATCGCCGACCTCGACAAAAACAGGCTCCGGGGCCTGCTCGGGCCGGTAGAGCCAAGCCTCGCTTCCCTCGGGCTTCCAGCCTGGCGCACCCGGACGCAGGCCGTCTTTAAGGGCTTTTTCCTGAGTATCCAGGCCATACTGCACCAGACTGCCCTGGGTTCCGTGGATCACAAAGCGTGGGCTACCCCCCGGCACCAGGGCGCTGGCGTGCAGCACCACCCGCAGCCTCGAGTAGCGCAGCAGCACGTGAAAGTAATCGGGGGCCTGGGCCCCCTGCCGCTGCATGCCGATGTCGGCGAAGATGGCCTCTGGCCAGCCAAAAAGCAGCAGGGCCTGGTCAGCCAGGTGGGGCCCCAGGTCGTACCAGATGCCGCTGCCAGGGCCAGCCTGCTCACGCCAGCGGTTCTGCACCTCTGGGCGGTAGCGGTCAAAGTGCGACTCGAAGTAGACCACCTCCCCCAGGGTTCCGGCTTCCACAATTTTGCGCAGGGTCAGAAAATCGCCGTCCCAGCGACGGTTCTGGAAAACCGAGAGCACCCGTCCCTGGGCTTCGGCCAGTTCAGCCAGGGTGCGGGCCTGGTGGGCATTAAGGGTAAAGGGCTTGTCCACCACCACATGCTTGCCTGCTTCCAGGGCACGCCGCGCTAGCTCGAAGTGGGTGGAGTTGGGGGTGGCAATCACCACCAGGTCAATGAGGGGGCTGCTAATGACCTCCTCGAAAGTAGCGCTCACCCAAACTTCGGGCCAGTCGGCGCGTACTTTTGCGGGCTGACTGCTCTGGATAGTCACCAGGTGCAGGCCTGGCACAGCCTGAATCAGCGGCGCATGAAAGACTTTTCCGGCCATGCCGTAGCCAATGAGTGCGACATGAATGGGTAGGGTCATAGCACCTCTTCTACCTGCAAAACCACACGATCCATCATTTGCTCTAGCCTAACGCGCTGAGGCCCCAACTTGCCAGCTATATGGGGTAGGCGGTAATGTAGCGGTAGCCAACCAACCAATAGAACACCAGGTTGAAAGGCATTATCCCGTGAGGTCGCTGTGAGGATTGGAATCGTAGGTGCCGGCTGGTGGGCCGGGTTTGCTCATCTGCCCGCATTCAGAGATGCTGGGGCGCAGATTGCAGGCATCTACAGCCGCACCCCCGCCCATGCCCAAAAACTGGCCGCAGCCTTTGGCACCCAGGCCTTCGAGCGCTACGACGACCTACTGCAACTCTGCGACGCCGTAGCCATATCCACCACCGACGACACCCACGCCCCGCTGGGCATCCAGGCCCTGCAGGCGGGCAAGCACCTCTTCATGGATAAGCCCCTGGCCCGCACAGTGGAGGAAGGGCGGGCCCTGGTAGAAGCGGCCCAGCAGCACCAGCGCATAGGCCTGACGGCCTTCACCAGCCGGGGCGACCTGGCCGCCGAGACCGCGCAGGCCCTGGTGCAGGCAGGTGAGATTGGGGATGTTCTTTATCTACGGGGCTACTTCCACGGGGGCTACATGGGCGACCCCAGTGGCCCCACCACCTGGCGGGCCAAAGCCGAGACCGGCGGAGCGGGGGGCGCCGTGGCCGACCTGGGGGCCCATCTATTCGACCTGGTGCGGATGGTAACGGGCCTCGAGTTCACCCAGGTGATGGCCCAGGGCCACATTCACCTACAGCGGCCCGACCCCGTCAGCAACTACGACGAAGGGGCGGTGCTGGCCCGTCTGGGCGAGGCTAGCGGAATGTTCTCGCTCTCGAGGGTGCACATCGGCGCCGATCAACGGCTCGAGCTCGAAGTCCAGGGCACCCAAGGGGCGCTCAAGCTCTCCCCTGCCCTGTGGGGCAGCGGACAAAGCGCCCAACTTTTGTTAGCGAAGCGCCCCGGCCAGTACCAAGCTGTGCCCCCCGACCCCAGCCTACTGCGGGGGCGCAACCCCGAGACCTCCTGGGGACACTTTCAGTTCATCGAGCTGGCCCGGCGCTTCCTGGAGAGCATCGCCAAAAACCAGCAACCCACGCCCAGCCTCGAGGACGGCCTCATGGCCCAACAAGTGATTGACGCGTGTGTGCTAAGTAGCCAGCAAAACACCTGGGTATCGGTTTGAGCTGACCCAAAGCACAAACTGCACAAACGGTCGGGCTCTACGTGAACGGGCTACTTGGGCCTGGTGTATAAGGCAGTGTATTCTTTGCATGTTGGCATGAGCACTTCTACGACCAAACCCCGCCTGGTAAGTCCTAACTTCATCACCGAGATTATCGATGAAGACCTGAAAGCAGGTCGCTACCAGAAAATCGTGACCCGCTTCCCCCCCGAGCCCAACGGCTACGCCCACCTGGGGCACGCCATTGCCAGCTACATCGACTTTGGCATCGCCCACGATTACGGTGGGGAGTGCCGCTTGCGTATGGACGACACCAACCCCGAGGCCGAAAAGGCCGAGTACGCCGAGGCCCTGATCGCCGACATGCGCTGGCTGGGCTGGGACTGGGGGCCAGAGGTAAGCTATGCTTCTAACTACTTCGAGCAGCTTTACCAGATGGCCGAGCGGCTCATCCAGAAGGGCCTGGCCTATGTGGACAGCGTCTCGCCCGAGGAGATGGCCCGGCTGCGCGGTACAGTGGACAAACCCGGTACGCCCAGCCCCTACCGCAACCGCAGTGTGGAAGAGAATCTGGATTTGTTCCGGCGCATGCGGGCCGGAGAGTTCCCCAACAGTGCCCACGTACTCCGGGCCAAGATAGACCTCGCCAGCCCCAACATGAAGCTGCGCGACCCGGTGTTGTACCGCATCGTTCATGCCGAGCACTACCGCACCGGCCAGCAGTGGTGCATCTACCCTTCCTACGATTTCGCCCAGGCCACCACCGATGCTCTGGATGGGGTCACGCATAGCCTGTGCAGCCTCGAGTTTGTGGACAACCGGGCCATCTACGACTGGCTGATGGACCACCTCTGGGGCGAGCCACCCCTTCACCAGACCCCCCGTCCGCATCAGTATGAGTTTGGCCGCCGTAGCCTCGAGTACACCGTGGTCTCCAAGCGCAAGCTGCGCAAGCTGGTGGAAGGGGGCTATGTGCGGGGCTGGGACGACCCCCGCATGCCCACCCTGGCCGGGCAGCGGCGCCGGGGGGTGCGGCCCCAGGCCATCCGCCGCTTTGCCGGGCAGGTCGGTATTTCTCGCACCAACCGCACGGTGGACATCGCCCTCTTGGAAGGAGCCATCCGCGACGACCTCAACACCACCGCCCCGCGGGTCATGGCGGTGCTGCACCCCCTCAAGGTGGTGCTCACCAACCTGACCGAGCCCAGAACCGTTAGCCTCCCCTACTGGCCCCACGACGTGATCGAGGAGTCCCCTGACGGCCTGGTGGCCCTGCCCAGTGGCGAGCGCGTGCGGCCCGAGGAAGCCGTGCGCCAGGTGACCCTCACCCGCGAAATTTACATCGAAGCCGACGACTTTGCCCTCAACCCGCCCAAAGGTTTCAAGCGCCTGGTTCCTGGCGGCACGGTGCGGCTGAAGATGGCCGGGGTGATTCGCTGCGACACCTACCAAACCGACCAGAACGGCCAGGTGACCGAGCTTCACTGCACCCTGCTGGAGGAGGCCAAGGCCGCCGGGGTGATTCACTGGGTGAGCGCCAGCGAGGCCGTGCCCGCCGAGTTTCGCCTCTACGACCGGCTTTTTACCGTACCCCACCCCGAGGCCGAGGCCAAAGAGCTCGAGGACGAGCACGAGACCCCCGACGACCACGACTTCCTTCGCTTTGTGAACCCCAAAAGCCTCGAGGTCGTGCACGGTTACATCGAGCCCAGCGTACTCAAAGACCCCAAGGAAACCCGCTACCAGCTCGAGCGCAACGGCTACTTCTGGCAAGACCCCCTCGACTCCAAGCCCGAAGCGCTGGTCTTCAACCGCATCGTAACCCTCAAGGACACCTGGGCACGTACCGCTGCACGCGAGCAGGAAGCAAAACGCACTGGGGAAGCCAAAACCCCGGCCAGCGCCAAAGTCTCCAGCCCCGCCCCCCAGTCCGAACCGCAACTAACCCCAAAGCAGCAGTCCGTTCTGCAAAACTTTATGGCCCAGGGCATCCACGAGGCCGAAGCACGGATACTGGCCCGCGAGCCCCGGCTGGCCGACTTCCTGCTGCAAGCGGCCCAGTCGGCCCCGTTGTCGGCATTGGCCCACTGGGTCGTCAACGACTTAGGTGCTGCCCTGCGCTCCGGCGAAGCCAAAATTGCCCCCGCCGGGCTGGCCGGACTGGTCAGGCTGCTCGAGGCCGGAGAAATCAATACCCGCATCGCCAAGGATGTGCTGGCCGAAGCTCTGCAAACGGGCCAAGACCCATTGGAAATCGTCCAGCAGAAACGGCTAAGGCAGGTGAGCGACCTGGGGGCCCTCGAGCCCATTGTGGAGCGCATCCTGGCCGAAAACCCCGACAAAGTGGCGGCCTACCGCGCCGGCAAGACCGGCCTGCTGGGCTTTTTTGTGGGCCAGGTCATGCGCGAAACCCAGGGGCAGGCCAACCCAAAGCGGGTGCAGGAGCTAATAAGCCGAAAGCTAGGCTAGCGCGAGCAACAGGGCACAACCACCTCGCAGATAGGTTGTTCTGGAGTATCGCACATACCCCAAGCTCAGCGGCCCCTGTACCAGATGCGGTAAACCCGCCCGCCCCTGGCGTCCGAGACATACATCGCACCATCCGCGCCGATTACCAGCCCCACCGGGCGGCCCCAGGCATCGCGGCACATCTGGCCGGGCTCGCGCCAGCCGGTGGCAAACACCTCCGCACGCACCGGCAGTCCGTTTTGCATCACAAAGCGTTCAATTTTGCAGTCGCGGTAGTTGGCCGGGTTCTGCACCCCCAGCGAGCCGTGGAAGGCAATAAAGAGGCTATTGCGGTACTCCGGGGGAAAGTGGCTCTTGGAGCCCCAGGTCATCCCCAGCGGGGCCGAATGGGCCGGTGCGGTAAAAATGGCCGGAACCGCTTTACGGCAGTCGAAGCCCTGGGTGCGGGGGTCGGGAACTTCGGCCCGCTCGGCCTTCAGGTTCAGGCCCAAACCCGGCGTGTAGCAGTAGGGCCAGCCATGAAAGCCCCCCGGCTGCACCGCCACAATCACCTCCTCGGGCGGCAGGTCGTCGCCCAGGTGGTCGGTGCCGTTGTGGGTGGCCCAGAGTTCGCCCCTGGGAGTCCAGGTGAAGTCCACGCTGTTTTTGAGCCCCTCGGCCCAGACCGCCCGGCGGCGGGGGTCGGGGTCTTGCAGAAAGGGGTTGTCGGCAGGCAGGCTTCCATCAGGGTTAAAGCGCAAAATGGCTGCCCGGCGCGGGTCGCGCTCGGGGCCAAAGTTGGTCTCGGAGCCCACCGAGACATAGAGCTTGCCGTCGGGCCCCACGTGCAGGGTTCGGGTAAAGTGCCCCGAGGGGCCTGGGAGATCCGAAACCACCGTTTCCTGTACCCACCCGCGCCCCCTTGGCCGCAACCGAACCACTGTGGTGCTGGTCGCCACGTACAGCCAGCCCTGGTGCCACTCGATCCCGTGCGGTAACTCCAGATTGTTCGCAACAACCTCTACCCTATCGGCCCGACCATCGCGGTTCTGGTCCGGCAGACGCACCACCTGGCCTCCGTACATCAGGGTCAGGTACAGTTGCCCATCGGGCCCCACGCTCATCATGCGGGGCGCGCCCTCGAGGTTTTCGGCAAAAATCTGAATGGCAAATCCGGGCGGCAGTCGAATGCGGCGGGCAGCCTCGTCGGGCGCAGGTTGTGCTGGGGGCCTCGAGGCAAACCACACGACTCCGGCCACGGCCAGCGCAGCTACCCACACCCATCTGCCCCAGTGGGTCATCTGTGGTTCAGGGTAGCAAATCCAGGAAAACTTCGATGAGAACGCATCGTACCCCAGGCCAGCTCCTTAGGCCTGTAGGTATCTCATAGTCTGGTGCTACACTGCCTTAAGGAAGATGCCACCCAGTGGTATGCGCTTCAAAGCAAAAACTATGAAAAGTACCCACCCTACAACCCCTGGTATCGCTGTTTGTGAACCTTTCAATACCTACTCCCACGCTGTTGGTGTGGTGCTGGGCCTGGCCGGTATGGTCGTGTTGTTGTTTTTTGCTCAGGGCAATCCGGCCAAAGTTGCTGGCGCGCTGGTGTTCGGCCTGTCCATGATCCTGATGTACACCTCCTCGGCCCTGTACCACGCTTTGCAGGTCTCGGAGCAGGCCTTGTTGTGGCTACGCAAGCTCGACCACGCCGCCATCTTTCTCTTCATTGCAGGCACCTATACACCGGTGCTGCTGCAGGCCATGGAGCCTTCCTGGCGGCCCTGGGCCCTGGGGCTGGTCTGGGGACTGGCAGTTTTAGGCATAGGCCTCAAACTGGTCACGCTCAAAGCCCCGCGCTGGTTGTACACCGCCACCTATCTAGGCATGGGCTGGCTTGCGGTGTTTTTCCTGCCCAAGCTGGCTCTGAACCCCTGGGCCCTGGGCTTCCTGATTGCGGGCGGCCTGGCCTACAGCCTGGGCGCGGTGGTCTACGCCGCCAAATGGCCCAACCTGCTGCCCGAACGGATAGGTTTTCACGGCATCTGGCACGTATTTGTGCTGCTGGGAAGCCTGGGCATGTATTTTGCTGTTTTGGCCCTGTACCTGAACTAATCTCCGGTAGGGCCAGAACCCCACCGGCGTTGTACCCTCGGGGAACCACCTCACCCGAAGCTTTCAGTTTGGTTCAGGTAAAACCAGCTGGACACGAAGGCTCCGCAGAACAATTCCGGTTCTTAACGCTTATATGAACCCCACCTGAAGCTTTCTGTTTAGAGCAGGTCAAAGCCGACCGGATGCAAGGGCAGTTCCTGACGCAGCTTCAGGTGGGAGCCCCAACAAAAAGAACAAATCAAAGACATTCGCACACTACGACAGGAATAGGCTTTATCGCGCTCTTCGCATGTGAAGAGCGCTCTAAAAACCTATGCTAACCTGGCCTAGCTTGCCCAGGATAAGCATCGAGGCCACTGCAGCCGCCGTCAGGATGATGAGGATCAGGGCCATGGCGATGTAGCGAAGGTCGGCCGTTTCGCTCTCGACCTCGAGGGCACGGGGGCGCAGAGCCAGGTACAACAGCCAGGTAACCATAACCGCAAGAACCGTGAAGATGATAGCAAACAGCACTTTTCTCCCTCCTATACCCCTTACTGGTTAGCACATACGCCAGGCTTCCAGCAGGGTTTGCAAACTCCTCTCTAAGCCTACCAAACCCAGGCCATAAGTGGGTATACCCCGCTCCCAGCCCACCGCCCCGACCGCTGGCCCCACGAGCGTGGGCAAAGACGCCGGGGCTGGGGCTTCCCAGGGGGCATAGGCCCTGTGCTCGAGGTAGCTAAACTCGGGCCGGAGTACCACCTCGAGCTGCCGGGCTTCCCGCGGGTCGTGCCATGGCACCCACTCCCCCTCGGCAACCTCCTTACCGCCAGGGAAAGCAAGGCCCAAACCCTCCCCCGGCATCACCACCAGCGCCCAGCGGGGATTGGCCCAGTGTAAAGCCCTGGCAAAAGGCGCAGCGTGGCCTTCAGAGGCATCAAGGCCCAGCACGATTCGGCCCTTGAAGCGTTTGGGCAGTTGAGGCAGCACTTTCTCCAACATTGGTCTGCTCATCCACAGCAGCAAGGTATCGCCACCATGCGAACCCTCGAGCCAGGCATAAAAGCTACCAAACTCATCCACAAAAGTTCGGGTGTGTTCTGCCAGCCAGGACTCCAGCCATTCGGTATTTGGGGTTAAGGTCTGCACACCAGAAGGATAACCTCTTTTGCCAGGATGTATGCTACCGGTGTAGCACGAAAAGCCGGTCGGCTCTGGCCCGACCTTAACAGGGCGCTTTAGGTGGGTTCGTATTATCTGGTGTAGCTGGGTATGATGGTGAGGCTGTGCGCTATCTGATTGTCTCCGACCTACATGGCAACTGGCCCGCCCTCGAGGCCGTCCTCAAGGAAGCTCGAGGCTACGACCAGGTGCTCTTCCTGGGCGACGCCGTTGGCTACTACCCCGACGCCAACCGGGTACTGGACTGGTTGCGCTCGGTGAATGCCACGGGGGTAATGGGCAACCACGACATCTGGTTGCTGGAAATCAAGTCTATGCAGATTGAGGGACCGGTACTGGAAATTCTGTCCTGGCAGGCCGAGCGTATCAGCCCTGAGAACCGGGAATACCTGTCCAGACTGCCCTGGACCGCCGAAGTGGAAGGAGCCCTACTGGTGCACGGCAGCCCCCTCGACCCCCTGGCTTATCTGGAAGAGATTGAGCAGGCCCGGGATGTGTTTGAAAAAGTAAAACACCGCTGGATCTTTCACGGGCACACCCATCTGGCTGGAAGTTACCTGACCCTGGACGCACCTTCGGGGCGCGCTACCACCGAAGGAAGCACACAAGGGCGCTGGGTGCGCTACAACCGCTACGCCCACGGCGGCGAGCTGATCCTCGCCCCCAGAGCCCGCACCATCGTGAACCCCGGTTCAACCGGCCAGCCTCGAGACGGCGTGGTTGGCGCCGCTTATGCAATCTGGGATGCAGAAGAAGGCTCCGTGGAGTTTTACCGCGCCAAGTACAACCTCGAGCATGTGCTGGCCCGGCTGCACCACGAGCAATTTCCCATGTGGCTCTACGAGCGGCTGGTGCTGGGCAAGTAGCGGTTTGCCCAGGCGGCCCGTGAGCGCTCTGCGTATCCCATAACAAACGGCTATGCAAATCCTCGGACATCAGGGAATCCTCGAGCTGCTGCCCAGGCTACAGGCCCAGACTTTTTTGTTCACCGGGCCGGAAGGCGTAGGGCGTCGGCAGGTAGCCCGCTGGTTTACGGCTGGCCTCAACTGCGAGCAGGGATTTCCCCCCTGTGGCCGGTGCGCTTCGTGCCGGCTAGAACCGCACCCGGACTACCTGGAAGTTGCACCTGAACAAGAGACCAAAACAGGCCGCAAAGCCCGCTTACCACAGATTCGCCTCGAGCAAATTGCCCCGCGCCAGGACGCCGAAGAACAAAGCCTGCTGGACTGGATTTCCACCTATCCTCGCTTCAAGGCCAAGGTGGCGGTGGTGGATGGCGCGCACTTTTTAGGAGAAGCTGCCGCCAACGCCCTGCTAAAGGTTCTGGAAGAACCACCGTCCTTCGCCCGAATCATCCTGATTGCCCCCAGCCGTGAGCTGGTGCTGCCCACGTTGGTGAGCCGCAGCCTCGAGGTCGGCTTCACACCAGTACCCAAGGCCCTTTTGCAGACCCTAAGCACCGATCCCGAGGTTCTGGCTTTTGCCCAGGGTGCTCCTGGCAGGGTGCGCTGGGCTTTGCAACACCCCGCCGAGTTCGACAGGCTGGTCAGCCGCACCCAGGGCGTGCTGGAGGCCTTGCAAGCCGGCCCTGCCCAGACCCTCGAGGCCCTCCGGCTGCTTGCTGAAGTAGAAGAAGCCCTCCCGTACCTGGGGCGACGCCTGGGGCAGCTCTTTTCGGTCGAGAACCCTGCCTACAAAGCGGCCCTCGAGGCCCTTGCCCGCGCACAGGACGCACACTCGGCTTACGTCAGCGAAGACCTGGTTCAAACCTGGCTGGCCCTCAAACTCTCACAGCTCTAGATTTCCCGGGGCATTTTGCCTTAGGCTAAGTACGGATTGTGCGCTCTTTGCAGTCCGCAGTATGGCAATTTATGGGCCATTTTCAGTCTCAGGGCCCTTTTGAGGAGGTTTACATGGAATGCGTAGGCGTGCGATTTGCGCACGGCCCCAAAATTTACGATTACCGCTTCAGCAACCAGGCCCCACCCTTGGGTAGCTGGGTGGTGGTAAAAACCGCACGCGGGCTCGAGCTAGCAAAAGTGCGCACCGAGCCCCATCTGGGCCATGCTGTGGGCGAAATTGTTCGCATCGCGACCCCAGCAGACCTGGAACAACACAGCAAGCTCAAGAACCGGGCCGAGGAAGTCCACTGGTGGCTCAAAGCCCGCTTTCGCCGGGAAGGTGTAAGGGCCAAGGTTCTGGGCTGCGAGTTCACCCTGGACGGCAATCATATCTCGGTGCAATACTCCGCCGAAGAGCGCATTGACCTGCGGCGCTGGGTTAATGAACTCAACAAGCTGGCCGGGGCTCGAGTGGAGTTCGTTGCGCTGGGCCCCCGCGACCAGACCGCCTACCTGGGCACCCTGGGGGCCTGCGGCATGGAGTCGTGCTGCTCAAAATGGCTCCAGGATTTTGCCCAGGTCTCCATCAAGATGGCCCGCGATCAGCAGCTTCCGCTCTCACCCGAAAAAATCTCAGGCCCCTGTGGACGCCTGCTCTGCTGCTTGCAGTACGAACACGAGCAGTACCAGGAGCTGCTGGCCGAGCTGCCCCGCAAAAACAGCAAAGCCTGTAGCCTCCAGGGCACCTGTGGCAAGGTTGCCAAGCTTAACCCCCTGGCCGGAACGGTGGAACTGCTTACCGAGGAGGGCAGTACCGTAACGGTACACAAAAGTGAGCTCCGATGGGATTAAAGCGCTCTTCACAAATATTGAGCCGCCCACAACTTGATTGCTTTGTCCTGCGCAGCACAGTTGCCTCCCGGATGGGAGGTA
>Ga0272446_1006197_pt1 | contig 12647 bp, 12 predicted proteins | sample YNPCB0061_FD_194587 | JGI IMG/M metagenome (GOLD analysis project Ga0272446, IMG submission 194587) | Hot spring microbial mat communities from Yellowstone National Park, WY, United States - YNP-CB-006-1 | ecosystem: Environmental > Aquatic > Thermal springs > Hot (42-90C) > Sediment | place... | reverse complement strand
TCCTCGAGGCAGGGGCGCGCGCCGGCGCCGACGCGGCGGGCTACATCCTCCTTCGCCTGCCGCACGAGCTCCGCAGCCTGTTCACCGAGTGGCTCCAGGCCCACTACCCGGAGCGGGCCGCGAAGGTGCTCTCGCTCATCCGCCAGACGCGCGCGGGCGCGCTGAACGACGCCCGGTTCGGCAGCCGCTTCACCGGCTCCGGTCCCTACGCCGAACTGCTTGCGAAGCGCTTCGCAACCGCCGCGAGCAGGCATGGCCTCACCGCTCCTTCCGGCGGGCTCGATGCGAGCCGCTTCCGGGTGCCGCCCCGCCGCGCCGAGAGGGCGGACGGCCAGCTTGCCCTGCTGTGATCGCCGTGGCGCTTGAACGGGTGCCTCGCCCGGGCGATGTGTTGCGCCATGATCGACGCCAAGCAGCTTCTCGACCGGTTCCTCGGCGCAGGCACGGGTGACCGTGCCGCCGCCACCCTCTCTCAGGCCGACCGGAAGCTCTCCGGCATGGGCGTTCCGGGCGGCCTCGCCGGCGGCGCCGCCGCTGCCGGCCTGATCGGCCTGCTGCTCGGCGGCAAGAAGGCGCGCAAGCTCGCCGGCAGCGCCGTCGGCTATGGTGGCGCCGCCGTGCTCGGCGCGCTCGCCTGGCGCGCCTGGCAGAACTGGCAGGCGGGCAAGGCCCAAGGGGCGCCGGCAGCGCCGACGCAGGCCGAGATCGCCGCGACCGACGAGCGCTTCCTCCCCACACAGCCCGCCGCGGACGGCCGCCCCTTCGGTGTGGCGCTGGTGCGCGCGATGGTCGCCGCCGCGAAGGCCGACGGGCACATGGACGCCTCCGAACAGCAGGCGATCTTCGCGGCGGTCGAGCGCGCCGGCCTCGACGCCGAGGCCAAGGCAGCCCTGTTCGACGCGATGAACGCGCCGGCCGACCCCGCGGCGATCGGCGCGCTTGCGGCCAATCCGCAGCAGGCGGCGGAACTCTGGCTCTCGGCCCGCCTCGCCATCGAGCCCGACCAGCCGGCCGAGCGCGCCTTCCTCGACGCGCTCGGCCACCGCATGGGCCTCGACCCGGCGCTCCGCGCCCATCTCGAGCGCGAGGCCGCCGCCGCCCTCGCCGCCTCTTGAGCCTTCCGCCGACCCTCATGCTGGAGACCGCATCGGGGGAAGGCATCGTCGCTGGCATCGATGAGGCGGGCTGCGGCCCCCTCGCCGGGCCTGTCGTCGCCGCCGCGCTCGTCTTCCTCGAACAGCCGCAGCCCAAGCTCGCGGCGCTGATCGACGACAGCAAGCGCCTCTCCCCCGCGCAGCGGGAGGCCGCCTTCGCGGCGCTGGCCGAGGCGCGCGGGGCAGGCCGCCTCGCCTTCGCCGCGGCCGCGGCGAGTGCGGCCGAGATCGGCCGGCTCAACATCCGCCGCGCCACCCACCTCGCGATGCGCCGCGCTCTCGCCCGCCTCGGAGTGGTGCCCGACCTCGTGCTGGTGGACGGCAACAGCCTGCCGGACCTGCCGGTGCGGGCGCGCTCGATCGTCGGCGGCGACCGCACCTGCCTCTCGATCGCCGCTGCCTCGATCGTCGCCAAGGTGCTGCGCGACCGGGCGATGCTGCGGCTCGCGGCGCGCTACCCTGCCTACGGATGGGAGGCGAACATGGGCTACCCGACGGCGGCGCACCGCTCCGCGCTCGCGCGCTTCGGCGCCACCCTGCATCACCGCCCGGGCTTCGCCCCGGTCGATCTCGCGCGCGCCGCCGCCCCCCCAGGTTGACGGCCGAGTCGCACGTCGGCGAGACTCCCGCCCTTGCGCGCAGGGCGGCGCGCATCCGCGGGGGCGCATGGGGCGGGAACTCGATCTGCCGCTGGACACGGTGCTGGTGGGCGACTGCATCGCGACGATGTCGGCGCTGCCGCCGGCCTCCGTGCACGCCGTCTTCGCCGATCCGCCCTACAACCTCCAGCTCGGCGGCACCCTGCACCGGCCGGACAACTCCGAGGTCGACGGCGTCGATGCGGAGTGGGATCGTTTCCCCGACCCCGCCGCCTATGACGCCTTCACCCGCGCCTGGCTCGCCGAGGCACGCCGCGTGCTCCGGCGCGACGGCACGCTCTGGGTGATCGGCTCCTACCACAACATCTTCCGCGTCGGCGCGGCGCTTCAGGATCTCGGCTTCTGGATCCTCAACGACATCGTCTGGCGCAAGTCGAACCCGATGCCGAACTTCCGCGGCCGGCGCTTCACCAACGCGCACGAGACGCTGATCTGGGCGGCGCGCGAGAAGGGCACGGCCTACCGCTTCAACTACGATGCGATGAAGTCCCTCAACGACGATCTCCAGATGCGCAGCGACTGGACCTTCCCCCTCTGCACCGGGGCGGAGCGGCTGCGCGACGAGGCGGGCGGCAAGCTGCACCCGACGCAGAAGCCCGAGGCGCTGCTCCACCGCGTGATCCTCTCCTGCACCAACCCGGGCGAGGTGGTGCTCGACCCGTTCTTCGGCACCGGCACGACCGGAGCGGTCGCCAGACGCCTCGGCCGCCGCTTCATCGGCATCGAGCGCGACGCGGGCTACGCGAAGGCGGCGCGGGCGCGCATCGCCTCGGTCGTTCCGGTGGCCGACGAACGGCTCGCAGCGACGCCGTCGAAGCGCGAGGCGCCGCGCGTGGCCTTCGGAGCGGTGGTCGAGGCCGGGCTGATCGCGCCCGGAACGGTGGTGTGGGACCGCGCGCGCCGGCACTCGGCGACCGTCGCGGCCGATGGCTCGCTGCGCTCGGGCGCGGAGCGCGGGTCGATCCACCGCATCGGCGCGCTCGCCACAAACGCGCCCTCCTGCAACGGCTGGACCTTCTGGCACTACGAGGACCGCGGCCGGCTCCTGCCGCTCGACGTGCTGCGCGCGAAGCTCCGCCCGCTCGAGTGAGCCAGCGCAAGCCTCGCCGCCTTCGCCATCACCGCCGGAAGCCCGGCCTCCAGCACCGCCTCACGCGGCACCCCCGGCCCGGGCAGCGCCTCGACCCGGCCCATGGAGACGGTGAGGTCGAGCCCGAAATGGGTGAAGACGTGCCGCACGCGCCCGGCCTCGGCCCAGGCCGCGTCGGCCGGGGCGTGCGCTGCCGCCTCGGCCTCGCCCCAGGGCTCGCCGCGCCAGGGAGTGCCCGGCAGCTCCAGCATGCCACCGAGCAGCCCCCGCGGCGGCCGGCGTCGAAGCAGGACGTTGCCGGCCCGGTCCTCGAGCCAGAAGGCGAAGCCGTGGCGCTGCGGCTTCGCGGCCTTCGCCGCCTTCGCCGGCAGCGCCTCGGCGATGCCCAGCGCGTGCGCCGCGCATCCGCCGCGCAGCGGGCACAGCCCGCAGGCCGGCCGCCGCGGGGTGCAGATGGTGGCGCCGAGGTCGAACAATCCTTGCGCGAAATCCCCCGGCCGCGCCCGCGCCGCCTTCGCCGCGCCGAAGGCACGGGCATGCGCGGCCAGCAGGGGCTTGGCGGCAGGCAGCGTCTCGGGCAACGCGAACAGCCGCGCCATCACCCGCTCCACGTTGCCGTCCACCGGCACGGCGGGGCGGCCGAAGGCGATCGCCGCCACCGCTGCTGCGGTGTAGGCGCCGACGCCTGGCAGCGCCCTGAGCCCTGCCTCGTCCTCAGGGAAGCCGCCGCGCGCGGCCACCGCCTTCGCCGCCGCGTGCAGGTTCCGCGCGCGCGCGTAGTAGCCCAGGCCTGCCCAGGCCCTCGCCACCTCCTCCCAGGGCGCGGCGGCAAGCGCGGCGACGTCGGGAAACCGCGCCAGGAACGCCGCGAAGCGCGGCCCGACCGCGGCTGCCGTCGTCTGCTGCAGCATGATCTCGGAGAGCCAGACGGCGTAGGGGTCGGCCGCCTCTCCGGGCCCGGCGCGCCAGGGCAGGACGCGGCGGTGCCGGTCGTACCAGGCGAGCAGGTCGCCTGCCGCCGCCTCCATGCTAGTCTTGTCCATCATGCGCGCAGGGTGGTGATGGCGGAGGAGACCGGCAAGCAGGGGGGCAAGCCCGACGAGGAGCGTCGGTACGCCGTCGGGCCGATGGCGATCGCCGGGCTGCTCAACCGGGTCACCCGCCCCGCCATGCGCGGCCGCGGCGGCGCGCTCGCGCGCCTCGCGCTCGACTGGCCCGAGGTGGTCGGGCCCGCCATCGCCGCCGTCACCGCCCCAGACCGGCTCTCGGGCGGCCAGGGCGGCGGCACGCTGACCATCCGTGCATCCGGGCCGATGGCGCTCGAACTCTCCCATCTCGCGCCGGAGCTGATCGGGCGGATCAACGCCCATCTCGGACGCGACGCGGTGGCCCGCCTCCGCTTCAGCGCAGAGGCGAGGCGTGGCGTGGAACGGCCCATCGCCGCCGCCGCCGCGCCGCCGCGCCCGCCGCCGCGCGAGGCCGTCAGCCGCGCCGAGCGTGCGGTCGCCGACCTCCCGGAAGGCCCGCTGAAGGCGGCACTCGCGAGGCTCGGCGCGCGGGTGATCGCCCGGCGCTGACGTCGCGCCCTGGTGATGGGCGGATGGGCCCTGCGCGGGCCACATTCGGGGTGCTCGACTCCCTGCCGGGCAGGGGACTATCTTCACCACATCTAGGGGACAGGACCGTGATCGACCGCCGAAGCCTACTAGCCCTTGTGGGCGCAACCGCCTCAGCCGCAGCCCTTCCCGCGACGGCTCAGGCCACGCTCCCGCCGCTCGAGGCGATGCTCGCCGAACGCTCGCTCGGCAGCGCGCAGGCGCCGGTGGCGGTGCAGGAGTTCTTCTCCCTCACCTGCGGCCACTGCGCCGCGTTCCACGTCGACACCTTCCCGCGGGTGAAGGCCGAGCTTGTGGAGACCGGCCGGGTGCGGCTCGTGCTGCGCGACTTCCCGCTCGATCCCGCCGCGCTCGCGGCCGCCGCGGTCGCCCGCGCCATGCCGCCCGACCGCTACGAGGCCTTCATCGGGGTCCTGTTCCGCAGCCAGGCGCAGTGGGCGCGCCGGACCTTTGCGGAGGATCTCGCGCGGATCGCCGCGCTCGCCGGCATGTCGCGGGCGACCTACGACGCCGCTCTCGCCAGCGAGGCGCTGCAGCGCGGCATCCTCGAGCAGCGGCTCGCCGCCGAACAGCGCTTCCGCATCGAGGCGACGCCCTCCTTCGTGTTCAACGACCGCACACCCGCCGTCTCCGGCGCCATCGGCTTCGAGCGCTTCGCGCGCGAAGCGGGCGTCGCCTGAGCCGGCAAGCCAGAGGACACCTCCCCGCCCATGGCGCTCACCTTCACGCGGCTTCGCCTGTCGGGCTTCAAGAGCTTCGTCGAGCCGACGCATGTCGAGATCCTTCCCGGCCTCACCGGCATCGTCGGCCCGAACGGCTGCGGCAAGTCCAACATCGTCGAGGCGTTGCGCTGGGCGATGGGCGAGACCTCGGCGAAGTCGCTGCGCGGCGGCGAGATGGAGGACGTGATCTTCTCCGGCACCGCCACGCGGGCGCGCCGCAGCTTCGCCGAGGTGGCGCTGATGCTCGAGGCGCCGCCCGGCGCCGCCCCGGCCGCGCTGCACTCGGCGGCGAATGACGGCCGCGACGGTCCTCCCGGCCCGGTCGAGATCGAGGTGCACCGGCGCATCGAGCGCGGCCACGGCAGCACCTACCGCGTCAACGGCCGCGAGTGGCGCGCGCGCGACGTCCAGCTCCTGTTCGCCGACAGCGCCACCGGAGCGCGCTCCACCGCCATGGTCAGCCAGGGCAGGGTGGCGACGATCGTCAACGCGCGGCCGGAGGACCGGCGCACCCTGCTCGAGGAGGCGGCCGGCATCACCGGCCTGCACGCCCGCCGGCACGAGGCGGAACTCAAGCTGCGCGCGGCCGAGGCCAACCTCGCCCGCGCCGACGACATCCTCGGCACGCTCGAGGCGCAGCTCGCCACGCTCAAGAAGCAGGCGCGCCAGGCAACGCGCTACCGCACCATCGCCACCCAGATCCGCGAGGCGGAGGAGGCGCTCTACGCCGCCCGCCTCGCCCGCGCCGCCGCCGCCATGGCGGAGGCGGAGGCCGGCCTGCGCGAGGCTGACCGGCGCGTCGCCGAGGCCGCCGAGGCCTCCGCTGCCGCAGCCGCCCGAGCGGCGGAGGCGGAGGCCGCGCTGCCGGACCTGCGCGAGGCCGATGCCGAGGCGCGCGCTTCCGTCGAGCGCGCGCGCGCCGATGCCGCGCGGCTCGAGGCCGAGGAGCGCGCGGCCAAGGCGGCGCTCGCCGCCGCCCAGGCAAGGCTCGCAGAGCTCGCCCGCGACCTCGCCCACGCCGAGAAGCTCGCCGCCGACGCCGCGGAGGCCGAGACGCGGCTCGCCGCCGAGGATGCCACGCTGGCCGAGACCGAAGCCGGGCTGCCCGGGCGGATCGAGGCGGCGACGACGGCGGCGGGCGAGGTGTCGCGCCGGGTGGCGGCGCTGGAGGCGGAGGCTGAGGGCGCGACCGAGCGCGCGGCCGAGGCGCAGGCACGCGCCAATGCGCTGCGCCAGGCCGTCGGTGCGGCAGAGCAGGCAGCCGCCCGGCTTGCCGACCAGGCAGCGAGGCTCGGGCGCGAGCGCACGGCCCTCGAGCAGCAGCTCGTCGAGGCCGCGGCGCTCGACGAGGCCGGAGCGGCGCTCGCGGCTGCCACCCAGCGGCTGGCCGAGGCGCGGGCAGAGGTGGAGCGCGCCGAGGCCGCGCGGGCGGATGCCCAGGCCGCCTCGGCGCAGGCGGCCAGGGCGGCAGCGCAGGCGGAGGCCGAGCGCACACGCCTCGCCGCCGAGGTCTCGGCGCTGCGCGAGGTGCTCGGCGGGCGCGACGACGAGCTCTGGCCCAAGCTCGTCGATGCGGTGACGGTTCCGGAGGGGCTCGAGACCGCGCTCGGCGCCGCGCTCGGCGAGGCGCTCGAGGCGCCGGCGGACGAGGCGGCGCCGCGGCACTGGCGCGCGCTGCCGCCGATCGTTCCGGCCCAGGCGCTGCCGGAGGGCTCCACCTCGCTCGACGCGCTGGTCGCCGCGCCGCCTGTGCTGGCCCGGGCGCTCTCCCAGGTCGGCCTGGTCGAGACCGCCTCGGCAGGCGAGCGGCTCTGGCCGCTGCTCCGGCCCGGCCAGGCGCTCGTCTCCCGCGACGGCGCGATCTGGCGGTGGGACGGCTACGCCGTGCGCGCCGGAACCCCGACAGCGGCCGCGGTGCGGCTTGCCCAGCGCAACCGCCTTGGCGCCCTTCGCGGCCGGCTCGCCGATGCCGAGTTCGCGGCCTCCCGCGCGAAGGCTGACCATGACCAGGCCGCCGCCGCCGAGGCGCGCGCGCTGGCGGCCGACCAGGCCGCGCGCAACGCCCGCAGGATTGCCGAGCGGGCGCTCGAGGAGGCGCGTTCGGCGCATGCGAGCCTGACGGCGCGCGCGACGGCCGCCTCCTCGCGCCTCGCCGCCCTCGTTCCACAGGAGGAGAGGCTCGCGGCGGAGCAGGAGGAGGCAGCGCGCCGGCTCGCAGAGCTCCGCGCGAGCGAAGGCGGGCTGCCCGCGCTCGCCGACCTCCAGGCGGCGGTGGCAGAGGCGCGGGCAGCGCTCTCCGAGGCACGGCGCGTGGAGGCCGAGGCGCGGGCGGGGCTCGCGGTGATCCGACGCGAGGCGGACGCCGTCGCGGCACGCCGGGCCGCGATCGCCGGCGAGCGCCGCGCCTGGGCGGAGCGCGCCGCCGGCGCCGGCGCGCGCGGGGCGGAGCTCGTCGCGCGCCGCGCCGAGGCCGAGGCGGAGGCCGCAGCGCTCGCCGAGGCGCCCGGCCGGCTCGCGGTGGCCCGCGGCGAGGCGGTGACCCTGCTCGGCGCGGCGGAGGCGGCGCGCAACGACACCGCTGCGCGGCTGAACGCGGCCGAGCAGGAGGCGGCGGCGACGGCGCGCGCCCTGCGCTCGGCGGAAGCGGACCTGGCGATGGCGCGGGAGGCGCGCGTGCGCGCCGAGGGTGCGGTGGCGCAGGCGGAGGCGGCTGCGGCCGACCTCGCGCTCCAGGTCGGCGAGCGGCTCGGCCTGAGCGCCGAGGAGCTGCTGCGCTCGGTGCCGGTGTCAGGGCCGCATGCCGAGGCCGAGGCGGCCGCGGCGCGGAAGCTCGAGCGGCTCGCGCGCGAGCGCGACCAGATGGGGCCCGTCAACCTCGCCGCCGAGCGCGAGGCGGAGGAGGTCGAGGCCCGGATCGCCACCCTGACCGCCGAGCGCGAGGACCTGACCGCCGCCATCGCCAAGCTGCGCGGCGCGATCGCTGCGCTGAACCGCGAGGGGCGGGAGCGGCTGATGGCCTGCTTCGCCGAGGTCGATCGCCACTTCCAGGCCCTGTTCACGCGGCTGTTCGGCGGCGGCGCGGCGCATCTGAGGATGGTCGACAGCGACGACCCGCTCGAGGCAGGGCTCGAGATCATGGCCTCGCCGCCGGGCAAGAAGCTCACCACGCTGTCGCTGCTCTCGGGCGGCGAGCAGGCGCTGACGGCGCTCAGCCTCATCTTCGCGGTGTTCCTGACCAACCCCGCGCCGATCTGCGTGCTCGACGAGGTCGATGCCCCGCTCGACGACGCGAATGTCGGCCGGTTCTGCTCGATGCTCGAGGAGATCGCGGGCTCGACCGGCACGCGGTTCCTGGTGGTGACGCACCACCGCATCACCATGGCGCGGATGGACCGGCTCTACGGCGTGACGATGCCCGAGCGCGGCGTGTCGCGGCTCGTCTCGGTCGACCTCGCCGCCGCCGAGGCGCACGCCGCGCCGCCGATGGCGGCCGAGTAGCTCACGCCGCCCCCCGCCCGACGCGGCGGAGGGCGAGGGTGCCCGCGGCCATCGTCAGGGCGGCGAGCGAGAAGGCGACCACCGGCGAGGCCGCCGTCCAGACGAACCCCGTCGCCGCGCTCGACAGGAACTTGGCCGTGCCGTTCACCGTGCCGAGCGCGCCGTAGCTCGTCGCGAGCGTGTCGCCCGAGACCATGCCCGCGGTGACGGTCGATTCGATGGCCTCCTGCACCGCGGCACAGAGCCCGGCCGTGGTGAAGATCACCACCAGCGGCGCGGCCGTGCCTGCCGCCGTGGCGAACGCGACTGCCGTCAGCCCCGCCGTCACCACCCCGAGCACGTAGCCTGCGACCAGCACGCGCTGGTGGCCGACGCGGTCGGCAAGCGCGCCGATCGGGAACGAGGCCAGGGCCTGGACGGTGTTGCGCCAGACATAGAGAAGCCCCGCGACCTGCGCCGCGCGCACGACGCCGAGCCCTGGCGTGAGGAGCCCGGTCGCGGCAAGGATCAGCAGGCTGTGGGAGAAATCCCCCGCCCCGAACAGGCCGACGGCGGCGAGGTAGCGCCTGAACCGCGGCGGCAGGCCACGCAGCGTCGAGAACAGCCGAAGCGCGGGGTTCGGCGAGTGCTCGGGGTCCCGGACCAGCGTCAGGAAGGCCAGCACGGCGAGGGCGCCCGGGATCAGCGTCAGCCAGAACACGAGGCGGAACGGGCCTGCCCCGTCCTGCCACGGCAGCGTCTGCGCCCAGCCGAGCAGCGCGACGCCGAGGGTGGGCCCGAGGATCGCGCCGATCGTGTCCATGGCCCTGTGGAAGCCGAAGGCGCGGCCGCGTGTCGCGGGGCTGATCGACTGCACCACGATCGCATCGCGCAGCGGCCCGCGCAGCCCCTTGCCGAACCAGGACACGATCCGCCCGACCAGGATGAGGCCCCAGCCGGACGCGAGCGCGATCAGCGCCTGGCCGCACGGCGTGAGCCCGTAGCCGATCAGCACCAGCGCCTTGCGGTGGCCGAAGCGGTCGGCGATGTAGCCCGACACCATATTGGTGAAGCTCGCCACCGCATCGGCGATGCCCTCGATGAGGCCGAGCAGCGCCGCCGGGATGCCGAGCACGGCGAGGAAGCCCGGCAGGATCACCGTCGTCGTCTCGTAGCAGAAATCCCCGAGCGCGCTGGTCAGCCCCGCGCCGGCGACGGTGCGGTTCAGCCAGCGGTCGGGCGGCGGGCCCGCGTCGTCGCTCATCGATCGCCCTCGCTCACCGGTTCTCCTCCTCTGCCTCGAAGACGCGCTGCGCATAGGCGTCGAGCAGCCGCTCGCAGGCGGCAAGCCGCTCCTCCGCCGCCGCCCGCAGCGGCGCATCGTAGAAGTCGAGCTTGCGGATCTTCTCGAGCCAGGCGACGAGCTTCCGCAGGTCGACGTCGTTCTCCTCGAGCTCGGCGTAGGTGAAGTGCCTGGCGGCCGTCTCCTTGGCGAGCTCGGCCTCGAAGTCATCGCACTTGTCGAGGAGCTCGCGGTACTCCTCGTCGCGATCCGCCCTGAAGCGGGAGACAACCTTCTCGTCCTGGACCCGGTCGAGCGCCGTGGTCTCGAGGATCACCGCCTCGCCGCCCATCTCGGCGATCTCGTTGGCGATCATCCTGAGGCGGCGGACATGGTCGTCGGTCTTCGGCAGCAGGCAGACGCCGGTCTGCAGGTAGACCGCGCCCATGCCCTTCAGCCGGCGCCAGACCGCGACCCGGCGGGTCGAGGGCTCGGGCGGCACCTTGTAGGTCAGCAGGAGCCAGGCCGTCGGCGGCATGTGGCCTTCTACTGCAACGGCCGTTGCATTGCGAACGCTATGGCCGTTCTCTCGAGGGCTGCCGTGCAGCTGCGAGTCGCGGCGGCGCGGCGAGCCGCCGGTGCCGCTCACGCCTGGCGCGTGCAGCGCAGCAGAGGGTTTCTTGACACCCCCCTGCCCTGCCGCTAGGTAGCGCGCGCCTTCCGGGCGGCCTGCGCAAGGGAGGAACACGGGTTGGACGATCCGGGCAAAGCCGGCGATCAGGCCTCGTTCGAGGCGAGGTTGGCGGCGGCGCGCGCGCGGCAGGGGCTCGACACGCCCCCGGCCGGCACGGATCGCCAGGCGGCAAGCCCCTGGGGCCTCGGCATGCGTGCCGGGCTCGAGCTTGCCTCCGCCCTCGCTGTCGGCGTCGGGCTCGGGCTCGCGCTCGACTGGTGGGTGGGAACGCGCCCGCTGTTCCTGGTCGCCGGCCTGTTCCTGGGGGGTGCCGCGGGCGTGATGAACGTCTATCGGCTGATGCTGGGACGGCGTTGATCGGATGAACGGGGCGCGCGGCCCGTGCCGCATCGCGGCGGCAGGGCGGGCGTCAGCCGGGGGACGTGATGGCGGCTGAAGGCAAGACCATTGACGCGCTGAGCCAGTTCGAGCTCACCCACATCGTCGCCGGCTTCACCAACTCCAATCTCTACATGCTCATCGGCGGGATCGCGGTGTCGGCGCTGATGGTGCTCGGCATGCAGCGGCGAGAGCGCGTGCCAGGCCGGCTGCAGAGCCTCGCCGAGGTCAGCTACCAGTTCGTGCACAACATGGTGGACGAGCAGGTCGGGCACGAGGGGCGGAAGTTCTTCCCGTTCGTGTTCACGCTCTTCATGTTCGTGCTGTTCGGCAACATGCTCGGCATGCTGCCCTACGCCTTCACCTTCACGAGCCACATCGCGGTGACCTTCACGCTCGCGCTCGTCGTCTTCATCCTCGTCACGGCGGTGGCGCTCGCGCTGCACGGGATGAAGTTCTTCGGCTACTTCTTTCCGGAGGGAGCGCCGCTCTGGCTCGCGCCCATCATCATCCCGATCGAGATCATCTCCTACCTCTCGCGGGTGGTGAGCCTCTCGGTGCGGCTCTTCGCCAACATGGTCGCCGGCCACGTGATGCTGAAGGTGTTCGCGACCTTCGTGGTGCTGCTCGGCTCGCTCGGCGTGGTGGGCGTGATCGGCGCCGCCGCGCCGCTGGCGATCAATGTGCTGCTGGTCGGCTTCGAGTTCCTCGTCGCCTTCCTGCAGGCCTACGTATTCGCGATCCTCACCTGCATCTACCTCCACGACGCCGTGCACCTGCACTGACGCAGGCGCCGGTTCCACCCGCCACTCCGCCACCAAGGAAAGGACACAGGACATGGACGCTGAAGCCGCGAAGGCCCTCGGGGCCGGCATCGCCGTGATCGCCCTCGCAGGCGTCGGCATGGGCATCGGCAACATCTTCTCGTCGCTGATCAGCTCTGTCGCGCGCAACCCGGCCGCCCGCGCCGAGGTGTTCCCGCTGGGCATCCTTGGCTTCGCGCTCACGGAAGCGGTGGCGCTGTTCGCGCTGCTGATCGCCTTCCTGCTCCTCTTCACCTGATCCCGCGTGGCGGTGCCGCTTCCGGCAGGGGCGGCACCGCGCCAGAGGACGGCGCGGAGGCACCGATGCCGCAGCTCGACTTCGCCAACCCGCTTCTCCTGAGCCAGGTCCTCTGGCTCCTGGTGATCTTCGGCGCGCTCTACGTGCTGATCGCCAAGGTGGCGCTGCCGCCTGTCGCGCAGGTGCTGGAGGATCGCGAGACCGCCATCAGGGCCGACCTCGAGGCGGCGCGCGCGCTCAAGCGGGAGGCCGATGCCGCCCTCGACGAGCAGGAGAAGGCCTCCGCCCGCGCCCGCGCCGAGGCGCAGGCCGCCATCCGCCAGGCGGCGGAGGCCGCCAAGGCGGAAGCCGCGAAGGCCGAGTCGGCGCTTGGCGAGCGGCTTGCGGCCGATCTTGCGGCTGCCGAGGCGCGCATCGCCGAGGCCAAGGCGAAGGCGCTCGGCGCGATCCGCTCCGTGGCGGCAGAGGCGGCGGCGGAGGCGACCGCGAAGCTCACCGGCCTCTCGCCCGACC
>Ga0272446_1006196_pt1 | contig 12650 bp, 11 predicted proteins | sample YNPCB0061_FD_194587 | JGI IMG/M metagenome (GOLD analysis project Ga0272446, IMG submission 194587) | Hot spring microbial mat communities from Yellowstone National Park, WY, United States - YNP-CB-006-1 | ecosystem: Environmental > Aquatic > Thermal springs > Hot (42-90C) > Sediment | place... | reverse complement strand
GTTTCTCTTGATGCGGTTCCATTTCCAATTGCTATTACATTAACTTTGTAACGGGTTATAAACTCAAGCAATATTTTTTTTGATTCATTAATTCTGCTTTGAGGTGGATGAGGATAAATTGTAGTTCCTTCCAAATATTTTCCTGTTGAATCAATCACTGCTATTTTAGAACCACTTACAAATCCAGGATCAATTCCTAAAATTATTTTATTTGCAATTGGTGGCTGAAGAAGAAGCTGTCGCAAATTTGACGCAAATATTTCAATCGCATGCAAATCGGCTTCTTCACTTAATAAATTTCTTATTTCTCTTTCGATAGATGGAAAAATTAATCGAGTGAATGCATCATCTATTGTTTCATTTAGAATTTCATCAAAGAAAGATTTTTTAAAAGTAAAATGCTCTTTATATATTTCTTTTAGAATGATTGGTTTTTCAAACTCAAGATTAACCTTTAAGAATCCTTCCTTTTCACCACGATTAATTGCTAAAGTTTGGTATTGTTTTATTTTATTTACAGGTGAAGAAAAATTATGATAGACTTCATAAACATCTTTTTTATTTGATTGAATTGCTTCTTTTTTATTTTCTGCTTTAACCGAAATTAATATCGCTTCTTCAAGTAAAAAATTTCTAACTAATTTTCTAACATTTGCATCATCGCTAATTATTTCTGCAATTATATCTTTTGCACCTTGAAGAGCATCAGCAGTAGTTTCAACTCCAAGTTCGGGATTGATATATTTTTCTAAAATTAAATTAAAGTCGTCTTTAAAATTTGGATTATCAATTATAAACAAAGCAAGTGGTTCAAGTCCTTTTGCTTTTGCAACTGTTCCTCTTGTTTTTCGCTTCGGTTTGTAAGGAAGATAAAGATCTTCAACTTCTTGTAATTTTAATGCGGCTTGAATTTTATTTTTTAAATCATCCGTTAGCTTTCCTTGTTCTTCAATACTTTTTAAAACTGTTTCTTTTCTTGATTCTAAAATTGTTAGATACTGAAGACGATCTTCAATGTTTCGTAAAACATCTTCATCAAGTCCACCAGTGTGTTCTTTTCTATAACGAGCAATGAAAGGAATTGTTGAGCCATCATTAAAGAGATTTATAACAGCAGCTACTTGTTTTTCTGAAATGTTTAATTCATTTGCAATAACAGATTGAATATTCATAAAACTCCGGAATTTTTTGAGGTGCAAATCAAACAGAAAGAAAATTCAATTTCCACTTGATTTAAAATTATTTTTTTTGAAGAGGAAATATTTTTAGCCAAACAAAGAATCTTCAACCAATTCACAAATAATATGAGCAACAGTAATGTGACCTTCTTGAATTCTCTGTGTGTTTGAAGAAGGAATAATAATTGGGAGATCAACTATGTCTTTTAATTTTCCACCACTGCCGCCAAGAAATCCAATAGTAAAAATTTTTTTTTCTTTTGCTTTCTCAACAGCTTTAATTATGTTTTTTGAATTACCACTTGTAGAAATTGCAAAAAGAACATCGCCATCATTTCCAAGTCCTTCAATTGATCTTGCAAATACATTTTCAAAACCAATATCATTTCCACCTGCAGTCAAATTTGATGAATCAGTTGTTAAAGCTAAAGCAGGTAAAGCTGGTCTTTGTAAATTATGACTTAATCGTATAACAAACTCAGTTGCAATATGCTGACAATCAGCTGCACTTCCGCCATTACCACAAAGCAAAAGTTTTTTCCCATTCTTGAATGAAGAAACTAAGGATTGGACTGCTAATAAAATTTCAGCTTTGCAATTATCATATATTTTTAATTTTACTTCTGAACTTTCTTTTAAAGAATCAATGATAAATTTTTCTTTATCTAACATTTTTTCCTCTTTTGACTATCTCCAAAATAAAAAAGATTTCATTCTAAATTTTGATTTTTTTATTCAATAAAATTGTTCTGAAAACCTTCTTTAAGTAAGTTTGAATTAGAGTTTCACAATCTAAAGGTAACTATGAGAAGAATAATTTTATGGATATTAGCTTTTTTAATAACAGCCGGATCAGCAGTTTATCAAAGAGTAACCGGACCAACTTACCCTAAAAAAGGTGAAGTCCAATTAGCTGGAAAAACAATTAAATACAAACTCGAAAGAAGTCATGTCTCAAATTCAAATTATCTTGTGGAGATTGAAACAAACGACCCACAAATTCAAGGAGAATTATATTGGAGACCATATCAAAACAAAGGTGAATTTAATTCTGTAAAAATGACTGGTGACAAAATTCTACGCGCTGAATTACCGGCAAGAAAGCCATTAGAAAAATGGGAATACTTTGTTAGATTATCAAAAGGAAGTGAAGAAGTTACTTTACCCGGACCTAATGTTTTAGTAATTCGTTTTAAAGGAGATGTTCCACTTTGGGTTTTAATTCCTCACATAATTGCAATGTTTGGGGCGATGTTACTATCGACAAGAACAGCATTAGAAGTTTTTAATAAACCAGCAAAATTTTATAAACTAACTTTATGGACACTTGGATTTTTATTCGTCGGAGGATTTCTTTTAGGTTTTGCAATGAATTGGTTTGCATTTGGTGAAATGTGGGGTGGATTTCCAATTGGTAATGATGTTACGGACAACAAAACACTTGTTGCTTTTGTAGGTTGGTTAGTTACATATTATTTTGTCAAAAACAATTTAAAACCGGGATTATTTGCCGGCTTAGCAGCTCTTCTGATGCTAATAGTTTATATGATTCCTCATAGTGTTTGAGAAAAGAACTTCATGAATTTTTCTAAAGAAACTGGAGTTTGTTTCCAACAAATTTGTTTTTCTTTGTATTAAAAGTCTTCTGACTTTTGCTACACTGATATTAAAACATTTTTTTCAACAAGGAGAATAACTAATGACAAACGAACATTCATCCACAAATGGTTTACCAGCAAATGCTTATACTGAATTAAAAGATGGTGAAAAATATGTTCCTATTATGTCGCCAACTAAGGTGTATCCTGAAGTTACAGTATATTCTGTTGTAACAGGAATAATTATGGCAGTTGTTTTTTCAGCAGCTGCTGCATATTTAGGACTAAAAATTGGACAAGTATTTGAAGCTGCAATTCCTATTGCAATACTTGCTGTTGGAATTTCAACAGCGTTAAAAAAATCTCCTTCACTTGGTCAAAATGTAATTATCCAATCAATTGGTGCAACTTCAGGAGCGGTTGTTGCCGGTGCAATATTCACCTTACCTGCAATTTATATTCTAAAGTTAAATGCATCATTTTTCCAGATGTTTTTCGCTTCATTACTTGGCGGATTTCTTGGAATTTTATTTTTAATTCCTTTCAGAAAATATTTTGTTAGTGAAATGCATGGCAAACTTCCATTCCCTGAAGCAACAGCAACAACTGAAGTTTTAGTAGCAGGAGAAAAAGGTGGTAACCAAGCATTAGTTTTAGTTTCTGCAGGATTGATTGGCGGTATCTATGATTTTCTTGTTGCAACATTTGGTGCATGGAGTGAAGTATTCACAACTCGTGTTGTTGGTGTTGGGCAAATGCTAGCAGATAAAATGAAATTAGTTTTTCGTTTAAACATTGGCGCAGCAGTGATGGGTTTAGGTTATATAATTGGTTTGAAATACTCATTAATTATTGTAGCAGGTTCACTTCTTTCATGGTTTGTTTTCGTTCCATTGATTTCATTCTTCGGTGCTGATCTTCAAACTACAGTTGGAGCTGGAGTTCAATTATTAATTAAAGATATGTCTGCAGAACAAATTTTCAGAAATTATGTTAGACAAATTGGTATTGGTGCAATTGCAATGGCGGGCTTTATTGGAATAATTCGTTCATCTGGAGTTATTAAATCTGCTATATCATTAGCAGTGAAAGAAATTACTGGCGGAAAATCAGATTCTGATTCAACAGAAAGAACTCAAAAAGATTTAGCAATGAAAATAATTGTGTTTGGAATTTTCGCAACTGCAATTATTCTTTTCATCTTTTTCTTATTTGGAGTTGTAAACAATTTACTTCACGCAATTGTTGGATTGTTAGTCGTGATGATTATGTCTTTCTTATTCACTACAGTTGCTGCAAATGCAATCGCTATTACAGGTAACAATCCAGTTAGCGGAATGACTTTAATGACTTTAATTCTTTCTTCAATTGTTTTAGTCTCTGCTGGATTAAGCGGTCCAACCGGAATGGTTTCAGCATTAATTATTGGTGGGGTTGTTTGTACTGCATTATCACAAGCTGGTGCATTTATAACAGATTTAAAGATTGGTTACTGGCTTGGTTCTACTCCAGCAAATCAAGAGAAATGGAAATTTGTTGGAACAACAATTTCTGCTGCTACTGTTGTTTGGGTTATTTCACTATTGGATAAAACATACGGATTTGCAAGTGGAGGATTAGCAGCACCACAAGCAAATGCAATGGCTGCTGTAATTCAACCATTAATGTCTAATCAACCTACTCCATGGGCTTTATATATTGCTGGGGCATTTATCTCAATTATTCTTGCAATCTTAAAAGCTCCAGTTTTAGCATTTGCTCTTGGTATGTATTTGCCAATGGAATTAAATACTCCTCTATTAGTCGGTGGATTGATTGCGCATTTTGTTTCTACAAGAAGTAAAGATGAATCATTAAATAATGCAAGAAGAGAAAGAGGAACATTAATTGCCTCAGGATTTATTGCAGGTGGTGCATTGATGGGTGTTGTAAGTGTAATCTTAAAATCTGCTGGTTTTAATTGGTTCATGACTGAATGGGCAGAATCAAATTCAGCTGAGGTATTAGCTTTTGTTATGTTCTGTTTATTGTGCGCTTATACAATTTGGGATTCATTAAGAGCAAAGAAAGAATAAATTTAATAACAATTTTTCTGAAAGCTATCTGGAGAATAAAATGAAATATTTAAAATATTTTTTAATAATAATATTGGTGTTAATAATGGCAAAAGGAAACAAAGCACAAACGATTGAACGCAAAGATGTTCCTGAAAAATATAAATGGGATAATTCTATTATCTATAAAAGTGTAGATGATTGGAATAAAGATAAAGAAACTCTTGAAGCTCAAATTCAAATGCTAAAAACTTTTCAAGGTAAAATGGGAAAAAACGCTGAACTCTTTTACACAACCCTAAAACTTTACTTTGACATTTACAAAACCTACTATAAATTTTCCGATTACGCTTTTCGGGTTGCTGATGAAGATTTGAGAATATCAGCAAATCAATCATTAAATCAAATTTCAACAAATATTGGAACTAAGTTGGCAGAAGCTGCATCATTCATCAATCCTGAAATTTTGAGTTTGGACAATGATAAAATCAAAAAATTCTTTGAAGAGAAAAAAGAGTTAAATGAATTCAAATTTTACGTTGATGATATTCTACGCCTTCGTCCTCATACTTTAACAACAAGAGAAGAAGAAATTCTTGCAAGTGCAGGATTAATAACTTCAACTCCAAGTGAACTTCATTCAATTTTTGATAATGCAGAAAAACCAAATCCAAAAGTAAAACTATCAACTGGTGAAACTATTGAACTCAACGCTGCAAATTATAATAAATATCGAACTGTTCCGAACAGAAAAGATCGTGAACTTGTTATGCGTTCAATGTTTGATAATTATAAAAAATTTCAAAACACTTTTGGAGCAAATTTAGTTGGTAAAATTCGTGGCGATTTCTTCTATGCAAAAAACAGAAAATATGAATCAGTATTGGAAAGTTCACTCAACGCAAATAATATTCCTATTTCAGTTTATGAAAATTTAATTAACCAAATTCATAATAACTTACCGACACTTCATCGCTTCTTAAAACTGAAAGCAAAAATGCTTGGCGTAAAAGATCTTCACTACTATGATCTTTATACACCGCTTGTAAAATCAGTAAAATTCAAATTTACAGTTGAAGAAGGACAAAAACTTTTACTTGATGTTTTCAAACCAATGGGCGAAGAATATGTATCTACAGTTAAAAAATCTTTTGACGAAAGATGGATTGATTACATTCCTACAACCGGCAAAAGAAGTGGTGCTTATTCTTCCGGCGCTCAATATGAGTTACATCCATATATTTTAATGAATTGGACAGATGATTATGAATCAGTTTCAACATTGGCTCATGAACTTGGTCACACAATGCACAGTTATTTCTCTAATAAAAATCAAACTTTTGTGAATGCTCAATATCCAATTTTTGTTGCGGAAATTGCTTCTACAATGAATGAAAACCTTTTAAATAATTACATGGTTAATAATGTAAAATCTGATGAAGAAAAACTTTACTTGCTCGGTTCCTATTTAGATTTATTACGCACAACAATTTTCCGCCAAACATCTTTTGCAGAATTTGAATGGGAAGTTCATAAAAGAATTGAAAAAGGTGAACCAGTTACTGGAGAAGACTTAAGCAAACTTTATTTAGATATCGTTCGCAAATATTATGGGCATAATGAAGGTGCTTGTACTGTTGATGATTATATTGCTTATGAGTGGGCTTACATTCCTCACTTTGTAAACTATACTTATTATGTTTATCAATATTCTACTTCATTAATTTATGCCACTGCATTTGCAGAAAAAGTAATAAATGAAGGACAACCAGCAGTTGATAAATTTTATAACATTCTAAAAGGTGGAAGTTCAGATTATCCAATTGAGTTAATTAAAAAAGCTGGTATCGATCCTCTGTCTTCAGAAGCATTTGATTTAACTATGAAAAAGATGAATAAAGTTATGGATATGATGGAAAGTTTGATTAGTAAAAAGAAAAAATAATTTTCGTCGTCATGCTCAATTCATTACAAACTTGAATTAGAATTGAGCATGACTTTTTCTTCCCCGCAATTAATGAAGTTTCAATTCCTTTATTGCTAATCCAATTGCTGTTTCAATTGAATATCTATCGTTCAAATATTTTAGAACTTTTGTAAAGAAATTCTTTTGAAATTTCTCTGGAATAAAAACTCCATAAAAATATCTTGCGAGTGTTAAAATTTTTTCCATTGCTAATCTCATTCTTTCTACTTTTATTATCGAAAACTTTGTAATTTTTTTTAGTACAATTTTAAAAAAAGGATAATTATGAATAAAGAAAATATTCGCGCTCTTTTCCCTCATCTTGACACAAATCAAATCTATTTTAATCATGCTGCAATTGGTCCTTGGAATAAATTAATTTTATCCCGACTTGAAGAATATAAAAATCTTCGCATTGGAAATATGATTAATCCACATCCTTACTTTGTGGAAAAAAGCAAAAGTGCAAAAGAAAAACTCACAAAATTGATCGGAGGAACTTCTGACAGAATTGCTTGGATTGATAACGTTTCCAATGGTATTAGTTTGCTTGTGAATAGTTTAGATTGGAAAAATGGTGATGAAGTAATTCTTAATGATATTGAGTTCCCCGCAAATGTTTATCCATTTCTTAACTTGAAAAGAAAAGGAGTTGATGTAAAGTTCGCTAAATCTCGAAATGGAGTTGTTGATATTGAAGATATCGAACCACTTATTACAGAAAGGACTAAAATGATTTCGATTAGTTACGTCCAATTTCTTTCTGGTTATCATGCCAAAATTGATGAAATTGGAAATCTATGTAAAAGCAAAGGAATTATTTTTTGTGTTGATTCAATTCAAGCAACAGGAGGTTTAGCTATTGATGTTGTGAAATCTAAAATTGATTTTTTAATCGGCGGTACACAAAAGTGGTTGATGACTTCGCAAGGATTATCTTACTTATATATTACTCAAGATTTGCAAGATAGAATTCAACAAGAAAATATTGGTTGGACATCTGTTAAGAATGAAGATGAATTTCTTTCTTATAATCTTGAACTTAAAGACACCGCTGAAAGATTTCAGAATGGAACTCTTAATTCACTTGGTGTTTGTTTGTTTGATGCTTCTCTTGATTTATTCCTTGATGTTGGAATTTCAGAAATTGAAAATGCTATTAGAAAAAATTCTGTTTATTTAATTAATCAACTTTCGGAAATTGGTATTTCACCAGTTTTACTTAATACAAATGAAAATAGATTATCTGGAATAGTTTCATTTAAACACGAAATGAATAAAGAAATTTTTAATTGCTTGAAAAGTAAAAATATAATTTGTGCAATGAGAGAAGGATTTATTCGGCTTTCTCCACACTTTTATAATACTAAGGATGAAATTGATAATGTAGTTGAGGAAATTAAAACGTGTTTGAGAAGTTTTTAAAATAAAACGGAGGAGAAACAAACCAAATCATACGTTGGGGGGGACGTATGACCCAGATTTGAAGTCTCCTCCAAAAAGTTATTTTTCAGGATTGTAAGTCAATTCGATTTTAACATGAAAATCGGCGCCACTAAATAATGTATATTTAACTTCGCCAATTGTACATTTGTAATCTTCGCCAACCATATCGCTAACAACTTTTGCAATTGCATTTTCCAATGCACCAATACTTACAGATTTTAATTTATTCTGCAAAAGTTTATCTACATCTATTGCTTTTTCTTGTCCGTTTGCCATATCAAATTTCTATCATTTTCTGATGCAATAATAAGAAAAATTTCTAATTAATGTCTAATAAAATTTAAGAGTTCTTCAGTTTTTTCTTCCATCAATTTTTTATCACCACGACTTTCAACATTCAAGCGAATTAATGGTTCTGTGTTGCTAAGACGAACATTAAATCTCCAATTTGGATATTCAATGCTAACACCGTCGAGTTCATTAATTATTCCATCGCTGTATTTTTCTTTTATTTGAATTAACTTCTTTTGAGGATCTGAAATTGTTGAGTTAATTTCTCCAGAGCATGGATAAGAATTCACCATTTCCTCCACTAACTGAGAAAATGGTTTATCTTCTTCAGAAGTCAATTGAAGAATTAATAAGAAAGGAATTAATCCACTATCAGAATAAAAATTATCTCTAAAATAATGATGAGCAGACATTTCGCCACCATAAATTGCATTGACTTCTCTCATCTTTTGTTTAATGTATGCATGACCACTTTTAGAAACCACAGCTTCGCCACCAGCTTTTTTAACAACTTCAATTGTATTCCAAGTTAATCGAGGATCGTGAACAATTTTTTCATTTGGATTTTGTTTGAGAATAGATTTTGCAAGCAAGCCAACAATGTAATAGCCTTCAATAAAATTTCCTTTTTCATCAAAGAAGAAACAACGGTCATAATCGCCATCCCATGCAACTCCAAGATCGGCATTGTTTTCTTTTATTACTTTGATAGTTGATTCTCGATTTTCTGGTAATAATGGATTTGGAACACCATTCGGGAAATTTGAATCTGGCTCATGAAAAACCTTTATCATTTTAATTGGAAGATTTTTTTCTAATTGATCCAAAGCTGGACCAACGCAACCATTACCTGCGTTCACAACAACTTTTAATGGTTTTATATTTTCTGGTTTGTAAAACTTTTTCAAACTTTCAATGAAATCTTTCATGATATCTTTTTGAATGACTTTTCCTTTTACTTCTGCAATTTTTCCAAGATCGCTTGACAAAACCATCTTTTCTATAATGTTTAAATCAGAATCATATCCCATTGGCACAGAACCTCTCTTTACAAACTTCAGTCCATTATATTCTGGTGGATTATGACTTGCCGTAATCATCACTCCTCCATCAGCATTCAAAAAAGGAGTTCCAAAATAAATCATTTCTGTTCCACATAATCCTAAATCAATTACATTACAACCAGCGTCAGTAATTCCTTTTTCTAGAGCTTCAGATAATTCTGGCGAAGATTTTCTAACATCTCTACCAATTACAATTGAATCCGCATTTAGATAGGAAGCAATTGTTCTTCCAATTTTGTAAGCGAGATCAGTGTTTAATTCTGATGGTACTTTGCCTCTGATATCGTAAGCTTTGAATGAATTTATTCTTTCCATTAATACTCCATATTTGTTTTTCAAAAAATAATGAAAACAAAATCTTTCTCTAAATCTGATGAAAATTTTTTATCTAAAGATTTTATCCTGAAGTTGAACTTTCCTCCATTATTTTAGCGTTATGACATTAGATGTTACAACATCAATTATTTTACAACAAAAAAAGGAGTTCCAAATGAAAAAACTATTATTAGCAATTTTCGTTGTTCTATTTACTGTTTCAAGTTCATTTGCCCAAACAAAATGGGTGGTAGATAAATCTCACAGTAAAGTTCAATTCAGCGTAACACATCTTGTAATAACAGATGTTGTTGGTCAGTTCAAAAATTACGATGTAAAAGTAGAAACAAACGGTGATGATTTTACTGATGCAAAAATTGAATTTACCGCTGACGTTAATAGCATTAATACAGAAAACGAAGGACGAGATAAACATCTAAAATCTGATGATTTTTTCAATGCGGAAAAATTTCCTAAAATTACTTTTATTGGTAAGAGCATGAAAAAAGTCGGTGAAGGCAAATATAAATTAACCGGCGATTTCACAATTCGTGATGTTACCAAAACTATTACACTTGATGTATTATTCAGAGGAATTGTTAAAGATCCTTGGGGAAACACAAAAGCTGGCTTCAAAGTTACTGGAGAAGTTAACAGATTTGATTACAATTTAAAATGGAATAATCTTCTTGAAACTGGTGGTGCCGTTGTTGGAAAAGAAGTTTCAATAATTGTTGATTTGGAATTAAACAAACAAAAATGAAACTTGAAGAAGAAATAAAGCAATCAAAGTTTAGAAATGAATATCACAAGCTGGCTGTAAATATTTTTTATACTTACAGCTGGCTTCTGAATTTACAAACTCAGCTTTTTAAGAAATTTAAGATCACGAGTAATCAATACAATATTTTAAGAATCCTTCGCGGCCAACACCCAAATCCAGCTACAATAAACCTTCTCAAAGATAGAATGATAGATAAAATGTCAGATGCATCTCGTCTTGTTGAACGTTTGAGAAAAAAAGGTCTTGTAAAACGAGAGCTTTGTAAAAACGATAGAAGACGAGTTGATGTTGTCATAACAGATAAAGGTTTGAAACTCCTTTCTGATATTGATAAACTAAATGACGAATATGATTCATTCTTTAAAAATCTTTCAGTAACTGAATCAAAAACACTTAATGATCTTCTTGATAAACTAAGAGGATAAAAACGGAGAGTAAAAAATGAAAAAGATGATTTTTATAATATTTCTCTCTTTAATTTCTCTAACAAATATTTTTTCATTTCCATTTAGAGTTAGTCAAATACCTAATGGAAATAGATTTGGCTGTGCAAATTGTCATGTATCACCTTTTGGAGGTGGTCCAAGAAATGCTTTTGGTCAATTAGTTGAACAAAAATATTTGGACCAAAGTGGAAATGTAACTTGGAATTCATCTATCGCAAACGAGGATGCAGATGGAGATGGATTTTCAAATGGTCAAGAATTACAAGATCCAAATGGCACTTGGAGAATTGGTCAAGCTGATCCAGGAATTGCGGCGAATGTTACAAACCCTGGCGATAGAAACAGTAAACCAGTCGGAACCTCAGTGGAAGAATTGACTATGATAACCACCTACAATTTAGAGCAAAATTATCCCAATCCATTTAATCCAGAGACGGTTATTAGTTATTCAATTCCAGCTGTCAAGGTTCGACAAGCTAACCATGACAATTCAGATGTAACTCTTCGACAAACTCAGAGTGACATACTCGTAACATTAAAAGTTTATGATATTATTGGAAGAGAAGTTGCAACACTTGTTAACGAATATCAAAAACCTGGATACTATAATTATAAATTTGCAATTGGCAATTATCAACTATCTTCCGGCGTTTATTTATATCAATTGAAAGCTGGAGATTTTATTCAAACTCGAAAAATGATCTTAATGAAATAAGTTTTCATGAACATAATTTTTTTACGTACTCCTTTTCAATTTATATTGCTAAGGAGTACTTTGTCCTTCCAATTCACCCTCTTTTAATAGTTTTGTTTCTGCATCAACTTAGTTTATTTATAAATGTAATTAGAAAAATATAAATTTGAGCAGTGAATTTATTTTTTGATTTGGAATTAACATTAGTTTAACTTAATGTTAACATAAGATTGATAATTTTCAAGTAAAAATTTATTGCAATGCGAAAAAAAATCTTATTTATTTGTGGATCATTGAATCAAACTTCGATGATGCATCAAATTTCAAAAAATTTTATTGATCATGATTGTTACTTTACACCATATTATGCCGATGGTTTAATCAATTATGTTGTTCAAAAAGGATATTTAAATTTTTCTATTTTGAATGGAACATTTAGAAAGAACACTGAAAAATATCTGAATGACAACAACCTTAAGATTGATTATCGTGGTGTAAATAATAATTATGATTTAGTTTATACTTGTGCAGATTTAATTTATCCTAAAAACATTCGAGACAAAAAGGTAATACTTGTTCAGGAAGGAATGACTGATCCAGAGAATTTGATGTTTTATTTAGTGAAGTATCTCAAACTTCCACGTTGGCTGGCAAGCACTTCAACAATGGGAATGTCTTACAGATATGACCTGTTTTGTGTTGCCTCACATGGTTATAAAGATTTTTTTATCAAAAGAAAAAATGTTCCACCCGAAAAAATTGTAGTTACTGGAATTCCAAATTTTGACAATGTTAAAAAATATTTTGTGAATGA
>Ga0272446_1006195_pt1 | contig 12651 bp, 13 predicted proteins | sample YNPCB0061_FD_194587 | JGI IMG/M metagenome (GOLD analysis project Ga0272446, IMG submission 194587) | Hot spring microbial mat communities from Yellowstone National Park, WY, United States - YNP-CB-006-1 | ecosystem: Environmental > Aquatic > Thermal springs > Hot (42-90C) > Sediment | place... | reverse complement strand
GAACAGAAACTGCCGGTGCGAACTCACCGGATCCTTGCCGAAGACCTTGCGATGCTTTTCGCGCAGCGCCGGAACATTCATCGCAGCCTGCACGGCGGTCTGCTCTCGAAGCGTCTTCTTCAATGTTTGGGATAACGCGCAGGCGCAAACAGCGATGACGTCAAGCAAAACGGGGCCGTGGGAAGTTATGGATTTGGGGTGTGGCTCCCCGCAACGCGCGCGCTACAATGGCCCTTTCATGCATCGGAAAGGCAACGGTCATGCATTTGGGCGCGGTCACCTATAACGTCCTCAAAGATTGGGATCTGGAAACCATCATCAGGAATCTGGAGGCGGCGGGTTTCGAAGCCGTCGAACTCCGCACCGGGCACAAACACGGCGTCGAGCCCTCCATCGGCACCGAAGCGCGCGCGCGAGTGAAGGCCCGTTTTGCGCACAGCAAGGTGCGCTTGCTCAGCTACGGCTCGACCTGCGAATTTCACTCTCCCGATCCGGCCGAGCGCAAACGGCAGGTCGAAGTCGGCAAAAGCTTCGTCGACCTGGCGCGCGACACCGGCGCGCTGGGCGTAAAGGTCCGGCCGAATGGACTGCCCAGGGAAGTTCCCCCCGAAACGACGGTCGCGAATATCGGCGCGTGCCTGCGCGAGCTGGGCGAATACGCCTCCCCGCACGGCGTCGAGATCTGGCTGGAAGTGCACGGGCGCGATACCCAGAATCCGCCCGTGGCGGCGGCCATCATGAAGGCCGCTTCGCACCCCAATGTGGGCCTGTGCTGGAACTCGAACCCGACCGACATCGTGAACGGCTCGGTGAAACCGAGCTTTGATCTGCTCAGGCCGTGGATCCGCAACGCGCACATCACCGAGCTGGCCAACCCGTCCTATCCCTGGCGCGAACTCTTCAGCCTGTTGCGCGCCAGCGGATATGACCGCTACACCCTCTGCGAAGCGGCCGAGAGCAAGGAGCCCGACCGGTTTCTGCGCTGGTACAAGGCCCTTTGGACAGAGCTGAACCGGCCATGCGCCTGAAATGCGCCGGGCTCGTTCTGGCCTGCTGCTGGCTCTCTGTTGCCGCGCCGCCCACCCCGGAGAGCCACTTCGGACACAAGATGGGCGCCGCCCGGCGGGTGCTCGACTGGGACCGGGTAGTCTCCTATTTCCGCGCCCTGGAGAAATCCAGCAGCCGCATCCGCGTCGAGGAGTACGGCAGGTCCGCCGGGGGGCGTCCGCTGGTTGTGGCCCTGCTCTCCGCTCCGGAGACCCTCCGCGCCCTGCCCCGCTACATCGACATCCAGCGCCGCCTCGCCGATCCGCGCATCACCTCCCCGGCCCAGGCCGGGTCGCTCATCCGCCGCGGCAAAGCCGTGGTGCTGATCACCTGCTCGATCCACTCGACTGAGATCGGCGCGACGCAGGCCGCCGTCGAGCTGGCCTATCGAATGCTCACCGGGGACCGGCCCCGCTTCCGCGCCATTCTCGAGAACACCATCGTCCTGCTGGTCCCGTCCCTGAACCCGGACGGGCTGGACCTGGTGTCGCGCTGGTACCGGAAAACTCTGGGAACGCCGTTCGAGGGCACCTCGCCCCCCGAGCTCTACCAGAAATACGTCGGGCACGACAACAACCGCGACTGGTACATCTTCTCCCAGCCCGAGACGCGCGCCACCGTCGCCAGGCTCCACAATGTCTGGCATCCCCACATCGTCTATGACCTGCATCAGCAGGGCGCTTACGGCTCGCGCATGTTCGTGCCGCCCTGGATGGACCCGATCGAACCGAACATCGATCCCATTCTGGTGCAGGAAGGCAACCTGATCGGAATGGGCATGGCCATGGACCTGACCGCGGCCGGCAAGACCGGTGTGGTGGTCAACGCGTTGTACGACTGCTGGACGCCCGCGCGCCACTACCAGGCTTACCACGCCGGGATGCGCATCCTGAGTGAAGCGGCGAGCGCGAGGATTGCCTCACCCCTCACCGTCAAGCCCGGCGAGATCGAAGACCGCGCGCCCGGCTACAACCCCCGCGAGCGGAGCTGGAACTACCTGGAACCGTGGCTGGGCGGCGAGTGGGGGCTGGCCGACATCATCGACTACGAACTCATCGCCATGGAGTCGTGCCTCTATCAGGCGGCCACCCGGCGTGAGGACTTGCTGCGCAACTTCTACCGCATCGGCAAGCGCGCGGTCGAGCGGAAGACGCCCTTTGCTTTCTGGATCCCGCCCGGCCAGCGCGACCCCGGGGCCACCCGCAAGCTGGTCGAGACGCTCGAGTTCGGCATGGTCGAGGTGGATCGCCGGAAAGATGGCGGGTACCTCATCCGCATGCGCCAGCCTTACAGCGGATTCGCGAAAACCCTGCTCGAACGCCAGCACTACCCCGATCTGCGGCTCTATCCGGGTGGCCCGCCCAGACGGCCTTACGATGTCACCGCCCACACTTTGCCCTTGCTGATGGGCGTGCGCGTGGAAACCGTGGATGCCGAGCCGCCGCCGGGTGCGCCCCCCAGGCCGGACGGCGCCCTTCTTTCCGGCGCGGATACGGCGTCCTGGTTTGCCGTCAACCAGAAGTGGAAAGCCGGGTCCGCGGTATGGCGCGATCCTGCCAGCGGGGATTTCTCCTTCGATCCCCGCCCGGGCTGGAAGCGTTTGGAACCACCCCGCATCGGCCTTTACAAGAGCTTCGTGCCCAACATCGACGAGGGCTGGACCCGGTGGGTGCTGGAACAGTTCGGCTTCGAGTACGCCAGCGTCGGAAACCACGAGATCCGGGCCGGGGGCTTGAAGCCCAAGTACGGCGTGCTGCTCTTCGCCGATCAATCCCCCGCCGTCATCGAGAACGGCTACCGGCCCGGAGCCATGCCGGATGAATTCACGGGCGGGTTGGGAAACGAGGGCGCCGCCGCGCTTCGCGAGTTTGCCGCCATGGGCGGAACGCTCATCTTTCTGAACCGCGCTGCCGCCTGGGGAATCGACAGGCTGGGACTGCCGGTGAAGAATGTCCTCAGCGGCGTCTCCAGCCGCGATTTCTTCTGCCCCGGTTCCCTCCTGAACGCCTCGTTGACCTCCGGCCACCCCCTGACTCTGGGCCTGCCCGCCGAAATCACCCTGTGGAATGAACACAGCCCCGCGTGGGAGGCGGCCGGGGGTTCGGTGGTTCGTTACGTCTCCTCGAACGTGCTGGCGTCGGGCTGGCTGCTCGGAGAGAAGCACATCGCCGGCAAATCGGCGCTGGTGGACGCGCGCCTCGGCCGCGGACACGTCCTTCTGTTTGGCATGCGGCCGCAGTACCGGGCCCAGAGCTACCTCACCTTCAAGCTGCTGTTTAACGCACTGGTTGCGTGGTGAGCTTCGGCTGGTAAATGCAGAACGGCTCTTCACCCAGGTAGTTGCCCGTCATGCCGTAGGCCCGCGCGCGGCAGCCCAGACACACGTGCTTGAACTCGCACAGTCCGCACTTGCCTTCCAGATTGCCGGTGTCCCTCAGGGTCTCGAACACCTCGGCCTTCTCCCAGATGTCGCGAAAGCTCTGGGTGCGCAGGTCGCCGGCGGGCACCGGCAGATAGCCGCACGGGAACACTTCGCCGCGGTGGGAGATGAAGCACACTCCGCTCCCGGCCAGGCATCCGCGGGTCATCGCGTTCATCCCGTGAGCCGGCATCTCCGGCGTTGCCAGACCTTGCCGCTTCATCTCGGCGCGGCGCTGCCGGGCAATCCGGTAGTACTGCGGCGCGCAGGTGGCCTTCATCTCGATGCCCGAGTCGAGCGAGCGGTCGTAAAACCAGTTCAGAATGCGTTCGGCCTCTTCGCCCTGCACCGACTCTTGCTCGGCAATCGTCAACCCGCAGCCGACCGGAACCAGCAGGAACAGGTGGAAGGCGTCCACGCCGAGCGACAGCGCCAGCTTCAGGATTTCCGGCAACTGGCTGGCGTTACGATGCGAGATGGTTGTGTTGATCTGGGTGGAAACACCCGCTTCTTTGAGATTCCGGAGCCCGGCCACCGCCCCGTCGAAAGCTCCCGCATGGCCGCGGAAACTGTCGTGAGTCTCGCGGTCGGCCCCGTCGAGGCTGATCGAGACGCGCTGGATTCCCGTGTCCCGAATCCGCTGCGCGATGCCCGGCGTCACCAGGGTGCCGTTGGTGGCCAGCGCCACGCGAAGATTACGGCTGCGGGCGCGTTCGGCCAGATCGAAGACGTCAGCCCGCCAGAGCGGTTCGCCCCCGCTCAGCACCAGAATCAGCGGGGCATATGCCGCAATCTCATCGATGATCCCGCAGGCCTCGGGATAGTCGAGGTCGTCCGGCGACATCAACTCGGTGGCGCTGGCGCGGCAGTGGACGCACCTTAGATTACAGCCTGTAGTGAGCTCCCAGAAAATCAGGCGAGGCCTCAGCCCCCCGGTTTCCGCGTTCCCATGCATATCTCTAGTGTTGCATTTCAGACGCCAACCGTGGGCTCCGGCGGCCGAGCGTCTTGCAAGCAACTGAAAACACGCAGATTCATCCCAGGCCTGCCGCACCGGGGTTCCGGCCTAAGCCGCTGAAAGATATGCCGAGTTCGAGCCCGCAGGAATCTCCGATGATGTACCGCTCATGTACGAGCGAGTCTAGACCGGCAGCGAATCCAACAACGACTATCTTCCGGCGACAACCTGGAGATCTTCGAGACCTTGAGGTGGCACCTGCTCAGCGCAGCACTCTGGAACCGTTCCTTGCCTGCCGGCTCCGGGAGCAAAATCGCCAACGTCTCCGTTACACGAGCTTCACCCTTTGACTAAAATAGAATCGAGTCTTTATGAAAAGGCCCGTCCCGGTGGAAGCTGCCTCTGCATTAATCGACGAGAAGATCAAGGAACTTGGGGACTGGCGCGGGAAGACGCTCGCCAAAGTGCGCGAAATTGTACACGAGGCAGACCCTGAGATCGTCGAAGAGTGGAAGTGGAGGGGAACTCCCGTCTGGTCCCACGGCGGCATCGTCTGCACGGGAGAGACGTACAAGAATGTTGTCAAGATGACATTTGCCAAGGGATCTGCGTTGAAGGACCCTTCAGGTCTATTCAACTCCGGCGTCGACGGGAATGTCAGACGCGCCATCGACATCCACGAAGGCGACAAGGTCGATGAGGCGGCCTTGAAGAATCTCATCCGCGCTGCAGTGGCGCTCAATCTCCAGAGCAAGAGCAGGTCGAAGCCTCGGCGAGCGAGCAGCAAGCAGGCCGACTAACTTATCGCAGAGTCCCGGCGGTAGTTCCTCCTCAGATTACTCGTGCGGACCTACCGCCGTCACTCTCGATCGATACTAACGCAGCCTGCACCCAGTTTCATCTCTATTGATGGGCCGCAGGCCACACGCACACTCCATTTGTTACCGGTCATCGAAAAACGTAGAATTTTGAACTTTCGCCTTTGATCTTTGATCTCCGCTTCGGCACGGACTCGAGCCGGTGGTGAGCGCCCCAGTTCTCCGTCTTGACCCGCGTGAGAATGGACAAGTGGCTCTGGGCCGCCCGGTTCGTCAAGACGCGCGCGCTCGCTGCACGGGCATGTGAACTCGGCAGGATTCGGTCCAACGGACAAGGAGCCAAGGCTGCGCGTGAGCTATCCGGACGGATCAGGAATCGAAAGCTTGCGACAAATCCTCTTCGCGAGAAGGTTGGCTATCTCAGTATGTCGGGGCACCGCTTCCGCATGGCCCGTCTGTGGGTTCTCCCAAAGGGAATGTTCTTTGCCTTCTCTCCGCAACACACAGCCGTGACGGCGGAGGTGGCGGAGGAGTCGCTCACGGTTCATCCGATTACCACGAGTTCCTGCTTGGCGTCGGGAGGAAGCGACCGTAACGACTCTTCTCGTCTGTGCTCCAGAATCAGCGCAATGGCTTCGCGGAGATTCGCGAGGCATTCTTCACGGGATTTGCCCTGGCCATTGGCGCCGGGCACTTCAGCGCAATAGGCGATGTACCAGGGGCCATCTTGCTCTACAATCGCCGTGAACTCATTGTGCATGCGTCCATTCTACCGCCGCCGGAAAGAAGGTTGCCCGGCGGCGCTTGCGGTTTCAGTCGCGGCGGCCCCCGGGGTGTGCCCCTACTCGCGCCCCGCGGCCGAGGGAAACACAACCTGGTTCAAGGCGTCCACCACATCAAGGGGCCGCAGCCCGTACTTGCGCGCCACCTGATCGATGTCGCAATCGTCGCAGGCCCCCCGGAACCCGAAACGCTCAAAGACGGGAATGGTCTCCGGATGGCGGACCTTCACATCGCGCACCAGCATGTCGCCCCGGATCAGGTCGGTAAAGCGGATCATACCGCGTTTATACCACAGCGGAGATTCCCTCCCGGCCCGCTATTCTGTGAGTATGGCGTTGCCACCGGATGGCTACTCTCCTCGGACCGGACGGCCGGCGGGACGAACCGGATGATCGCTGCCGCAGCCCTCACCCTAACCGCCTGGCTCTACCTGGTGCTGGCGCGGGGCGGATTCTGGCGATTCCGCCCGCCCCAATGGCTCCGGCGTTCAGCCCACCTCCCACGGGTGGCCGTGATCATCCCCGCGCGCAATGAATCCGCCCTGATCGAAGGCGCCGTCCGCTCGCTGGCCGCCCAGAACTATCCAGGCGCCTTCCACATCTTCGTCGTGGACGACTCGAGCGACGACGGCACGGCCGGGGCCGCCGCCCGCGCGGCAGGGCCCGGAGTGCTGACCGTCTTGCACGCGCGCCCCCTTCCGCGGGGCTGGACCGGCAAGGTGTGGGCCATGTCCGAGGGCGTTCGCGGAGCCGGCCCGTTTCAGCCCGACGCCTTCCTGTTCACCGATGCCGATATTGTCCATCCGCCAGATAACCTGGCCCGGCTGGCGGGCCAGCCCTGCGACCTGGTCTCCCTGATGGCGCTGCTTCACTGCCACAGCCCGGCGGAGAAGGTTCTGATTCCCGCCTTTGTCTTTTTCTTTTTCATGCTCTACCCGCCGGCCTGGATTCGGGACCCGCGCCGCGGGACGGCGGGCGCCGCCGGCGGGTGCATGCTGGTGCGCCGCCGCGCCCTCGAACGCGCCGGAGGCCTCGAAGCGATTCGCGGGGAAGTCATCGACGATTGCGCCCTGGCCCGGGCCGTCAAGCGCTCCGGAGGAACGCTCTGGCTGGGGCTGGCTGCGGAGATGCGCAGCGTGCGCGGGTACGGCTCATTCGCCCAGATCGGACGGATGATCTCGCGCAGCGCTTTCGCGCAACTGAATCATTCGGCGCTGCTGCTGGCCGGCGCCCTGGCGGGGATGGCGCTGGTTTACATGGCCCCGCCCGTCCTGGCGCTGGCCGCTGCCGGTCCGGCCGCGGCTCTGGGCGCCGCCGCCTGGCTTCTGATGACCCTGGCGTACCTGCCGGCCCTGCGCTTCTACCGGCGCTCCGGGCTCTGGGCGCTCGCTTTGCCGGCGGTGGCCGCCTTCTACGCCGCCGCCACCGTCCACTCGGCCGTGAGTTACTGGCGCGGCCGCGGAGGCCTGTGGAAGGGGCGCATTCAGGACGCCTGACCGCGGATCCATCAGTCACCGGGTATAGGCTAACTTCTCCGCCAGTTGGATTTTTCCAGCGCCACCTTGGCCACCTTGGCGGTGTTGATGTGAATGGTCACCGTATCCTGCAACTGGATCGCGTAGCCCCCCGCCAGGGTCACCGCTACCGGAATACCCTGCTTCAGCGCGGTGTCGAGCACCAGCCAGTCGCGCTCCCACAGCCCGTCGAAGGTCAGATTCAGCCCGCCCAGTTGATCCTGGTAGAACGGGTCGGCTCCGGCGACGTAGAGCAGCAGGTCCGGCCGGAAGCGCCCCAGCGCCAGCCGCAGATCGGTTCCCAGACGGGCGACATACTCGGTGTCGCCGGTCCCGTCGGCTAAGTGAATGTCGATATCCGAGGGAGGCTTTTCGGCGGGGTAGTTGTTGAATTGATGGATGGACAGCGTGAAGACCGAATCGTCCCCCGCAAAAAGGGTCGCGGTTCCGTTGCCATGGTGCACGTCGCAGTCCACCACCATGGCGGTGCGAATGGCGCCTTCGCGTTGCAGCACCCGGATGGCGACGGCGAGGTCGTTGATGGCGCAGAAGCCTTCCCCGTATCCGGCGAACGCGTGATGGAAGCCGCCGCCCACGTTGAAGCCGACGCCGTGCTGGAGAGCGAGCCGGCTGGCCAGCGTGGTGCCGCCCGCCGCCAGCCAGAAGGCCTCCATCGTCTTCCGGGAGTAAGGAATCTCGAGCCTGACAATGTCCTGGTAGGTCACCGTCCCGGTCTTCAGCTTGCGAACCCATTCGGCGGTGTGCACCAGGCGCAGTTCATCGTCCGTGGCCGGCGCGGGCTCGGCGAAATCCTCCGGGCCGGCCAGGCCTTCTTCAATCAGGCGCCAGTGCATCAACCGGTACTTTCGCGATGGAAAGACATGATCGCCCAGGTTCAAGTCGTAGCCTTCATGGTAAACGAATCGAAATGGCAGCATCGTGCGCGCCTTCTCAGGCCTCCAGCGAAGTGATGATCGCGATGTGAAAGATCGCCTCCGCCGAGCCGCCCCGGGAAAGATCGCTCATCGGTTTGGCCGTTCCTTGCAGAAACGGGCCGAAAGCGGCCGCATCCCCCAGGCGCTCCACCAGTTTATACCCGATGTTGCCGGCGTCGAGATTCGGAAAGATCAGCGTATTCGCGCAGCCGGCGACGGTGGAACCGGGAGCCTTGGCGCGGCCGACCGCGGCCACCAGCGCGGCATCGGCCTGCAATTCGCCGTCCACGTGCAGCTCGGGAGCGCGGGCGCGCAGAATCCGCAACGCCTCGACGATTTTCTCCACCTGGCGTCCCTTGGCGCTGCCCTTGGTGGAATACGAAAGCAGCGCCACGTTGGGTTCGGTCTCCAGCAGGGCGCGCGCGGTCTCCGCCGTGGTGAGGGCGATCTCGGCCAGCTCCGTCGCCGTGGGATCCACGATGACGGCGCAGTCGGCGAATAACAGCAGGCCGTTATGGCCGAATTGCCGGTTCTGCACGGCCATCAGGAAGAAACCGGAAACGCGCCGGATGCCGGGCCGCAGCCCGACGCACTGGATGGCGGCGCGCACCGTTTCGGCGGTGGTGTTGACGGCTCCCCCCACGAAGGCGTCGGCGTCGCCGGCCGCAACCATCAGCGCGGCGAAATACAGCGGCTGCGAGGCGATCTTCTGGGCCTCCATCTGGGTGATGCCCCGCGAGCCGCGGCGTTCCAGAAACACGGCTCCGTACTTGCGCGCCAGGGCCGGGTCCGAGGGGTCGGCGAATGCCACGCCCGGTGCAGCCGCCGGGTCGGGCCGGGCCACCAGGATCGGCCGGCCAACGCCCTCCCGCGCCAGGCGCTCGGCGGCCGCGCGCACCCGCGGGTCGGAGCCCTCCGGGAACACAATTCGCTTCGGTTGCTTGCGCGCCCGCTCCATCAGGCGCATCATGAATACAGCGGCGGATTCGGGTAACGGCACGGAAACTCCAGTGTAATCGATCCGGCCGTGCTACATTACCCCCAATGAAGATCCTGGTTCTGAACGCCGGAAGCTGGAGCCTGAAGTTTGAGCTGATCGACACCGCCGGGTCGCAGTTGCTCGGCCGCGGGATTATCGAACGCATCGGCGCCGCCCAGGCCGCCATGGTTTCTTTCGATAACTGCCACGGCGCCCGGAAGCGCTACGCGGCCGAGATCGCCGGTTATTCCCAGGCCGCCGAGGCCGCTCTGGACTGCCTGACCGACCCCCGCGATGGGGTGATCAAGGGTCCGGCGGCGATCGAGGGCGTGGGACACCGCATCGTGCACGGCGGCGAACATCTCAGCGATTCCGTGCGGATTGACGAGAACACCATCCGGCTCATCGAACAGTGCTCCGACCTGGCGCCCCTTCACAACCCCCTGGGCCTCAAGGGCATTCGCGCCGCGCAGCGCCTGCTGCCGGGGGTGCCCCAGGTGGCCGTGTTCGACACCTCCTTCCACTCGACCCTGCCCGCCAAGGCGTACCTCTACGGCCTGCCGTATTCTTATTACACCCAGTACCGCATCCGCCGCTACGGATTTCACGGCACCTCGCACCGCTACGTGTCGCGCCGTTTTGCCCAGATTCACGGCGCCGCCCCGGAGGATCTGAAGCTGATCACCTGCCATCTGGGCAACGGCTGCTCGATGTGCGCCGTCGAGTACGGCCGTTCGGTCGACACCTCGATGGGTTTTACCCCTCTCGAAGGCCTGCTGATGGGGACCCGCTGCGGAGACATCGACGCGGCCGTGATTCCTTACCTGGTCACCAGGGAGGGTCTCGACATCGACGAGGTGGATGCGCTCCTCAACAAGCGTAGCGGGCTCTACGGGCTCTCCGGCCTCACCAACGACATGCGCGATCTGCTGGCTGCGGGCGAAAGCGGCCACGTGCAGGCCCGCCTGGCCGTCGAAGTCTTCTGCTACCGCGTGAAAAAATACATCGGCGCGTACTTCGCCCTGCTGGATGGCGCCGACGCCATCATCTTCACCGGCGGCATCGGTGAAAATGCCCCGCCGGTCCGCGCGCGCATCTGCGATTCGCTCACCGCGCTCGGCGTGCGCCTCGATCCGGCGCGGAATGAGGCGGCGCGGGGCGTGGAGGCCGGCATCAGCGCCGCCGGCCAGCCCGTCGCGGTCTGGGTGATTCCCACCAACGAGAGCCTGCTCATCGCCCAGGAGGCGGCCCGGCTCATCGGCGGCGAGGACCCTCAGTAACTCCAGGCCTCCAGGTTGATCTGGCTCTTGTCTTCCAGATCCTGCTGCCAGATGATGCCCTTCCGCACTTCGAGGAATGGCCCGTTCTGTCCCTTGCGTACGGTTGCGTTCCAGATTTTCATGTTGGGCCCCAGGGCATAAAACGTGTGACCCTTCAGCAGCGTGTATTCCCGTCCCCAGGCCTGGGCGGGCCGGGGCTCGCCGGTGGCGCCGATCTCCACATCCTTCAGCAGCGGCAGAATCGAGCGCGTCACGGCCGACAGGCTCTTAATGCCGAACTCGGCGAGCGGGTAAGCGGTGATGCCGCGCGGCTGGTAGACGATCGTGTATTTTCCGGGCGTGACGCCGGTGAACTGAAAACGGCCCTTCTCGTCCGTGATCGCGTAGGGAGGCTGGGCCACCAGCCTGATCTTGGAGTACATGAGCACTCCCTCGGCCACGAACTGTCCCAGGAACAGGCGAGCCCTGGCCATAGGCTTTCCGCTCCGGCCCAGAAACACGCCGGTTACCGTAGCCGTCTTCCTGGTTTGCGATTTGGGTGGCTGGCCGGCGCCGGCCGCGACGAGGACGGCCAGCAGCGCCGGCACGGCGAGCCATCTTGGCCTCATAAAATCCTCTCTTCTTTGGAAGGCAGGGCCTCCGCACCCGAATCATAGCACCAGCCATCCAAGGCGGCTATGGTCCGGCGCGCAGGGTGTCACGCGACAACTTGGATCACGCCAGGCAGGTCCAGCCCTCCCCGAACTTCGTATCGCGGGAGCCTCAAGCCGGCGGCACTTCTACGAGTTGGGGACTATACGGTCATGTGGTTTTGGCGGACGGATAAGAGCTCTGCCGACACCGCATCGAACGCCCCTGATAAGTTCCCCCCGAGTCGCCCCGTCACAGTCTCAAAGGTTGGTGTAGTCTGGTACAGGAAGAATAAAATGGCCGTTACCCTCCTGACAACCGGATTGCTATGCGTGATCGCGGCGATTGTCGGCGGCGGTATCGAAGCATTTGGCGGCAAGGTGCCCGTGATCCAGTCGTCGAAACGACAGACCGCTCTTGGTCTTTTCGGAATACTCCTCCTGCTGGGCGCATATGTTTCTTCGTCGTCAAATGTGCCCTCTGGCAACGGTGACGCGACGCCGCCTCCGGTAAGTCGGATAGACCGTCAACGGGCACGGACAGAACTGGCACAATTTATCTCACTTGCAAAGACTCATCGTTTACACGAACTCCAGGGCAACTACCAGTACACATCTGGGAGCGCTCAACATGAAAGAGTGTTCAAGTTTCAGGGACAACTGAGTGGGGGTACGTGCGATAGTTACCACCACGTGGAGTTTAATGTTGACGGACTCCAGTGCTCATTCGCTAACACCGACTACAATGTTACTGACCTTGTTGCCGACCTCAAGGTTCTCGATCCGGAATTGGGCCTCGAGACGCTTGGGAAATGGACAGACGCGAACGCCTATCGAGTGCTGGTCTATGGTTCCAATACCGGACAGGGACGCGTCGGTTTCTATATTTATGAGAAGCCATAACTAGAATCGGTCATCCTTCGCCCGCGTCCTGATGCTCGGAAACGAAGCAAACGGCAGTGGGACGGTTCCGAACCTGTCTCCTGTTGCCCCTTGGACGTAGCGTTTCTTGCCTGTTCATCATCAGGAGTTCCCGGAGCGCTGATGTACCACTTCATCGGAACACCCACGGAATTTGATACTGGCATGCTCGACCCCTACAGCCGAGGGGGGCGAAAACTGTTCTCAAAAACTTAACCATTGTGAGACAGCGTTTCGGGCCCACCCGGACGGAAAACGCTCAAGCCGTTGATGTCGAGAGGCGAAGCAAGACCGCAAGTCCCGATCAGGGAAGTTCACTGGAGGCGCCGCCGGGATCAGGCGCGGCTCATTCGGAAGGGTTTTGAAGAT
>Ga0272446_1006194_pt1 | contig 12652 bp, 12 predicted proteins | sample YNPCB0061_FD_194587 | JGI IMG/M metagenome (GOLD analysis project Ga0272446, IMG submission 194587) | Hot spring microbial mat communities from Yellowstone National Park, WY, United States - YNP-CB-006-1 | ecosystem: Environmental > Aquatic > Thermal springs > Hot (42-90C) > Sediment | place... | reverse complement strand
GCTGGCGCGCCGCCTCGAGCACGCATGCCCGGACCTCATGGACGATGAGGGCGTGGCCGAGGTGATGCGCGAGCTCTTCCCCGACACCATCGAGCTCTCACGGCAGCTGCTCGAGTCGGCGGGCGCGGCAGAGGCGCCCGGGCCCCGCCTTTGCGAGACCGCGGTGGCGCTCCAGGCGGCCACCAACCCGGCGCACGACGTCCCGCAGGAACCCCCGGCCGGGCCGGCGCGCGCGAGGTGGCTCGCGGTGGCGGCCGGCCTCGCGGTGGTGGCCGTGGCGGCGGGCGGCCTGTGGTGGTCCAGCGCTGAGGCCGAGGCCGAGCCGGAGGACGACCCGGCCATGGCGGCGCGGGAGGCCGAGGTGATGCCGCAGCTGCACGTGGCGCTGGCCGCCCACGACGCGACGCGCGCGCGGCAGCTTGTCGACGCGTGCACCGTGCGCGGCAAGAAGTGCCCGTCGGCGCAGGCGTTGCTTCTCCAGGTGGAGGCGGAGGAGCAGCGGCGGGCCGAGGCGCAGGCGCGCACCGCGGCCGAGCGCGAGGCGGCGCCCCCGTCGGCGCCTCCCGCCGCCGCGCCCTGCGACCTCGACGGCGCGCGAGCCTCGCTGAAGGCGCTCGACGCCGACGGCGCGACGGCGAAGCTGCGGGCCTGCACCACGCCGACGGGGCTCGATCCGCGGGCCGAGAAGCTGCTCCAGGAGCTGCGGCGGGACGCGTGGGTGAAGCCGTGGGTGGATCGCGCGAAGAAGGCGATGGACGAAGGCCGCCTCGCCGACGCGCGGGCCGAGCTGTCGGCGGTGCCGAAGGACTCCGTGTGGCGGGAAGCGAGGCAGGCGCTCGAGCAGCGCGCGCGCGAGCTGGCCCTCGACAAGGGCTACGTCGGCCCCGGCGGGAAGGTGCTGACCGTGCCCGCGGTGAAGAGCCCGGCGGCCCAGCCGGCGCCGCGCGCCGAGGACCCGGGGCGGCGGTGGGTGACGCAGGCGGACCAGCGGCTCAAGCAGGGCGACACGGCCGGTGCGGTGAAGCTGCTGCGCGAGTGCACGAGCGCGGCGCCCACCTCGGCCGAGTGCGAGCTGTCGCTGGGCAAGGCGCTGGCGAAGGACGGACAGCCGGCCGCGGCCTACCGCGCGTACAAGCGCTTCCTCGACCTGGCGAAGCCGGGCGACGCGCGCGTGCCGAAGGTGCAGTCGTTGGTGCGCGACTACGAGGGGCGCTGAGGCAGCGTGCCCAGGCGGGCCAGCACGTCTTCGAGGTGCTTGTAGACCTGGATCTCGTGGCGAATCACGTCCACCACCACGCCGCGCTCGTCGATGACGAAGGTGGCGCGCCGGTCGATTTTCAACACCGGCCACACCACGCCGTACTGCTCGCTGATGACGCGCGACTCGTCGCCGATGAGGGTGAACTGCAGGCCCTCGCTCTGCGCGAAGCGGCAGTTCTTCTCGGACTTGTCCACCGAGATGCCAATGAGCTCCGCGTCGAGCGCCGCGATGCGCTCGTGGTTGTCGCGGAAGTTGCGCACCTCCAGCGTGCACGCGGGCGTGAAGGCGCGCGGGAAGAAGAAGAGCACCACCCGCTTCTTCCCGCGGAAGTCGGACAGGCGGACGCGTTGGCCCCGGCAGTCGGTGGCCTCGAAGTCCGGCGCGATGTCCCCGACGTTCACCATGCGGTCCGTCACGCAGTGGGCGCCGCCTTCGTCGTCATCGACTCGGCGACCAGCTCGGCCACGTCCTTCACCTGCATCGCCTCGCGGTTGGTGTCGGCGAGCGCGTCCTTCATCATCGTGTGGCAGAAGGGACAGGCGACGGCGACGGTGCCCTCCGCGTTGCCCTTGAAGTCGCCCACCTGGCCCGGCTTCGAGCGGTCGGTCGCGTCGGGGAACGGCACCGAGGGGTCCTTCGCGTGCGCCAGGGTGAGCGCTGCCTCGTTGGCGCGGTTGTGGTTGATGCGCGTGCCGAGGTGCTCCTCCATCCACATGCGGGCGCCGCCGGCGCCGCAGCAGAAGCTCTCGCGCTTGCTGCGCTGCATCTCGATGACCTCGAGGCCGGGAATGGCCTTCAGCACCTCGCGCGGCGCCTCGTACACGCCGTTGTGGCGGCCGAGGTAGCAGGGGTCGTGGAAGGTCAGCTTCTCGTTCATCACCTTCGACAAGGTGAGGCGCTTCGCCTTGAGCAGCTCGTTGATGAGCTCGGTGTGCGAGATGACGCGGTAGTTGCCGCCGAACTCCGGGTACTCGTTCTTGATGGTGTTGAAGCAGTGGGGGCACTGCGTGACGATGGCCTTGATGCCCTTCGAGTTCCACGCCTCGACGTTCATCTTCGCCATCGTCTGGTAGAGGTACTCGTTGCCGCCGCGGCGGGCGAGCTCGCCGTTGCACGTCTCTTCCTTGCCCAGCGTCGCGAACTTCACGCCGGCCTCGGTCAGCACCTTCGCCACCGCGCGCGACACCTTCTTCATGCGCTCGTCGTAGCTGCCGGCGCAGCCCACGTAGAAGAGGTACTCGTACTCGCCGCCGTCGCCCCACTTCGGCAGCGGCTGCTCGCCTTCCCACTCGTCGCGCTTGTCCTGGCCCAGGCCCCACGGGTTGCCCTGGCGCTCGACGCCTTCGAAGACGCGCTGCAATTCGGGCGGGAAGTCGGCTTCGACCTGCACCTTGTAGCGGCGCATGTCGATGAGGCGCGGCACGTTCTCGATGAAGACGGGGCAGGCCGTCTCGCACCAGCCGCAGGTGGTGCACGCCCACACGGTGTCGGGCGACAGCACGCCGCCCTCGGCGGCCACCAGCGGCTTCAGCGGCTCTTCCTTGCCGTCGGCGGCCTTGAAGACGACCGAGCCGTCTTCCTTCTTCGCCACGGTGGAGAGCACCTTCTCGTGGTCCCACAGGAAGTGCTTGAGCGCCTGGTTGACGCCCTTGTGCGTGAGCGGCTTGCCGGTGATGTACGTGGGGCAGTGCGTCTGGCAGCGGCCGCACTCGGTGCAGGTGTCGAGGTCGAGGCCCTGCTTCCAGGTGAGGTCGGTCAGCACCTTCGCGCCAAACTCCTCCTTCTCGAGGTTGGGCGTGGGCAGCTTCGCCGACGACGAGATGCCGGGGCGGTCGACGGGCGGCAGCGCCTTCAGGAAGACGTTGCCGAGGCCGACGATGACGTGGAAGTGCTTCCCGTGCGGCAGGAAGTTCAGGAAGACGAGGATGATGGTGACGTGAATCCAGAAGGACGCGACGCCGACGGCGTGCAGCGTCTCGGTGGACACGCCGGCCACCAGGGTGCCGACGAAGGACGTGACGGGCTCGACGTTGCTCCACGCGACGCCCTGCGCGCGCAGGTGCGAGGCGCCGAAGAGGAACTCCGTCACCATCAGCGAGCCGATGAAGCCGAGGATGAGCAGCGCCTCCCACGACTTCGTCATGCGCGCCGGCTGCTTGAAGAGGCGCAGCGCCGCGAAGTAGCTGACGCCCACCAGCGCCAGCGCGGCCATCACGTCCTTCGCGAAGAGGTACGCCGCGTACACCGTGTTGAGGGCGCCCAGGCCTTCCCAGCCGGAGGCCTTCAGGTTCGTCAGCACGTGCAGCGCGCTCTCGGAGAAGCCCATCACGAACAGCGAGATGGTGCGCAGCGCCAGCACCATGAAGGCGAAGAAGATGAAGACGTGCATCAGGCCCGGCAGCCGCTCCTCGCGGTCCACCATGCGCTTCTGGCCCAGGCCGAAGGTGAGCAGCGCGGACAGGCGCTCGCCCTTGCGGTCGAGGCGGTTGCCCGGCACGGCCTTCAGCGCGGCCAGGGACTTGAGGCGCCAGTACATCGTCCAGCCGAAGACAGAGAGCGCGACGACGAGGAGGAGGGCGGTGGCGATGGGGCTCATCAAGGCCTCGCTAGCAGAGAAGAAGTGCCGAAGCCTGTTTTCTCGACGTGGCGCGTCAAGGTCAACTGAATGCTCCGGCCAGTGTGGTAGCAGCCCTCGCCGGACATGAACGCGCGGCGCCGGATTCGAGTGGTGGTGACGGGGGGCCCCGGTGGCGGGAAGACGACGGCGGCGGACCTCTTCCGTCGGGAATTGGCGGGGCAGGTCATCGTGGTGCCGGAGTCGGCCACACTGCTTTTCTCGGGCGGCTTCCCGCGGTCGCCCGACGAGGCCTCGCGCAGGGCGACGCAGCGGGCCATCTTCCACGTGCAGCGCAGCCTGGAGGACGTCACCGAGGCGGCCCACCCCGAGCGCGTGCTGCTGTGCGACCGCGGGACCGTCGACGGCGCCGCCTACTGGCCGGGCCCGGTGGACGCCTTCTTCGCCGCGATGGAGACGACGCTGGACAAGGAGCTCGCGCGCTACGACGCGGTGCTCTTCTTCGAGAGCGCCGCGGTGGGCGGCCACGCCATCGAAGGCAACAACCCCGCGCGCATCGAGTCCAACGAGGAAGCGGCGCAGCTGGACGCGCGGCTGCGCGCGGTGTGGGCGAAGCACCCGCGCTTCACGCTGGTGCCGCACTCGGACTCGTTCTTCCGGAAAATCACGGTCGGCTTCGAGGCGCTGCAGCGCGTCGTGGGCGAGCTGGGCGGGCCCAACGGGAAGTGAGAGCTTGGTCGCACGGCGGCCCGCTTTCGGCTGAGCTCGTCGAGGAGACGCGGGCGTTGGGGTTGAGCCTGTCCCGCCGACCACCACCCACGAGGATATCCGCGGCCCTTCAGGGGCTATCTTTCCTCGCCTACCCCGATGCCCGGAGGTCCCATGCCCGCCCCCCTCAACCGCACCCACGGCCGCGGAGTCCGCACCGACTACCCTGAGCCGCGCACCCCGAAGGCCGACGTCGCCCAGCCGAAGAAGCCCGCCGCGGAGAAGTCGGCGATGGCGGTCACCTTCGAGGCCGCGTCCCGCCGGGACGCGCTGAAGGAGGTCTCGGCGGCGAAGGCCAAGGCGCTCGAGGCGAAGTTCAACGCGCCGGGCGCGAAGACCGAGAACCTGTCCGCCGGCCGCGTGGGGGCCTCCATCCAGGGCCTGGTGGTGGACGGCGAGCTCTTCGTGCGCACGAAGGCGGTACGCCCGGGCGCGACGCCGAAGTGGTCGTCGGCGGGCCCGCTGAAGGACGCGCCGGCCCCGAAGGCGGACGACGTGGAGAAGCCGAAGGGCTGGGGCCCGAAGCCGAAGTCCCTCGAGGCGCGCGTGCAGGCGGCCGTCGGCCAGCGCATGGGCCTGTTGTCGCGGCCGGAGTTCCAGCTGAAGGCGTCCGAGGTGGCCGAGCTGAAGCAGGCCATCGCGAAGGACGAGGTGCAGACCGTCAACGCGACGCCGAAGGGCCTCGCAGGCGTGGGCCTGACGGGCTACGTCGCCGGCGACATGCTCATCGTCGAGAAGCGCGCGGTGCGGCCGGGCGCCACGTCCACCTTCCACCTGTTCGGCCCGATGGACTGAGGTCGCGCGGCGGCGCTCACCCGACGCGGTGCTGCTGCACGCCGGGCAGCGGCCGCACCAGCGTCAGGCTGCGCACGTAGAGCGCCGTCGTGGCCGCCGCCGTCACCAGCGCCAGCACGGCGGTCGCCTGCAGCACGCGCCTCGACGGGTGCGCGGTGGACAGCCGCAGCGCCGAGACGGCCAGCAGCACCGCCGCGACGATGGCCACCGGCCCCGCCGCAAGCGCCGTCGAGTACCTGAAGCCCCCGGCGAGGAAGAGTTCGACGACGCCGAGGCCCAGGCCCACCGTCGCCAGCGCGCCCATCGCGTAGAGCGGGCGGCCGCCCAGCGTCGCGAGCTTCGCCCGGTCCAGCTCGCGCGCCCGCAAGGCCAACAGACACGCCAGCGCGCCCACCACGCCCGTCGCGCCCTGCGCCAGCCACGCCGACGGCGCGCTCGTCGAGAAGCCCCACACCGACTGGCCGACGCACGCCGCCATCACCACGCGAAACAGCACGAAGACCTCCTCACCTGGGCGCGGCCAGCTGTCGCAGCCGCTGGCGATTCGCGTCGGCGAGGGCCGAGGCGGGCGCTGCTTCCACGCGCTGCGCGAGCGTCTCGAGGGCGAGTCGTTCGAGGCCGCGGAGACCCTTCTCGGGGCGCGCCCGCGAGCGCTCCAGCGTGTCCAGCGCCGCGGCGTTCACTTCGTCCTCGCGGACGTACCCGGCGATGGCCAGCCAGCGGTGCAGCGTGGCGAAGGGGAGGATGCCTTCGTAGTCACCGGACAGCACCACGTCGGCGGCGGCGACGCGCAGCTCGTCGGAGAGCGGACTGGTCTGCTCGAGCAGTTCGAGGCCGGCGTAGCGCGTCGCCGCGAGGCGCGTCAGGCCCGTCGCCCATTCGGACGACAGGGGCCGCTCCTGCTGCTGCCTCCGCAGGGCGTCCTTCATCAGGGCCACCACGGTCTCCCGCTCGGCTGCCGTGACGAGAATGGTCGCGAGGCGCTCGGCCGGAGGCGCGGGTTGCGTCGAGGGCAGCTTCACGACCGCCGCCGTCGGCTGGTCGACGCGCAGCGCGAAGACGGCGCGCGTCCCTGCGCGCAGGTCTGCATCGCCGAAGGACCGCACGGTGAGCGACGCCGGGAGCCGGCCCTTGAGCGGCTGCTCCACCTCGAGGACGGCCAGCTTCCCCTCGAGCCGGGCGACGGTGGCCACCACCACGACGTTGGCGTCCCGCAGCGCAGTCCACAGCGTGGTGTCGCCCGCGAGCGAGGGCGACGCGACGAGCCACAGGCCGAGCGTGAGGGCGCGCATGGCCGGTCAGCGGATGAGGTTGACGAGCTGGTCGACGCGCAGCGGCAGCGCCGTCGGGCCCGACTTCACCTGCGCGTTGAACGACACCTGCGCGCTCTGCCCCTGCACCGCGCGCGCGACCGCCACGCCCGCGGACAGGAAGTTCACCTGCAGGGGCAGCGTCACCTGCCGCGTGCCCTTGCCGTCCATGGCGCCGAAGTCGCCCGTCGACAGCGTGCCCAGCGGCGCGCCCGCCAGCGACAGCGTGCCCACGACGCCGCCCACCGGCAGCGGGTAGGTGTTGCGGTTGGTGACGGACAGCGGGAACTCCAGCGTCGCGCCCGTCAGCGTGACGTTGGTGACGCGCGGGTTCCCGAAGGCCACCTGCGGAATCTTTGGCACCTCGAACATCCCGTCCTTCGCGAGCGGCAGCTTGATGACGCCCACCGGCGTCTGCACGCCCAGGCTTCCCTCCGCGCGCCACGCGGCCTGGTCCTTCACCAGGAAGGTCTCGATGACGCCCACCAGGTCGAGGAACTTGATGCCCGCGGGGAAGTGGAGGTCCGTCGCGCCCTTCGCCGGAATCTGCAGCCCCTGCGCCGGCGCGCCCGCCAGCACCTGCTTGTTGTCGATGAAGAGCGCGTAGTCGACGGTGGCCAGCGACAGCCCCACCGAGTTCGGGTTGTCCAACTGCCACACCGTGTCCAGCGTCAACCCGCCCAGCGAGATGTCGGTGAGGGCGACGTTCTTGAACGTGAAGCCCGGCTGCTTGAAGGCCGTCTTGAAGAGGTCCTCCAGCAGCTTGCAGCCCATCAGCGCCACCGCGGACAGCGAGAGGACGGCCAGGATTCGTCGCATGGGGGCTCCGGTCATCGACTGAAGGCCGCGTGCCGGCCCGCGCGGGTGCGCGAGCGACGACCGGCGCCGCGGGGAAATTCGCTCCGTGGGTCCTCAGCGCCGCTTCGAGGGCTTCTTCGCCGACTTCGCCTTCGCCGCCGGCTTCTTCGCCGCGGCCTTCTTCTTCGCGGCGGGCTTCGCCCTGGCGGCCGGCTTCTTCGCCACCTTCCGGGCCGGCTTCTTCGCGGCGGGCTTCGCCTTCGCGGGCTTCTTCTCCGGCTTCGCGGCCGGGGCCGGCGCCGGCGGCTCGGCGGCGCCCTTCACCACCTGCACCGCGCGCTGGGCGTGCTCGAGCCGCAGCTCGCCTGAGCGCACCAGCGAGGTCAGCACGCCGGCCGGGTTCGGGTCCTGGAGGATGGTGGCGCTGCCGGTGCCCGCGGCCAGCGTCGAGCCGAGCAGCGACTTGAGCTCAGCCTGCCGGCCGTTCTTCAGGCCGTCGATGGTGGCGGCGGCCACGCGGTACTGGTTGGCCAGCGCGGTGGCGGCGCGGCGGCGCAGCTCGTCCACGGCGGCGCGCGTGTAGCTTCCGTCTTCGTCCGCGGCGTCTTCGATTTCGTCGAGCAGCGGGCCGCTCCAGCCCGTGGGCGCGCGCGTGTCGGCCAGCTGCGCCAGCCGGGCCAGCGCGGTGTGCAGCGTCGAGACGGCTTCCACTTCTCCGCGCAGCAGCTGAATGGTCTGGGAGTCCATGCGGTCAAGCCTCCGTGCCGTGGGAGGCCTTGTTTACGCCCGCGCGAGTTGGGAGGAAACGCGAAAGCGGCTCAGGTGAACAGCCCGTCCACCGAGAGGTAGCGCTCGCCGGTGTCGTAGCAGAACGTCAGCACGCGGCTGCCCGCGGGGAAGTCCGCCAGCTTCTGCTTCACCGCCGCCAGCGACGCGCCCGAGCTGCCGCCGATGAAGAGGCCCTCTTCCTTCGCCGCGCGCCGCGCCATCTCGAAGGCGTCGGTGTGCTCGACCTTGACGACGCCGTCGAGCAGCTCCCGGTTGAGGATCTTCGGCACGAAGCCCGCGCCGATGCCCTGGATGGGGTGCGGCCCGGGCTCGCCGCCCGACAGCACCGGCGACTTCGCCGGCTCCACCGCGAACACCTTCAGCTTCGGCCACTTCGCCTTCAAGACCTCGGCGCACGCGGTGATGTGCCCGCCCGTGCCCACGCCGGTGACGACGAAGTCGAGCCCCTCGGGGAAGTCGCGGATGATCTCCTGCGCCGTCGTCTTGCGGTGCACCTCGAGGTTCGCCTCGTTCTCGAACTGCTGCGGGATCCACGCGTTGGGCGTCTGCGCCAGCAGCTCCTGCGCGCGGGCGATGGCGCCCTTCATGCCCTTCTCGCGCGGCGTCAGGTCGAACGAGGCGCCGTACGCGGCCATCACCCGGCGCCGCTCGATGGACATCGACTCGGGCATCACCAGGATGAGCTTGTAGCCCTTCACCGCCGCCACCATCGCCAGCCCGATGCCCGTGTTCCCGCTCGTCGGCTCGATGATGACCGAGTCCTTCTTCAACACGCCCTTCCGCTCGGCGTCCTCCACCATCGCCAGCGCGATGCGGTCCTTGATGCTCGCGCCCGGGTTGGCGCGCTCCAGCTTCACCCACACCTCCACCTTCGGGTCGAACAGCCGGTTCAGCTTGAGGTGCGGCGTGTTGCCGATGGTCTCGAGAATGTTCGCGGCGCGCATGCGGGGGCTCCTCCGGGCGACTTCTGCTTGAGTGGATGGATGTCCGTTTTAATGGATACGGCCGGAAACGGCAACGTCAGATGACCCAGTCGAGCGCCTCGACGTCGCCGGGGCCGCTGCGCGGGCGGATCTCGTTCTTGCGCGACACGATGCTGTTGGGCGGCACGGACTGCGTGAGGAAGGCGTTGCCGGCGACGACGGAGTTCGCGCCCACCACCGTCGCGCCGCCGAGGATGGTCGCCCCCGCGTAGATGACGACGCCGGCCTCCAGCGTGGGGTGGCGCTTCTTGTCCGCGAGGTCCTTCTGCACCGTGAGCGCGCCCAGCGTGACGCCCTGGTACAGCTTCACGTCGTCGCCGATGACGGTCGTCTCGCCGATGACGATGCCGGTGCCGTGGTCGATGCAGAAGCGCCGGCCGATGGACGCGCCGGGGTGAATGTCGATGCCCGTCTTCTCGTGCGCGTGCTCCGTCAGCAACCGCGGCAGGAGCGGCAGCCCCAGCTGGTGCAGCGCGTGGGCGCAGCGGTACAGGGCGATGGCGTAGAAGCCCGGGTAGGTGAGGATGACCTCGTCGATGCTCTTCGCCGCCGGGTCGCCGTTGAAGATGGCGCGGGCGTCCTCCTCGAGCCGCTCGTGCACCTCGGGCAGCCGCGCGAGGAAGCGCTCCACCAGCCGCTCGGGCATCAGCTCGTGCAGCGTGGCGATGCTGCGCTCCAGCCGCGCCAGCGACTCGCCCAGCTCGATGAGGTCCTCCAGCACCGCGTCCTCGCTGCACACCACCGACGACGCGAAGTGGGGGAACAGCACGCCCAGCAGCTGCGGCGCGAAGGCCTGCGCCAGCGGGCGGACCTGCGAGGGGAGGTGGTGCTTGCGTCGGGCGTCGAGGAGGCGCTCCAGCAGCTCATCGGGCACGTGCGTCATGCCCACGACTTAGCAAGAGGCGCGCGCCGTCGCGCTGTCCATGCGGCGGGAACGGCGGGAGACTCGGCCACCGTGGCGTTGACGGTCGACAACCCCAGGCTCTCGCCCGCCGACGCGGCGCCGTACCTCGAGGAGCTCGCCGCGCTGGTCCGCGTCGCCCGCCCCGGGGCGCTCTTCCCGCCGGGCCAGGCGGTGCTCGACTTGCTCGCCTTCCTGGGGCGCGCCCGGCCGCGCCTCGGCCCGCCCAGCGTGGAGGTGTCGCGCGTGTCGGGCCTGCCCGCGCGGCGGCTCCTCGCCCGGCTCCTCGCGCACCAGGCGGCCGTGCGCGCGCTGCTCGCGCAGCACCGGGCCCGCGCGAGCCGCGCGTCGTCCAGCTACCACGTGGCGTTGGCGGCGACCGAGCTGCCGCCGTTGGCCCGCACCGCCGCGCGCCTCGTCGGCCGCGACGGGAAGACGAGCCGCGTGCAGTTGGTGTACGACGCGGTGACGCGCGCCGGGCGCCTGGTGCGGCTCACGTTGCTCTTCTCGCAGCGGGGCCAGCGCCTCGTCGCCCTCGACACCCGCGACCAGGCGCGGCCGACGAGCGCGCTCGAGGTGACGCTGCTGGCGTGCGCGCAGGCCGGCGCGCTGAGCGAGGCGTGGCCGCTGGTCGAGGCCGCCGCCGGCGTGACGCTGCACGAAGCCGAGCGCGGCGAGCTGGGGCCCTTCCTCACCAGCCGGGCGCCGGGCGCCGGCGCCGCCTCCGAGCTCGCGCCGCTCTCCGGCGCGCTGTCACCGGGCCCCGGCGCTGTGCTGGGCCTGGGCGACGAGCGCGTCGGCGAGTCGGTGAAGGACGCGCGCTCGAGCGACCCCTGGGCCGCGCCCCCGCCGGTCGACGCGCTCCTCGCGCGCCGCGGCGTGGCGGGGTTTCGCGAGCGCCGGCTGATCACCACCCCGTCGGTGGAGGGGGCGGTGCGGCTCCGCGCCCCCGGCTGTCTCGTCCGCTCGCGCTGAACACCGCGAACCTGCGCCCAGGTGGGTGGCGCGCCGCGGTGAAGCGCCGAGATTTCAACTGTGAAAGGCGGGCCGGGGTCGCTTCTGACTCGGAGCGGAGAATGACCCTGCGCAGGCGTGAGGAAACCTCGCGACTTGGGGGCGGATCAGCGGTGGACGCGGAATTGCTCTGCGAGAGGACGTGCGCGCTTTTCGCCTCAAGCCTTCCGTCGCGGTGAAATCGCGCGCGGCGTCGCCCCACCTCGTCGATGCAGTCACGGGTCGCACCTTCCCGCTCACCGCCACCGAGGCCAGCGTCGTCGAGAGCATCATCGGCTCGGGCACCACCACCAGCGGCCTCCTCGACAAGCTGGCGGCGCGCGGTGTGCCGATGGACCGCCGGCAGGTGACGGCGCTGCTCGGGCGGCTCGCCGCGACGGGCTTCATCGAGAGCGAAGGCGTGCCGTCGCCGCAGCCGGTGCCGCGCCAGGTGTCGCCCACCGAGGTGATGCCGAAGCTGCGCACCGACCTGGTCTACAAGGCGCTGCCGCGCCCGGGCCACGTCGAGGTGCGCGACCTTCGCGCTGGCCGCAGCTTCACCTTCTTCGAGTTCGAGATGACCATCGCCAGGATGTTCGACGGGCGCCGCACCCTGGCGCAGGTCGCGGCGGCGTCGGAGCGCCTGGGCCTCAAGGCCACCATCGAGACGCTGGAGAACTTCCTCCGGCAGCTCGACGCCTTCGGCTTCCTCGTCGACTCGACGAGAGACCCCGGCCGCGCGCTGCCGTCGCCGCCGCCCGCGCCCTCCGCGCCGCAGGACGCGTGGCTGCCGGAGCTGCGCGAGATGTACAACTTCGCGCTCAACCACGCGCGCGCCGGGCAGCTGGACGAGGCCGAGCAGTACCTGGTGGCGCTGCTCGAGGTGGACGGGGGCCTCGCCGAGGCGAAGGCGCTCCTCGCTGACGTGCGCTCGCGCCGCCACGCCAGCCTCGCCGGGGTGGACTTCCAGTCGCTCCACGCGCCCGCGCCCGTGCCGCCCGCGATTCCGCCCGTGGTGGCCGCGGTGGCGCCGCCGAAGCCGAAGCCCGAGCCGACGCCCGCCACACAGGCGCCGCCCGCGCGCACCGCGCACGTGGTGAGCGAGTCGCTGCCGCCGCCGTGGACCGTCTCGACGGTGATGAAGGCCCTGCCGGAGCTCCCGGAGCCGGGCGAGAGCATCCTCACCTTCGACCCGCGCAAGCGCCATGAAGCGCCGCCGAAGTCCAGCCCCAGCCGGGCGCGCAAGGCCGGGGGCGGCGGCAAGTAGCGCCACGCCTTGGCCCGTGGGTCGACCGACGCCTGCCCTGCACGACAAGCAGGACAGGCGTTTCGCTTTTCGCTACGCCTCGCGCGTCCCGGGGCCGATGTCCCGGGCCACGAGCACCATCCACGAAGTACCCACAAGGAGACGTCGATGGCCGCGAAGAAGAAGCAGGTCGAGGCTTATGTGATTGCGAGCAAGGCGAAGGCGGTCCTGAA
>Ga0272446_1006193_pt1 | contig 12652 bp, 11 predicted proteins | sample YNPCB0061_FD_194587 | JGI IMG/M metagenome (GOLD analysis project Ga0272446, IMG submission 194587) | Hot spring microbial mat communities from Yellowstone National Park, WY, United States - YNP-CB-006-1 | ecosystem: Environmental > Aquatic > Thermal springs > Hot (42-90C) > Sediment | place... | reverse complement strand
GAATGGTTCGAGGACTACAACACCATCCATCCTCACAGCGGCTTGCAAATGCGCTCGCCACGTGAGTTCATCTCACAGCAGTCACCAACCCATGCCGGCTGTCCGGTTTGATGGGGGCAACTCCACATCGTCACCGCCACCGTGCTGAGGGTTCCGGAGACGGAGCATCCGCGCGGTCTGGCCATCGTCCAGATCGTCGCGCAATGAGAGGGGCGCGGATGCGGCGCGGGATCGCAGGCGGCGCGCGGCGGACGGCCATGGCGGCCGCGGCGCTGATGCTGCTCGCCGCCTGCGGCGCGGCGGCCGCCGAGCCGCTCCCCATCCTGGGCGAGGAGATGGTTCCGGCCGATCCCCGCCGGGCCGCGCCCTCGCCCGCGCCCCCCGCCACGGCCGCTCCAGCCCTGGAAGCGCCCGCGCCGCCGCCGCCGCCGGGGGCGCGGGCGCCCATGCCGGGTCCGACGACGCTGCTCCCGCCGCGGGGCGCCGAGGAGGAGGCCGCCTTCCGCAGCCTGCTGCGCATGATCTCGCCGATGGACGAGGCGCAACTTCGGGTGTTGCGGCAGCTGCTCGACCGCCAGGCGCTGGTTCTCGCCGAGCCTCCTTCAGGCGTGCGGCCCACGCCGCGCACGCGGGCCATCTCGCTGACGCTGCGCCCTGGCGAGGAGCTGCCCCGGCTGCGGCTCTTCCCGGGCAACGCGACGAGCATCACCTTCAGCGACGTGACCGGCGCGCCGTGGCCGGTACAGTCCTTCACGGTCGGAAATCCCCAGGCCTTCGCAGCGTCGGAGGCGGGCGAGCGGGGGCGGACGAACATGCTGGTGGTCAGCCCGCTGGCGTCGCGCATCGTCGCCAACAACCTCGTGGTGTCGCTGGCGGGGCATCCTGTCCCGGTGGTCTTCGCGATCGAGGCGGGGGGTGAGGAGATCGATTTCCGCGTCGATGTCACCGTGCGGGCGCGGGGGCCCCATGCCGTGCCGGAGCCGGTGAGACCTCCGGACATCCCGCCGACCGACGACCGGACCATCCAGGCCTTTCTCGACGGGGTGCCTCCTTCCGGGGCGGAGCCGCTGCGGACGTCGCACCGCGACGTCGATGCCTGGCGTTTCCGCGGGCGCATGTATCTCCGCTCGCCCTTCGAGGTCATGTCGCCGGCTTGGCGGGCGCGGGCGCGCCATGTCAGCGGGGCGATCCTGCACGTGATGGACGAGACGCCGGTCGTGCTGATGACCGAGCGCGGCCGGATGTTCCAGCTGCGCATTCCGGAGGCCGGCAATCCCGGCGGAGCGGCGCGGGCGCGCGGCGAGCGGATGGGGGAGCCGGCGGGCGACGCCCTGACCCGGCGGTGAAGGGGATGAGGCGATGAGCGGGCGCGAAGCGAAGGAGGAGAAGGAGGAGGTCCAGGCAGGGAGCGCGGCGTCCGCGGCCGGGGCCGGGGCCGAGGCGGGGAGCCGCCCGGCCCTCCTCGGCGGCCCGCGGCTTCTGGTGCTGGCTGGGATTGGCCTCGCCGGCCTCGCCCTGTGGAGCCTCCTCGCCGGCGGAGGCGAGCGTCCCGCGCCGCCGCCGTCGCGGGCACCGCAGCCGCCGGCGCTGGAAGCGACCCAGCGCGCCAACGAGCTCTCGCCCGAATTCCGGCGCCAGATCCGCGAGGCCGACGCCCAGCGCGCGGAGGAGGCCCTGCGCCGGGGGGGCAGCGCGCTGCCGACGCCGGTCTATGAGCCGTTGCCGCCCGTGCCGCGGCTTCCCACGACGCCCTCGCCGCGCGAGGAGCCCCCCTTGCCTCCCCTGCCGCCGCTCGCGCCCGAGCCGCCATCCCTGCCGGCCGCGCCGCCCGCTGCGGCCGCGCCGCCACGCCCGGCCGCTCCGCCGCTGGATCCGCAGGCGCTCCTGCAGGCGATGATGCGTCAGGCGGAGCGGGCGGGAGAGCAGCGGCTGCAGGCGGCCGCGACCACCTTCCTCGAGCTTCGCCCCGCGCCCGAAGGGGAGGGGGCGACCACCGGACCGCGGATCACGGCATCCACGATCCGTCCCGAAGAACCCGCCGCGGAGGACGGGGCGCCCTTCCCCCCCGCGCCGGGCACGGTGCTCTACGCCCGCCTGATCGGGCGCGCGAACTCCGACGTACCGGGGCCCATCGTCGCCGAGGTCCTGCAGGGGGAATACCGCGGCGCGCGCGTCGTCGGCCGTTTCGAGACGGGACGCGACGGGCTGCTGATGCAGTTCCGCACGATGACCATCGAGCGTGGGCGCCGCCGGCGCCCCGTGACCCTGCCCATCGAGGCCTACGCGGTCGATCCCGGCAATCTCGGGGCCGCCATGGCGACCTCGGTGGAACGGCGCGAGTTCCAGCGCATCGCGCTGGCCTTCGCGACGTCCTTCCTGCGCGGCTTGGGGCAGGCGATCGCCCAGTCCGGCGCCATCGTGTCGCAGGGGCTGACCGGGACGATCGTCCAGAACCGGACGCTCGACACGCGGCAGCAGCTTCTCATCGGCGCCGGCGCCGGCGCCGGCGCGGCCGGGGACATCCTCAACGAGACGCTCGGAAACCGACCGCCGACCATCATCGTCGAAGCGGGCACGCCCTTCGGTCTGCTCTTCACCGGGGTTGTCCAGTGAGGAACGGTATGCTCGCCATGCCCATCCATGACGCGGGGCGAGGAATGGTCTGATGTCGGATCGCCATCATCGGTTTCGCACATCCGAGGAGGAGGAGGAGGAAATCCGCCCCCGGGGCCGTTCGTCCGCGGCAAGGGAGCCCGCGACGCGGGATGACGCTCGCGACGATCGCGACGATGACCGGGACGACGACCGCGAGGAGGAGGTTCGCGTCCCCCTCGGGAGTCGCCGCGAAGGACGCCCGCGGGCCTCGCGGCCCGAGCACGAATGGCGCGACGACGCGGAGGACGTCGGCGCGGAGGAGCGGGGATGGCGGGAGGCGATGCGCTCGCGCCTCGTTCTCCTGGTCGGTGCGGGCGGTCTCGCCGCGGCCGCGCTGGTCGGCGGGCTCGTGTTCTTCGGAGGGGGGGATGAGGCTCCTCCGCCGCTGACGACCGCGCCACCCGGTCCGCCGTCTCCAGCCGGCCCCGTCGCGCCGGCGCCCGGTGCCGCCGAGCGGGCCGGGCGGCCGCCCGAGGCCCTGGCAGACGGCTTCGCGCGCCAGATCGCCACGGCGCCGCAGGGGCGGGCCGGACCGGCCGCGAGCCCGGCGGAGCCGCCTCGGCCGCCTCGCGCGCCAACGGGGGCGCCAGCGGCGCCGCTCGGTCTCGCGCCGGCCTTCCAGGCGCAAGGGACGGCGCCGGCGCCGCCCCCGCCGCTTGCGACGAGGCCCGGCGGCGCCGAGAGCCTGGGCGATGCCGATGCCCGCCCCGAGCCGCCTCCACCGCCGGCGCCGCCGCCCGGCCTCGTCGAGGAGCTGCGCCGCCTGGCGGCGAAAGTGGACCGGCTGGGCGAGGATCTCGCGCAGACGCGGGCGCGGATGGACGAGGCGCTCGCCCGCATCGAGAGGCAGCGCCGCGGCAGCCAGGACGCCATCCTCGGCGGCATCGCCGATCTGCGCGGAGAGCTCGAGCGGCGGGACGCCGAGATCGAGGAGCTCCGTCGCCGGACCGCGGAACTGGCGGCCACCGGAGTGCGGCAGGCGGCCGCGCCGCCGCCTTCGCCGCCGCCGCCGCGGGTCGTTCAGGCCTCGATGCGCTACACGGCCTCGCCGACGCATGCGCGCCTCGTGCTCGGTTTCCCGGACGAACCGGTCTACGACATCGAGCAGGAGGGCAACGAAATCCGGATGCGCATCCTCGGCGATGTTCGGCCGAACCTCGCCGGACTGCCCATACGCATGCGCCACATCGAATACATGACTGCGGCGCCGGGTCTGCTCGAGATCATGGTCGCCGAGGGGACGCGGGTGCGGCACCGGCGGCTCGGGGCGCAAGTGGTGCTGTCGTTCCATGATGGCCGAACGCCGCCTCCGCCCGACTCCGGCGAGGAGCCGCGGGCGCGGCGGCGGACGGGAGCGGCGAGGGAGGCGGCCGCGGACGCGCGGCCCGGAGGGGCAGAGCCGCCGCGCGCGGCGGCGCCGCTTCCAGGGCCGGAGCGGCAGGACCGGCCGGGAGGCGGGCCCTCGCGCGCCATCGCGCCGGCGGAGCCGCCGCGGCAGCCGGAGGGGAGCGGGACCATCGAGGGGCTGAGGTTGCGCAGCGTGTCGCGACGGGCGGTTCTCGTCGAGAGGGGCGATGGCGAGATCGTCCGCGTCGAACTCGGCGAGGCCATCCCGGGGACACGCGGGGCGATCGCGCGCGAGATCCGCAAGGAGGGCGAGGTCTGGGTCCTCGAGACAAGCGCCGGCGTGCTGCGGCCATGACGGCCATGCCCCGCGGCGGAAGCCGCGGACCCTTCGGCCCGGACGCCCTCGTCCTCGGCGTCAAGACGCGCCCCTGGCGCATGGAAGGCGAGACGGAATCCGCATGCGCGGATGAAGAATTCCGCGCGCTGCGCCCGGACATCCTGGAAAGGGACGGGCACGCCTGCGTCTTCTGCGGCTTCCGCGCCGGCAAGTGGCAGGAGGTCCACCACCTGGACGGCGACCACCGGAACAACGACCGCGCCAATCTCGTGACGGCCTGCCCCTACTGCCACGCCGTCTTCCATGTCGGCCTGGCCGGCCGGCGCGGAGCCTTCCTCGCCCACCTCCCGGAGGTCTCCCAGGCCATGGTGAGCCACCTCTGGCGCGCGGTGGCGGTGGCGCGGTCATGGCACGGGAGCGACGGCCGCCAGACGCGGAGGCTGCGCGACGCGAGCCGGCGCATGGAAGACTTCCTCCGCGCGCGTGCCTCCCATGCGGCGGCGCTCCTGGGGACGTCCGATCCCGCCGTGCTCGGGGAGGCGCTGCTCGAGTGCGCGCGCCTCACCCGCACGCCGCCCACCGACGGGGACGCGCTGCTCCGCTCGGTGAGGCTCGTGCCCCCGGGAGAGGAGGCCGGGTTCGGCAATCCGCGCATGATCGAGTACTACCTTTCGTCTGAAGGTCCCTTCAGGGAAGGGGCGCTCGGTCCCCGGACCTGGGAGGCGCTCTGGCGGGAATGGCGAGCGCGGGCCGGGGGAGGCTGAGTTGCGCGAGACGGGCGGTCTTCCCCCGGGGCATTTCGGCTTCGTGCGCTTCGACTTCGTCGAGTTCCCCCGCGAGGGTTGGCTCGCCCGTCATGGCACGCCCGCGCGGCGCTTCTCCTCGCCGGCCGAGATTCCCATCGACGGGACCTTCTGGACCAATCTCGAATGGGAGCACATGCATCGCGGCAGTGCGGTGGGACGTCTCGGTCAGTTGCGGCATGCCGCCTATCTGCCGGTGCGCCCAAGCGACGCGCTGCGCGAACTCGGTTTCGACGAGGGGCTTCTCGGTCCTGACGAGACGACCCGACTGTGCGCCTGCCTGTTCGGCCGCGTCATGTCCTGGGCCTCGCGCCTGCTCGCGGCCGGGCTCCCGGGCATGCCGCCGGAGCGCCACTTCGTCCGCGGCAGCCTGCGCGAGGATCTCGTCGGGCTGATGGCCGATCTGGAGTTCCCGCGGGGGGACGAGGCGCACATCCTGCGCGAAGGGCAGAGCTACCAGACGGTCTCGGCGACGTTGACGACCCCGCGCAGGGAGGCGGTGCGCATGCTGCTGCGCCGGCCGAGGCTGCGCCACGCGCTCAACCTGCTGAGCTCCCCCTCGCCGAGCGGACCGTGGCGCTTCCTGCCCGGGGAGGCGCTCGAACCGCTCGAACGGCTGCTCGCGTCGGGAAGGCCGTCCCTGTGCCGGGTGCGCCTCGCTCGCGTCCAGGAGGCCTGCGGCGAACTCTACGGCTTTGGCAACACCCTCGATCGCGGCCGCCGCGGCCTCCGCGGCTGGGCGGCGCAGCCCGAGCTCGACGCGCTGCGGCGCATGGCCGACGTCGACGTCGAGGCAGCCTGGCTCGGCGGCGACTATCGTCCCCTCGGGGCGCGCCTGCCCGTCGCCGTCGACGAGCTTGTGGCCGGGCGGTTCCTGCGCCTGTCCTGGTCCATCGGCGTCTGCCTCGAGGCCCTCTGGCGCGCCGCACTGGTGCCGCCGCCCCGTCGCGGCGGCTCGCGCGATCGGCGCGGGGACATCTCCTGGCAGGGCCTCTGGGCCAGGGCCGCCGACAAGCTGCTCCTTTACCCCCTCGTGCGGGCGCTCGCCGAGCGGGGCCATGGCGTGTCGTGCTACGCCTTCGGCTGGATTCATTGCCTCGTCGAGCCCGGCCGCGAGGAGGAGTTCCTGCGCGATGCGGCGAGCCTCGGCCTCGTGCCGAGGCTCGCCGATCTGCCGCGCCCCCTCGCGCTCGATCGCTGGGGCGGCCTCAAGGCGGAAGCGCAATGGGCCGGGCTCGTCTACGGGGGACGGACGGAACGGCTGTTCGCGCTCGACGCCATCGCCGAGGCCTCTCCCGACCGGCATGAAGACCTCCTCGGGGACCTGCGATGCCAGGAGATGGCGGCATGACGGGGCGGAGGGCGGCGAAGGCCCTCTTCGGGGTCGCCTGGATGAGGAGGCTGAACCCTCTTCGGCTCCTCGCCGACCGGCAGGCGGAAGGGGCATCGACGGAGAGGATGCCGGAGGCCGGGATGGGCGATCCTCGTCTCGCCGAGGCGGCGCGGCGGGGTCGGCTCGCCTGGCTGGCCGCGCTCGTCCTCCTGTCGGGCGCCTGCCTGGCCGGTCCCCTGGCGCTGGGCTGGGGGTGGACGCAGCTCCTGCCCTCGGCGGCGCTCGCGCTGCTCGCCCTCGCGCAGGTCGTGAAGTTCTCCTTCATCCGCTGGCGGACGCGAAACCTCGGCGGGTTTGTCGACTTCGTCCGCGATGCCGTGCGCCGGCCGCCCTCGGCGTGAGGGAGGAGGTGGCGTGATGCCGAGCGACGGGCTCATGCCCTCATGCGTGGTCGCCGCCGCCGCCCTGTCGGGAGCGGGCGGGGTCCTCCTGGGCTTCCAGCTTCGCCGCCGCGCCCCTGTCTGGTTCGACCTTCCCGCCCATGAGCCCGACGTCGCCCGCTGGATCCGGGCGCGCCGAAGGGGGCTGCGGACGCAGCTCGCTCAGGGGCGGAATTGGCTGGCGGCGGCCGCGGCGGCCATCCTCGCGGGCGCGCTCGCGGTCCCGGTCGAGCGCCATGAACTGCTTCCGAGCCTCCTCCTGATGCTCGTGCTGCTGCCGCCGATCGCGATGATCGACTGGCAGGAGGCGGCGGTGCCCGATGGTCTCGTCCTGCCGCTTGGCATGCTCGGCCTGGTCCATGGGGCGGTGCGCGGACCGGGCCTCTTCGATGCCGTGGCGGCCGCGATCCTCAACGCCGCGACGATCGCGGCGCTGCTCTGGCTTGCGGCGGCGCGGCGGGCGGCGCGGCCGCGGCGGCGCGGCGGGGCCACGGCGGAGTCCGGCGCCCTCGCCTGGGGGGACGTGCTGCTCATGGCTGGGGTCGGGGGCTTCGTCTCGCTCGAAGGACTGCCCGCCTTCTGGCTGCTGGCCGGCCTCGTCCACGCGGTCGCCTTCGTCATGGCGCGGCTTACCCATGGCGGCGAGCGCCTTCCCGCCGCCCTGCCGCTCGCCCCCGCCATCTGCGTCGCCTGCTTCGCCGTGCAGTGTGCACGGGCGTGGTGGGGGGCGGATCCGCTGACCCTGCTCCTCGGCCTTCATGCGTGAAGGAGGCTTGCCCGATGCCGGAACCCGCCGCGGGCGCCGAGAGGCGCGAACGGGGCGCGCCGATCCGCGCGGGCGCAACGGGCGCATCGCGCCAGCCGCCCGCGCCCGCGCGAGCCGGTGAGCCGGAAGCGATCAGGTTCTTGATTTCGCGGGCCGGGGCGCGCGATGACCCCGGTGCGCGGCAAGCTCGGCGGTGCGTCCCGCGAACGGGACCGCCGCGCGCCTTTCGCCGGGCCCATTCCGCCGGGCAAGACGGCGGCTTGCCCCCTCGCCCCCTCCGCGTCATAAGGATACCCTCAGGTCGCCTGCGCTGGGTAAGCGGACTCCTTCTCGTCTCAGTGCCGTCCCCGCAATCCGAACGACGACGCCTTGCCCGATCTTCTGCACACATTGTGGCGCCGGCTGCCCGTCGACCTGCGTCGGCGGGCCCTGGTCCGCATCACCGGCGCGCTGGCGCCGCGGCCCCGGTCCACTCCTCCGGCGTCGCCGGCGATCTCGGTCGCCGGGTATTTCCGCGCCCAGAACGGTCTCGGGGAGGGCGCGAGGCGCCTAGCCGACATGTTCGACGCCATCGGCCTGCCGGCCCTCCGCGTCGACCTGACCGGCGCCCTTCGCCAGGGACCACCGGGACCGACGCCCAGCCTCGCCACGGGACCGGGAACGCTCCTGCTGCATGTCAACGGTCCGCTGCTCCCCTGGAGCCTGCTCGTCCTCGGGCGCTCACGGCTCCGCAGCAAGCGCATCGTCGCCTTCTGGAACTGGGAACTCCAGGTGCTCCCGCAGGAGTGGGGACCGACCGCGCGCCACGTCCATGCCATCTGGGCGCCGAGCCGGCATACGGCCATGGCGATCTCGGCCGCGACGGGCTGTACGGTGCCGGTCGTGCCCTATCACGTTCCCGAACCGGACCCCGCCCCTCTGCTCCGCGACGATTTCGGCCTGCCTGCGACGGCCTTCGTCTCGCTCGCGATCTTCGACGCGGCATCGGGCATTGAGCGCAAGAATCCTCTCGGCGCCATCGCAGCCCATCAGCGCGCCTTCGGGGACAGCCCGGACCACGTCCTCGTCCTCAAGACGCAGAACGGCGCCCACGGCGGGCGCGCCTGGCGGCAAGCCCGCGCCGCCGCGGCGGCGCTGCCGAACGTCCGGGTCATCGACCGCGAACTACCGCGGCGGGACCTCTGGGCCCTGATGGCTCTCGCCGATGTCGTCGTCTCGCTGCACCGCGCCGAGGGCGTCGGTCTGCATCTCGCCGAGGCGATGCGTCTCGGCAAGCCGGTTCTGGCCACGGCATGGTCGGGCAACATGGACTTCATGGACGCAGGCAGCGCCGCCCTCGTGCCCTGCCGTCTCGTGCCGCCCCGCGACGAGCGCCGCGTCTATGCGATCAGGGGCGCGTTGTGGGCGGAGCCTGACCTCGACGAGGCGGCCCGGTTGCTGCGACGCCTCGCGGGCGATCCCGGCTGGCGACGCGCCCTCGGCGCTCGCGGCCTCGAGAGGGTGGCGACCCTGACCGCCCGCGCCTGCGGGGAGCGCGCCGCAGCCTTGCTCGGTCTCGCTCCCCGCCCATCGCAGTGTGGAGGTGTCCCCGCTTGAGGATCTGGTTCGACGTCCAGGATCTGTTCGACTACGCGCGCTGGAATGCGCGTCCGAGCGGGATCCAGCGCCTGTGCTTCGAGGTCTATGCCGCGCTCAACGCCCTCGCCCCCGACCGGGTGCGGTTCCTGCGCATCGATCCCTCCGCGGCGCGGCTTCGGCCCGTCGGATGGCCGGAGATCGCGCGGCTCTTCGGCGACCTCGCGGCACCTCCTTGCCGCCGGGCGGTCGACAGGGACGGGGAGGGGGGGGCGCCGCGGCCCGCCCGTGCGTCCGCGGCCCCACGCCACTCGCCCGGTCCCGTCCCCGAGAGCATCCCGCGGCTGCGCCGACTGGTCCGACGCATCCCCATCGAGATCCGCCATCCCCTGCACGCGGCCTTGGCCCACCAGTCCGCCGCGCTCCGCCTCCTCGCCCAGGCCGGCGTCGGCGGTGGCAGGCTCCTTCTCGCGGGAACGCGTCGGCGCGCGACCGCGCCCACCCAGCGGACGGCGGAGCCGGCGCCGGACATCGGCAGCGAGTTGCGCCCCGGCGACATCATCGCCTCCTTCGGGTCTCCCTGGTCGAGTCCAGACTACCCGGCGATGATCGCGCGCCTCCGGGAGGAGAGGGGAATGCGTCATGCCCTACTGATCTACGATCTCATTCCGCTGCTCCATCCCGAGTATTGCGACCGCGGTCTGGTTGCGTGCTTCGCGCGCTTCATCCACGGCTGCCTGCCCCTCGCCGACATTCTTCTGACCATTTCCGACGCCACGGCGCGGGACATTGTGGCCTGGTCCGCCCGCCAGGGCATCCGGCTGCGCGCGGAGCCCCGCATCCTGCCCCCCGGGACGGGTTTCTCGGCATCGTCAGGGGAGGCTCGCCTCCCATGCTCCGGAGCGGGTCGGCATGTCCTCTTCGTCTCAACGATCGAAGCGCGCAAGAACCATGCCCTCGCCTTCCGGGCCTGGCGCCGTCTCCTGCAGGAGCTGCCCGCCGAACAGGTGCCCCCCCTGATCTTCGCCGGCCGGGTCGGGTGGCTGGTCGACGACCTGATGCGCCAGATCTCCCAGTCGAACCATCTGGATGGCAAGCTCGTCGTCATCGAAGCGCCCGACGACGCCACGATCGCAGCGCTGTACCGGGAGGCGCGCTTCACGATCTTTCCTTCGCTCTACGAGGGGTGGGGCCTGCCCGTCTCGGAGAGCCTGTTCTTCGGAAGGGTGTGCATCGCCTCGAACGCCGCCTCCATACCGGAGGCCGGCGGCGACTTCTGCCTCTACCACGACCCGGACTCCGTCTCGGATGCGACGCGGCTCTATCGCGAGGCCATACTCTCGCCGAGCCTGATCCCGCGTCTCGAGGACAGGATCCGCCGCGAGTGGCGGCCGCGGCCCTGGTCGGAGACGGCGGCGGCTGTTCTCCAGCGGCTCGGCGCGAGCGGCTCCGGCGTCGAGACGGGCTGACCTCGGTCTCGCTCGCGACTGGCCGCCGCCGAGCCTCCCGCAGCCGGTCCCCCCAGCCAGAGCATCAGCCCCGCGCGTCGGACCCGTTCGCGCCGACCTCGGCGCGCAGCCGATCGACTTCCGCCGCGTAGCGTTTGAGCTCCTCGATCGAGAGGTGGCGCGCGCGGCGGATCTTTTCCCGAATCGCCTCGAAGCGTTCCCGATGCCCCTCCCGATGGGAAAGTCCGAACCCGAGCACCTTCGCAAGGAGGGCTTTGCGCAGGGCGTAGTTGGGGGCGGCCATCGGATAGTCGGGAGGCAGGCCCCATTTCACGATGTATTGGTCGGGCGTCATGTTGAACTTGCGCTTGAGATGCGGCCGCAGCAGCACGACGCGCTCCCCGTCCTCAAGGCAGATGAGGTAGTCCGGAGTGACGCTGCGCTCGATCGGCACCGCCGGCCCAGGCGGGGTGCCGGTATCGCCGCCGGCCTCGGCTCGAAACGGAGCGGATGGCGCGGGCGCCGAGTCCGAGGCCGCCGGTTCGCGCGGACCGACGCGGGCGGAGGGGGGCGAGAGGGCCCGGAGCGAGGCGCCAAACGCTTCGAGCAGGTCCACGACCTCCAAGGGATCCGTGACGAGCCCCCGTTCCGCCAGGACCTTCACCATGGCCTTGAAAGCCATGTTCTCGTCAACGAGCATCGCGCCCTCATCTTCCGTTTGAACCTGTCCGCGATCCCGTAGGGATCAATGGCGCCGATCCGCATTGAAATCGGAACGTCCTTCCCGGAACTCCTGCGGACGCTATCCCCGGGGCGAGATGCGATCAAGGCGGATGAAGCCGCCGGTGGAGGTGGTCCGCGTCGCAGGTTGGCTCGGGGAACCGCGAATGTTCCCTTCCATGGGCGTCTACCGGATCTGGTGGCCGCTGAGTGAAGGGAACAATGCCATCCAAGGAAAAGAGGGCCAGCTCACCCGCAGGCGCTTGAGCCAGTCCCGTCCCAAAAGATCGCCTTCGCTGGTGGCGAACAGGGTGGACAGGCCAAAGTCCAGCGCCAACAGGCCATGGCCGTCATATTCGGCGCGGCTCTTGGCATAGACCTCGCCCATGTCGGTGACGACGCCGAACATCAACCGTCCGCTGTCGCGGTCTTCGGTGATCAGCGCGCCGTTCGCGATCTTGCCTCTCTTCCTCCGGAGCCGATGTTGTTTGTAGATCAACAGCGGGATGGCGATCTTCCGGCCCTTCTCCATGGTCGCCAGGTTGATCCACCAGCCGACCTTCCCGCCCTGCCGCGCCTTGATCGGCTTCTCGAGCTCGGCTGCCCGGTGGTCGAGTCGCATCGAGATGTGCGACAGGTCCGGGCGGCGGTGACGCGACATGACGTGGCGCATGATGGTGCGGGCGAGCCTGCGCACCTCGGGCGGGATCGTCTCGCCGGTGTCGCGCATGACCACATCCCCGCGGGCGAACCACGCTCCCATGAGGTTGACGGTGTGGAGCATGTGCTTCACGTCGGGTGGGAGGGTCCTGCGGGTCACCGTGTCGCGGAACTCGTTGGCCCGGTTGCTGATCCAGCCCTGCAACTGGCCGACGACCTGCCAGCGGCACATCTGCACCCGGTTTGCCGCGCCGATCACCGAGGCGAAGGTGATCTTGTTTAAGTCATGGTTCTCGTTGAACCGGCCCGTCTCATGGAACAGCCGCCATTGCTCGCGGCCCAGCAGAACGGCACCCTTGCGCTAGGCCCTGAGAAGTTCAGCACCCGTGCCTCCTTGCTTGCCGTCAGGTTGGACGGCACCAGGTCGGTACGGTAGGGTACGGGTACTATCGCCTTAACTCAGGCAGCGACAAGGGCTTGAGTCTCGGGCGATTTCACGGACGCCTCCCGGCGTTCGGATGACCTCAGCACGGCCAACGGCATCCCACCGAAGTAGGGATTTGTCAGA
>Ga0272446_1006192_pt1 | contig 12653 bp, 6 predicted proteins | sample YNPCB0061_FD_194587 | JGI IMG/M metagenome (GOLD analysis project Ga0272446, IMG submission 194587) | Hot spring microbial mat communities from Yellowstone National Park, WY, United States - YNP-CB-006-1 | ecosystem: Environmental > Aquatic > Thermal springs > Hot (42-90C) > Sediment | place... | reverse complement strand
ATAATTTAAAATCCAGCTTACAATAATAAAAGCAATAGTAATTCCAAGCAAAACAATAGCTGCAATGGCATTTAAAATATTTAAATCCATATCTTTATTATAAAAATTTAATTTTTTAAATGCAAACTTTATTCCGCTTATGGACATCGTCCCGATGCTTTGGGACGATGTTCCAATTATTCATTAATAAAAAGACAAAGAAAATGAAGCAACATTCCTTGTCTCATCGTGTCATTGCGAGGAGCGAAGCGACGAAGCAATCTCTTAGTCAATTTCGTCATTGAGAAACTCCCGAAGCATTTGTGGACTAAGCAATCCCAGAAATGAATTTTGAATTTCGAATTATGAATTTTGAATAAAATGCTAATTTTTAATTTTAAAATGTTTCTAATTTCAGTCATTCAAAATTTATTCGAAATTAAAACCTGCCTGCCGGCAGGCAGGTTCAAAATTAAAAATTTCTTCACTTTTAAGTTTTAAGCTATGGTTTTGAACTTTGACTTTTGACTTTTGAGTTCACTTTTATCCGTGTCATCATTCGCTGTATTTGCGCAAATTCGTGTTATTCGCATTATGGTTTATAATTCGGATTATGGTTATATTCATATAAATGTCCAAAAATTATTCTCAACAGCCTTTTTCCTTGACAATTTTAAATTAATGTTATTATAATATGGTTTATGCCGAAAATAAATCAAAACAAAGAAACAGAGCAGTTTATTTTAAAAAAAGCATTTGAAATTTCTTATGCTCTTTGCCGAATTGCCAAAAATTTAAAAAATACATACTTTAGCAATATTTTTGAAGAAAGAGGGCTGCAAATTTTAGATTCGGCAACGAAAAAAGATTTTGAATCTTTAAAAAATTCCTTTTTAGGAATAGAGTATTTTGTTCGTTTAGGAGAAGAACTTGGATTATTTAGAAATCACATTGCCGAATTATTGATTGGAGAAATAAATAATTTAAATAAATATATAATTGAAGCTGAAGAAGAAATTTTAATGCCTGAATTAAACATAGAAGACATTTTTACTTCAAAAAATGGTAAGGCATTAAAAAAAACTAAACAAAATGAATCTTTTTTGAATTCGGCAAAAGATTCGGCAACGGATTCGGCAAAAGAAAAAGATTCGGCAATGAGTTCGGCAATGGATTCGGCAAAAGCAGATAATTCGGCAACGAGAGATTCGGCAATGAATAATAATTCGGCAATAAATATTAATTCGGCAATGGATAATTCGGCAATGAATTCGGCAACGGGAATAGATTCGGCAACGCAAAAAGATTCGGCAATGGAAGATTCGGCAAAAGAGTATTCGGCAATTAATTCGGCAATGATAAATAATTCGGCAATGAGAAACTATTCTACAATAGGTTCGGCAACAGAGGATTCGGCAATAGATTCGGCAATGGAAGATTCGGCAACAGAGGATTCGGCAATAGATTCGGCAACGGGGTATTCGGCAACACAAGATTCGGCAACGATAGATTCGGCAACGGAAATTAAAAATAATTCGGCAACAGAAGATAATTCTTTAAATATTCAAAATAATAAGAATCAAGAACCGACATTTATTCATATTTCAAAAATAATAAGTGAAGAGCCAAAACAGGAATCAAAAGACGATTCTATTGGAATAATAAAAGTAAGAAAATCTGTATTTTTAGATAAAATAAGGTATTTTGAAGAATTCAGGTTAAAAGATCTTGAAAAAATGTTTCCAGAATTAAGCGAAAGAACATTAAGATATTATTTATCTGATTTAATATCTTTGGGTTTTATAGAAAAAATAGGAATTTCCGGACCAAATGTTTTGTATAGATTTAATAAAAATAAGGAAGCTGATATATTGGCTTTTATTCAAAAAGAAAAAGAAAACTTGGAAACAGAAAATCAGCCACTTGAAATAGAGGCTTAAAATGTATAAAATAAATGCATAAAATATCCGTAACCATTTAATTGCATATATCGTTTTCTTATTAAAGCCGAAAAAGATAGTGATTATTGCAAATATTTGAAAATTTTTTAAAATAATAAAAAGATTCAGAGTGAGGCTGAATCAAAAAAATAATTTGATTAATTTTAGCCTCGCTCTTAGCGAGTTTTTTTAATTATGATACTGCGGCTGTTTCTTAAAAGGAGACAGTCCTTCCAGAAAAAATAAAGGTCGAAAAATAAATTTTATATTAGGTCGTTTTATAAAAAAATAAAACAAATTAAATTAAACAAATGAATACATTAAAAAATAAAGTTTTATCAGTTTCACTTTTAACTGTCTTATCATTGACAGTTATGCCTGTTGCTTCAGCTCAAACAGTTGATCAGCTTCAGGCTCAAATTGCAGCCTTAATGGCTCAAATTCAAGCTTTACAAGCTCAAGTCGCAGGTGGTTCATCTATGCCAAGCGCAACATCATGCACTTTCACTCGCGACCTCACCGTGGGAATGAAAGGAGATGATGTCTTGTGCTTACAGAAATATTTGAATGTCCAGCCACAGACTGGATATTTCGGACCAATAACAAAAGCTGCTGTTCAGAAGTGGCAATCAGAAAATGGTTTGCCATCAACTGGATACTTTGGACCAATGTCCAGAGCTAAATACAGCGCTTTAGTTGCTGTTGTTACACCAACAACACCATCTACACCATCTACACCATCAACACCATCCACACCATCAACACCATCAACACCAACAACACCATCTACACCATCATCTGAAGGTAATTTAACAGTTGAGAGAAATACAACTCCAGCTGATAATGAACCTTTAAGAGAAGGTGAAACAAGAGATGTGTTAGGAATTAGATTTAGAGCAACACAAGGAGATGTTGTTGTTCAAAGAATAAGAATTAATTGGCCATTAACTAGCGCAGAAGCTCCACACAGAGTATTATCAAGACTTGCTTTAGTTGATGAAAATGGAAATACTCTTTGGTCTTCTGATGTTACATCTCAAGAAGGAATGCCATTTTATAGAGAAACAAATGGTCAATATTATTTATTAATCACAGGAGTTAATATTTCTGTTCCAAAAGATCAAACAAAAGTTGCTATTCTTAAGGCAACAGCTGTTTCAACATATCCATCGGGAGTATCTAATGTTACATACACCTTAACAGTTCCAGTGCAGGGAGTAAGAGGCGTTACAGGAGCAAATGTTAATCTTTTTGAACCATCAGTGGCATTTAGTAATAGCTTTGTTCCTCAATCTACATTAGCTGGATCAGCTTCTATTTCTGCAACAAGAGCTTCTGATACCCCTCAAGAAAGAAATGTTGTTGCTAATGAATTTGTCTCAGGAACAGGAACAGCTGCAGTTTATAGATTAACAACAAATACATCGTTGTTAAAAGTTAGACTTACAGCTCAAAATGACAATATTAGATTAAGAGAAGCTCAATTTACTTTTGCAACAACAACAGGAAATGTTCAGCCAACAAACTTCTACTTTGAAGTTGGAGGCAGAAGAGTTGGAACAGTTACTGTATCAGGAAACACAGTAACAGTTTCAAATATCTTTAGCGATAACGTAGTTATCAATAGAGATCAATCAGTTGATGCAGTAATTGGAGTTTCTAATGTTAATAATGTAACTTATACAGGAGGAGACTTAAAAGTCACCCTTACTCAAGTTACAGGAGAAAATTCATTAGGAGGAAATGTTTCAGTGAGCGCTTCGGTTCAGAGCTTGCCAGTATATCTTTATGTTGTTGCTCCAAATCTTAGCTTCACAGGAAATGTTTCAGCTTCAAGAGATCAAAACTTGTCTACAACATCAGCAACATTTAGCGGCAAAGTAACAGTTGCATTGCCATCAAATGTTCATGCAGGCGGACAAGTTAGAATTTCTAGCTCAACACCATTTTCTATGCAATGGGAAATTTCAGGAGGTGGTACATCTTCAGTCTCTTACGCAATTGATAGCGTAAAAGATTCAGCAAATAATGTAGTTAGCCAAGATAGTAATGGTTACTATGTCTTAAATGCTGGAGATACATACACCTTTGAACTTAGCGCTAATACTTCAGTTGCTGGAAATAAACAATTGAGAGTTAGAGTTAATTCTGTAACCTGGGATCCTGGAAACGGAGGAACATTCGTTGGCCCAGTTACAACAACATTTATCAGCAAAGACTTTGTTACAAACTATAGCAACTAGTTTTGTGACAAGTTTTTCTTAAATGTTGTAAGTCCGAGTATTCTGATTTTCTGAATATCAGATTCGCTTAGTCTAAATTGACTAAACTCAAAAACCCCGCGGCCGCGGGGTTTTTGGTTGCTTTTAAACTTTCTTAAACTTTTTCCTCCGAAGGAGCCTGCCTACCGGTAGGCAGGGATCCCCTCCAGAGGAGGGCAGGCCTGCCTGCCGCCTGCCTGTCGGCAGACAGGGCAGGCAGGCGCCTCTGGCGGAAAACCCTCTTAAACTTTTATATTTTTTAAACTCTTAGATTTTTAAACTTTTTCCTCCGAAGGAGCCTGCCTACCGGTAGGCAGGGATCCCCTCCAGAGGAGGGCAGGCCTGCTTGCCGCCTGCCTGTCGGCAGACGGGGCAGGCAGGCGCCTCTGGCGGAAAACCCTCTTAAACTTTTAAAAATTATTAAACCTTTATCGGATGTCAATAAAAGTTATCCACAGCTTTGCGTCTTGTCAAAAAATATTTCAGAGTTAAAATAAAAATAAATATTTTTGTTTTTATAATTTTTTTTCAAATCTATGGAAGATCAAAATTTAGAACAACCAAAAAGTAAAAAAATAAAATTTATTATTTGGTTTGTGATCTTAGTTTTTGGAGTTTATGCTTTAATTTGGGTTTATGAAAATTATTTTAGCGAGAAAGCCAAAGAAACAAAACAGCAGCAAAAAAATTATGAAAAATATTTAGCTTGGAAATCTTCTTATGAAAAAGCTATGTCTGAAGATACTTATGGAGGAAAAACCCCAGAAGAAACATTAAATCTTTTTATTGAAGCTTTAAAAAAAGAAGATTTGGAATTAGCAAGCAAGTATTTTGTTTTAAATTCTAATGGACAAAGAGATCCTAAATGGCTTGAAGCTCTTCAAAAAACAAAAGAAGCAGGGAAATTAAAAGAGGTTATTGAATTGTTATCAAAAGCAAAGCCGGATTTAGATGCTAGGATAAGTCAGGACAATTTCGTTTTTTCTGCAAGAGATTTAAAAGGTAAAGTTCTTTTAGATATTGATTTGATTTTTAATCAATATTCTAATATATGGAAAATAGAAAGTTTATAATATTTTTAATAATATTATTATTTAACTTTTGGTTTTTAAGACCAGTTTTTTCTTATGAAGTTGAAACTCATGCTTATTTAACCTCTGAGATTATAAAATTTTATAACAAAAATTTTTCTAATAAAATTCCAAACAATTTAATCCCGTATTTAATTGAGGGATCAAGACAAGAAGATACTCTGCCAAGATGGATGAATCATTTTTATGATCCTGTTTATAATAGGGGTTTAACTGAAGATGCAGCAATTGATCCAGAATATCGTTTAGGAAATTGGCAGGCTTCAAAATATTGGGCAAATGATTCTGAAAATCAAAATAAATTAGTTTATAAAGTTCCGCAAACAATAGCTTCTATTTTAACAGCTTTTGAACAAAAGGAAATAAGCGCTCTAACTTCTGAAACCGATTTTACGTGGAAAAGAGGATTAAAATTTTACATTCAAGGAGATAAAGAAAAAGCAATGTACATCTTAGGCCATATTTTGCATTTAATTGAAGATGCCTCAGTTCCAGATCATACAAGAAATGATCCACATGCAAATGGTAGCCCTTATGAAAAATATGCAGAGCAATATAATTTAAATAATTCAGATAAGGATTTAGAAAAAAGATTAAATAATAGAAACCCAATTATTCTATCAAATTTAGATTCTTATTTTGATGAATTAGCAACGTATTCTAATAATAATTTTTATAGTAAAGATACATTGGGGATTCAAAGTGGATATAATAAACCACAACCAGATTATTTTGAAACATTAGAGGATGGAAGACGATACGGCATTCTTGAAGATAAAGAATTTGGAGATTATCCCATAATGTTGGGCAAAGGAATTCTTGAATTAGATTTTGGAGATAAATTAGATCGTCCAATTATTATGTCTTCTTACTGGTCTCGTCTTTCAACTAAAGCAGTTCAATATGGAACAGGCGTTATTGATTTATTTTTTAAAGAAGTTGAAAGAAATAAAAATAATCCAGAATATTTAGAAAAAGAAATAAGTTTGTGGGATAAAATTATAAACACTACAAGCAACATCTTTAACTCCATTAAACAATTTGGTTCGCAAGCTATTAGTACATTGGGAGATTTTTGGAATTTTGTTTTAAATAATCAAAACAATAATGGAAACATTATTCAAATTCCTATAAATAATGAAAATCAAAATAATCAAAATCAAACACAAAACCAGCCAAATCAATCAAATCAAAATAATTTAGCGCAAAACAATCAATTGCAAAATCAAAATCAAAACCAACAAAATCAAACAATTCAAGATGATGAGGAACCAGAAGAACCATTTATTCCAGATCAAGTTAAAACATTAACCCAAACCTCAACTTTAAATAAAACAAATAATCAAACAACAACAGAGCCTCTTCAAAACAAAAATAATGAAAATCAAATATTACAAAAACAATGCAGTTTTGAAACTTCTCAAAAACCAACCTATAAAGGAATAATTATTAATGAAGTTGCTTGGATGGGAACTCCGGAATCTTCAAATAATGAATGGATTGAGTTAAAAAATATTTCATCTCAAACCATAGACATTTCGGGCTGGCAATTAATTGATAAAGCAGAACAAATAAAAATTAATTTTTCTAATCTTAAAAATCCTCAAATCAAACCAAATCAATTTATTTTACTTGAAAGAACAAGCGATAACACTTTGCCAAGCATACAAGCGGATTTAATTTATCAAGGAGCTTTATCAAACACAAACGAAGGCTTAAGACTTTTTGATTCAAGCTGCAATTTAATAGATGAAGTTTTGGCAAATCCGAATTGGTCAGCAGGTGATAGCCCGTCAAGAAAAACAGCTGAACGCACCGCGTTATTATCTTGGCAAACTTCTCAAAACATAGGAGGCACTCCTAAACAGGAAAATTCAACCTTAAATTACACAGGCGGAGGTGGAGGCGGAAGCGCAACCAATAGCGCAACTAATAATTCATCTCAAAACACAAATCAATCACAACAAATTCAAAACATTTTAATCTCAGAAGTTCAAATAAATCCAATAAATCAAAGATTTATTGAACTTTACAATCCAAATGATTTTGATGTTGATTTAACAGGATATTATATTCAAAGAAAAACAAAAACAGGTGATTTTACAAGTTTAGTTTCAAAAACAAATTTTGAAGGCAAAACAATTAAAGCTAAAAGTTATTTTTTGATTTCAAAAGAAAATCTACCAAATGCAGATATTGTAATTAACTTAACCTTAACTGATGCAAACACCATTCAACTTAAAAACAGCAAAGGCGATGTTTTAGACAAAGTTGGCTGGGGCGAAGCATCTGATTGCGAAACAAATTGCGCTCCAACTCCTCAAGTTAACCAAAGCATTCAAAGAAAATTAGAAAACAACACATTAAAAGATACTCAAAATAATAATTTTGATTTTGAAATAACCAATTGTCCAAGCCCGGGTGAGCAGCTAAATATGAATTGCCAAGTTCAAGCGTCCCAGGACGCTTTTTTAAAATATACAAATGCAAACAATGTTTTAATTAGTGAAATTTTATTTAACCCAGAAGGCTCTGACAGTGGCAAAGAATTTATTGAACTTTATAATCCAACTCCGAACTCAATAGATTTAAAAGATTATTCTTTAAAAATTATAAAAACAAATGCGACATCAGCAACTTCGTTAGCTTCTTTTAATAATTCTAAAGATCAAACAATTATTCCGCCCAGAGGTTTTTTACTTATAGGTTTTTCAAATTATGCTTCAACTTCAACTCCTGCTGATATAGTTCGCACAACATCTTTACCAAATGATTTTTCAAAAATAATTCTTTATCATAATGATGCAATTATTGATGAATTTAATTATGATGATTTTAAAGTCCAAAAAGGGATAGTAAATGAAGGTAATTCTATAGAAAGATTAGCTTATGATGGGGAATGTAGGTCTTCACAAAACGAAGGTGAATTTCTTGGAAATGGTTGCGATAATGACGAAGCAACAGATTTTGAAGCAAGACAATTACCCAAACCTCAAAATAGCCAAAGTCTTCCAGAGCCAAGAAACAAACCAGAAATTAGAGAATTAAGCTCTCAATACGATTTAAACTCGCAATCAATAAAAATATTTTTTAAACTTGCAAAAGATGCTAAACAAGAAACTTCAACATTAATTTATAAAATTGAAGATAAAAATAATTCTTCAACAGCGAGTTCAACTTCAACTTCAACCTCAACTTCAACAATTCTTTTTGAATCTGAAGCAAAAGATTTAGATAAAATAAATAATTTAAGTTTTAATAGCTCTACAGAAGAATTTATTTACAACATTCCTATTTTTGAACTTAATAAAACTTATAATTATGAATTTAGCATTAAAGACAAAGATGGTTTTGAATCAACTTCTTCAATTTCGCAATTTATGCCAAGCTTTATTGAAGAAGGATATTTTTTCAAAGATCCAAACACGCAAAAATATTATTTTACAATTAAATTTAGAGATGATTATCATTTTTGGGATAAAAATGACATAAGTGATACAAGTAGTTTTGGTTATAAAGGCATTGTCTTTTTCTTAAACTCAGAACAATCAAACAAAAATATTCTTTCAATGTTTGGTCATATGAGTACGGATAATCCTAATCAAATTAATTTATCTTATCCATCTTGTGGGTATAATGAAGGAACAATTTTAATATTTCCTCAAAACAAAAAATCTTGCTTGCCTTTCGGTCAACACTTAGGAACATGGGCTTATAATTTCAATCAATTAGAAGACAACACTATTACTATAGGATTTAATATTAATCAGGATTTAAATCAAAATGATTATGTAACATTAAGTTTTTATGGAGGCTTTTGGGGGAATTTAAACTTTGACAATTTCTTGGGCCTTCAAGCTTTTGATTCTAAAAAATATTATTTATCTTCAAATTCGCATCTTTTGCCTCCAAATAAACCAAAAATAGAAATATCTTTTGATTCTTCGGATCAAAAATTAAATATTTTAGGTTCAACAACAACAGATCCAGATTCATTAGATGAAAACTTAATTTATGAGATTAATTATTCAACTTCAACTGAACTTGATCCAAACAATTGGACGAAAATAAACTATTTTCCATATTCTATAGATGTTGTATATCCTAATTCTTATATAATTGGTTTGCGCGCCAAAGATGAATTTCAAAATATTTCAGAAGATATAATCAATTGGTCTTTTCCAGATGATTATGTTATTATTGCAAGCCAAAATATAAAAGAAACATCGGGCAATCCAAACGCACTAACAGTGGCTCAAGTTTTTAAAGCTCAAAATTCAGGATATGTTCAAGGAATAAAAGTTTATTTAGCGGACTATTCTCTTTATCAAAATTATTTAAGATGGCAATATAATTTATCAGTTTCTTTGTATAAAGTAGAAGATGAACAAAATTTAGATTTAAATAATATAATTACAGAAGAAAATAAAATTGCTCAATCTGAAGGAATTAATAACGCGCTTGTTTTGGGTGGTCAATTTTTATCTTTTAATTTTCCTTCAAAACCTTACTTAGAAGAGAATAAAAAATATATTTGGGTTATAAATTTAGGAGGAGGAATAGGTAATTTAGGAGGTACTTGTAAAGATCAAAACATAGGGGGAATTGGTTTTGCTGCTTTTATAGGAAGTGGATGGTCTTCTGAATGTAATTATGCTCCAACAAATTATTATTTTATTTTAACGGGTTCAAAATAATTTTTTCTATTGATATTTAATGTAATATTAATAGAGATTTTGATACTAATATAATTTTATTATTCACCATTTCCCCATTTTCTCGCTATAGCGAGAAAATGGGGAAATTAGATAATTGTATTTCAAATCGTATTTCAAATTATGTTTCAATAAATTATTATTTTATTCTTACTGGTTCAAAAAATAATTAATAAGATCACTGTTTTTCTTTTAAGACAAAATCAATTTTTAATAGTTGCGTTGATGATATAAATTAAAACTTAAAAGTTAAAAAGAATTTTTCCGTCGGAGACGCCTGCCTGCCCTGTCTGCCGACAGGCAGGCGGCAGGCAGGCCTGCCTGTCGGTAGGCAGCGATTTGTCCTCAGTGGAAAATTTTATAATTTTACAATTTTCAATCAATTTTTAATTTTTCCTCTAGAGACGTATGTTTGCTCTGTCTATTGTCTGCCCGTTGACAGGTAGAGGAGGCAGTAATCATCCTCTGATAATAATTTTTAAAAAAAATACAAATTAAAATTTAAAAAATTATATCTACTAAAATTAAAAATACGGCCGTCATTTTAATTTTAGTAAAATAAAAAAATTAAATTAAAAAATTAAAATACAAATTACAATTTAAAATTACAATTCAAAAATTTGTTTTTTATTATTACTATCCTATTTTAGCGATCGCAAAAATAGGATAGTAGAGTTAAAATTATATTTTTTTTGAAGTTAAAATTTAATAATATTATATTGTAACTTTTCATTAAAGTTTTTTTGTTGAAGGTGTGAAAGTTTTTTGTTGAAATTTAATCGGCCTATAATTTATGGCTGTGGATAACATCTCTTGCACTTAAATAATAATTTTATATAATTAAATTAATATGAAAAGGAACATATTTTTAATAATTATAATTTTATTAATTTTATTTACAGCAGTTTTATTTTTATCTTATCAAAATTTTTCTAAAAACAAACAAAACGAATTAAATAATCAAACATCAAAGCAAAAAACAGTTGATATTACTAATGTTGATAAAAACAAATTACCAGAAAGATTTCCTCAAGATATACCAATTGAAGCAAACGCTGAAATAACCCTTAATTATAACGCTATAAATTTAAATAATAAATTTCAATCTACAAGAGAATTTATTTCTGCAAAAACTCAAGAAGAAAATTTTCAATTTTATCAAAAAGTTTTAAAAGAAAAAGGCTGGAACATAACCCAAACTATTGAAGATCCTGTTTTAAATCACAAAATCATTCTTGCAACTAAAGATGGCAACGAACTTAATATAAGAATTTATAGCGACAATAACAAAGTTAAAGTTGCTATAAGTAATGAAACAAATCTAAAATAGAATTGACAAATAGTTTATTATAATCATGTTGGAATTAAATTTAAAACAAAAAAATAAAATTTTATTATTTATAATATTATTCATATTATTACTTATATTTATTATTTCAAAATATAATGCATATAAAGCGGAAAAAAATACAGAAAAATTAAGAAACGAATTTCAGATAAAGACAGCACAAACTACTAAAATTTTAGAAAAAAAACAACGTTTTGTGTATCCTAAAATTATTAATAAAAATAAAATAAATAATAACGAAATTCCAAAAGAATTAAAAATTTTAATGCATCCAGAAGGTTATAATATAGAAACATACAATATTTATCTTGAAAATAATGGTGTTGGCTATGAAATTCAATATCAAATTAATAAACAATTTTATGATGCTTTTAATGAGTTTTTAGAAAAATTTCGTCGTATTTCTAATTTAGAAATAGTTAATTGGGCAAGATCTAATAATGTGGGCATAATAGAATTATCTTATAAAGATTCAAGTAATTTTTGGATTATTAAGTTAAAATTATTGACAACGGATATAAATCTAACAATAAATACTATTGAAATTTTGGTTTTTCCAGGCAATAATAAAAACAATGAATAATATTATAAAAATTTTTATTTTTATAACATTTTTTTTATCAATTTGTTTATTAATTTATCAATTTGTTTTTGCGCAGTCTAATTCTGTACCATGCGATTTGTGTGGACAGACATGTAATCCTAATACTGATGCACAAAGTTCTTTTCCAGGATGTAATGGTCCTGGTTATTGTTTTCCTGAAAATTGTTCTTGTAATGATCCCAATCAAAAACCCGTTTGTCAATCACTATCTCCAGAAACATTTGAGTGTACTTATTTTACTGGTATGCAAACCATAACATTGAATTGCTACCAAAGACAAGATTGTTTTTGTGAAGATATTGCAGTTTGTAATTCTGATAGTGATTGTAATGATAATAATTCCTGCACCACAGATACTTGCGTAAATCCTGGAACAACATCTTCTTATTGTTCTAATACAAATAACCCCGTTAATGGAGGATGGTCGGATTGGGGTCCTTGTGTAAATGGAATTCAAACTCGCACCTGTACAAATCCCTCTCCTTCTTGCGGAGGGGCTCAATGCAGTGGGCCGTCATCTCAATCATGCAGTAGTGGTATAACCTGCAGCGCAAATAGCGATTGCGATGATAGTAATTCCTGCACCACAGATACTTGCGTAAATCCTGGAACAACATCTTCTTATTGTTCTAATACAAATAACCCCGTTAATGGAGGATGGTCAGCTTGGGGTCCTTGTGTAAATGGAATTCAAACTCGCACCTGTACAAATCCC
>Ga0272446_1006191_pt1 | contig 12653 bp, 9 predicted proteins | sample YNPCB0061_FD_194587 | JGI IMG/M metagenome (GOLD analysis project Ga0272446, IMG submission 194587) | Hot spring microbial mat communities from Yellowstone National Park, WY, United States - YNP-CB-006-1 | ecosystem: Environmental > Aquatic > Thermal springs > Hot (42-90C) > Sediment | place... | reverse complement strand
AAAAACTCATAAACCGTGAAGTCATTGGTTATAGGTTTGGAAAAATAGTCCTTAAAAGCCCATGCGATTAATTGATGAAGCGGTGTAATAGGATGAAAAAAAGTTGACAAAATGCTAGTGGGTAAAGCTATAAGCTTATGATTTTTATAAATATAACGCGTTTTTGCAGACTGATTAGGTAAAATTAATTTTTTCAAAAGCCCTAATTCATGAAACATTTCTAAGGATTCCATGTTTCTGATGAGTACTGTATTAGCCCCTTTTTCTATTTGAAAACCGTTGATATTTTCTGATTGAATAACTCCGCCTACATAGGCATTTTTTTCAATTAATAAGAAATTTTTATTTCTTTTTTTTAATGCAAAGGCTGTGCTTAAACCACTAATTCCGCCTCCTATAATGATACTTTCGTATTCCATCATTTACTTTGTTTTATTTAAGTTCGATTTGATATAAATATTTTTCGCCAAAATATGTTAAAAACTTTTCTTTTTTAATGAGTTTGTAATTTTTAGGAAAATCATAATTTTTCATAAAATTTCTTCTATTCGGATTTTCTAAATTTCCGTAATCTGTATAAATGACAATTCCTTTTTCTAAAAGTCGATTCATTTTTTCGGGTTCCAATTGCATAATGATGCGATGAGGTTTTTCAATACCCGTGTGGTAATAAATAAAATTTCTAAACCAATAAGATTCTTTTATTAAAAAGTAAACTTCAGATTTTTCATCGTAAATTTTTTTTAGAGTCACTTTTCCATAAAAATCACCAAAACGAAAAGGAATTAGTAAAAAAATTAAATTCCATGTTAAAATTGACAAAATAAAAATTATTTTAAATTTTAATGAATTTATTTTAAAATTAGGCAAAATTATTACCAGAAAAAATGGAATACCAACCATAAATTCATAGTTACCGTGACTAATCATTGCAAAAATTGCATACGCAACCATCAAATGAAGAAATAGTTTTTGATTAAAATTGTATTTTATAAGCATTAGATATCGAATAAATATGAAAATTGAGAATACAAAAATGCAAAGCAAAATTATAGTGATTAAAATAAAAACGGGATTTTGATTGATAACAAAAAAAGATTCATTAAAATAAATTAATGTTCTGGGTAAGTTTATGATTGTCAAGGCAATATTTTTCCAACCAAAACTTAGTTCAGCGGAGCCATTTTGGTAATCCATGAAAGCATATTCCCAAAAACCCAAGCCTTGAGAATAGCTGACCCACCAATAAATAATTGGTACTATTAAAGAAATCATCAAATGATATCTAAAATAATTCCAAGAAACTTTCCAATAAAAAAAAATATAATAAGAAATCACCAACCAACCAATCCATTGAACTTTATGATTTAACACAGCAAAACAAACAAAACAACTCCCTAGAAAAAAATTTAAATTCGATTGTTTTTCAATAAACAGATAGAAATAATAAATACCCAACAAATTCAAAAATAAAGGGAAAATATAAACTTCCACTTCTGTTGCGTACCGTAGCCCCGCACCCGAAAAAGCCAAAACCAAAATCCAAAAGTAGTCTTCTTCTTTGAATATGAGTTTTCTAATTTTCTGAACAATTACTAATGATGCAACAAAAAATAGGGAATTCAACAATTGAAATACAAAATCAACGGAAAAATTCTTTACAAAAAATTGAAAAAAATTAATCAAAGTATGGTAAATAGCATGATGTAATAAATGATGAGGCTCAAATTGATTATCAGAATAAAGGTATTTCGCCAAAAAATAGTAACCGTCAATACCAATATTATGACTTCTAAAAAAAAGAAGAAAGCATAAGAAAAAAATTACAAAAAATAATTCTAAAAAATTTTTTTTCAAAACAATGACTAAATTTTCAAATTTTGGATAATCTTGCTCAATAAAGATGCAGTATCTTCCACAAAAAGCGTATTCGTTGCAGCACCTGCCCCCATTTCAGAAGAAGCATACCACTTGATTTTATTTTTTTCTCGCAAAGGTGGGTAAAATTCAATATGAAAACTGTAATATTGGTTTGCTTTGTCGTAAAATTCATTATTTACAGGTGTTTGATGAACACAAAGCATGTAGGGAAAAGGTCTTTCATAAATTTGGTCAAAAGCAAGCGTAACGCATTTAAGGGCTTTTGCCAAATCTTTTAATTGAGTGGTGTCCATTGCTCCGATATGAGGAGTTAAATTTTTATCAACAATTTGAACACCAAAAGGATAATCCGTAAAAAAAGGTATTAAAGCCAAAAAATTTTCATTTTCATAAATAATCCTCAGTTTTTCTTCTTTCTCTTTTTCAATCCACATTTTGATTAAAGGTTGTTGAGTAACTTGATAAAACTTTATGCAATTATCTAATTCCGTGCGAATTTTTGATGGTATCCAAGAATATGCATACAATTGACCGTGCGGGTGATGAATCGTTACTCCCACTTCTTCGCCATTATTCTCAAAAGGAAAAATATATTGTATTTTGGGGTCATTTTTGAAAAAATCAAAACGTTCTTTCCAGAGACAACAAATTTTAAAAATTTGCTCAACGGATAATTGACAAAAACGTTTGTCATGTTCTGGGGAGTACAAAATAACTTCACAAGCACCGTAAGCTTCTTTTTTCATAAAAAAAGAAGTTTGCTCTTCAATTGGTTGAGGATTTAATGATAACGCAGGAAAATCATTGGGATAAATCAAAACATCATAATCGGGAACATTCCCGTAAGCAGGGCAAAATGGGCAATAATCTTTTGGTAAATGCGGTCGATTTTGTCTATTCGCTGCTACTATTGTATAAGTATCCAAAAATGGATTATATCTTAATTCACTCATTCACAATATATTGTTAATTTGTTCTTTAATCTTTTCTAAACAATCTTTCATTTGAACCACAATCTTCTGAATATTAAATTCATTTGCCTTAGAACCAATGGTGTTTATTTCTCTTCCCATTTCTTGTGCAATGAATTGCAATTTTTTTCCTATAATATCCTCTTTTTCTACTGTTTCTTTAAAGTAAAGAATATGAGACTTTAAACGAACTTTTTCTTCGTTGATATCAAATTTTTCTATGTAAAAAAAAAGCTCTTGTTCGAAGCGTTCTTGGGGCATGTTGAGCTCAGCTCCAAACTCTAAAAAAGCCGTTTTCAGTTTTTGTTTTATACCCTCGATTCTTTCTGATTCATAAAGTTCAATGGAAGGAATGAGCTCTTCAATATAATTTAATTGGTTAAAAATGTCTTCATGAAGTGATTTTCCTTCCTTTAAACGTGAAATTTTTAAATTTTCTATAGCTAAAAGTAGGGTTTTTTCAGTAAGCTCCCACTCCTCTTCATTTACTTTTTGTTCGGTTTCTAAAAATACATTCGGTAATGATAATAAAGACTCAATTCTTACAGCATGATTCAAATCAAGTTTTTTTTGAAAAGCCTCCAATTCTCTATAAAGATTAAGCAAATAAGGTTGGTTAAGCAGAGAATAATGATTTTCTTCTTGAAGTTTTTTGCTTTGTGTCTTAATGGTAACAGAAATTTTTCCTTTGTTTAAATGACTTATCAAAAGATTTCTAACTTTTATTTCTTCTTCATTGAAATATTTGGGTAATTTAAGAAATACATCTTGATTTTTATTATTGAGTGACTTGATTTCTACCAATACAATATAGTTTTCGCTTTCAAGGGTAGCACTACCATACCCAGTCATGGAATAAATCATAAATCAATTAGTAGCTATTGAAAATGTACTTTTTACATCTTTATTTTTATAACTCAAAGCGTAAGTATATTTTCCAGGTTCAAACTTTTTAGTATTGACTTTAATGGTAAGCGATTTACCTTTTTCTATACGATTTATAATATATTGGTCTCTGTAAACGATTTTATTATTTTGGTTGAATATTCTAAGCTCTACTACTCCTGAAAAGTTAATTTGATAAATAATATTGAGGTTTCCTGGTGTTACTTCATGCTTTAAAACATCAATCTGAGGTTTGATTTTGGGTAAAATGTAACCTTCTTTGGGTGTATTTTGTGCATATACAAAAAGCTGAATCACAGCTAAAATCATCAAAAAAATAGTTTTCAAAATCATACCACAAATTTAGTATTCTAAGTTTATAACTGCAAATTAAAGTTTAAAAAAAGAAATGATAGAATTTTCTGAAATAAAAATACTAAAATCGAAGAAAATAAAATACTGTTTTTCAAGGTTATAATTTAAAAATTGTTTTTTTATCTTTCAATATAGTTTTTAAATTTGCAGTAAATTTTTTTTATGAAAAAAATACTTATTTCATTATCGTTTTTTTGCTTTTACTTTAAAGCAAATTCTCAGGTTTTAAAAACCATAAACGAAATTCAAACTTCGAGTTCATTTACAAGTTACACCGCAAACTGCGATACTTCTTTATTAAAAGGACAGTTTGTAAAAGTTAGAGGAGTAGTGATGACTGACCCAAATAAGTGGTATCAAGCTCCTATCTACTACAGTTTTTGGATACAAGAAAAAGGGCAAAATGGACCTAAAACAGGTTTACAAATTCGTTTACAACAAGGTTCAGCTCATGGTGCTTCCACAGGAGTTACAGGCTTAGTAGAAGGAATGGAAATTGAACTACAAGGTAAAGTTGATTATTTTAGTGGTGAAACTCAAATTGCTTTGGATACCACTACTTCAATAACTATTCTAAGCTTAGGTAATGCAATTGCACCTGCACCGGTTGTACAAATTGCCACTTTAAATAATGGCGCAGTTTCTGGAAGCAGCCAAGCAGCCCAAGTAAGTGGTGAAGAATGGCAAGGTTCTTATGTTGAAATTCAAAATGTAACAGTAGTTTCTGTTAATAATGCATCAGATCGCGGTAATTTTACCGTTCGTGATGCCAATAACAACCAAATTATTGTCTGGGATGCGCATATTGATATGCGAAATAGCCAAAATGGTTGGACAAAACCAATAGTCGGCACTGTTTTTAGTTCTATCAAAGGAATAGTTTATCATAGATTTTTTACAGGTGGACAAAATAATTTTGAAATTCATCCATGGAGAACCAGTGATTTAGTAATAAGTGTTGCTCCGCCTGATATACAAAGTGTTACTAGAAATCCTGCTTGTCCTAATCCTTCGGGACCTGTAACGGTTACTGCTAATGTAGTTCACCCCGCTGGCACTCCTATAACTTCTGTTGAGTTAAAATATGCTGTTGGTGCTTCCAACTTAAACTATTTGACGATAAATATGACAGAAACGACACCCGGTACGTGGCAAGCTACTATCCCCCCTCAACCCGACGGCTCTTTTGTTCATTATTACGTAGAAGCTACTGATGCCAACTCTTTGAAAGATACTGAACCCGCTTTTACTCCTCGTTCTTATCGTGTAAATGCGAATGGTTGTACCATTACGGATATTCAATTTGTTGCCCCTGATATTGTAAAAGGTACTTCAAAATGGTATGAATCAGGTTATTTAGGTCTTCCTGTTACCGGTGTAAAAGGTGTTGTTACAGCCTCGGCTAATGACTTAGGTTATATTTACATCCAAGAAGGCGGTAAAACTGCATGGGCAGGTATTCAAATCATCGGTGATGCTACGGTTAATAATTTACAACTCGGTGACTCCGTAAGCATCAACGGTGAAGTAGTAGAATATTTTGGTTTAACTCAAATCCGCAATGCAACTGCTACCAAATTAGCTTCTAATGTTCCTTATTCACCAATCACTTTACCACTTTCTACTTTTAATGATACCATGAGTGTACAAAATGAAGCTTATGAAAGTATGCTTATCCGTTTCGCTGAACCTAATCTTGCAGTAGTTAACCCAAAGGTAGATACCATTTCAAACAGCAATAAAGCTGATTATAGAATCGGTACGGACATTTTTGACCCTAATCGTGGTATTAGAGTTTTAACTGGAAGGCAAACCAATAGTATTTTCTCTTCTTTAAACGTTTCTTATGTGAATGATTTAGTGTGGCAAGTAACAGATGGAGCAATGAACGTTACCCCTTACGTTGTTAATAATCAAACGATTTTAGATGAGTTTCAAGGAATTTTAACTTATGCTTGGAATTATATCAAATTGTTACCTCGTATGAATAGCGACATGGTAAACGTAAGACAATCAAATACCCTTATACAAAGTTCATTCAACCAAACCTTTATGGTTTATCCTAATCCAGCTTTTGATAAATTAAACCTTCAATTAAATCATAATTCAAAAGGAATAGCAAAAGTTTTGGATATTACAGGAAAAGAAATCATTTCTCAATCTTTTGATGGAAATCATTTAGCATTAGATGTAAACGACTTAACACCCGGTGTTTACTTTGTAAGAATTGAAACAAATCAAGAAGTTTCTGTTGCAAAATGGATAAAAAACTAAGTAGATATTGAGTTAGGTAAAGGATAAAACCACGCCCTAATTAATAAAAAAACTAAATAAATTTTAATCATTTACTAATAAGGCTGCCCTCAAAATGGCAGCTTTTATGTTTTTTACTATTCTTTCAAAATCCTATAACTCTTTTTTCCATGACTTTTTTATCCCTAATGGGGAAATTTCTCTTTACTTTCAACTTCCCAATTTTTTATGTAACAAAAAAATGTATTTTTGCAGTCAGGTAGTGATGAAATTTTTTACATTAAGATTTATCCTTTTTTTTCTGATAGGTTGTTATTTATTGGCACAACCCCAATCACCCGAGAAAAGAGCAGAAGCATTTTTTAAAAATGGCTTTTCTGAATTTCAATCAGAAAATTATAAAGAGGCTTTAGTGGAATTTAACAAAGTTTTTTCTCTTTACGAAACGGTTTATCACGACCCAGCTAATTTTTATAGTGGTTTGTGTTATTTTCACTTAAAAGATTATGACCAAGCCATCAAAAAATTTCAAAAAAATATTGATAAACCACAATCTAAATATAAAGAAGAAGCCGAATACCACAAAGGTCTGGCTATGTTACAAATGATGGAAAAAAGAGAAGGCGGGCTTTATGTTTTGATGGAGCTTGAAGAAAAAACAAGTAATCAATCTTTAAAAGAAGATATTCGTAATGCTATTGGTAATTTTTTGTTTTCTTCAAGACTTTATTTTTTAAAAAAATATTATGAAAAGGTTCGTACTTCGTACAAAAGTGTTTTAGCAGAAGCAATTGCTTATCAATATTATCTAGAAAAAGAGCAAGATAGCTTAGAAAATTTTATAAAAAATTATGAAAAAAATTATCCATTAACTACCAATCTAACCAAATTCAAAAATTCTAAAAACTCTCATTCGATGATAAAATCGAACTCATTGGACACTTTAAAGGTCGCATTAGTTTTACCATTGAACTTAAACGAATATTCCGATAGTTCTCAATCGATAAAACTGCTTAATCGGTATGCCTTAGAATTTCTTTATGGTTTTGAGTTTGGTATCCAAATCAAAGAATTTCCTAATATTCAAAAAATTGTCTTAAAAGTTTTTGATTCACAAAAAGATAGTAATCAAATCAAGCAAATTATACAAAAAGAATTTGTACATTTTAGCCCTGATATTATAATAGGTGAATTTTTAACTTCCAATTCACAAATTTTATCTCAATATTGTGAAAGCAAAGAAATTTTACAGATTATTCCCTTTGCTAATTCGGACAATTTGACAATAAATAAGAACTATACCTTTTTACAAAATGCAACTCTAATGAACCAAACCGCTGTCATAGCTAAATGGATATGTAATCAATCAGAGTTTAAAAACATAGTAGGAATTTTTGATGATAATCCAGAAGGAAAAAAATCATCTCAGATATTTCAAAAAGAATTGGAAAAATCCCATAAGAACGTAAATATTGAATATTTTGAACAAGGAAATTGGCAAAATTCTGTTCATCGAATTGTTAAAGTTTGTTTGGATACCCTTCGATTGGTAGATGCAGTGTTTATGAATATCCAAAAACAAGAACATTTTGAACTGCTTCTCAACAAACTTACTCGTTCTGACACCACCCAATTTACGCTAATGACCGTAAACGATATTAGAAATTTTAATCGTATTGATGGTAAAAAGTGGTTTTATTTTTCAACTATTTTTACTCAATTTTTTGATAATCAAAATCGTATCAATGAAAAAGAAAAATTTCAAAATGAAATTTATACAAAATACAAAATCCAACCTAACCAAAATCTTTATCAAGGAATGGATATATCCGAAATTTTATTTTATGCGTTGATAGAAAGAAAAAAAGGTTTTTCATGGAAGGAAAGTTTTCAAAATATCAAAGCATTTCAAGGATTTAACCAAAATTATTATTTTGGTCAATCGAATAGCAATCAATCGATAAAATTATATCAATTCCAAAAAAATGGAGTTAATCAAATAGAAACTTGGTAATATGTTAATTATAGATTTTTTTAAAAAAACAGAAACGAAACAAACGCTAATTGCGGTCGTAATTTTTTTTGTGATTTCAATTTTTTATTTTAGTCCATTACTAAACAAAAAAGTTTTACAGCAATCTGATACCATATTGGTACAAGGAATGTCCAAAAACATAGAAGATTTTCGTAAAAATCATAATGGACAAGAACCCTATTGGAGCACTACCATGTTTAGCGGAATGCCTTCCTTTACGATTTCAGCGAATTATTCAGGAAATCTTATTCAGTACTTAAAAATCGGATTAGATTTGGGACTTCCCCACCCTATCGGAATTTTATTTTTAGGCATGACATTATTTTTCTTTTTGGGACGTTCCTTACAAGTAGATACATGGGTAAGCATCGGGGGAGGAATTGCCTACGGTTTAACTACTTACCACATTCTGATTATGGAAGCTGGTCATTACCAAAAAATATATGCTTTGATGTATGCGCCTGGTGTAGTTGCGGGCTTGGTTTGGCTTTATTCTCATCGATGGATTTTAGGTTCTTTATTTTTATTTATTTGCTTAGGGCTAGAAATTTATGCCGCTCACGTGCAAATGACTTATTATCTCTTGTTTGCTGTTATTCCATTGGTAATTTATTTTGGTTATCAATCATTGAAAAATAATCAATTTAAAAAGTTTTTAACAGCAAGTATTTTAGCATGTATCATTTCCGTTTTATCTTTGATTATTAACGCAAACAATTTGCTTCCTTTATATCAATATCAAAAATTATCCATACGCGGTGCATCTGAGTTAGCAAGTACCAAAGAGGAATTAAAAACCGGTGGTTTAGATAAAGATTATGCCTATGCTTGGTCTCAAGGAAGAGTAGAACTCACTACTTTTTTAATACCGAATGCTGTCGGCGGTGCTTCCGGTTCTGAATTAGGAAAAAATTCTTCTTCTTATAAAGTGCTCAGCCAAGTTACTCCTAATGCCCTCGAAATTTTAAAACGTTGGCCTACTTATTGGGGCGATCAATCCTTTACTTCCGGTCCCTATTATAGCGGTATTATTATTTTAGCATTAGCAATTTTAGCTTTATATGTTGTTCCAAATGGAATAAAATTTCCTCTTTTATATGCAACTATGCTTTCGTTTTTATTAGCATTAGGAAAAAATAGTTTTTCTGTTTTAGAAGCCTCGATTTTATTAGCTCTTCCCGTCATTGCAAATTTTAAACCCAAAAACATCCAATTATCCCAAGATACCTACGGAACCTTAGTGGGTCTCGGCGGAACCATTTTGGTTTTATTAATAGCAGGTGAACCCGGTGATTCTTACCGTTTTAAAGATTTATTTTTTGATTACCTACCTCTTTATAATAAATTTAGAGTTCCTTCCTCTATGCTGGTAATTGCTCAACTCACTTTGCCTTTATTGGCAATTCTCGGTCTGGTTTATTTTTTAAAAGAATCAGAAAATATTTCTGATAAGGAAAAAATCAAAAAATTATATTTATCCTTTGGTACACTTACCGGAATTATTGCTTTGCTTTGGTTAATGCCCAGTATTTTGTACGAATTTACATCAGCACAAGATAGTGAGTTTCAAAGTCAATTGATGAGCATGACGCAAGGTAATAAATCATTAGTAGATAATATCATGGTGGCATTAAAGGAAGACCGTGAAAGTATGATGCGTTCAGACGCTCTGAGAAGTTTGTTTTTTTTGTTAGTCTTCGGTGGTCTTTTATGGGCTTATGTCAAAAAAACTATCCAAAATGCAAAAATTGTAATGATTTCTTTTGCTTTATTGACTTTCATAGACCTTTATTCATTAAGCAGAAGATACTTAAACAACGAATCTTACACTCCTAAAAAAGAATACCAAAATAATTTTCAACCAAGAGAAGCTGACGAATACATTAACAAAATTGACCGCTCCTATTTCAGAGTTTTTCCATTGGATAGAAACCCTTTTAATGACGGAAGAACTGTTTATCATTTGCGTTCTATAGGTGGATACAACGCTGCTAAAATTAAACGATACCAACAATTGATAGAAAAACATTTGGCTTCTACTTTAAACCCTAATGTGATTAACATGCTAAATACGAAGTATTTAATTACTTCAAAACCCTTGAATTCACCACAGTATATTGCTCTTGAAAAAATGCAAGACGGAGAAACCGTTTACATGAATATCATGAATAACGGTCCTGCATGGTTTGTGAACGATGTGATGGTAGTCAATACTCCCGATGAAGCATTAGATACCTTAACTAGTTTGGATACACGCACCAAAGCCGTTATAGAAAGCAAAGACAAAGCTTCCTTAAAATCCTTTTCTACCGCTTCTGTTGACAGTAACGAAGTAATTGAAGTTCTAGTGTTTGATAATAATTATTTAAAATATCAATCCATGTCTAATGAAGACCGATTTGCGGTTTTCTCAGAAGTTTATTATAATAGAGGTTGGAAAGCTTTCATTGATGGTAAAGAAGCACCTATATTACACACCAATTTTGTACTAAGAGGATTAAATATTCCTAAAGGTGAACATATCATTGAATTTAAGTTTGAACCTGAAGACGTAAAAATAGGAGAAATGTTGTCTTACATAGGTTCTGGTTTGATGCTATTGATGGTGTTATTCTCTTTTTACTTCTTTTGGAAACAACTAAAAGAAAATGAAAAAAGTTAAAGTTTTGTTTACTTTCTATGCTTTACCACCCTACCTAATTGCTTTATTGAACGAACTTTCTAAAAAATTAGAGGTAATTGTTATCTTACCAGAAAAAAGCCAAATTACAAAAGGAAAAAATGTTTTTGAAGAGCATGATAATGCTGAATTTAAAATTATTAGACTACCTCAAAAAAAACACTGGTTAACCAGAAAAGAAATCTTAGTTGATATAAAAACTAAAATCAAGTCTATACAACCTGATTATTTAATAACATGTTGGCCTTATGTATTACAAATAGCTTTTGATTTTTTTTTCAGAAAATCTTTGAAATCTCTAAGAATCCAATGGGGTCTAAAACACATTCCTTATCAAATTCCCTATTACAATCATGCTATGCAATTTTATAAAACCAAAGGTATTTTTGATGAAAATCTTAATGTTGAAAAAGCAGATACTTTTTTAAAGTATTGTAAATTTTATATTTTGAAAGAACTCAACAAATTTCTTTTTAATTCTGCGGAATTTCATTTTTGTTATCTTTCGGAAAGTCCTAAAATTTTAGAAAGTTATGGTGTCAATCCTCAAAACGTAATTGTTACTTATAATTCTGGTGATACCCCTAAATTATTAAAAGCTTATGAATATGCAAAAAATCAGATAGAAGAACTCGATTCAAAATTTCGATTTATTTTTGTGGGCAGATTGGTTAAATGGAAAAAAGTTGACCAATTAATTCATACATTTTCAAATTTAGTTTCTAAATATCAAAATGTTGAACTCATTATAGTTGGAGAAGGACCTGAGTTGGTAAATTTAAGGTTATTGGTTGAAAAGTTAAATTTAGCAGATTTTGTAATTTTTACGGGTGGAATATTTGACCCATTGAATTTAGCAAAACAATTTTATAAAAGCCATGTTTTTGTTTTGACTGGCGCAGGAGGATTAGCCATCAATGATGCCATGACTTTCGGGAAACCTGTAATTTGTACTTACGCCGATGGTACCGAAAAAGATTTAGTGATACCAGAAAAAACTGGATTTATCTATGAAAATGAAGATGAGCTTGAAAAATACATGGAGTATTTCATCAATAATCCATCAAAAGCAATGGAAATGGGAAAAAATGCTCAAAATAAAATTTTAACAGAAATTAATCTTCATACCGTTGCTGAAAAATATTTGAATTTTATACTAAACAATCACAAGTAGTTTATTGGAATATTTTAGTCTATTTTACAAACCATTTATTCAACAAAAAAATAGTCTACCCCGAAAGATACCGTGTATTAGTCTGAGAATTATAAATCCTCCCTCCATTTGCTAAGGGTGATGTAGAAGAATGTCCTGTTGAATTGCCCCAAACGATCATCTCGGAACCTGTCCATACCGCAGAATGTCCATTTCTTACACCGGATCCATTCGTTTGGCTTCCATTTGTCCATGTATTATTTTGAGGATTAAAAATTTTAAAAAGCGGGACTGCTTCCTTTTGGTTTAAAAAAATAATTCTTATCATTAAATTTCTCAATCCATTCACTATTAAAATTGGCACATAATTTGACTATTTCTAAATTTGGTCTTAACCTGACAATTTGTCTTTAAACTATG